>Ga0114922_10004287_pt1 | contig 13236 bp, 13 predicted proteins | sample AartaG_FD_100975 | JGI IMG/M metagenome (GOLD analysis project Ga0114922, IMG submission 100975) | Deep subsurface microbial communities from Aarhus Bay to uncover new lineages of life (NeLLi) - Aarhus_00045 metaG | ecosystem: Environmental > Aquatic > Marine > Oceanic > Sediment | place... | reverse complement strand
TATATTTGAATCAGATGAACTAGCTACTTATGAGGCGTTGGTAGGTATATATTTAAAAGATTTTGACGAATCTCAATTAACAGCTAATGATATGGATGATATTATGTCAATAGCTATGAATAGAGTTTTGGAAATACGTTTACTAAGAGCTAGTAAAGGAGACTCTATGATGCAGATAGATGCTTCTACAGCTATAGAGCGTCTTAGGAAGCAAACAGAAAAATTAAAAGATAATTTAGTTTCTAGACGAAAAGACCGTATAGATCCTAAGAAGTATAGCGGATTTTCTATTGTTGATATGGCCGTGGCTTTTGATATGGATAAAAAGAGAGAAATAATGGAGAGAGCTTCTCGCAAATTAACAAAGGAGGATGAAGTTAGGAAATCAGATCTTCTCATAGGTAATAGTAATGATGAAGATGCTGATATAGTAGAAGAGGAGTAAGTTGGCTAAAGTAGATGCTTATGAAGATATAGAACTGGTTATGAGTAACGGCGCTAATATGATAGCTTATTATAGAAGCGATCCTGTAATGGCGGCGTATGATCTTTTGAATGTGGATTTAGCTCCTATTCAGAGAATTATTTTACGTGATATGTGGTTTAAAAGTTTTGATATTACTGTTATGGGCCGTGGTGGAGGAAAATCCCAAGATATAAATAGTTTATCACTAATAAACGGTAGGGGGTTGTGTTATTTATATGAGGAGTTTGAACCCATCCCTGAGTTTTTAAGGTCAGGAGAGTCTTTAGAAATAAGTTCTGATAAAACTATATATACATCTGAAGGATTTAAGCCTATAAAGAGGGTATCCTTAGAAAAAAATATCAATGGTTTGAAGTTAACTACTCAGTTAGGTTTAGAAAATAAAGGTAGTGAGCACCACCCTTTACTAACAATGGATAAGAGTGGTAATTTTTACTACAAACAGCTACAAGATTTTAAAGTCGGTGATTACGTATGTATTCAGCGAGGGCAAAGGTCTTTTGGCCAAGAAAATATATCACAAGATGATGCTTATTTGATGGGGTTATTTATAGGCGATGGTTGTATTGGTAACGACTATAGTCATCAAGATATAACTACTGCTGATAATTACATCGAAAGTTTTTGTACAGATTATTGTAAAAGAAATAATATATCATATAGAATAGACGAAGATAAAAGGACTTATAACACTGTAAAAATAGTATTTAAACAGTTTAGTTGGTTCTTTGAAAAATACGATATAAAAAGACGTCTTTCTTATCATAAAGATGTGCCCAAGATCATTAGAAGATCTAATGAACAAACACAGCTTCAGTTTTTACGAGGGTTATTTGATACAGATGGTGGGTTTGAACAAAAAGGGATAGTTACATTTTGTTCAGTATCAGAGAAGCTTGTAAAAGAAGTTCAAATAATGTTATTGAATTTTGGCATAATTAGTAGAAAGCGTAAAAAGAAGACAGATTCAGAGTTTGGTAAAGCGTTTATATTGACTATATCCGGTGAAGATGTTAAATTATTTTATGAATATATTGGATTCAATCTCTGGAGAAAACAGGAACCGCTCGAAAATTTTGTGAATGAAAATAAATTTAATACTAATAAAGATATAATTCCTTTCATAAAAAATACGATTGTAAAAGAACTTGCAGAGAAATACGGTAGTCATAGATCTTTTAGTAAATTATTTTCTGACGAGCGTTATAGATTAGACGATGGTAATAGAAAAAATTTGTCCTACGATGTTTTAAACAAGATAGTAAACACCACGGAATTGTATAGCGTAGATACTGATATCTATAACAAACTGCTAAGAATACGTAATAGAGATTATTATTTTGATAAGGTAGTTTCAGTAGAAAAGTGGTTAGGTGATTGCTACGATTTTGAAATGGATATGGATGTTGAGCCAAATTATTTTTCCAACGGCTTTATATGCCATAATACGTTCTTATTGGGGGTTAACGCTGCTCTACATGCACTTTTATACCCTGGATATAGGGTAGGGCTCATTGCTCCTTCTTTTCGTCAATCTAAGATGATTTTTTCAGAAGTGGAGAAAATATATCAAAGGTCTCCGGTATTAAGAGAAGCTTGCGCAAAAAGACCTACTAGAGGATCAGACACTTGTTTTCTTAAATTTAAAGGTACAGATCATTCTAACGGGAGCTACATTGAAGCACTGCCTATAGGCGTGGATGGTGCTAAAATTCGTGGGTCTCGTTTTTATTTGATCCAAATAGATGAGTTAGCTCAAATGCCCACTGATATTATTGATCTGGTAGTGCGTCCTATGGCGGCTGTGTCATTGGAACCTATGCAGCGAGTCCGAGAGCGTCAACGCCAACAATTGTTAATTGATCAGGGACTAGCTACTGAAGATGATTTTGCTGATGAAGCAGCTAATAAAATGATAATGACTTCATCTGGATATTTTAAGTTTAACCATATGTGGAATAGAATGAAATCATATTGGAGAGCTATGAAAGAAGAGGGTGAAAAAACTAAATACGCTGTACATCAAGTACCTTATCAATTATTACCTAAAGCCTTTCTTGATGAGGAGAATATTAAAGAAGCTCGTCGTACAATGTCACATATTGAATTTATAATGGAGTATGAAGCTGCTATGGTATCTGATAGTGATGGGTTTTTTAAAGCCTCAATGTTAGAATCTTGTACCAGGGATAGTAAATTTAGTATACAGGTTTCTGGAGAAAAAGGTAGAGAGTATGTTATGGGTATAGACCCTAATCAAGGAGGAAAAGCTTCATGTGGCGTAATCATTATAGAAATAGGGGATCCTCATAAAATAATATATGTTAATGAATTGAAGAAAAAAACTACTCAAGAAATGGTTATTGAGTTTCAAAGACTTACAAATGCGTTTAATATAGTGCGTATATTTATGGATTCTCAGGGGGGAGGAAAACCTATTCGTGATTTATTACAAGAGGGTTATAATAACCATATACCAATTTTAGATATGGATGATGACACTACTAAATCTAAAAAGGGTAAGCGTATTCTTCAGCTTGTAAATCCTACTACAGCGTGGATAAACGATGCTAATTTTGATACTTTAGCTATGTTTGAGCATAAAGATCTTTTGTTTCCAATGATACCTTTATCCTCTAATCCAATAGCTGAAAAATTATATGAAGAAGTAAGAGTGTTAAAATCACAGTTATTAAATATAATAGTGACCCAAACTTCTCGTGGAGTTAGACATTTTGATACCCCTAAAAAAGGTCAAAATAAAGATTTGTATTCGGCTTTAGTACTGGCTGCTTGGGGGGTTAGAGAAATGTTTAGAGAAGGTATAGAAGAAGATTTGGTATTGGAATCTCAAGGTTTAGTAAGACCACATAAACCGGGAGCTAGATTTGCAAGATCTGTAGCTATTGATTCTGGTAGGGACTATTTAAAAGGTGCTGTTTTGACTAAGGTAAAATAATCTAACTATGTTTTAGTAGAGGCTTGCCCTTTATTAAAAGGCGGAGGATAATTATGGTAGAAGAGATAAAGCCTCAATTACCACAAGAAGATCAGAATGTAATTCCACCTCCAGTAAGTACTGATGTTACTACTGTTAAAGATATGGTGGAACGTATACATTCTAAACTAGACGAATTTGCTGATGATATTGATGAAGAATTCGTCAAAGAGATGGAAGCCCAGTTAAAGGCTAAAAGAAATGGTAATGGTAATGGGCAGTTTATATGTAAAAATAAATATTGGGATTTATGGTTTCAAAAATTATTTGCTCAATTTATATCTGTTAAACTATGGATTATATTATTGATTACTATTTTATTACAAGCTGCTTTAATAACTAATATACAATTCGCATCTATACTGGGTATAATTATGGGTTTAAAAGGCACTTTTCAAGTTGCTGATGTTTGGAAGAAAAATGGACATGGTAACGGCAATGGTAATGGTGACCACCCTGATTATAGTCGTAGTGCTATGGATAAAACATAAGGAGTATTTGCATGGATCCTAAACAGTTACAAAAGATTACAGCTGATATGAAAACACAATACCCAGAGGTAGGTATACAAAAAATAGAAGTGGATGAATCTACTGGGAAGTCCACTTTTTACATGAGCCCTACTCAAAAAGTACTGGCATCTTTGCCTCCTGAAAAAGCTGTTAATTTACATGGAGCTGCGGAGTTTGCTTCTACTTTGAGGCGAGACGTAATAGATAGAAGTGTGTTGGATTTGATAAAAAAATCCATATCAGAGGAAGACCCACAAGAAATATTTCAGAGAGCTATTAAATATTATTACGAAGCTGATTATTATGGGTCTCATATAGATATTTTAACAAACTTTGCTGCAAAGGGTTTTGAAAATGATATAGACGATGACAAAATTAAGTCATTTTATGATACTTGGAATTTTGATGTAAATTTTAAACAACTTATAGATTGGATATTTTTCGATTTTTTTCGTGTTGGTATGGTAAGAACCTATAAAGTTATAGGTAAATATGAGCCTGGTGTGAGTTATTTATCACCTATTCCCGGTATGAAAAAGGCGAAAGGCGATTTAATAGAGTTATCCGAAAGAGCTGCTCGTATACATCAAAAAAGGTTACAAAAACTTGAAGAGAAGTTAAGAACTCTGGATGGACGAAAGAAGGATGAGAGGGATTTAAAAGAAGAATTAGCAGCTAAAAAAAGAGTTTGGTCTAAAGGATTTATGCCGATAGCTTACACTGTTTTAAATCCGCTATTGGTTGAGATAGAAGGAAGCTTATTATTTGATAAGGCTAAGGTGACTTTAAAACCTTCTGATGAACTTAAAAAATTACTTAAAAAACCTCAATCTGAGCTTACGGAAGATGAAAAAATAATACTTAAGTTATTACCTTCTGATTTTAAAAAGGCGGCAGAAGGCGGCAGCGGTAATATAGAACTTGATCCATTATTTGTAGGTTCTGTAGATTACAGAAAGCAGCCTTACGAGCGTTACCCGAAGCCGCGCGGAGTTAAGGTTTTTGATGCCATAGAATATAAAAATTCGTTACGTGAGGCAGATTTAAGTACGCTTGACGGTATTACTAATTACATACTTAAAATAACTGTAGGAAATGATGAGTACCCTGTAACTGATCAAACACAGTTGGAGACAGTAGCTCAATTATTTAATACCACTTCAAAATCTTTTGATGTGGTTTGGAATCACACTTTGGAAGTTGAAAAAATAGTATCACCAGAAATTGAAGCAGTTTTAGGTCAAGATAAGTATGCCCAGGTAAATGAAGATATTAGTGGCGGGCTTGCTTTTTCAAGGGCATTGGTTGATGGTATTACAAATGTTCAGCAAGCTGAGTCGGGGTTAATTGTTAAAACTGTTATTGAAGAGGTGAATTACGCCCGACGACAAGTAGAACGTTGGATTTATAATGAATACAGACAGATAGCTGAGGCTATGGGTTTTGATAGGTTTCCTAAAGTTAGGTGGGACAACACTATTCTACGTGATATTATATTGTATATGAGTACAATTTCTCAATTAGTTGATAGACGTATGCTCTCATATGAAACTGCTCTTGAGCAGCTTGGGTTTGATTATGGTAATGAGCATAACAATATGTCGAACGAGTTGCCAGATGTTTTGAAGGGTGTTTTAGGTATTTTGGGAAGTCCGTTTCAACAGTCAAAAACACAACCAACTCAAAATGCCCCTACTGGTACACCATCTTCCGGCAGACCTAAAGGGCAGGTGCCAAAGAAAAAGCAGCCAAATACTAAGCCACAGAAAAAGACTAAAGTACCTAACCAATCCCCAAGTAATCAGCCCGGAGGTAGTCCACAAGCTGCTGATATAAATATAAAAACAATAATTACCAACGCTGCGGAAATTATGGATGAAAAACAGTTTGAGTCTTTTTTAAAGGGGTTTTTAAATGAATTACGAAAGAATGAAGGTAATCAGTTATAGTGTTAGGAATGCCCATTTTTAGTAATGGCAAATAGTTATAATAATCTAACTACTTAATAATAGGAGCTTGTTATTTTTTATTTTAGTAGGGGAGGAACTTGTTGTGGAACATAAATATAACTCGGTTACGCTTGAAGCGGAAATCGAACTTTTTGAGGGCACCGAAGAGCTCAAACAGGAAGTTGCTTCAGTAGTACAGTTTCCAGAAAATAAAACTCCAGATATGTTATTCTTTGCCGGTATTTTTGTGTCATCTGGAGAGAATTTAAATAAAGCATTTTTTATGCCCTCGGAACTTATTAAATCACGTAATAGTATTAATAACAAGGCGTTAGATATTGAGCACGATGAGACACAGATTGTCGGGCATATATATTCAAGCGTTTTTGTAGATAGACATGGAAATAAACTTGACATTAATGTCCTGCAAGACATGAAACAAGATGAACTTGAAAAGATGGATATAGATGTTATGATTGCGGGAATTATATATAAAAGTAGATTTCCAGAACTTGCTAATGAAGTAAAAGAAAATAAATGGAAATTATCTATGGAAACCTATTTTCAAGATTATGATATTAAAATAGGAGACCTTATATTATCAAAGAAAGAAGCTGAAGTTTTAGGTCTGGCGTCCGATAATGTATTGGGTCGTATAGCAAGGGTTTTAAAAAAGGGGAAGGAAATAGCAAAGGGAGAAATTGCTCGAGTATTAAGAAATTTGATGTTTTCTGGATGCGGGTTAGTTAAAAACCCAGCTAATCCCAGATCAATTATTTTAGAAACAGCTAAGAAAAAAGAACTGGAAGAGGGGGAAATAGTAGTGGAACTCGAACCCGTTGAAAAGGAAAATGCCGAATCTATTGTAACATCTCCGACATCTATTCAAGGTGGTCCGGACAGCTATGATATACGTACTCAAACTAGTCCTGGTATTTGCGTAAGTTATAAGAGACGTGTTATTGATGCTACTTATGAAGGGCCGGATGCTAAGGTTTTACATAATGATTGGTGCATGCTTTACGATACTGGATGTACTTCACCTTCTAGGGGGGCAGATCATCCAGATTGTATTAGAAATAAAGTGACAAATATTGCTAAGAATTATACGCAAAGCAAGTTAGAAGAATTGAATGCTAAAGACAAACGAGGCAGTCTTTTGACTCAATTGAAAAGCTTGTTAGGATTTTAAATTTTAAAATAGGAGGAAATCGCTCATGCCACAAGCACTAACAGGTTCAAGAAGAAGTATGCCTAAAGTTGTTAGGGTAAATGCTGCTGACGGTGAAGCTGTATTGTATAGAAATTTAGGCAACGGTCGCAGACTCCCTTTCATGTGGGGCACAACAGTTACATTGGCATCCGGTACCACTTCAATAGTGGTGTCTAGCGGTGTTTCATTTAATGCTCATGATGTTTCTGCTGGAATTGTAGTAGTAACTCCACTATCGGCTACTGGTGCTGCTTTGACTTATTATATAAGCAAAAACGTTAGTACTAATGTTGTTTCGTTGGTATCCACTGGTGGTCCCGCGGCAGATTGTGAGTTTGATGTTATGATTATGTTGGGTACTGGTTATGACTTTTTGAGTACTCATACCAACCAGATTTGGAGTTAATGATATATAATTATTTTATATATTGAATTGGGCCGAGGAAATGGATATTCTAATTATTAATACGAGGTTGGTAGTTGATTTTAAGTAGTTAAAAATTATTATAGGGAGGTTTAGTTTATGTCCGATAAACTTACTCAAGATATTCAGATTGAAGTTGATAAGATCTTTAAGCAGAAAGAAGAAGTTGCTATGAGGAAACAGACTGAGGAAGCTTTAAATAAGTCAGCTGAAAAAATAAATGAACTGGTTGCATCTTTAGAGGCAAAAGATGAAGAACTCAGTACGTCTATGTCTAAGCTGGAAGAGCTTGAATCCACTGTTTCTGAACTTTCTACTGCTAATAAAGAACTCGAAGAGAATCTTGAGAAAGCAACCTCTGATTTTGAAGCTGAAAAGGGTGAATTAACAAAAAGAGCGGAAACGGCGGAAGAAGAGCTTGAGAATATGAAGAAGGATCAGCTTGCACAAGCTAGATTTGCAGAACTCAAGGATGAAGGTGTTGCCGCTGCTGAGGAAAAAGCTGTGGAAGATCAGGTTGCTAAGATTCGAGAAATGGAAGATGAAGATTTTGAAGCTTACAAAACAGATCGTATTGAATTACGTAAATCTGTTATTGCTGAGCTTGAGTCATCCTCTGAAGAAGAAACTGCTGAGGAAGAGACCACAGAAGAAACTGCTGAAAAAGAGGAGACCTCTGAAGAGGTATCTGAAGAGAAAGCAGAATCTGAGGAAGAAACCAAGGCTGAATTAGAGGACGAAGAAGAAGCTGCTGCTGATTCTGAAGATCCGATAAAACCGATGAAAGCTATGGCTGCTCTATTTAATATGGAAACCGTTCCTGGTAAAGATATGCTTAAAAAGTATGGTGAACTAGGAAAGGCGATGGCTAAAAATTTTGGTAGAGTAGAGAAAAGCGAGTAATCGTTGTAAAATATAGTTAAGGAGGAAAGGTAATTATGTTTATTCCTAGACATCCTGTTGTAGAAAATCAATTTTGCCAATTTGCGGCAACTACGATTTCTGGGGGTACCGGTAATGTTCTAGCTTATGCTGGATCAGCTTGTTATCTTGATACTTCTCAGAATGAAGCAACTGTAAAAATTTATGCTGCTAATGAAAATAGGCAGTGCTTTGGATTTTTGATGCAAAAAGTAAAGAATGGTTACCATTCGCTTCATCCATCTGGGTTCATGATGCCTGGAGATCTTGGATCTTCTGATGTTATTGCGCAGCCTAGTTATGATAGCAATGGTATTATTACTGGTTCAAAAGCAGCTCCTGTAGGCGTTGCCCATATGGGTATATGGGATACTATTCATTATTATGGTAGTGGCGCTTTAGCCGCAGGTACTGCTATGTTTGTACGTCAGAGTAGTTTGTCAGAACTCTGTGATTCAGGTGCTACTCAGAATACTCAGACTAACACCGCACTTACAGGTGTTCTTGCATATGTTCTTAAGGGAGCAAGTGCTGCACAAGTTACTGCTAATAATAACAATACTACGCTTTACCCTATTAGGGTTAAACTCATGGTTTAAAAATCAAGGAAAGAAGTATGGATTAAAGCACATTTTGGTGCATCCAAAACTACTTGAGGGAGGAATGTTAGGTTATGGATAGAAAAGAAATGCAAGATCTGTTTAAGGCTACTGCTGCCATTAATACTCCAGAGGGTTTGATGGCTTACAAAGCGTTTGCCGCTGCTCTAACAACTCCGATCCTTCAAGCTATAGAGAGAGACTCCATCATGAGACAGCTATTTGCTGTTGAAAGGCTAGGACCTGGGGCACAGGCTAGTTATCCTGTTGCCGAAGATTTTGAAATTCCTGTATGGGTATTACCAGGTCTTGGTTATGTTGCTCAGAACTTCATCGAGGGTATTGGAGAAGAAGTATATGTTCCTACATTTACCATCGATGCGTCTGGTGACTGGAAACTCACTTATGCGAGGGATTCGAGGATTGATATTGCGGCTAGAGCTGCTGAAAAAGCTGCTAAAGCTATGGCAGATTATGAAGAAGAGTGCGGTTGGAGAGTTATTCTGCCCGCGGCTACTTCGAGATTTTTTGGAAAGGGATTGCTTGGCTCACGTCCTGCTCCTATTTATGAAATTAATCCTGCATCTACCGGTGCTGGATATCTTTCAAAAGAGCTTATTAACAAAATGATTGTTGGTTTTAAAAGAATTGGTCGAACTCTTACCGATCTGTATGTATCCCCGGAAGATGCTGCTGATATTCGTGAATGGACGGATACAGATATTGACCCAGTAACTAGAAGAGAAATCTTTCAGGCTGCTGGTATGGGAAGTATTTGGAATGTAGCCCTTCATGAGATACAGCATCTCGGAGCCACTGGTTTGTATAACATTAATGGAAGCACTTCAGCTTATGGTAAATTCCTAGCTGATAGTGGTACTGAAGCATATAATTCATATACTTTGGATAATCCTAATGTTACATCTGCTGATGGTACTGTAAGTACTTTGGGAGAGACTCAGGTAATCGGTTTCGATCTTAGTGTTAATGATTCTTTGGTTATGCCTATTCGTAAGGAGTATGAAGCTTATGACGATCCTACCCTTCTTAGAGTCCAGAAAGCTGGTTTCTTTGGTTGGGAAGAAATTGGGTTCGCATGTCTTGATCCTCGTATGCTTGGTATGGGAGTCATTGATAGATCATTATAATATTAAATGTTAACGTGCTCTATCTGTTAAGGTAGAGCACGGTTTTTAACGGAGAAGGTTATATGTACTTAGCTTTAGAAATTATTAGTGTTATAATTTTAATTGAAGCTATAACTAATATCTTAACTAAGTCTGATATATTTAGACCGTTAAGGGAATATTTGTTTGAAAGTGATAATAAGATATTAACATTTATTCACAATATATTAGATTGTCCCTATTGCACGTCAGTGTGGGTGAGCTTATTCAGCATAATAATGCTGTATTTATACATTAATAACCTATTGCCACATATACTGGCGTGGTTTTTTATGGGGCTAGTGCTACATAGATTGTCGAATATTTTACATTTTATTATTGATAGTGTTGATTCAAACCACATAGGTTTAGACAAGGAAAACGAATAGAATAGAAATTGGAGGACAAGGTAAATGAACGGTTACGTAAAAAATAAAAGCATGTTTTGGAGACATGCTATGAAAAGATCTGTTGGTCCAGGACATAAAATCCCCTTGGACGAACTATTTAAACAATATGGCGAGAAGCACGATTTAGAAGAAGGCGCGCCATTTGCTGAATGGCTTCGAAATATTAAGCTTAGAGATAATAGTGTTTGGGAAGTTGTATATAAAGAAAATGTAGAAAAAGATATATCTGCTGAGAAAGAATTAAAAGACTCGCAAGCTAGGGATATGGTGGTGCCTTTAGTTAAGAAAGATATGGAAGTATCTGATGTGGTTCAGATGTCGGTTAGAACAGCTAGAGCTGAATTGAAAAAAATAACTGATATTAAACTTCTCAAATATGCTTTGCAAGAAGCTAATCAACTAGCTAATAAAGATACTTTAGTAAGAATGATAAGAAAACGAGTGCAGGAATTGGAGATTACTAGGAGGTAAAATAAATGCCTTTGGTACCTAAAAATTATGATAGGAATTTAAGAGACCCCCGATCTTATAGTAGTACAGCAGTAGTGGGAGGTAAAGGATTTAATCCTCAGATTAAGTATTACTATGGGACTAATGATGAGACTGAGCTAATTAGAGTAGAGCAACGTTTTCAGTTAGGGACTGATGAGATAGGCTTGTGGTCTCAGACTATTTCTGGGTCGGCTTATACTAAACAATGGCCTGCTTATGATCATTATATTATATACGAACCTTGGGAAGAAGCCACTACTACAGGTACGTTATAACTAGAGGGTAAATTATGATACAACTAACCATTTATGTAGCTGATATCACCACTGTGATGGCTACATTTACGCATATCAGACTTTATACTTCAGATGAAGAGGCGGGCACTTATACTCATTTAGCTTATGTACCTTTGGTTGCTGGGCAATCTACTTATACTTATATAGATGCAACTGGTACATCAGATACATGGTATAAATCGTCATATTGGGCTACCGCTACTGAAAGTAGTTTATCAACCGCTGTACAAGGTTCATGCCCTGAACTTTATCACTACCCTACATACCCTGCTGAAGTTGATTTTACTAGTGCTGAAAAAGTTATAATAAGAAAAATAAGAAGATATATAGGTGATTTTAAAGGAGTAGATCATTTATATATAAGTGATACTGACTATGAATGCTCAACTCTTCAAGACGATGGTCAAACAATAGATCTTGAGAAGACAGGATGGCCGGTTTATATTACTTTAAATGATACTGAAAAGACATCTTTACTTGATCCTGTAGTACAGGGATATCAATATTTAACTTTTAGTGGTACAATAGGGGTTACAGATTATCCAATTGATATATGGTATTATACTTTTAAATTTTCTGATAGACAAATATATGAAGCATACAGTGATGCTATGCTTCCTGCGTTTGTTTCTTCAACTTGCGTAACCACAGCTCATTTAACATTACAAGCTGCTATAGACTTGTTAGAAAGTTTGACAGCAGAAGATATGATTGATAATGGGGCTTTGGTTAGAGATGGGTTAACGACATATGACCCATCCCCCGGCTTGGAGGAAAGAAATAACCTTTTAGACCGGCTTAGAAAGCAATTGGATGGTTTAGTTCAAGAATGTATAAAAAGCGGTATGTTAGGATTAGGAGGCGTGTTAATAGATTAAAATATTTAATAATTAAAGGAAAGGGATTGATATGAAAAAATCTAAAAAGGCAAAACGCCGAAAAATAGTTTCAAAGGAAAAGAATCTGGAAAGGGCAAAAACAAAAGTAAAGTGTCCATTTTGCTCTAATGAAGATAAGACTTATCTAGACAGAAACAAAATAGTAGAACATTTGATTGTAACAAAAGACTCAAAAGATCATTTTCATGTGCATGGGCCCGTTACGAATACGGAATTGATTAAAGAATTTATCGTGATGATAGCAAAGGAGTCTAACATTGAAATTGAAGATGAAGACTAAAACCGAGGCTAACCAGTACGAATCGCCCAAGGCACCAGTAGGCACAATCAATGAAGAAAATGTTCAAGTTCAATCAAATGATAATTTACGTAAAATAGTTTTTAAACATAGCAGGGCTATAGGTGATGCTCTCATGTTCACAGCGGGAATAAGAGATTTTAAATTATTGTTTCCGTATATTCAAGTGAATGTTGAGAGCAATTTTTCGGCCTTGTGGGATGGCAACCCTTTTATTAATAGAGATATAAAGAAAGAAGACCCTGGGGTAGAGTTTTATAAAGTAGGTTATCCTATTATTAATAATTGTAATAATTCATATATGCATTTCACAGAAGGTTTTTTATATAACATGATAGCGGTTGCTGACGCTCATGAGAAATTGCCTATGAGTATAGGTGAATTTGCTTCAGTTTTTTCTAGCGGTGAAGTTGGTGATTATGATTTAGGTAAATCTGATGGAGATGAAATTAATGGGCCTTCTATTTTAAAAGCATGGCAAGAAAAATATGGTACTAGGAGACATAAAGGAGGCTTAGTACATTTACCTAAACATTTACAAGAAGTGTTTGGTAATCAAGACAAATTATCTT
>Ga0114922_10004286_pt1 | contig 13239 bp, 12 predicted proteins | sample AartaG_FD_100975 | JGI IMG/M metagenome (GOLD analysis project Ga0114922, IMG submission 100975) | Deep subsurface microbial communities from Aarhus Bay to uncover new lineages of life (NeLLi) - Aarhus_00045 metaG | ecosystem: Environmental > Aquatic > Marine > Oceanic > Sediment | place... | reverse complement strand
GCGACAACCTCTTTTAACTGTTCCGCACTCAGCTCGTTGTCGAGTTTGACTCCGGCTTTTTTCTTGGCGGAGTCAATCACATGCTCAAAATGTTCATGGTCGCAGCCCATCACTACGTCACCAAACATATCGATAAAACGGCGATAAATATCATACGCAAAACGCGGATTCGAAGTCTTTTTAATAATACCTTCAATCACATCATCATTCAGCCCTAAATTCAGGACGCTGTCCATCATCCCGGGCATCGATACGGCTGCTCCGCTTCTGACGCTGACGAGGAGAGGTTTGTTTGGGTCGCCAAGTTTTGCGTTCATCGCTTTTTCGAGCTTGGCCAGGTTCCTGTTGACCTCCGCATCGAGACCGGTGGGCCATTTTCCGCCGGATTTATAATATTCTCTGCATACCTTTGTGGCGATAGTAAATCCCGGCGGGACCGGAACGCGAATCTTTGTCATCTCCGCAAGATTTGCGCCCTTTCCGCCCAGAAGCTCCTTCATTTTTGCATTGCCCTCGGCCTTGCCTCTGCCGAAAAAATATACCCGTTTTTCTGCCATTCTAAGATTCTCCTTCTAAAGTACAATTTCTCATCTACAATAATCCCCAAGAGCAGGGATTATGCACAACATTTCGTACATATCCACCCAGCGGAATTCCTCTGGTAAGACAAGACTCGAGATTATATCGGCCTGCGTTGATTGTGTCAAGCCCGTTAGAAATTAATAACTGTCCCAAATATTTGATTTGCGTGTTTGATGTGCATTGCCAAATATGTACCGTGTCAATTTTAGCTGTTTTCGTATTTTTGTCTTCAAGTTACATTTTAGCTGTCCTGGACAAGCATAATCTGCTAAAATAGTTTATTGACAGCAGGGAGATTTGTTATGAATAAGCAGGTTGTTCCGACACAGCTTACAGGCCGTATGAAAGAGATACGACAGCGTTTTTCGGTCAGGAGGCTTTCTGTTTTTGGTTCGGTGGTTCGCGGCGAGGCGGTAGAGGGCCGTGATGTTGATGTTCCGGTTGCATTTGACCGAAAAGCAACTTTTGTTCTGTTCATGGACTTAAAGTTCTGCCTGGAAGAGCTTTTGAGAACAGGTGTTGATTTGGTAACTGATAAAGCGCTTCGTCCACAGACTCGCCGGACAATTGAGCAGGAGATGGCCGATGTGACGTGATGAAATAAAAGCTCGGCAGTACCGTTGAGCGGTCTTATGGGGAAATGTCAACTCTAAGAGAGGCTAAAGCAAATGTGGCCACGAATCGGACCAATCCCGACCTATGGGATTCTGTACATCATAAGTATTCTGAGCTATTTTCTAATTGCCTGCTTGATAGCCAGATGCCTGGGACTTCGGCATCGTGTTTGGCTCGTTGCCGGTATCTGCTATATGGTGGGTATGACCGTCGGGGCAAAGGCGCTATACGATATTCAGCACGCGCAATTTGACTTCCTGGCGCTATTGAGCACCGGACACTATATGCAAGGAGGATTATGGGGTGGGTTGTTGGCGTATTTTGTTCTGTCTGTGCCATTGGTTTTGGTGTTAGCCAAACACAGATGGGCAGCACTCGACCTTATTGCGCTGTCGATTCCCGTCCCCTGGGTTTTTGTTAAGCTGGGATGTTTATTTAACGGCTGCTGCTATGGCCAAAAATGTTCTATGCTCTGGGCGATTACATTCCCTGAAGGTGCCGCAGGCGCACCGGCGGGAATACCGCTGCACCCTACGCAGATTTACGAAATACTGATTATTTTGTGCGTTCTTGTAGTTTTCAAATTACTGAAATACGAACGATGGCGGGGAACGATGCTGCTATGGTTCCTGATTCTTTACGGTCTGGGACGGGCAGCCACCGAAATCTTCAGGGGCGACTTTGCCCATCATCTGTATGTTGGCGGCCTTACTTTGTCACAGCTTATCTGCCTGGCTGCAGCCGGCGTTTCAATTCTCCTGCTTTTCCTCTGGCGCCGTTTTGTTCGCAATGACATACTGGACTAAGTAATGACTATATGCTAAATTGTCGTTGCTGATAATGTTGATGAATTGAATTCTAAAAGCAGGAACGATAAACCGTGAAAACGCCGGGCAAAGAAGAAGATACCAAACTCGATTTTATTCGGCAGATTGTTGCCGAAGATATAAAGACCAATAAATGGGATGGGCGGGTTGTAACGCGGTTTCCGCCGGAGCCGAACGGGTATCTGCATATCGGACACGCCAAGAGTATATGTCTGAATTTCGGTATCGCATCGGAATTTGGCGGCCGATGCCATCTGAGATTCGACGATACCAATCCAACCAAAGAAGAACAGGAATACATCGATTCCATCATAGAAGACGTTCGCTGGCTTGGCTGGGACTGGGAGGATCATCTGTATTATGGCTCGGACTACTTCGAGCAGATGTACGAATATGCGGTGCAGCTTATAACAAAAGGCAAGGCATACGTCTGCGACCTGACAGCCGAGCAGACAAGAGAATATCGCGGCACTCTTACCCGGCCGGGGAAAGACAGCCCGTATCGCAGCCGTACCGTCGAGGAAAATCTCGACCTGTTCGAGCGGATGCGGGCGGGCCGGCTTCCGGACGGCTCGTGCACGCTGCGGGCGAAAATCGATATGGCGCATCCCAATCTTAATATGCGCGACCCTGTTATGTACCGAATCCTGCACGCGGCGCATCCACGCACAGGCGAAGAGTGGTATATATATCCGATGTACGACTGGGCACACGGCCTTGAAGATTCCATCGAAAGAATCACGCATTCGATTTGTACTCTGGAATTCGAGAACCACCGCCCACTGTACGACTGGTTCCTTGACCAGCTGGAGGCTTATCATCCCCAACAGATGGAGTTTGCCCGTCTCAATCTGACCTACACCGTGATGAGTAAGCGCAAGCTGCTGCAATTAGTACAGCAAGGCCAGGTCAGCGGCTGGGACGACCCCCGGATGCCGACCCTGAGCGGTCTGCGCCGGCGCGGTTATTCACCGCGTGCCATTCGGGAGTTCTGCAGGCGAATCGGCGTCAACAAGTTCAACAGCACTGTCGATATTGCACTGCTGGAACACTGCCTTCGGGAAGATTTGAACAAGACTTCACCGCGTGTAATGGCAGTGCTTCGACCGCTCAAGGTGGTTATCGATAACTATCCTCAGGACCGGGACGAGGAGCTTGAAGCCATCAACAATCCGGAAGATCCGAACGCCGGGGTGCGAAAAGTTCCGTTCTCACGAGAGCTTTATATTGAACAGGACGATTTTATGGCTGAGCCGGTGAAGAAGTTCTACCGTTTAGCGCCCGGCCGGGAGGTTCGACTGCGATATGCTTATTTTGTTAGATGCACGGATGTGATTAAGGACGACAACGGCCAGGTCGTTGAGCTGCACTGTACTTATGACCCGGCCACACGAGGCGGCGGCGCTCCGGACGGTCGCAAGGTCAAGTCAACGCTGCACTGGGTATCAGCCGCTCACTCGCTCAAGGCCGAAGTGCGTTTGTACGACCATCTGTTCACGAAGGAAAATCCGGAGACAGGCGTCGAAGGAGAAGATTTCAAATGCAACCTGAACACGGACTCGCGCCAGATTTTAGATTCCTGTCGAGTTGAGCCGTCTTTGGCCGATGCCGAACCGGGCAGTCGCTATCAGTTCGAGCGGTTAGGTTACTTTTGCGTAGATAAAGACAGCACCAAGGAAAAGCCGGTCTTTAATCGAACGGTATCACTGCGTGACAGTTGGGCCAAGATACAGAAGGCACAAGAAAGCAAAGGTTAGCATTTTCATTATTTGGTCAAAATCATCTTTAGAGAAGCTATAAGCAGCACTAAGCCGAATATCCTTCGCAGAACCTGCTCGGGAATTTGTGTTGCGTACCTGGCGCCGACCAGTCCGCCCACAAAGAAGCCCAGACATATAAGTCCCGCTATTTTCAAATCCACGAAGCCGTCCTTGTAATACGTCCAGGCGGCAAGCAAACCAATCGGCGGGACCATCAACGCTAATGTCGTTCCCTGTGCCGTATGCTGTGAGAGGCCGAATAAAAGAACCAGTATTGGAATGATGATTATCGCTCCGCCGATACCGATTAGTCCGCTGAAAATTCCGGTTATCAAACCTAAAAGCAGATAAAGAAATATGTTCATAGTATTTTGACCATCCTTATTGAAACAATTCATTAAATTTTTCTTCTATATTGGGATTTTCACACAGCGTCCGGCCGATTAGAACCGCTTTTACGCCCGCGGCCATTAGCTTCTCGACGTCGTTCCGCGTTTTTACTCCGCTTTCGGCGACCAGCTCTTTTGTGTTATCGAGAAGTCCTGCCAATCGGCTGGTCGTGTTCAAATCGACCTGCATTGTTGTCAGGTTGCGGTTGTTGATACCAAGGACACTGTATCCTTTTTTGGGAAAGCCAATCATACTGCGGACCGCCATTAACGTATCGGCGCGGTGGATTTCGAGCAGGACCGTCAGAGTCAGCTCCGCCGCGGCTATCATAAGGTCCATTAGTTCGCCGGGCTTCAGTGTCTCCGCTATCAACAATATCGCATCGGCGCCGGCGGCACGGGATTCATATACCTGCCACAGGTCGATGATAAAATCTTTCCGCAGGACAGGCAAATCCACTGCCTCACGTACCTGGTTTATGTATTCGAGCCGGCCCTGGAAATATTTTTCATCGGTGAGAACACTGATTGCATCAGCGCCGCATTTCTTATAGGTTTGCGCAATTTCCACGGGGTCGAAATCCTCGCGAATAACACCGGCTGACGGCGAGGCTTTTTTGACCTCTGCAATAACGTTTATACCGCGGCTGTTGGGTTTGGTGACTGCCTTGTAGAAGTTACGACACTTGCCCAGAGTGCGAACCTGCTCTTTGAGATTCTCGAGACTCCTCTGTGATTGTCGAAATTGTACTTCAACTTTTTTGTCAGCAATTATTTTATCTAATATGTTTGCCAATGTAATTATCCTGCGACTTTAACATATCCCATACGCAGCTCGCTGAGGGTATTAGCCAGGACTGTTTCTTCCTCTTTTGTTAAATTGCCTTTGGTTTTTTCTTCGAGCGTTTCGAGCATATCGATATTGTATTTTGCCATCTCCAAATCCGGCTCCCTTTTTTCCTGTCCCTTTACCTGTAATAGGCCCAGAGCGAACAGGGCCTGTGTAGTAAGCATACTTACCAGCGCAGCAAAGTTACCCTCCGGCAAAGGGCCGCGAGTTTGCTTTTGTTCCTGTTCCTCTTTCTTTTCGGCTTCTTCCCGTGCGGCTAATATTTCCTTTTCTTTTTTCGCCTCGGCCTTCCAGTCCTCGTCGATTATGATTTTTTTTTCTTCTTTCTTTTCTTTTTCAGCCATAGTCAGAATCCTTTGAATGTTTGGTTATCTGCGATATTTTTTCATAGTTCTATCGACATCTCGTTTTTGGTCGCGGTCGGTAATTGCTTTTCTTTTGTCGTATTGCCTCCTGCCTCTTGCCAAGGCCAATTCTATTTTTGCCAGTCCCCTGTCGTTAAAATAAATCCGCAGCGGCACGAGCGTAAAGCCTCTCTGTTCGAGCTTTGTCCTTATCTTGTGTATTTCGCCCTTATGCAGCAGCAGTTTTCTTTTCCTGGTTGGTTCATGCTGTATGGCTCCGGCCTGCTGGTACTGGGCAATGTTTGCCCCGACGAGCCAGCACTGCCCGCTTTCAATCCTTGCGTATGAGCCGCTCAGGTCGGCGTTGCCGTTTCGCAGCGATTTAACCTCGGTACCCAAAAGCTGAAGGCCGGCCTCGAACTTCTCGATGAGCTCAAAGTTTCTGTACACCTTTTTATTGACTGTTACCCGGCCATTCTGTTTTTTGTCCTTGCGCGCTTTTGCTGCCATTTGTACTATGATAGCGTCAGGATGAAATTTTTGCAAGAATCACGTACCTATATCAGAAATCAGATGTCAGGAGACAGAAGTCAGTTTAGCCCCCACTCCAGTGGTGGGGCAAGCCCGTGTCATTCAGTGTAATAAAAAGCGGCCTTATGTAATTCTACATAAGACCGCTTGTAAACAACCGAAGCAAGGATAATCTTTACGCTATCCTATTTAACGACCAATACGGCGTTCTATGAACAGCCGTTTTGGCAGGCCGTATTAGAAGTCACGCACGACTACCCTATCTTTTCCAACCGTGTACTGGTCTGAGCCGCTGACTTTCAGGTTATAAACCTTGCCCACGAAAGGCATTGTCCTGGTAACAGCGCTCTCGATAGCAACTGTGCCGTTCAGTGTTTTCAACTTCATACCGCTTTGAAGATTCTGTGCAGCGACCCATTGTCCCGAATCAAGCATGAAGCAGTGTGCATCCACGACGCTGATGGTGTTTCCGTTTTCGAGCGTAATATCGCGGCATACGAAAGAACCCTCGTGCACTTCGAGCTTCTCTAAGCTCGCTGCTGCGAGACAGCCGACTTTCTGGCCCGCGGCAACTTTCGAGATTTGCACAAGTGCGCCATTTACCCATACCGGAGTATCAGCAAGGAAGCATCCCCTGCCTTTCGGTGGCGGGGTACCGCCGCCCACAGCACCGCCGCTGCCGGCCGGGAAATCGTGTACCAGGAATGAATCCATTCTATCCTTTGCTTCAGCTCCGAGAAAAGGGTAGCCGCCTTTTCGGATGTCTGTGCCGTCCCAGAAGGTGTAAATGTTGTCATCATTGATGGCACAGAACGGCCTCTTTTCGAAGGTCACGTGGCTGTCCATAAACAGTACGTTTTGTCCGTCTTCCTGGTGAGCAATGGCGTTTCCAATACTGACAGCTTCTTTGCCGCCTGCAGGATTGTATGCGGACAACAAGGTTTGACTCTTGGCTTCTGCTGCCGGAGAGTCCATCCACGGATTCCTGTCGGCTGCCACGGCCTTGCCCGGCTCGCTCGATGTTGTCAGAGCATACAGTCCATAGGGCATGTGGTAGGAATAACTGCAATGCTTTACTGGCTCAGTGCCGAAGTCCCAGAGGTCAATAAGCTCTCTGTCACCTGCGCTGTAGTCGGAGGGTTTGAACTCGTTGGTGCCGGAATCACCCTTGCAGACAAACGACTTTGGCGTTACCTCCGCATGCTTGACGAGAAGATAGAAGCTGGAGCTAATTGTGGCCATGCCGCCGCTGCCATCGGCGGCTAATCCGTAAGCACCGAATCGGGACGGGGCCAGCCAGTTAGAAATCTGATAACTCCATGTACTGTTTCTTCCACCTGCGCGTGGAAACTCGTCGTCGTAATCGTTGCTGTAGATAAGCATCGCCTTGCCGATACCGGACAGGTTCGTCCCGCAGACCATTCTAAAGGCAATCTGCCTTACTTTGGCCAGCGCCGGCATCAGGATGCCCATCAGCAGCGCTATTATCGCAATCACGACCAACAGCTCAACTAATGTAAAACCTTTCTTTTTCTTCATTTTTGTTCTCCTTAAATCACATTTCGAGATTCGCAAAACCGACCGTTCTAAGCACGCTTCGGCTTATCATTTTGATATATAAATGCTTACTGTCGCATAATCGCCGGACACTAAACACTGCTTTTTCACGAATCTCCTCAACTTAATTTTTTGCCTGGAACGGCCGGTCGAACTTTGTAAAACCACTTTTACCAGAAGGATTTGTGGCAACAATTCTACAATTATTTCTCTACACTGCCGTTGAATCAAGTTTGCGAGCCAAACCGTAAAATGCCTCTTCCGAACAGGTGGGTACCAGAATATGAATTGGGACCAGAATATGATGACGGTTTAAATTATAATAATTACACTTCTCAAACCTACCTGTCTTTACATCTAAAATATTAGCACAGAATGTTCTTTCTGTCAAATAAATTTCGTCAAATTCTCTAAGTTTCTTGAAAAAATTTAAAAAATTGTTTAAAATCTTTGTTTTCAGCTTGGAATCGGGGATATGAATACCCAAAAAGCTTACGAAAAAGTGAATAAACTGCTCAAAAAGCACCATCAGGTTCATCTTTTGGCCTTCTGGGGCCAATTGGATACAATTCAGAAACAGAACCTGCTTGTGCAAATCCAGGAGTTAGAACTTGCGAAAATAGACGATTTGGTGACTAATTGCGTCACAAAGCCCGTCACCACTTCAATAAGTGCCGAGCTGGTTCCTGCTCCATTCTACAGTTTCTCCCCGTCCGGCCCTGCGCAGCAGAGCAAGTATGCCCGAGCCGTTCAACTGGGCAAAGCGCTGATATCATCCGGTAAGGTCGCCGCCTTTGTAGTCGCAGGCGGCCAGGGAACCAGACTTGGATTCGACGGCCCGAAGGGGAATTTTCCCATCAGCCCCGTCACAAACAAGGCGCTGTTCCAGATCTTCGCCGAGTCTGTCTCGGCAGCCTCGAAAAACTATCAATCCGTCTGCCCCTGGTATATTATGACCAGCCCGTTGAACCACGCCCAGACCGTAGAGATTTTTCGCTCCAACGACTATTACGGCCTGGACAAAAACGACGTCTTTATTTTTAAGCAGGGCACACTGCCGAATTTCAGTTCAGACGGAAAAATACTGATGGCCGACAAAGCTCAGCTAAGCTGCTCACCAGACGGGCACGGTGGAAGCCTGAAAGCGCTTTACCGAAGCGGTGCGCTCGAAGATATGAAACGGCACGGCGTGGAATTTATCAGCTATTTCCAGGTTGATAATCCTCTGATAAATATTTTCGATCCGCTCTTTATCGGTCTGCACGTTCTCGATAAGGCCGAGATGTCCTCAAAGGCACTTATTAAAAACGGACCCTACGAAAAGGTCGGCAACTTCTGTCTGCTTGACGGTAAATTAACCGTCATTGAATACAGCGATTTTCCTGACGAACTGGCCGAGAAAAAAAACCTGGACGGCTCATTGACTTTCCAGCTCGGCAGCATTGCTATTCATATCATCAGCCTTGCATTTGTTGAAAGGTTGAACGTTGACGGTTTTTCTTTGCCTCTGCACAAAGCCGTCAAAAAAATTCCGCACATCGACGAGCGTGGAAAACTTGTCGAACCGGACGAAACAAACGGCGTAAAGCTGGAGAGCTTTGTTTTTGACGCCGTGCCGTTGGCCTCAAAGTCAATTATTTTGCAGACACTGCGCAGTGAAGAATTTGCACCCACCAAAAATGACACGGGCATCGACAGTGCCGAAACCACAAGGCAGATGATGGTCGCCCGCGCAGCGGCCTGGCTCGAATCAGCAGGCGTAACCGTCCCCCAAAAACCGGATGGCTCAATTGATTGTGTCCTTGAAATCGCCCCCGGTTTCGCATTAGAAAAAGATGACGTCAAAGCAAAGCTGAATCAGATACCCCCAATCAAACCCGGCGATAAAGTGTATCTGGCCTGAGACGCCGAAGCAGTTCCTGCCTTCACGAAAGCGACCTTCGAGAGTGACTAAAGTGAGCTAAAGTTTGAACTTATCTCGCGTAGAACTTATGCACGGTTTCCGTTGAGTATTTCAGGCCCGGAAGCAGAACAACCGATGGGAATTCCAGTTTATTCGGAGAATCCGGGAAATGCTGCGTTTCCAGGCAGAAGCCGTAATGCTTGTTATAGACTTTGCCTTCTTTTCCGGTTAGGGAACCATCCAGGAAGTTTCCGGTATATAGCTGAATGCCGGGTTCTGAGGTATAGATTTCCATTACGCGCCCGCTTGTCGGCTCATAGACCGCTGCGGCCCGAGCCAGTAAGCCGCTGCTATTGAGCACGTAATTATGGTCGTAGCCGCCCTCGACCCGTCCAATTCGAGAACCAATTGACATCGGCAATGTGAAATCCATCGGCGTATCTTTAACGCTTCTGTTTTCACCGGTTGGTATCAGGCCTGAATCGACGACTGTGTACTTTTCGGCGTTGAGCGTAAGCTCGTGGCCAAGAACATCGCCCTGGCCGGCAAGATTCCAGTAGCTGTGATTCGTCAGATTTATCACAGTAGTCTTGTCCGTCTGTGCCTCATAGCTGAACTTCAATTCATTATCTTTTGTCAGGGTGTAAATAACGCTGCATGCCAGATTGCCCGGGTATCCTTCTTCGCCGTCCTCGCTGATATAGCTGAGCTTCACAACTGCTTCATTACTATCGCTCCTTAAGTCTTCGAGTTTCCAGACAACTTTGTCGAATCCTTTGACACCGCCGTGCAGATGGTTCTCATCGTTGTTGGCGGCCAGTTCATACTCGACACCGTCAAGTACGAACTTTGCCTTTCCGATACGATTTGCATACCTGCCAACCGTGGCACCGAAATAGGGATGCCCCGCAAGATATCCGTCCAGCGTATCGAATCCGAGCGTAATATCAGCTAAGTTTCCGTCCCGGTCGGGCACTTCCATCGAGACCAGAATAGCGCCGTAGCTCATTATCTTAGCTCTAAGGCCGCTGGTATTAGTCAAAGTGAATAAGTCAATTTGCCTGCCGTCGGACGTTTGGCCGAAGGATTCTTTCTGAGCACTCATTAGTCTTATCTCCTTAACTTCCGGTTCTTTCGGAGTCGGTGTTTTCTTTTTGCAGCCGGGCATACAGACTACCGTTACCACCAGAACAAAATTAATCCAAAATCTCATTTTCATTTTTTACTCCCTGCCTAAAACTATATAAACGCGTATAGATTGCAAACCTGCTCGAAATATACCACCGGAGAAATAAATTGTCAAAAAGTTTATTCCCAACATCTCACAAAAAATGTATCCCGCTGCGAGTCTTGCACCAATCAGGTGCCGGCCAAAGCTCAATTCTTGCGGAATGAAGCTTGTGTCGGGGAGCGAGTACTTCGCAGAGTAGTGCAATCTAAAAATTATCGGTAATTAATCCGCTCTGCAGAAAGGACCATATATCATTTTAACCGAAGCGATGCGAAGCATCGCGAAGTGGAGAAATCTGTTCAAAAACAGATTTCTCGGCTCGCCTTGGCAGGGCCTTCGGCTCACTCCTAAGAAAATAAACGTTTTTCATATTGTAAAGATTGAGATTGCCACAGTCGCCTACGGCTCCTTCGCAATGACATTCTCTGCGCATTTTCTTTTGCATACATCCTGAGAATCAGGTGAGGTGCTCGCAATGACAAAAGTGGCGTTATTACACCTTTAAGATGAGTACTGACAAACAGGAAATCGCCTACCAGAAAATAATTTCACACCCTTCAATGGTTTGTAATTGAATGCTATTGCAATAAAGATTCATATTTGGTATATTGGAGATTTTGAGGGACCCCGATGCGCTACTGGGGGTCTCCAAGCAGGATTTTCTTGTGCCACAGGCAGCAGTAGCGTGCCAAATCATTTTGGAGGTTTTGTCGTGAGCAAAAATAATAAGAAAACTTCAAGACGTGAGTTTTTGCGTGGGGCGGTAAGTTCGGTGGCGACATTTACGATTGTGCCTCGTCATGTATTGGGCGGCAAGGCCTATGCCGCCCCAAGCGATAAGCTAAACATCGCATGTATCGGTGTTGGCGGGCGAGGCGGCAGTAACCTTAACGGGACGAGTGGAGAAAATATCGTCGCGCTGTGCGATGTGGATAGGCGACGGGCCGGCAAGGCATTCGAGAATTATCCCGGCGCTAAACGTTATACCGATTTTCGCAGGATGCTGGATAATATGGATAACCAAATCGATGCGGTGACGGTCTCTACGCCGGACCATACGCATGCGGCGGCGTGTATGGATGCAATCAGAAGAGGAAAACATCTATATTGCGAAAAGCCGCTGGCACATTCTATATATGAGATTCGTGAGCTTATGAAGGCTGCGCGCAAGCATAAAGTGATAACGCAATTAGGCAATCAGGGACATTCCTCTAACCATATTCGTCTATTCTGTGAGTGGATTTGGGATGGCGCTATCGGCAATGTTCATACTATCCATGCGTCGTGCAGTGCGAACCATTGTAAAATCAGCCAATTACCGAAACTCAAGGAAAGACACGAAGTTCCATCCGAATTAGACTGGGACCTGTGGTTAGGGCCGGCCAAGTATCGGCGGTATAATCCTGTGTATCTGCCCAGCAGTTGGCGCGGCTGGATGCCGTATGGCTCCGGAACAATCGGCGATTGGGTTTGCCACGTTGTTGATCCGGTATTTTGGGCGCTGGACCTTGGAGCACCAAAAACCATCCAGGCGCAGGCCAAAGATTATGACCCGAAAAAGCACGCCGACACGTTTCCTGCAGGTTCGGTTATAAATTTCGAGTTCCCGGCACGTGGTAAGCGTGGGCCGGTCAATCTCATCTGGCACGATGGTGTAGAAAAACTTCCGCGTCCGAAGGAACTGGAAGAGGGACGGAAAGTCGACAACACTGGGGCGATTGTAATCGGGGATAAGGGCAAAATTATGTACGGCTCACACGGCGCCGGCGGAGTAAGAATCATCCCAGAGACAAAGATGAAAGCGTACAAACTACCTGAGCCGACAATCCCACGCGCAAAAGGGCATCATCAGGACTGGCTGGATGCGGTTAAGAACAACAGGCCGGCCGGGTCGAATTTCGATTACGGCGGACCTCTAACTGAGATAGCCCGGCTGGGGATTATCGCAACGCAAATGTTGGGACGCAAGCTGAAATGGGACAGTGAGAATATGCGATTTACCAACTGCGACGAGGCGAACCAGTTTATCAACCCACCATATCGACAAGGATGGACATTGTGAACGAAAACAGGGCTATTGCTAACTGTATCTAAAATTTCAAATTTGATAAAGGTTACATGCTATGAAAAATCTAAAATCTTTTCGATTGAACTTGTGTATTCTTATTGGCCAGTTTCTTATTGCCGCCTCGTTGAGTGCAGCGGATTGGCCGACCTATCGTCACGACAATGCACGCACGGGGTGTATGTCGGAATCGCTAACCGCCCCGCTGCAGCTGCAATGGATTTACACGCCTGTTTATCCTCCGCGTCCCGCCTGGTCGGGGCCGGCTAAACGCCCAAGGGAGGGTTGGGAACTGCTCCACCGAGTGATTTTCGATGATGCTTTTCAGGTGGCTGTGGCTGGTAACACGGTCTATTTTGGTTCTTCATCTGATGATAAGGTCTATGCGCTTGATACTGTTACAGGCCGCGAACGCTGGTCCTTCTTCACCGGTGGGCCGGTGCGTCTGGCACCGGTGGTCTGGAAAGACCGGGTTTTTGTCGGCTCCGATGACGGTTTCGTCTATTGTCTAAATGCCAACAACGGAAAACTACTCTGGAAAGTACGCGGCGGGCCGAACGACGAAAAACTTCTGGGCAGCGGCAG
>Ga0114922_10004284_pt1 | contig 13243 bp, 9 predicted proteins | sample AartaG_FD_100975 | JGI IMG/M metagenome (GOLD analysis project Ga0114922, IMG submission 100975) | Deep subsurface microbial communities from Aarhus Bay to uncover new lineages of life (NeLLi) - Aarhus_00045 metaG | ecosystem: Environmental > Aquatic > Marine > Oceanic > Sediment | place: Aarhus... | reverse complement strand
ATTGACCAGGATATCGTCCATCATGATAGGCAGAGCCTCGCGGTGTCTGCTCAGCTCGCGCACCAGTCCGAAACGAAGGGCAAGATATAGCTGCTCTGCTGTGCCGCGGCTCAGTTTTTCAGGTGGGAGCTTGCTGCTGTCATCGCGCAAAACTTCGAATCGCCGCTCGCCCACAATCGGGGAAATCCTTTTATATCTTCCCCCTGTCATTTTCGTCAGGAAAACCTGCCCCTGGCGCAGCACCTCAGGCTGACGTTCCTGTTCGTAGCGCCGGGTAGCTTTGCGGATCATATGCAGGGCAAGGCTTACCGCGGCCCACTCGTGCGCCAGACCGGTCAGGCTTTCCACAGCCACGGATCTGTCGAGCCTGAGTTCGCTGCTCCTGGTTTCTGTGCCCAGGTTTTCCAGTTCCTTGCCGATCTCGCCCAGCTCGCGGTTAATTGCCTCTATCTTTTCCCCAAGCTCTTCACGCTCTTGTTCCAGGTAAGCTATTCCCTCTGCCAGGGATTCAGCAGACTTCGTTCCCAGTTCCTCGACAAAATCATCGAGCTTATCTTCCGATCCCGCTTCGACCAGAAGCTTCGCACGGGCCCTGTTTCTCATATCTTCAAGGTCCTCGCGTTTCTGGGCCACTTTTGCCTGGCGCAGGAATCGCTCTTCAGCCTGCGGATCATCATCTGACTCAGCGCTCACCGAAATCAGCTTCGTTTTCTGCTCCAGAAGATTCTCCTGCTCTGCCTCCATCTTGGCGAACTGCTCGACATAAAGAGCCAGGCGCTGTTCCACTTGTTTTTTGACCTTTTCGTACTCTCTGGCTTTCTCTCTCTGGTCTAGAAGCTGTTTCACGGCCCCGGCTATTTCCCCTGGTGAAGGTGAGGATTGTCCAAGGGCGGAGAAAAGCTCCTCAACCTGGACTTTGTACTCCTCGATATACCCGGCTATCCCGGATACTCTTTCTTTCTGCTCTTCCAGGTTGTGGTAAGTGTCGCGGGCCTTGTCCACCAGGAAAAAGACCTCGCTCACTGTGGCAGGGCTCAGGCCGGGATCCAGACCCAGCTCGACCTGGAATTCGGTGAATTCACTCTGGGCCTGTTCAAGTATTTCCAGAGCCGCCCGGTGTTTCTCCTTTCTTTTTTCCAGGAGCCTGTCTCCCCTGGACTGTTCGGCTTTTACCGCCTCCCGGTTCTTTTTCCAGTTCAGCCACGACCCTGCACCCAGAAGGATGCCGATAATCAGAACTACGGTTCCTGTGGGAAGGTTGTTGCCTGCAATAAACCAGATACCGGCAATAACTGCTGCCAGGGCTGCGCCGGCGAACAGGAGGTGGAACTTATCCGTCCGGCTGACTGTACGCTCAAGCTCGATATCTTCCAGGGAGGATTCGGCAGCAATTACAGCCCTTTCGCACTTTTCAACCCTTTCCCGAATAGAACGCAATTTTCCCTTGGCAGGCAGGGAACTGTCGAAAGAGTTCAAATCTTTCTCTTTCCAGCCGGGATTCAGATCCTTCAACTCCCGTTTCCATTTCTTTTCCAGGGCTTCAAGTTTAGCCTGGTGGGCAGGTAGGTCGCCCATCGCTGACTCAAAATGCTGAATTCCCCGCTCCAGTCCAACGAGCAAGCTGTCATGCTGCACGATCTTCTCGAAATCTTCATTGCGCACAAAATTGGATTTTTCGGTCTCAATCTGCTCCTCTAACTTCCTGAGTTCTTTTTCCTGTTTCCGGATTTGAATGTTAAGTTGTTCAAGCCGCTCAGACCCACGCACCGGGAAATTTTCCGGTAACGGCTCCAGCTCCGCAAGCTGGAACTTGGCACTGCTGTATTCCTCCCAGCTTTGCCATGCCCGCTGAAAGCTGCGCTCTGTTTCGAGCCCCGCTGAAAGCTCCTTTTCCTGCTTGTTCAAATGCTCCAGCCTTTTCAGCAACTCCTCCCTGCGCTCGGTCAGTCGGTCGTATTCCCCGGTGCGTGCGCTCAGTTCAGCCAGCTCTTTTTCGATCTCGGCCAGCCGGCGAAGCAATTCGTTTACCTGCGGCTTACTCGCCCTGCTCTTGAACAACCTGGAAAGCTCATTGTTAAGATCTTTAATAAGCTCCGGTACGGCTACTGCTCCTGTACCCATTCCCGCGCTGTAGATGCGAGCCTGGAGCTGCTCGTTGTCCAGAGATTCGAGGTTTGAAAGCTCGAAAAGGCTGAACGCATAAAGGTTGTGGTACACGTCCCGGTGTCCGAATACCCTTTCCATATAGCTTTGATCAACCGAAGCGCCGTCTTTCAGGGCCAAAGAAACCGTACCGCTTCCTCTGCTGCTGTGGCGGCTGATTATCAGGTTCTGATCAAGTTCACCGGTTGCTATTTCGAGACTGCCGCCGAGCTTGTCTTGCTCATGGAGCCTGTAATCATTGCGCAGTTTTCCGATCTTTGCCGGGGAAAAACCGAACAGGAGGTTCAGGATAATTTGGATAACAGTGCTTTTTCCTGCCTCGTTTGGTCCGACAAGCAGGTTGAATCCCGGGCTGAAAGGGCCGATTTTTTTATCATTGAAAATTCCGAACCTGTCTATCTGTAAACGACTCAGGTGCATCAATCCTCCTCCCCTTCACCTGCCAGGCGGTCGATACAGAGAGTCTGTGCGGATTCGATAAGTTCCGGCAGTTCTTTTTCGTCCGGTTCGGCGAGAAACCTGCGGGCACGGCTGTCCTGGTACAAATCAGCCAGGATCTCGAGCAATTTTTCTTTATCTTCTTTCAGGGTAACGCGCAATTCGTCGAATTCTTCAAGCAGACCGGCGAGAAAATCATCTGCGCGGCGGCGTTTTTCAAGATCCACCAGGGGCAGGGTCCTGTTTTCGCACCTTTCGATCCAGACCAGCGTGCCGGCACCTGCCCAGCGCTCGCGAAGATCGGTTTCGAGCTCGGCGATAAAGCCACGGCGGCTCAGCGTGGCGTGCAATTCTCCCCTGCCGGTGAGTGCGATACGAAGGCAGAGATGCCTTCCCCCGGCTTCATCATCGAGTTCGGCGATTCGATTCTCCAGAGCAGAGATTAGCTCTCCTTCGCCTGAGATTCCGGCAATATTCAGCTCTGTGCTCTCCCAGCGGAGGTTATCCACAGGGAGGAACTCTGTTTCGATCTTCCCGCTGTTTTCCACACTGACCAGCATTGCGCCGTGCGGGCCGCTCTCCCCAGGGTGCCTTCCCTGAATATTGCCGGGGTAAACTGCCAGAGATCTATCGCCTATTTCGCGAAGTGCTTTCTTGTGCACGTGGCCAAGGGCCCAGTAGTCGAAACCTCCCTTTTCGAGGTCTTTGACACTGCAGGGGGCATACGGTTCGTGTCCGGTATTGGTACCCAGGTTGCAGTGAAGAAGCCCGACTGCGAAAGGTGTTTTTTCATCTCTGCTAAACTCTGGTACAAGGTTTTTCCGTACCTCGCGCGTTGGGTAGCTCACTCCCCAGATCCGGGCAGCTTCCCGGCCCTCCTTGACCACCGGCACCGAGCTCACTTTGTCCCCAGGGAAAATGGTCACCCGTTGGGGCCAGGCAAGGTGTGCTGACCAGCCGTCGAGCGGGTCGTGATTGCCGTGGACCACGAACGTGGGAATCCCCTGGTCAGCAAGCCGATCAAGGGCACGGCAGAAACGAAGCTGCGCCCTGAGGGACCTGTCTGCGCTGTCATAGACATCTCCGGCAACCAGGAAAAAATCCACCTTCTTGCTTATGGCATAATCCACCAGGGCCTCGAAAGCCTCGAATGTGGCGTTCTGCGCAGCACGGGCGAGTTCTGGGTTTACTATGCGAAGGCCGGTGAACGGGCTGTCCAGGTGAAGGTCAGCGGTATGGATGAATTTCAGAGGAATCATTATTTAAAGTAGAAGTTTAAATGATAGTTTATAACCCTTAAGATATAATCAATTTACATCCATGAAGTTTAGCAGAAGACTGGTATCGAGCCGCCTGTCCGGGTAAAAAATCGCCCAGTCTGGATTGTCTGGAATGGCCTCAGCAAGCACCTTCAGAAAACGTTTCGTACGGTAAAAAGCTCCCTCGGTGTCTCCATCCCTGATTCTCCCGTAGAGCAGTCTGCGAGGCCCGATCAGCGAGGCCAGTTCCGGCAGGTCCACTGTATTGAGGATTCCTGGGATCACATTGCCGAGGTCCACCCCGTACTGGGTAGCATCCAGGCGACCCCACTGCATGGCGCTTGAGTTCCAGAGTTTGATCAGCTCCTCGCGCGAGGAGACTTTTTGAGCGCATATCTGGGCCACGAAACTGGTGAAATATTCAGTGACCGCAACCTGCCTGATCCGCTGGTCAGCCGCTGCAGCAAGAAGCACAGCCAGTGTTTCATCCCCGATCCCCACAACAGTCAGGCTGTCAGTAGTCAGGTCCTGCCTGCGCTGGATAAAATCCACCGTACGGATCAGATCGAACGCCCTTCTCCCGGCAATCGGACGACCCCACATGATCGAATGCCAGAGCAGGTGGTAGTTGTTATCCCGCTCGTTTCCTATTTTTCCGAGAGTTTCTCCCCTACCCCGGAGATCCACTGAAAGCACAGCCAGGCCGCGCTCCACCAGCGGCTGAACAAGCCCTGATTCAGCCACTGCCGCCTTGCCGCGCTCATCCACGATCACCACAGTGCGCCTCGGGCCGGATTTGCTGCTCTCCGGGAGCCAGAGCAGTCCGGGGATGTGCTGGCCTACCTCGCTCAGGAAAAAGACTTTTTCGAGTATCGCCTTACCATGCCTGGATTTACCCAGCACGAGCGGCATCAGGTTGTGTGGCTCCTCATCCGGAGGAACTGTGAGCTCGGCCACAAGTTTCTCGATTCTCTCCCTGGCTCCAGGTGATGAAAGCGGGGGCAGGTTTTCCACAGCCTGAACAGCGGCTTCCCTTGCCAGTTCCACTACTGATCCGGCCCCTTTCATGATCGAACCGTCCCTGTCGCAGAAAAGCCTGGGATCATCCTCTGTCAGAGGCTTTACGCCTGTTTCCGGGACCGGCTCGCCTGCTCCCTTGGCCCTCAGGTGAAAGTTCATCCAGCCGTACATGCTTTCGCGAAAGGGTTGGTGATAGCCGTGGCTGTAGCCGGCGAATTCCTCGAAACGTGCGGCGCCCTGCGCTCCGACCATCGCATAGACAGCCTCTGTTCTTCTGCCTGCAATCCTCGCTCCGCTGATCGGAAAGATATCATCGGATTCGCCCTGCATCATCAGCAGTGCCCGGGGAGCAATCAGCCCGGCGATCTCGAACCATTCCATTGCCCTGTAAATTCCCGGCAGGCAGCAGCAGGTGCAGTGGGGGCCGGAGTATTTGATCCAGTTGTTGAAATGGAAAACGTAGCCTGCCATGGCAGTGCAGCTTATACGATCATCAACTGCCGCGGTATAAAACGAGTTCAGCCCTCCCCCGGAGTTGCCTGTAATCCCGATACGCTGGGGGTCCACCTCGGGCATGCTGAGAAGGTAATCCACAGCGCGCATGCTGTCCCAGATCATCCAGCCGGCGACTGTCTGGCCCAAGGGCAGAAGGGCAAATCCGGCCTCGTGATGGATATTGCCTGGCACGGCGCGCTCCCCGTGGCCGATCGCATCATAGACCAGAGAAATAAACCCGAGCCTGGCGAGCATTATGCAGCGTCTTTGAATATTGAGCGTGGCCTTTCCAGTATCGAGCGCATGGCCTATCGGGCAGACAACAGCCGGCAGCTTTCCCGGCACTGGTTTTTTCGGGCGGTAAAGGTTTGCGGTAACCGGAAAGTCGGGCCGGCTGTAAAACACCACGTTTTCAAGAATGTAGTCTCCCATGTCGTGGCGGGCTATCCTGCGCGCATTCAGGGGCGTGCGTTCAGGCAATCTTTCCAATCCCAGCGCTTTTCGAAATGCCAATTCCACCCGGGGACGCCTTGCCTTCCAGCCCCGTTTGTCGGCAGGCAACTGCCAGCGTATCACGTATTGTGAGGCATCAGTTAACGCCTTGGCCAGGGCCGGTGAATTTGGGGTGATGTTGAAATCGTCCAGGGTATTTACATTCGGCGTCACCACCCAGCGTGAATCCTCCTGAGCATTTGTCTCAGGAGCGATGAAAAGAAAGTTAGCACAAAAGAAAGTTAACAGAAAAAGATTCGGACGGCTTAAACCAAGCATTATCTCAACCCTTTCTGCTTTGGCGGGCCATTTTTTCATTTACTCTCAGGAGGAACGGCCTGGATTGTGAAAGATTCGTTATAGATTTTCTCCTCCGGGACCTCGATCTCGTAAGTGGTGTTCTGTGCCCCCGGGGGGAAAAACCAGTTGACATTCTGCCGACCGCCGCCGTGAGGCCGGTAAACGTGAGTAATATTAAGAGCGGTCGGCACCCTGGGGCTTGTACGCACGAGAGCCGAAACAGCGACCTTGCTCAATCCACAGCCTGTCAGAGTCAGTTTCAGCGCGGTTCTTGCGCCGTCCAGGCTCTTTTCGCGGTAAATATGGTTGAACCAGATCCCGTTGAGCTCGTGCTCCGGGTGCGGAGTAAAACGTTCGAGTCGCTGCCAGCTTGCCCCGCTGTTTTCCGACAGTGAAAGTACAACCGAAATATCTCCTGTTTTTCCGCCGGGGAGAGGCTGGGCCAGCATGCTCAGGCGCAGTTCGTCCAGAATGCCCTCCGCTGGTGGAGTGAAAATAAGCACGCCCGGCTTTGTTTCATCTACAGGCTGGAGCCGGGGAGAGCTCTCGGCTACGGCCAGGTTTTGCATCCTCTCTCCGGGCAGGCTTTCCCCTACCTGCCAGTAGCACTCGTTCAGTACCGCGCGGTGGGGGCTGGTGGAAAGAGTGAAAACGTTCTTGCCGGTCTCCAGGCGCGGCAGGGCCATGGGCGACAGCTCAACCCAGGTTTGCAGTTTCAGTCCCTCGAGCCCCACCTGCCCTGAACCGCCGTTATCGATCCACTCGAATTTCACCTTGTAACCATAGCGGCCCTGGACAAATCTGGTGAGATCCACCCTGAACGGCACCGCGCCCCGATGCCTGTTTTCCCAGACCTCGATCCAGTTCCTGCCGCTGTCAACACTCAGGCTGATTCGATTCTGATCAGCTTCTTCGATCCGCCAGAACCAGCCGCTCACCACTGCGCCCTCGGTGTTGTCCTCGAAATTGGTCAGGTCGTTCTGAAGGCCCGCGATTACCCAAGGAGTGTTGAGCTCCAGCACAAGGGTCGCTTTCTCTGTTTTGGTCGCTGCTGCAAGCGGAGGAAGTTCATCTCCCTGCTTTACCAGCACTCCCTTCATCTCAGGGTTTTCGACACGGAATGTATTCGACCTCAGGTCAGGTTCATAGATGAACAGCCCATTGCCATAGGATGCGGGCACGGAGTCGGTCCAGGCCATCGAGTTCTGGCGCACAGGGCCCTCGATCCAGTAGCTGCGATGCTGCGTACTGACTTGTTCAGGGAAGGAAAGCGGGTCGAGATAAAACCGGCCTCTTGGACGGTAGTAGCAGGTCACGGACTCCCGGGTGCGAAGGCCGAGACGCATGATATGGGCCAGCGAATATGGATGGTAGTCCTTCCAGCCTTTGATAGCGATAAATGCCTTTCTCATCGCATTTGGCGGGTCCCAGGGGAAAAATGGGTCAGGCCTTCGGCCCTCTCTCAGCCACAGGTCCGGGTTTGCTGCCAGTTCATCCACAGAGGCCAGAGTTTTGTCATCCGGAAGATAGACATAGCCGAACATGTCCGTATCGATATAGTTCCACTTGCCCTCGAACCAGACCTCAGGCACAACGTGTCCGGTGGCTCCCCTTCGCCTGGCCTTAAGCCCCGCCAGATTATAGAGCGCACACATGGTAGTGCTGTTGTTGCCGCAGAGGTCGTAACCGTAAACACCAATAAGTTTAAGCGGGTCGCTGACTTCCCTGCCGCCCTCATATGGCCCGATATAGTGGATCTGGTGTGCCATCCCGAAACGATGCAACGCCAGTGCCTTTTCCCGGTCGCTGCTCAGGCCCGCGGTCACTTTTTTGACAATCCCTTCCAGGCTCCAGCATCCCGGCTGCGCGCTTCCCACAAGCTTGACCGAATAGATTTCCGCTTTCACACCCCCAGCCGGTAAAAACACGAAGCCCAGGATTATCCAAATAAACAGCCGTTTCATCTGCACCTCCAGTGATCTAATAAATACATCAATCTATATTTATAAAAAGAATAATCCGATTCAAATAAGAAATCCGAACCTTAAACCACTAGCCTGCTTGCCGGCTGATTAGTTTTTAAGATACGAAACGGCCCTGATGTTGAAAAGATAAAAATTGAATGGGAATGCCTGGCTGAATTCCTGAGCCGATCCTGAAACCGGCTTACCGGTTATCAAATACTTGCAATTATTAGCATTTATACATAGCTTTAGCGTATTATATTGTTAGACAATCCATAAATTCGATTAGATTTTTTCGTATGAGCAAGGAGATTGTGATGAAAATCCGCAAGGCTGTGGTACCTGCAGCGGGACTGGGTACACGATTCCTGCCCGCCACAAAGGCCCTGCCGAAAGAAATGATCCCGGTCGTGGACAAGCCGGCCATCCAGTATATCATCGAGGAAATAGTCGACAGCGGCATCGAGGACATCCTGGTGATCACGGGTAGGGGCAAAAGAGCGATCGTTGAGCATTTCGACAAATCGATAGAACTAAACATGACTCTCAAGGAAAAGGGGCAGGAATCCGTTCTTCGCACCCTGGAAAAAATCGAGCAGCTTGCCGACATACATTACCTTCAGCAAAAAGAATCTCTCGGCACCGGACACGCAGTGCTTAAAGCGGCCAATCATATTGCTGGCGAGCCGTTTGCCGTGCTGTTCGGTGACGATCTGATAATGGGAAAGGAACCGGCGCTGAAAGAACTGATCAGTATCTACGAGAAATATAACAGCACTGTTATTGGTGTTTCCAAGGTGCCGCCGGATAAGGTCTCGCAATACGGTATTATCAAAGGCAAGCCGATCAATGGGGAGTTCATTGTCGAGGAAGTGATTGAAAAGCCTGCTCCGAACCAGGCGCCCAGCAATCTGGCCCTCTGCGGTAGGATGATCTTTACCTCGGACATTTTCGATTACCTTCGCCAGACAGAAATCAATAAGGCCCATCAAGAGATTCTGCTCACAGACGCTATCTTCGCAATGGCCAAGGAGAAAGTGGTTTACGCACACATTTTGAAAGGCAAGTGGCACTCTGTGGGAGATAAATTGTCCTTTGTCAAGACAACCATTGAATTTGCGCTGGCCCAGAAAGACCTTAGGGCTGGCTTAAAGGAATTCCTCCAGAACCTCAAGATTTAAAGCGATCCGGGGAGATAATTCAGTAAGAGTGATTGATGGACTGTTTCAGCCCGGGTGAAATCACGTGCAAAAGATGTGGGAGAGCGGACAAAGGTTATTTCTGGCGGCTCTCAAGAGCACTTTAGGCCAAGCAGTTATACTTGTGGTTCCCCTTCTCCTGTTCGGCTGGCTGATTCATCTCTGTTCGAATTTTCTTGAAAAAAGCGCCGTGAGACTTCTCGGCCTCAAAGCTTATCTTTACCTGATCGCCTGGCCCGGCACCATGATCCATGAGCTGGGCCATGCTATTTTCTGCCCCTTTTTCGGCCACCGTATCACGGATATGCGCTTCTTTTCATTCAGCATGCGAAAAAATGCAGGTTATGTCTGTCACAGTTACAGCGGACGAAACCCTTACCACCTTATGGGAAACTTCTTTATCAGTGTCGGTCCGCTGATCCTGGGAAGCGTGGTTATTTTTTTCTCCCTGCGCTTTGTAGCAGGTCTGCCCCTATCCTGGAGCGACATGATTGAGGGGGGTAAATCGATCGCTCCTGCCGGAAACCTGACCGGTGGTCTCGTACAATTTTTCAGCTTTCTCCAAACGATGGCTGCAAAAATTTATAAAAGCGTGGATTGGACGGGATGGAGGACCTACCTTGCCGCATACCTTATATTAAGTATCGGCAGTGGGATGACACTCAGCCGCCAGGACATCTCTACCGCCTCCTCCGGACTGGGAGTTATCCTGCTCGTGCTTTTCGGGATGAACCTGCTTCTTGCTGTTTTTGGCATCGCCGCTCCGGATGCTGCTCCGCTCGTTCCCTGGGCTGCATCAGGATGCCTGATCCTGCTCCTGGTTCTTTTTTTCTGTACGCTTGCCGCTCTGGTTTTGCGCTTGCTGCTCACTTTAACCGGCCGCTGAGAATTCCTGTTGAAAGGTTCAGCTTGAGATGAGCTTTCCCAAGATACGCGATATCACCTTTAACATTCTGAAAACCTGCGGTATCAGTTCTCCGCCGGTGGACCTTGGCCCGATACTGAAACATTTTAACGCCACAGTGATCATTTCGGGACATATCGAAGAAAGCGCACTTCTGCGCGCAAAAAAAGGCTGGAGGATCAAAGTCAACAGGCAGTTGAGGGAAGAAAGGCGATCTTTCCGTATCGCCCACGAGATCGGCCATATCTACTGGTCCACGCCGGACCACCACCTGGGCGATCCCAAGCTGGGGGTCAAGCTGGAAAAATATTGCTCCAAATTCGCCTCCCTCCTTCTTTGCCCGCACCAATGGTTTGTGCAGGATGCACAGGAAGCCGACTACGACCTGTTTGCCCTGAAAAAGGTATACACCAATGTCAGCCACGAGGTCCTTGCTTTCAGGCTTTCGCATCTTACCTCGATGGTAGTGACCATATATGACAACGGCAAGCTCTACAGAAGATTTTCCTCACCCGGGCAGGGCCATCCTTCTCAAAGGCAGAAACCGGAGCAGGAAGTTTATGAAGCCGTGGATTTGTATGGAGATTACCGCGAGTTGAAAGGCGAGATCAACTGGAACGGGATCGAGCGGACGGTACAGGTTAGAGGCTATCCTGTATTCAGCGGAAATTACAGGCGTGTCATCCTGCTGACAAAGCCGGTGGTTTCGGTTACGCTGGATGAAAGTGAATTTGAAGAGGATATGCCGTATCCTTTTCCCGAATATTGAGCGTGAACAGGCTCGGAACTCACGATTTTATATCAATTACCGCGTGGTGTATGTTAAGAAACCGGCCCACCTTAATCGTGCCGTCCGGCGGCAGATTGTGGTTCCAGCTCTTGAGTGCACGCACGCTGGTTCCGTATCGCTTGGCGATAGAACTCAGGGAATCGCCCCGCTTGACCTGGTAGCGCTCCTTCTCGATTCGCACCGAGACATTGTCCATCTTTTTCGTGGGCACCGGCACTGTGATTTTCTGTCCGATACGAAGGCCGCGCCTGGCGAGCTGGTTGTCGTTCAACCTTTCCAGCTCCTCTGGAGAAATGCCCAGCTCGCGGGCGAGACCGTAAACAGTGTCGCCCTTTTTCACCAGGCAGGTACCCGTGGCGGGTGTTACCGGTGGAATCGGCTTTGGCTTGGGCGGTGGTTCGGGTTTGGGTTCCGGCTCGGTTTTCACTGCGGTTTTTGTTTCAACAGCCTGCTTTTCTGGCATTGGCTGTGCGCTCTGACCGGTTGGTGTGCCCGGGGTCTTTTGCGGCATTCTCGGGACTGGTTCAGCCCGGGCAATTACCGTTCTCAGGTCGATAACCTCGTAGCCGCCGGGCGTCCAGTGGAGCTCCTTGACCATCGTATTGCCGTCATACAGGCGGCTGGAAACTGTGATCTCAGGTATTCCGTCCCCATCGGAATCGCGGATCGAATCCAGGCTGGTGCTGACAAACTCGCGGGGGTTGTGCTTGTCATTGATCATCGGAGTCAGATTCCAGTCTCCGCTGCCGTCGCGGTAATAGACATCGAAACTGAGCAATTCCCTGGGGCCGAAAACCATGATAACCTCGCGGTGGCCGTCATTGTCGAGATCTGCAAAACGCACCTCGCGAAGGTCGTTTTCAGCCGCCATCCGGCCTGCCACAGCAGCGAGTTCGCCGCGCGGGTCCTGATCCCGGGCCCGCAAGCACGCACTAAGTACCGATACTGCAATACCGAGAATAATTAGCGTTAGAGCTTTGAAACTCATCCTGACATTCTCCAAGCCTCTGAATAAATGGAATAAAGCGAAACATATGTTTATTTCTTTTATTACTCTTTGTAAAATATAAAGATTGCCCGATTCAGGCAAGATGTGAATTCGGGCTGAACCGGGTTATACAGAGTGAGAAATGGAAAAAGGTGCGGATCAAACAGTGGAGATAAAGGCGCGCTGCAGTGATCACGAAACCGTGCGCAGAAAACTCGATAACTGGGGAGCGAAATTCCTGGGCCGGGAAACCCAGGTGGATATTTTTTACAATGTGCCACGCGGAAGGCTCAAGCTGCGGCGCAGTGAATCGGAAAACCTGCTGATCGGCTACGAGAGGCCGGATATCAGCGGCCCCAAGCATTGCCTGGTCAATCTGTATCCCTGCAGAGACACCGAGGCGCTGGACAGGGTGCTTTCAGCCAGCCTGGGCAGAAAATTGGTGCTCGAAAAGCAGCGGGAGCGCTACGTTCTGGGCAATGTCAGGTTTCATCTCGACCAGGTGGAGCGCCTGGGCACATTCCTGGAGATAGAGGTGCTGGGCAAACGTGGCGTGGACAAGGTAGAAGAGTTGAGGGCGGTTTGTGAGGATTTCATGAACAGGTGCGGAGTGAAACCGGAGGATCTCGTGGAGCAGGCTTACGCGGACCTGCTGGAGGAGCTGCCTTCCGGGCAAACCGGAGTGGCCGGGGACTGAACCTGCACCCTGAGTGAAGATTTAGCCCGTCTCCTGTGGCGCGCCATGATCCAGAAAACGGCCAGGATGAGCAGGGCGGAGTAATTCAGGATCATGAACCAGCTCCGGCCCCAGGAGATACCGTCCACTGTGAAATCGCTCAGGGGGTAGAGAAACGGAGTCGGAAAAAAGCTGTGCGAGTGGGTCGGTATATCGAGCAGGATGTGGATGATCCAGGCTGAAAACGGCACAGCCAATTCCCTGTTCAGCCACCAGAGAACGGCCCAGACAGCAGCAACGATCACCAGGCTGTGGGTTATCGAATACAAAGTATCGAGCCATTCAGGCAGGATAGAGAGCGGCGGCTTACCTCTTTGAAAGGAACCGTGGGCTGCGCGGACAACCGTCCAGAGTCCGAACGAAAAAAGGTCCGGGCAAACACCGAAAAAAAAGGCGAGTCCGAACCGCTTTCGCCAGCCTGCCAGCATCCCGCCCCAGAGACCGTGAGCCAGAACATCCATCAATCTCCTCCCCTGTCAACCATGATCGTGACCT
>Ga0114922_10004283_pt1 | contig 13243 bp, 6 predicted proteins | sample AartaG_FD_100975 | JGI IMG/M metagenome (GOLD analysis project Ga0114922, IMG submission 100975) | Deep subsurface microbial communities from Aarhus Bay to uncover new lineages of life (NeLLi) - Aarhus_00045 metaG | ecosystem: Environmental > Aquatic > Marine > Oceanic > Sediment | place: Aarhus... | reverse complement strand
TGGTACTGTTCAGACAGGATATGCGAACAAGGTAAATCTGATAAAATAGCACTATACCATGAAGGATTTACAGGTGAGGAGAGAAAGTACACTTTCAATGATATCAGACTTGCCGGTAATACCATAGGTACTTTTCTGCGTAAACTAGGTATTAAAGAACAGGACAGGGTATGCCTTTTCATGGATAAGATACCTGAACTATACCTTTCTTTCCTGGGAGTGCTCAAAATAGGAGCCATAGTTCAACCCCTCTTTTCAGCCTTCGGTGATGAATCACTCTACGTAAGGCTTGAAAATGCAGGTACCAGGGCAATTATAACCCAGAGAAAACATGCAGGAAAAGTAAGAAAGATTATAGATAAGCTGCCTGGCCTGGAACATATAATTATCGTTGATCATAACGAGGTCAAACCATTAAAAGAAAGGGAAATATCTTTTAAGCTGGCGAATGAAGAACCCGTGGAAAACATGGAGATATTTCCGACCAGGGCTGATTCCCCATCTGTACTTCATTATACATCAGGCACCACAGGCCAGCCCAAAGGTGTCAGGCATGTTCACTATTCATTGATTTCACAGTACCTGACAACAAAATGGGTGCTCGACCTGAGAAATGATGATATCTACTGGTGTACCGCCGACCCAGGTTGGGTAACAGGCACGTCCTATGGTATAATAGGACCATGGAGCCTGGGTATCACCCAGTGTGTACTGGATAAGGGATTCTCCGCCGAATCATGGTATAAGTTCATAGAGAAATACAGGGTTACCATGTGGTACTCCGCCCCTACAGCTATCAGGTCACTGATGAAAGCAGGTGATGAGTTGGTGGCAAAGCATGATCTTTCAAGCCTGCGTCACCTCGCAAGCGTGGGTGAACCATTGAATGCTGAGGCAGTGATATGGTCTGAAAAAGTATTTGGTTTGCCCTTCCTTGATACCTACTGGCAAACAGAAACTGGGTGTATGATGATAAGTAACTATCCGGGGATGAAAGTAAAACCGGGATCAATGGGTAAACCATTCCCGGGAATAACAGGATTAGTGCTTGATCCAAATACCCATAAGCCTATTGAAGAGACAGGCAGGGTAGGTCTTATTGCTTTTAAACCTGGCTGGCCATCGATGATGACTACCTACTGGAATAACGAGGAAAAATACAGGGAGAAATTCTCCAACGGGTGGTACCTGACCGGCGACCGGGCCTCAATAGATAATGAAGGATATTTCTGGTTCATAGGACGCGATGATGATGTTATTAATACAGGCGGGCACCTGGTAAGCCCTTTTGAAGTGGAATCAGCATTGATTGAACATGAAGCGGTCGCAGAGTCAGCTGTTGTCTCCAAACCTGATGAAGTGAATATGGAGGTTGTCAAAGCTTATATTACACTTAAACCGGGTTACGAAGTTGACGACGACCTCGAGTTGTCAATAATGAACTTTATCAGGAAAAGACTATCGCCACTGGCCATGCCGCAGGAAATAGAGTATGTCGACAGCCTGCCTAAGACAAGAAGCGGGAAGATCATGAGAAGAATATTGCATGCTAAAGAGTGGGGTGAAGATATTGGTGATACGTCGACGCTGGAGGACGACTAGGAATGATTAATTATGAACCGAGTCCCGAGAATTCGGGACGAGCTCACGAGCGGACGGTGAATGTGGCATGTGTGAGCGAGTAATTATGAATTATTAATGATTATTGTATACCAACATTAAAAAAATTAACTATGGAAGACATGAAAGATCTGGTACTCAATTACGTGATTAATGAATACCAGGAAGACGAAGACGATGAGATAACTTATGACACACCGCTTATTTCAAGTGGTTTTGTTGACTCATTCTCAATGGTATCGCTCAAGATGTTTATTGAGAAGAAATTCAATATAAGCATACCGGATGAAGAAGCTACGCCCGAGGCTTTCGACTCGGTGAATAAGATCGTTGACCTGGTGAATGGATATCTTGAAAAAAAATAAAACAGTCTTATTATGAGTTACAGCAGCAAAGTAAAAGACCTCTATGTAAACCAGCTTAAGGATATACAGTCTGCAGGCATTTACAAGGAGGAGCGGTTTATTCATTCTTCACAGGGAGCAGATATTGAGGTTGAGTTTCCAAGGGGATCAAATCTCAAGAACGTAATTAATATGTGTGCCAATAATTACCTTGGTCTTTCAAGTCATCCCGAGGTACTGAAAGCAGCCCACGAGGGACTCGATACAAGGGGTTACGGCATGTCATCGGTAAGGTTTATCTGTGGCACACAGGACATACACAGGGAGCTGGAGAACAAGGTATCGGAATTCCTTGGCACTGAAGACACCATACTTTTCCCTTCATGCATGGATGCCAATGCAGGTGTTTTTGAAGCCCTGCTCACCAGTGAGGATATTATGATATCCGACAGGCTTGTTCATGCCTCAATAATTGATGGAATGAGATTATGCAGTGCCGAACACGATACCTTCAAGCATTCAAATATGCAGCACCTGGAGCAGAAGTTACAACTTCATGCCGACAAGAGGATAAAAATGGTAATTACCGATGGTGTGTTCTCAATGGATGGTGACCTGGCAAAGCTTGACGAAATGGTCGATCTGTGCGAGAAATATGATGCCCTGATTCTTGTTGATGATTCACACTCCTCGGGGTTTATCGGGAAAACAGGCCGTGGCACCCATGAGCATTGTGGTGTACTGGGTAAGATTGATATTATTACTACCACCTTTGGCAAAGCCCTTGGCGGGGCTTCCGGAGGGTGTGTCTCCGGACGAAAGGAAATAGTGGAGATGTGCCGCCAGAAAGCCAGGCCTTACCTCTTCTCCAATACTATCTCACCTGTAGTGGTGGCCGGGGTCCTAAAGGTTTTTGCTATCCTCTCGGGAAGTACGGAGAGAAGGGATAAGCTGGAGAAAAATACCATATTCTGGAGGAAGGGACTGACAGAAGCAGGTTTCGTGTTGAAAGAGGGTGACAGTCCTATTGTGCCTGTCATGTTGTTCAATGCCAAGCTGTCGCAGGATTTCTCAAAGGATCTTTTTGACCTGGGAATATATGCCATTGGCTTTTTCTTCCCTGTTGTGCCAAACGGCCAGGCCCGTATTCGAACACAGATATCAGCAGGCCACGAAATGCATCACCTTGAAAAAGCGCTGGATGCGTTTATCAAGGTAGGTAAGAAGTACGGAATACTAGGTCTCAGTAAACAGGAAATTATAGAGAAGTACGGCCTGTAGTGTTGAAGAATATCGAATAAAGATTGATGATTTAAGAATTGAATTCTCAAATCGTTAATCGGTGTTCGATATTCGACATTCCTGATAATATTCATACTGCACGTTGGCTCTTTTCTGATGTTTTAATAGTACTTTTGTGGCCGCATATTAAACTCATCAGAAATGTACAGTGATTTTCAGAAACACCTGCAGAATGAACTTGAAAGGATCAGTGAAGCAGGACTATACAAGAATGAAAGAATAATAGGTTCACCACAGGCAGCCGAGATCGAGCTGGTAGATGGCCAGCGCGTCCTTAATTTCTGTGCCAATAATTACCTGGGGCTCTCCAACAGCCCGGAGCTGATAGAGGCGGCCAAAAAGGCCCTCGACACCCACGGTTATGGCATGTCTTCAGTCCGTTTTATATGTGGCACCAGCGACCTGCACAAGGAGCTTGAAGAAAAGATAGCCGCTTTTTTCGGTACAGAAGATACCATACTCTATGCTGCCTGCTTCGATGCCAACGGCGGATTATTCGAGCCCCTGCTTACCAGCGAGGATGCTATAATTTCTGATGCCCTTAACCATGCGTCTATTATCGATGGTGTAAGGCTCTGCAAGGCGAAGCGTTACAGGTATGAAAATGCCGATATGGAAGACCTTGAGAGCAGGCTGGCTGCAGCACAGGAACAAAGATACAGGTTAGTTGTTACTGATGGTGTCTTTTCGATGGATGGAAATGTTGCACCCCTGGACAGGATCTTAAAGCTGGCAGAGAAATATAATGCGATAGTGATGGTTGATGAATCCCATTCAGCCGGTGTTGTGGGTAAAACAGGCAGAGGTGTAACCGAACTTTTTAACGTAAAAGGCAAAGTAGAGATCATTACCGGTACACTGGGGAAGGCATTCGGAGGAGCCATTGGCGGTTTCACCACGGGTAAAAAAGAGATTATTGCTTTGTTACGGCAGAGATCAAGGCCATACCTCTTCTCCAACTCAATACCCCCCCTTGTTGCTGCTGCAGGCAGCAGGATGATAGATATGATGACCGAAACTAACGAGCTGCAGGATAAACTACATTACAATACATCATATTTTGTCGACCTTATGTCAGTGCTGGGTTTTGATATTAAACCCACGCAATCGGCCATTTGTGCTGTTATGCTTTATGATGCAAAGCTTTCACAGGAATTTGCATCCAGGCTTCTTGATGAAGGTATTTATGTTATTGGTTTTTATTACCCTGTCGTACCCTACGGCGAAGCAAGGATAAGGGTTCAGCTTTCTGCTGCCCATGAGCAGGAACAGCTTGATAAGGCGATTAAAGCTTTTGAGAAGATAGGGAAGGAACTGAAGGTTATATAGAAGAGATGAGTTATGAGTGATGAGTGATGAGAGATGAATTGATCCAACCATTTTTAAAATGGTATCCTCGTTCTAATAACCTATTTTTAGTAAAATATCTTGATTATGAATGTCGAATATTGAATATCGAATGCAGAATGATGAAGGAAGTGATGGATAATTCTGACTGCAATGGTCCTTGTTAATGTTAAATCTAATCTTATTCTGCTCAATAGCCTAGCCTACCACCAACTATGACCGTGACGCTCAATCAATTCGAAATTCGACATTCGCTAATCGATATTCGAAATTCATATCTTTGCTTCTTTTCAATATTCTGCAATCTTTAACAAGCTAATTTAATCACATGTTACTTAAGACCTTTACTTTGCTGAAAATATGTCTGTTGGCGTGTAGGTTATACAATAGTTATGAATTAATGTGGTATACTTAATAATTAATGCATCATTCCAATATTCCAATAATCCATTATTCCACAAAAAAACCCCCGATAATGGATGTCGGGGGTTGCTACTTTCCCATACAAATATATTAACCACACTTGGAAGAGCCACAGTCCTGGCAAATTAGGCACCCCTCCTGGTAAAAAAGGTTGGTTGAGCCACATTCCTCACATTTGCCCTTTGCCTTAGTACCATCCGGAATATATTTCTTCAGAGCTCTTTCAACACCGTTTTTCCAACTATTGATTGATGCACTGTCGAGCCTTAACGATCTTACCAGGTTAACTACATTTGGTATGGGCATTCCATGTCGCAATACTCCTGAGATGAGTTTTGCATAGTTCCAGAATTCCGGTTTGAACATATGAGACAGTCCTCCCAGTGTATTTTTGTAACCGTATTTATCAGTATACTGAAAATCATACCTGTTTTTCCCGTCATCATCCTTGGTTTTCACTATTTTCCCTTTTACTATCGAGTCGGGAATCGGGAAGATTTCATTATCGGCCAATCCGGTAAATATCTCATATGGTAGGCCATCTTTCAGGCCTACAAAGGCTATCCATTTCTCATCATTATTATTGAACCGTATAATGTCGGCATCCAGTACCCTTGGTCTTTTCTTTATCCCTTCGGCCTTGTCCTTTTTTCCTGAGATAAGCACCCCGCTGCGGGATCCGTCACGATATACTGTTGCTCCTTTACAACCTGATTCCCACGCGGTCATATAAAGATCACTCACAAGTTCTTCCTTAACATCTTCGGGTATATTTATCGTAACACTGATTGAATGATCGACCCATTTCTGTATCTGGCCCTGCATCCTGACCTTTGCCAGCCAGTCGACATCATTGGCTGTTGCCCTGTAATAAGGTGATTTTTTAACTATCTCATCCACATCATAATCATCCATATTTCTTACTTCTTCGGGATTGTAGCCATTTATTTTAAGCCATTCAACAAACTTATGATGAAAGACATTGTATTCTTCCCATGAGTCACCAACTTCATCTTTAAAAGTTACCCTGATGTCCTTATCGTTTGGATTAACCTTTCTTCTCCGCTTATACACTGGCATAAACACAGGTTCTATTCCTGAAGTTGTCTGTGTCATAAGGCTTGTAGTGCCTGTAGGTGCTATTGTAAGAAGGGCGATATTCCTGCGCCCATACTCCAGCATATGATAATAAATGTTTTTATCGGTCTCTTTAAGTCGTTGTATGAATGGATTTTTCTTCTCCCTGTCAGGATCATATATTTTGAACGCTCCTCTTTCTTTGGCCAGCATTGTTGATGACCGGTATGCTTCAATTGCCAGTGTTTTATGTATCTCCGTTGAGAATTCAATTGCGATTTCACTGCCATATTCCAGGCCCAGGGCAGCCAGCATATCGCCTTCTGCAGTAATCCCTATTCCTGTCCGCCTGCCTTCCCCGGTTTTATGATGTATATTTTCCCATAGAGTCCTTTCAACAGCTTTGATTCCCTCCGATTCCGGGTCTTTATTGATCTTATCCAGTATCTTCTCTATCTTTTCCAGTTCGAGATCAATAATATCATCCATTATTCTCTGTGCCAGGTGCACGTGTTCTGTGAACAGGTTAAAATCAAATTTTGCTTTTTCAGTGAACGGATTATCCACGTAGCTGTACAGGTTTAACGCGAGCAGTCTGCAGCTATCATAGGGGCAAAGTGGTATTTCACCGCATGGATTGGTAGAAACAGTTTTGTAGCCCAGGTCTGCATAACAATCGGGCACACTCTCTTTTTCGATGGTATCCCAGAAGAGCACGCCTGGCTCAGCTGATTGCCATGCATTATGGACTATCTTGTTCCAGATTTCTCTTGCATTGATCTCTTTTACAAACGTTGGCTTATCGGAGTTGACCGGGTATTGTTGTTTGAAAGGGCGGTCATTTTTAACTGCCTCCATAAACTCATCGGTTATCTTAACCGACACATTTGCTCCGGTAACCTTTCCTGTTTCCAGTTTTGCATCAATAAATTTTTCTGAATCAGGATGTTTGATTGATATTGAGAGCATCAGTGCTCCCCTCCTTCCATCCTGTGCCACTTCCCTTGTTGAGTTGGAGTATCTTTCCATGAAAGGTACCACACCTGTTGAAGTAAGTGCACTGTTAAGCACCGGTGATCCCTGTGGGCGTATATGTGACAGGTCATGTCCTACACCACCCCTGCGCTTCATCAATTGCACCTGTTCCTGGTCGATCTTTAGTATACCGCCATATGAATCAGACTCATCTTCATTGCCTATAACGAAGCAGTTTGACAGGGATGCAATCTGATAATTATTACCTATACCCGTCATCGGACCGCCCTGTGGAACTATATACCTGAATTCTTTTAATACAGAATAGATTTTTCCCTCGCTTAAAGGCCCTGCATATTTTTTTTCAATCCTGTGTATCTCCTTTGCCAGTCTGTGGTGCATATCATCGGGAGTCTTTTCATACAATCTGCCGAATGAATCCTTAAGTGCATATTTATTGGCCCATACTCTTGCTGCAAGATCATCACCATTAAAATACTCTATTGAAGCACTTATAACCTCATCATGGGTGTATGTTTTACTTCTGCCCTTGTCAACAGGATCTTCTTTGCCGGACTTTTTTTCAGGAATTTTTTCCGAATCAGCTTTTGTTTTATCGACCTTCAGAGGTAATTCGTTTTCCATTTCTTTCATTTCCGTTTGCTCGGGGGGCACAGATTCATCGACAAAAAGTTCTCCCATTGACAGATCAATTTTTTGGATTCTACTTGAAAATTAGCTAGTTCGAATTATGATCAGTAACTCTTAGCGGTTTTGCTAAATTAAGAAAGGCCGTGAGGAGAAGCAAGTCATAATTATTAACAATCAGGTCTATTTATCAACGGTATATCGTAATGGCTTAATAATGTATAATATACTATCAGGATACGGCTGCACGGATCATCTTTGATTCTAATAATTATTTCAGACGATAAGTTTTCGGCAATATGATTCTTCAGGGAGAAACCAGGGTTTCTCCACGAGGCATTGCTAAAAAAAAGAGGGTCCCGGGACCCTCTTTCACAATATACATTATTAGATATTAAAAAATAAACCTTATACCGAGAAGGCTACCCCAGGTACTGGATGTAAGCACGCTTTTTGTTAGTTGTGTCAGTTCCTTGAAATTCTCTATTGATGATGCATTTAACCTGAATTCAGGTTCTGTTGTTGTATCAGGATATGTAGCAACTCTCAGTGGGCGCACATTATCGTAATTAGCCAACGGATTATAGCTATATGTTCCCCACTTATCGTTAATCATATTACCTACGTTAAGTAAGTCTAAACTGATTTGTAGGGTATACCTTCTGTTTTTCCCGAAATTGGTAAAGATATCCTGGAGGACTTTAACGTCGAAACGGTGCAGCCATGGTTCAACATGACCGAAGCGTTCTGCATATTCACCCTTATGTGCACTAAGGTATTCATTTCCATTTACATACTCCCAGAAAGCTGTCTGCTGTTCTGCGGCGGTCATACCTCCGTAATCAACAAAGTTCAGTTCATCCTCACTTGCCGGGATATACATCAGGTCTGAAGAAACACCGTCATTATTAAGGTCATTATAATATGTATAAGACCAGCGGCCAGTCTGGTAACCCTGGTAAACAAGTGAGACAGTTGTAGCAAAATGATTACCGTACTCCTTTCTGTATGATATACTTCCAATAAGCTTGTGAGGTGTTGTAAAGTTTGAATAGCTCAGTTCCGGATCATTAAGGCTTCCCACCGCTGTATTGGATGAATATGCTGAGTAAGCTGAAGAACCTGGGTTTGATGTAATATCCTTAGCCATGGTATATGTATAGGCAAACATACCTGAGAGCCCCATGCTGAAATTCTTTGTAAGCTGTGCAGTGAGTGAATACTGGTAACCCTTATCGGTATTTGTAAGTACCGTAGCACTGCTTATTGAATTTACCACTCTTCGTTCATCATAATCATAAACAGGGCGGTTATCAGGTCCCGGCATATTACCGATAGGATCAGCCAGATTAACATTAATCTGTTTCACGGCATTGATATCTTTTGAGAAGAGAGCCTCAGCTGTAAAAACCATATTCCATGGCAGCTTAATATCCACACCTAATGTTGTACGCCATATTTGCGGGAATTTGAAGTCTTTGCTGACCTCTGCAAGTGATGCGCCCGAAGGAAGAGAGCTGGGGCTCTGCGGGAACAGGTCAGGTCTTCTCTCAATAAATGACATGAAATCGGTATTGAACTCCAGTCCCACCAGGTTAGGATCGCCCGGACCCCAGCCTATCTCCGGAGCCTGTATCATACCCGAGTTGGTAGGCTGATTAGTGAACCAAACAAACGGAAGTAAACCGGTAAATATACCTGATCCTCCCCTTACCTGCAAAGACCTGTCTCCTTTAGCGTCCCAGTTAAAACCCAATCGGGGTGAAATCAACAACTGTCTATCGGGCCAGGAACCCACACTTACTTTATAACCATCAGTGAATGTAAGAGCTGTAATGGCAGGATTCTCCTCCACATTATCAAGGTAGAACGGCATTTCCATCCTGACGCCATATGTTAATTTAAGATTTTGGTTTACCTTCCATTCATCCTGTGCATAAACTGCAGCCAAACCAAAGGTGAGTTCGGCACCGGGAGCAGCTTCCCCATTATAGCCATAGGTAACGCCAAAACCAATGGGATCGACACCATTGATAAAATCGTCAACCGAGTTATAACGGTAGTATGTTGTACCTTCACGTATGTAGGAATTACGGAAAAACAGACGGTCATAGGAAGCTCCGGCAGTAATTGTATGCCTGTTGAGCAGGAAGGTTACATTATCATTAATACTTAATGTTTTATTGGTTACATCATTATTGTAGCTGAACAGTTCGTGACCAAAAGACATATACTGGTCGCCGCCCTCCCAAATATCAACAAAAGGGAAGAGCTCTGAATTACTGGTACGTGTATCCTGAATAAATGTCCAGCTTGCCAGTAGTTTATTTGATATTTTTGATCCAAAGTTACTGTTCAGTTCACCGGTTATTGAGCGAACGGTGTTTTTGAACCCGTAGAAAGCATTTGAAAAAGCAAGTGACTCGCTGCTTATACGGCCACTGGCCCTGATATTATTTGGAGGTCCGCTGTTACGGTTTGTCTGCTGGTCTGATGTTCCTACCACATCATTGTAACGAAATGTAAACTTATGGTCATCGCTTATATTCCAGTCAAGACGAACAAGTATCTTCGTATTTTGATTCTTGAAAGGATCAAAATTCTTGTATTTGCCCGGATCATAATCATAAGTGGAAAGCAGGTGATCTTTTACTCGAATCATATCTGACTCAAGGGTACGTGAGATCATATTATCAGGATCGGCTATTCCATCGCTGCTCGGATTCCAGGATACTCCCGGCACCGATTCATTCTCATATTCACCGCTGACGAAAAAGAATAATTTATCCTTGATGATAGGGCCTCCGAAGCGTAAGCCATAGTTCTGTGAATTCCTGTCATTAGCTCCAGATACTTCATTCCCATCAACAGTGCTGCCTGTAAATGATTTGGGACGGATATAGGTATAGACTGATCCCTTAAAAGTATTATCGCCACTCCTGGTAACAGCATTGATACTGGCACCTGTAAACTGCGAAAGTCGTACGTCGAAAGGAGCCATATTTATAGTTATCTCTTCAATGGCATCCAGTGCAATAGGCTGTGCATTACCTCCCGGCAGGGGATTGCTGCTCAGCCCAAAATTATTATTAAAAGCTGCACCGTCAATAGTGATTGTATTGAAGCGTGCATCCCTTCCTCCAAAAGAATTACCCTGTGCCTGTGGTGTATATTTTGTGAAATCAGTAATACTACGGCTTATAGTAGGTAATGTACTCAGTTCACGGTTGCTGATGTTGGACTGCGTTCCTGCCCGGTCTGAATTAAGAATATAATTACCATAGCCGGCAGATACTATAATTTCTTCCAGTTCGGTTGTTGATTCAGTCAACCGGCCGTTCTGAACATATGTTTCACCAAGCTTAAGATAAATATCACTGTAAGACATAGTGCCGAATCCTACAAAGGATACCGATAAAGTGTAAGGGCCTCCCACACGCATATTAATTATCCTGTAGTTACCTTCAACATCAGTAACAGTAGAGTACTGTGTTCCCGAGGGATCATGCACGATGATAACCGTTGCACCGGGCAGCGGCTCTCCACTTTCTCCCAAAATTTGACCACTTATTCCCGATGTTGTTGATCCCTGACCAAAAAGAGAGGGAGCAGTTATAAATACCAGGAATAATGGCATCAAAAAGAATCGCTTTTTCATGTATGTAAAATTTAGGTTAGAAATAATATCTTATAATATAATTGACAGCTTTCTAAAGCCCATATTTTAAAATAACATTAGCTCACAATGAAACGGAGTTCTAATATAAAGCTTTGCATCTCCATACTTTTTACATTTCGGTTGCATTTTATGTACAATATCAGGGAGGTTTATAAACAGGTTATTAACAGTATTATGTTAATAATCCGGAGGTGATCATTTTAGTTGCTCCTATGCTTGTATTTATATAAGTAAGGTTTATCCTGCCGGTTTTCTCCAATAGGGCGGGGTTACTTAACAGTTCATTTACCGAGCTCAGGAAACTGTTGTAACTGTCAAACACCCTGGCTCCACCCATTTCAATAAGATTGACTGCTTCCATGAATTTATCATACCTGGGGCCGAACATTACAGGTACAGCCCAGGTGGCAGCCTCCAGTATATTATGTATACCTTTCCCGAACCCACCTCCTATTACAGCTATATCGGCATACCGGTAGATTGAAGATAATAAGCCGATACTGTCAATTATTAATACCTGTATATCTACAGGGATAGCATCTTCATCCTTTAGCTGTGAATATCTTGCATAAGGCACTTTCAGCAGTTTCTCTATACGGTCAATGTTTGAAGTCTCAATATTATGAGGGGCAATGACGAATTTAATGTTCGTATTTTCCTTATCTAAATATTTGGCTATTATCTCTTCCTCAGGTGGCCAGGTGCTTCCTGCCACTATCAGTCTTTTGCCGGCTTTGAATTCATTTATCTTAGGTATTTTATCTTCACTTTTACTGATCGCCAGCACCCTGTCGAAACGTGTGTCCCCGCTTACCGTGTAATTAAGAACCTGGTTTCTTTCAAGCAGGGCAGCAGATTTATTATCTTGTATGAATAAATGATTAAATCTCTTAAGTATATTCAGGAAATACCTTCCATACCATCTGAAAAATGGTTGCGAAGGCCTGAAGATGCCAGAAATAAGGTAAACTGGTATTTTTTTTCTCTGTAAAACACCCAGGTAGTTATACCAGAATTCATATTTTACAAAAACTGCCTTTTCTGGATTTACCATGTTTATCAGCCTGTGCGCATTTCGTAAAGTATCTGCCGGCAGGTACACCACACGGTCGGCTTTTGCATAATTATTCCTTACTTCATACCCTGATGGTGAATAGAAGGTAAGCAGTATTTTTATACCGGTTTTTTCAGCTTTAACCATTTCAATCACCGGCCTCCCCTGTTCAAACTCACCCAGAGAAGCACAGTGAAACCAGAAAACGTGGTCGCCCGGTTCGAAGCTCCGTTTAATCTTACTGAATGTTTCCCTTCTGCCCCTAAGCATTGTGGCCGCCTTCTTATTGAAAATAGCAGCAATATTAATCAGCAGATTATATAGATATATGCCGATTGTATAGAGATATTTCATTCGCCACAATTTAAACCAGCTCAAAGGTAAGAAAATTTGCTCGCCAATACGACTTAAACCCTCAGCCTTAGTTCCGAATCTTCGATTCGAGAATCCCCGAAAAAGCATTCGCTTTTTCGGGACCTTAGCCTAATAATAAATCAGCTTCCCGGAATGTAAAATGATTTCATAATTTTGTACCAGTTCACCAACTAACATATATAATATGATCCGCCTTTTAGCTCTTGTAATTTCCATAGGACTGCAGATAGTAGCAGCATCCATCGCCCTGCGCTTCATGAAGCTTACAAAATACCGCCTCTCGTGGATACTGCTTTCACTCGCTTTCACATTTATGGCAGTGAGGAAAATTATACATCTCATTGAACTGACACGTGGTGAAGGAACAATGGACATGTCCATAATCGATGAATGGATGGG
>Ga0114922_10004281_pt1 | contig 13247 bp, 13 predicted proteins | sample AartaG_FD_100975 | JGI IMG/M metagenome (GOLD analysis project Ga0114922, IMG submission 100975) | Deep subsurface microbial communities from Aarhus Bay to uncover new lineages of life (NeLLi) - Aarhus_00045 metaG | ecosystem: Environmental > Aquatic > Marine > Oceanic > Sediment | place... | reverse complement strand
TTTTAGAGGGGATTTCATTGACCACAGAGAAAGAACAGCGAAGGCGATAATCCCTCCTGACACCTGGTAGTCGATAAATGCTCGGTTGAACGCTTCGCCGGGAGAGAAAGGCATCCGGAAGCCGAGTATAGCGCCTATGAGTACCTGGAATTGGAAGAATAGGAAGAAGAACCATACGCTGAAAGAAACAGCAGTAGGGACAAAGTAGGTAAGTCCGATGGTGGTAAAAACGGTCTGTAAGAATATCATGTTGAGTGAATTCCAGGGTTTCCCTGAGAAGTTGAGCCAGACCATTAGCATTCTCCCGGAGTCCGGCACTGCCGGGAAGTAGAAATGAAGACCTCTGAACGTGTAGATGATCATAGGAATGGAGAACGCAAGCCACATCAGCCTGTTCCTGAAGAATGGCGGAACAGAAGTTTTATCTCCTGCTTCGTTCTTTACCATCTCGACCGGGACGTATACCAGCGGGAAAACCAGCCGTTCGTTGTCAAACCATTGCTTCCGCAGAATTATTACCAGGCAAAATCCCACCAGTGCAACTGCTAATATCAATAATGACCACCATAACATGGGGATTATCCAGTCTTTCCAGGGGATGCTGGCCCATACCGGGGAGCCTTCATACAGGTGCTTTACAGTATCAGCGTTCCTGGGAGCCATCCAGTCGGGAATAAGCCGTTGCAGGATCTCATAGTTGTTCTCAGGAGCGGCATAATAGAATGGCGCGGCTATAGCCGGAATCAGGTATTGCATGCATCCGGGTCCGAAGCCGCAAGCGATAGTCATCATTGCATATATAAGAAGCAGTTCGCGACCAGCGAGCTTTACCCTGAATAGTCCCAGAAGAGTGTTGAATGCAAGCGTAAAAAAGAAGAATAGAAAGACGGGGCCTATGGGCATGAACGTGTGAGCTATATGAGTGCCAATATGCAGGAAATCGCATATAGGGATAACAAGGCTAAGTGCAATAACTGCTGTAATTCCGATTAGTAATGCGCGTAATCTCATATTGCTTCCACCCGATATTTGACAGTCCATGCCCAAGCGGCTATAATAGTTATACCATTTCTACGGTCTGAATGTCCAATAATACTTTGCATCAGCAGCAGTAACGTGATCATGAACGCTGCTCAAAAGGCGATTGAGAAGGCATATCAGGCTGGATCATAAGATAGGTGCAAGATTACTATAACAAAGCATAAGCTTTCCGTCCAGAAGCCGACGGGACAGGAATGTCCCGTCTATCGGCTAGTGGTGTCGTCGTTTATATCCTTGATAGTAGTGTCATTCTCTATACCCCACCCCCGATAGACGGGACATTCCTGTCCCGTAAGATAGCATGGAATATGCCATGATGTTATAACACTGGACTTCTGGACGGAAAGCTTATGCTTTGTTACTGCAAATTTGGTTTGACATGAAGCGAATCTGTGATAAAATAGGTGTGTTAGCTTTCCTGAGTTTTCCTGTTTTTTTGAGGTATGGTTCATTTTTCATTTAAATTGAGGTAACACTTTATGAACACCGTTGAAAAATCCCCCTAACCCCCTTTTCAAGGGGGAATGTCACTTCATCTCAAGGGAGGTCAATTATGCCGTATTACATTATGCTCAGCAATCTGACTGATGAAGGCGCTAGAACCATCAAGAGTAATCCGGCGCGTATTAAGGAAGTCAACGCGGAAGTCGAGTCTATGGGGGTCAAAATTCTGGCTCAGTATGCAGTATTGGGGCCTTACGATTTCGTCAATATTCTGGAAGCTCCAGACAATGAGACGGTGACGCGGGTTTCGGTGGAACTATCCTCCCGGGGCACCATGAGGGCTATGACTCTCGCCGCGATTCCCATCGATGATTTCATCAGCAAAGTGAAGAAGTAGCAGCCGATTCCGAGGCTTATCCAAAGTGCCACGCTCCTCGTGGCAATTTGATGAGCCTCATATTTTTCTGTATTTCTGATCAAAAAGTCAGGTCATAATATGGTTTTGCCTCGACCTTTTGATCATCCTCCTGATCGCCTCAATCGCCACCAGGACAATAATACTAACGTATAGGTATATTCTCGGTATGGGCAGGATACTCTGGGATTTCGCCAGAAGGTAATAGCGTGGTGTGCGGCCCACGAAACATGCCAGGATAAACCTGACCTTGTTATATCGACTTGCACATGCCACCACTTTAACCGGCTCCAGAGGGATCGGCGTGAAGGCGGCGACTACCAGGCTGACAAAAGTGTATTTATTGAAAAGCCGTTCAACTTTGCAGTATAACTTCGTTTCCTTTATCCTGGCGATCTTCTCATACCTTAATACCAGCGTCACCAGGCTATAATCTATCAGCGCAGATATACAAAAGGCGATTCCGCCCAGAAGGGCGATGAGGACAGGGTCGAACTTCTGGCCGTAAGCCATAACCATAGGCGGCGTCGGCAGTGGCAGGAAAGTACATGCGACAGCCATATATGTGAAATAAAACAGCAGGTCAATAGTATGGTCTGAACGTACAATGACAATGCAGACGGATGTTACACAGTAGACAACCAGACACGCTATCAACATTCGCCGTATGTTGATTCTGGGTGAATCGTCCACCTGCTCTTGCCTTGCCGTTAGGAATATATGGGACAATTCTTACCCTCCTTCATTCCACAACTTGCCCATACCATTTTCATTTTGTATGTTATGCAAAGTGAATTGCCCTGAACTCAATTGCTGTTTCCGCTCCTATTCCGGATCCCTAAAGACTCAAGAGTCAGAATGGGTTTATGGTGGATAGCAAATCGTCCACCGGGGGATCTTTGAATAGATTCTGCAATGGTTCCAGATCCAGATAGCAGTTCCAAAGGCAGCCTGCACATTTTCTACGCATGGCATCCATTTTCTTCCTGAAGGACTCGGATTTCCAAACCTGGATGAAATCCTTATCCGTTATCTTCTTACCCGTGGGAAAATCCTGGCAGATACCGAATCTGCAATCCGGGGATACTGTGAAAAATCTTTCTCCCGCCTTGCAGTCCCATTTATATGTGCCTGTTTCTATCGCCTTCTTGCAGAAATTATAGAAATTGAACGATTCATTTGTAGTTCCCTCCTTCTGCTTGAATTGGATAGCTTTTTCGATCGCCTCCAGTAATTCGCTCCTCTCTGGCAAGAGGTCATAGTTACTCGTCGAACTCTCTCTATCCGTGGGACTAAACATCACTGGAAGGATTTTGGCAGGTATACCTTTACTCTTGGCGAACTCCATGATCTCCTCGGTTTCACCGCTGTTGTATGAAGTGATGACATACGCCAAGGCGATATGAAAGTCGCTGTTTTCTCGCATATAATCAATAGTGCGAATAACTTTCTCCAGCCGGTCCTCCCTGCCTGTTATCCTCTCATACCTCTCTGGTTTGAGAGAATGAAAAGAGATCGATATACTATCCAGTTCTGTTTGAGCCAGTCTCTTGAAATACTCTACAGGCACTGTCCCGTTGGTGTTGAGGTGGACAAAAAACTGTAGTTTGGATGCATAGTCAATGATCTCAAACACCTTGGGATGCAACAGCGGCTCCCCGCCCGTTATGTTCGCCATGAATACCCCCATCTCCGCCGAAATGTCCAATATCCGTATCGCATCCTCATAACCCATCATTACTGGATTCTTCCAGAGGTTACACATGGGGCAAGCTTGGTTACAATAACTTGTGATGTGGATCTGAGATAGCAGAGGACGCTCTTTCAGTATGGATACCCCAAATCGTCTAACTCCTTTTTCCCGTTGCATGAGTCCCAATATCCTGCGGTTCGAGGTCACTGCTCTGACCGACAACCGGGCCAGATACGGAGATAAAACCGCCAAGACAGGGAAAGCCCGAATTGCTGTTCTCATAGTCTTTTTTCGTAATACCTGTCCTAAGTCCGTACCTCTATCCTCCCTGTTTGTGCCCTTTTCGGTCTTATCCTTATGAAAATGGTTCCCCCTTCCATTACGCGCTGGAAGCGGTTCCACATGCTGCCCATCAAAGCTACGATGAGCGGTCACCATTTAAATCCCCCCCCCTTTATATGAACATCCCTTCTCATTGGGATAGTGGCCACCTATGTTGCAATGGCGGCATCTTGCGTTACATGATAATGTGACTTCGAAGATCACGACTAATGGTTTACCTGAAAGATAGTTGATCAAAGCCCTTGTTGGTATGGAAAAAGACTGTTTTCTGGATATAGCCTTCATAGCATTGATTCCTCCGATTGACCGAATGGTTCTCTTGGTATATGGTGGAGAAAGGCAAAACCCTCTTAGGATGAAGCAGGAAGCTTTCATACCCAAACACCTATTCCGCAAGAGGCATACCACAACTCTGGACCAACAGCGTATTGCCAGGAAACGAGATATAATCTGGGATTGAGGCTATGCAGTGGAAATCAGGTGGCGGGTTGGGAGACATGAGATATAACGCAAAATTTGCGCAGAATGCAAAATTTGCGTATCACATCCAAAGCAGGAGAGGGAATATCAAGGAACGAATAACGGGCCTGGGAAGGAGTCCGCCAGCATTGTAAAATAGAAAATGAAAAATAACCACGGAGACACAGAGGACACAGAGAAGCGCAGAGCAAAAAAGGGGAGGGAAACATAAAATCTTCTTTCTCCTTGTTTTCTCTGTGTTCTCCGTGCCTCTGTGGTGAAATTTTTTACAGTGCCAGTCCGCCTCAGAGAGGAGAAACTGATGAAAAAGTGGCGTTTTTTGTTGACTCAGCAGTAAAGGTTTGTTAAAATGTCAGCGTTCAGAGTTCATGCCGTGGATAGCGAGAGCTGTCAGGTTTTGGTTTTAACAGACCAGGTCTGTATCGTTGGATCTGTCTGGAAATAGGGGGGTTCAAATGAGTAGAGTTTCTGTTCTTCTAGCAGCATCAATAGTATTTGTGTCCTTGCTCTCAGTTTCCCCTGCTGTGGCGAAAACGCTGTTTGAGGATAACTTCAGCGCAGGGATGGGCAAGTGGGAGATTATTGGTCCAGGAGAAGCTGATATAAAAACCGATAACAGTGCACCAGCAGGATATGGCCCCGATGTGCTGTTTATGACGGAAGCTGCGAGTGGCAGCGATCTCATGGCTTTTGCCAGAGGCGTTGTCGTCACCGATGGTTTCTACGAACTCCTGTGGAACGATGTGGGATTGCCAGAGGACACTGACGGACCGATATGGCTCAGAGGGCAGGATGAGCAAAGCGGCCCTAATACCGGGAATGGTTACCTGGTCGAGCTGGACACGGATACAGGTCTTCACATCGGCGTCATAAAAAACGCTACCGAAGGCCCCACGTTCACATCGCCAGCCGCTGAGATGAGTTCAGGCGATTGGACCTGGATGAAGGTCCGGTTCGAGGGACCCAGCATCCAGGTCAAAATCTGGATCGCGGGTGAAGCTGAGCCTGGCACCTGGAACCTGGAGGCGGAAGATGCATCTTTCACCGAGGGCACTATAGGATTGAGATGCTGGTCAGGCACAGCACACATGGCTTACATCAGGATCTCGGATCTGGAAGGCCCTGCTCCCGGAGATGTTGAGCCTCAAGCCAAAATTGCCGCCACCTGGGGCAAAATTAAGCTGTAAGCATCAAGCGGCGTCTACTTCTACACCATCCAGGCAGCCGATCTTATAGCCACAAAGGCGATGGTCATTTCCAGGTAAACGATGGCAACGGGAATGAATCATCACAGCCCACCACTTTGCCTTATGCAATTGTTATCACCCTATTCTGCGAGCTGAGCTGTTTGGCCCTATGATCCTGGAAGAGTAGAGGAGAAATTATGGAGACTTGCGATTTCAGCCGGTCGTTTATTACGTTCGTAACCAAAAACCGGGGTAACAACGCCAGGATACAAGTAGAAGCAACCTGTAATCTGCTTGACCGTGAGACTAGCGAGTTTGAAAACTACTATCTGGTCGCTTCATGCAAAGGCGAGGATACCTATGGCAAAGGTCAGTTGTTCCTTGAGCCCAGCTATGACTTCTGTATGATTTACTCCTCAACGGACTTTATGATCATACGCACCCATATCAATGCGAAAAAGGACAACAGGACTGTTAGTGGCAATAAAGACCACTTCCTGGATGTGCATTTCCATATCCAGATGGTTGAGGCAGAAGAGCTTGAGAATGCTGAGGATATTGTAGAATCCACCCTCGCAAACCGCATACTCAACGGCCGCACCGAAATTGCCGACGATGCTGGCAGGTATCGCGCAACGCTTGAGTTCCCCATCAAGACCATGAATGTAAATGACGTGGTCGGAATGTATCAGGTGGACACCGGCCCTATCCTGCTACCCGACTTTGCATCCAGCAAAGAGCGTGCAGTGGAGAAGTTCCATCTAGCTTTTGTGGCATATAACCGGATCGATGAGGTTCACTTCGTCATTCAGGAACCGACGCCTATCGGGCCGGCCAGTAGCGAGGAGGTAAGCTATTACTCAAATATTGTCAGGATGAGTGCGAGAAACGCTGTGATCAGCATTGCGGAAGCAAGCTTCCGCATTCCATAATATAGAAATCCTGGGGGATAACTTTGATGAAAATTGGTTTAAGATCCCACGATGGATCGGAAGATCGCCTGCTTTTCACTCAACAGATCGGCGCGGACGGCGCCAGTATATGGGCAGCGGCGTACCCTGAATACAGGCAGAGGTGTTATCTCACTGTAGATGAAGTCTCAAAAATGAGGGAGAGATTTGAAAAATACGATCTTGAGCTGACCGGCATAGGACTGGGCGCTGAATGCATAAAGAATCAGCTTCTGGGATTGCCTGAACGTGACAGAGAGATAGAGAACGTATGCAGGACAATATACAATATGGGAGAAGCTTATAAGGACATCCCGTCTGCATCCCCTGTTTTGATCATAGACCAGAGGATCACCTACTGGGTAGGGAGAAACCCGGGCTATGCCAGGCTGCCCCTCGGAAGAGGTGGCGTTCATCTAACCAGTTTTGATTACGAGCGGGACAAGGACAAGATGGACGCGCCGGCTGGCCAGGTCTCCAGCGAGGAAGTGTGGTCGCGCATCGCCTATTTTTACGAGCGCATTGTCCCTGTGGCTGAAGAGAGTAAGATCAGGTTAGCCACTCACCCGGACGATCCACCTATGGCCTATTATCGAGGAGTTCATCAGGTTCTCAATAGCTTCGAGGGGTTCAAGCGATTCATTGATCTGGTCCCAAGCCCATATAACGGTCTTTTACTCTGTTTGGGCTGTATGCAGGAGGCAGGCGAGGATGTTCCCGAAGTTATAAGATACTTCGGGCAGCGGAAGGTGATTTTCTACGTTCACTTTAGGAATGTGGTGGGAAAAGTGCCCAGGTATGTCGAGGTTTTCCCCCACGAAGGCGATGGAGATATGGCCGCAAATCTGAAAGCCCTGAAGGAAGTGGGGTACAAGGGATACCTGGTTCCAGATCACCATTTTGGGCTGGCTGGCGATGATGGCTGGTCCAGCAATAGCAGATCGTGGCAGGTGGGATACATTAGAGGCCTGATGCAGGCATTGGGCATCGGTTCGTAGCCCAGATAGCAATTGAAAAAAGATCGCTATATTGCTATACTAATTGGAAGGACGAAACTTGCCATTTTGATTTAATGCCTATAGTTTATTAATATTTGTCTGCCGGGGAGTTCGGAAAGGAGTTAGATAATGGTTGACCTTTCTACTAAATACATGGGGTTAAGCTTGAGTAATCCAGTTGTAGTGTCCAGTTGCAGCTTAACTAATAGTGTTGAAGGTGTTTGCCGGTGCGCCAATGCTGGCGCTGGCGCTGTTGTACTCAAATCCCTTTTTGAGGAACAGATACGAGTTGAAACTGAGGATCTGGAGAAGTACCTCTGGTTTTCCGGACACCCCGAGGCGCTGGATTACGTCAGGAACATGTCAATGGAACTGGGACCGCGCGAATACATAGACCTTGTGAGAGGGTCAAAAAGCGCCGTTTCTATTCCTGTTATCGCCAGCCTGAACTGCGTATCGGCAGAGTGGTGGGCGGATTATGCCATACAGCTTGAAGCCGTTGGAGCCGATGCTCTGGAACTCAATATTGCTATAATGCCCAGCGATCCCAAACGCAGCAGCGATGAGATTGAGCGTTTATACTTCAGGGTTCTGGAAGAGGTGAAAAAGCGCATCGGTATACCCATCGCAGTGAAGATCGACCCTTATTTCACCTGCACGGCGCGAGTGGCTGACGAATTCAGCAAGCGCGGCGCTTCTGCGCTTGTACTCTTCAATCGTTTATACCAGTTTGACATTAACATCGACAAGCTCGAACTTGCTCCGGGGTATCGATTTAGCTCACCAGAGGAAATGAATACTACGCTGCGCTGGATCGCTTTGCTTGCAGGCCGGGTGGAATGCGATCTGGCAGCCTCAACCGGCGTTCATGATGGAGCGGGAGTTATCAAGCAGTTGTTGGCAGGAGCCTCGGTTGCTCAGATCTGCTCCACGCTCTATCTTAATGGACTAGAGCAGATCGACCGTATCCTTGGATATATAGAGAACTGGATGGAAGAACACAATTTCGATTCCGTTGACCAGATGCGCGGTAAGATGAGTCAGATGCAGAGCGATCGGCCCGAGTTATACGACCGGCTTCAATACGTTAAGGCACTGGTTGGAATAGGTTAGTCTCTGGAATTGTTATTATTTCTACGGATAACCAGATTCAAGATGATTCTGACAATGATACGATCCTGATGCTGAAGCCTGTTTGTCGCTCTGTCCAAACACATCCGCTTAAAGACAGGGGGTCAATATGAAATTCAATGCAACGAAGATCAGCGACCACGTATACTGGGTAGGTGCGGTGGACTGGGCTACCCGCGATTTTCACGGTTATCTTACCCAGCGTGGCTCCACGTATAATGCATATCTAATCCTCGCAGATAAAATCACGCTTATAGATACAGTCAAAGCTCCTTTCAGGGAAGAGATGCTCGCTCGCATCGCCTCAGTCATAAATCCCAAAGACATTAGCTATATAATCTCAAACCATTCGGAGATGGATCATTCCGGGTCTTTGCCGCAAACAATAGAGGCGGTGAAGCCTGAGAAGGTATTCGCCTCCTCGGTAGGGGTTAAGACACTGGCCAACCATTTCTACATGGACAGAGAGATAATACCTGTCAAAGATGGCGAAAGTCTGAGCCTGGGAAACCTGAACCTGTCCTTCGTGGAGACCAAGATGCTCCACTGGCCGGATAGCATGATGACTTATTTAGTCGAGGAAGGCGTGCTCTTTTCGCAGGACGCATTCGGGATGCACCTGGCCACAAGCCAGAGGTTCGCCGACGAGATTGATGATGATGTCCTTGAGTATGAAGGGGCAAAGTATTTTGCCAATATTCTTCTTCTGCTTTCCTCGCTGGTGATCAGAACTCTTGAGAAAGTGGGCAAGCTTGGTATCGCCATAAACGTCCTGGCGCCTGATCACGGGCCCATCTGGCGGAAAGATATAAATAGAATGCTGGAATATTATGCCAAATGGGCAGTTCAGAAACCGACTCGGAAGGCAGTAGTCGTATATGATACTATGTGGCAAAGCACCCATAAGATGGCCCGGGCCATAGGCGAAGGACTGGCGGACGGCGGAGCAGATGCAAAGATAATGAAGCTGAGAGCCTGTCACCGAAGCGACATCGTCACCGAGATACTCGACGCTGGGGCGCTTCTGGTGGGTTCCCCCACCATTAATAACAATATGTTCCCAACTGTGGCTGACGTTCTCACTTACCTCAAAGGCCTGAAGCCGCAGAATCTCATTGGGGCGGCTTTCGGCTCGTATGGATGGAGCGGCGAAGCTGTAGGACACGTGGAGGAAATACTGAGCGCGATGAAGATCGAGCTTGTAGGAGAGAGTATCAAGGCGAGATACGTCCCCGATGACGATGCTCTCGATAAGTGCTTTTCTCTCGGCAAACTCGTCGCGGATGAACTTGCAAAAAGATGTGATAATAGACAATAGCTTGACAATGTTAAATTTCCTTGTAGGTTGGGTTGGATTAACGAAATCCGGGTTACTCGCCAGGAATCGGGTTAGTCTACCAGATTACATAAGGATTGCTGAATGCCTCAACCCAACTCCCAATTTAATATTGTCAAGATAGGGAAAGGATATAAATGAGTGAGCAGTCAAATTTCCTTGTAGGTTGGGTTGGATTAACGAAATCCGGGTTACTCGCCAGGAGTCGGGTTAGTCTACCAGATTACATAAGGATTGCTGAATGCCTCAACCCAACTCCCAATTTAATATTGTCAAGATAGGGAAAGGAATTTACATGGGTGAGCAGTTTTCGATTCAGGAAGTTGTTGAAATAGCTATGGAGATCGAGAAGAATGGAGTTGATTTTTACCATGCCCTGGCGGGATCCGCGGATACGTCGCGTCTCAGGGAGCTATTCAAGTATCTGGAAGAGGAAGAGAAGAGGCATGTCACCAGGTTTGAGGAGATACTGAAGTCCGCGGGCGGCTATCAAATATCAGAAGCCTATTATGCTACTCAATATATGGGTTATATGAAAGCTCTGGCTGATGAGCGTGTATTCACGACCGATATATCCGCAGCGGAGATCGCTGATCGCGCGAAAACGCCTAAAGAAGCTATAGATATTGCTATATGCTTTGAGAAGGATTCCATAATCTTTCTTCACGAGATGCAGAATGCGGTGATGAAACCCGACGCAGAGCCGATTCAAAAGCTCCTGGACGAAGAAAGGGATCATTTGAAGCGTCTGTCTGCAATGAAGGCTCAGATCAGCTAATTCAGGAGGTGACAGCATGGGAGCGGATTTGCTTGACCTGGAAATCATCATGCCGGATGATGTTCAGGAGAAAGTCTCACAGAACGGAGAGCCTTATGAGCTGCTCATAATCGGCGGCGGGCCTGCCGGGATGACTGCCGCTGTCTATTCAGCGCGTAAGCAGCTCAAGACTCTACTCATAAGCAAGGATCTCGGCGGTCAGCTTCTCTGGACTTCAGATATTGAGAACTACATGGGCTACCAGTATATCACCGGCAGAGAACTCACGGATAAATTCAAGTCGCAAATGGAGCAGTTTCCCATCGTCGATATTATAGTCGGAGATAGTGTGGAGAAGCTGGCGCGGGAGGGTAATCTATTCGTGGCAGCGACAGCCGGCGGCAGGAAATACATGGGTAAAGCTGTCATAATCGCCACTGGCAAACGGTACAAACCTCTGGGCGCGCCGGGTGAGGAAAAGTTTGTAGGGCGAGGAATTAGCTATTGCGCCACATGCGATGCCCCGCTCTTTGCAGGAAAGGACGTGGTAGTTATTGGCGGTGGTAATTCAGGATTCACCGCGGCAGCCGATCTGGTTGAAATCGCCAATAAAGTCTACGTGGTCAACAGTTCCTCCACGTGGCAGGCTGATCCGGTTCTGGTGGATAAAGTGAAAAGCTCGGAGAAGTTCGTTCCGCTGTTATCGCATGTAATAACCGAGATCAAGGGAGATAATGCTGTCACCGGAGTAGATGCGCAATCTCTTGAAACCAAAGAGATCAAGCAGTTGCCAGTTCAGGGCGTTTTTATAGAAATAGGTCTATTGCCCAACTCGGAGCTAGCTATGGGCCTGGTGCGCCTCAACAACTGGGGTGAGATTATGGTGGACTGCGGCTGCAATACCAGTATGCCCGGGGCATTTGGCGCAGGCGATGTTACCACTGTACCTGAGAAGCAGATCAGCGTAGCCATCGGCGAGGGAAGCAAGGCCGCGCTTAGCGCCTATAAATATCTTTTAATGCACGGATAGGAGGGTCGAAAATGAGCCTTTTAAAAGAAGATCAGCAGAAGAAATTGGAAGAGAAATTCAAGGAATTGGATGGAAACGTCAAGCTGGTGGTCTTCACACAGGAGATGGAATGCCGCTACTGTGAAGAAACAAGGCAGCTTATGGAAGACCTGGCTGGTCTTTCTGATAAGATAGACGTGGAAGTTTATGATTTTGTGTCGGATACTGATAAAGTTGAGAAATATAAGATCGACAAGATTCCAGCCACGGTCATAGAGGGGGAGAAGGACTACGGGATCAGGTTCTATGGTATACCAGCGGGATACGAGTTTGTTTCTCTTACCAACACCATAATGGCCGTCTCCAAAGGCGAATCTGGCCTGTCGGAAGAGACTAAAGCAGCTTTGAAGAAACTGAAAGATCCCGTCCACTTGCAGGTCTTCATCACGCTCACCTGCCCTTACTGCCCCACTGCTGTGGAAATGGCTCACAAGCTGTCAGAGGAAAGCGATCTGGTGACTTCAGATATGGTGGAATCCGCTGAGTTCCCTCATCTTGTGCAGAGGTATAGTGTTTCATCTGTTCCCAAAGTGATCATCAACGAGGATATTCAGTTTGAGGGCGCCATGCCGGAGAAAGAGTTCGTCGAAAACGTAATGAAGGTTTTGGAATCATAATCCCGGCATCCGGGGATAAACGAAAAGGAGAAAGAAATGGGAGAAATGAAGAAATTCACGTTGGAAGAACTGGCGAAGTTCGACGGCAAGGAAGGCCGTCCAGCTTACGTTGCCTATAAAGGGAAAGTCTACGACGTGTCTGAAAGCTGGATGTGGGAGGACGGCGACCACCAGGGACTTCATGAGGCGGGCAAGGATCTGACAGAGGATATTGAGGACTCCCCACATGAGGACGACAGCCTATCAGAATTTCCTGTCGTAGGCGAGATTGAAAATTAATATGGATGTATTTAACGCGCTACGAATAGCCATCCGATCGGAGATGGGCGCCCAGAGGATGTATGCCAGGCTGGCACAGGAAACATCCGATACCGAGGCAAAGGCACTTTTTAATTATCTCGCGAAGTATGAGTCCATGCACCAGAGGTTCCTGGAATCCGAGCGCAGTGCTCTGACGGCTATACAGGAAGGTGGGCGTGGAAGACCGTCACACTGGCTGGGGCTTCTTGAAGAGGAGATTGACAGCGGCATTTATGAAGCTGATGACGCAATGGGCAGCGATCTGGCGAAAATGAAACTGGAATTATACGCTGCACAGGGTATTGCGGAAATCCTTAAGGACGCAAATACAGAGCTATCCCAACGGCAGGCCCGGTATGAGCACGAGTTGGCTATCGCTGCTGATGTTCAAAGAAAGCTTCTGCCGCAGGAGTCTCCGCGGAATATAGGACTCCAGATCGCTGCCTCAAACATTATGGCCAGATCGGTGGGTGGAGATTACTACGAC
>Ga0114922_10004280_pt1 | contig 13247 bp, 10 predicted proteins | sample AartaG_FD_100975 | JGI IMG/M metagenome (GOLD analysis project Ga0114922, IMG submission 100975) | Deep subsurface microbial communities from Aarhus Bay to uncover new lineages of life (NeLLi) - Aarhus_00045 metaG | ecosystem: Environmental > Aquatic > Marine > Oceanic > Sediment | place... | reverse complement strand
GAGGAACTGTTGGAAGGAAGAGAGGGGTCTATCGTTGTTTTGGATGCCAAAACAGGCGAATTACTGGCATTAACCAGCTATCCTAATTTTGATCCTAACAGTTTTATCAACCGTTTTACTTCTGAAGAGTGGCTGGATTTGGTTAATAGTCCTGAGTTTCCCTTGGAGAATCGAGCTATTCGGGGATTATACGCTCCTGGCTCAGTCTTCAAGCTAACAATGGCTTTAGGAGCTCTTGACTTGGGGATAGTGACTGACCAGACAACCTATTTCTGTGGAGGTAAAGTTCGAATTTATGGCCATCCCTTTTCCTGCTGGCTTGAACAAGGCCATGGGAAGGTAAATCTATACGATGGGATAAGGCATTCCTGTAACATTTACATTTATCAACTTGGGAAGGAAATGGGCATTGAAGAAATTGCCCGCTATGCAAGAATGCTTGGATTTGGGGCAAAAACCGGGATTGATTTACCTGGAGAGAAGGATGGGTTGGTGCCTGATCCACAGTGGAAAAGAGAATTCAGGAATGAACCTTGGCATCCAGGAGAAACAATTTCCGTTTCTATCGGCCAGGGTCCAATAATAGTGACTCCTATTCAGGTTGCTGCTCATACAGCTCTGATTGCAAACAGGGGAAGTGGTATTTCTCCTCATTTGTATAAGTCTTATTCTCAGGTCGGCAATAAAAAAAAGATCGGGCCGCAATTTTCAAAGAATTATACCGTAAAAATTGACCAGTCTATTTTTGAAAAAATTATTCGAGGCATGTGGGAATCTGTTAACAAGGAAGGAACCGGAAGAGCCGCTAAGGTATCTGGATATGATATTTGTGGTAAAACAGGTTCAACTCAAACTATCAGCACTAAAAAGCTCGAGGAAATGACTGAGGAAGAGGAAGAAGAGGTTAAAACCCACTCCTGGTTTACAGGATTTGCTCCAAGGGAAGATCCGAAGATCATAGTAACTATCCTTGTTGAATACGGAGGCATGGGGGGTGTAACCGCTGCTCCTCTGGCGAGACAAATATTTGATTTATACAGAAAAAAATATGATAGACAGAAATCTTCTTAAAAATATCGACTGGATTTTGATTGGTCTTTTGCTGTTAAACTCTATGATCGGAGTGGCTTTTATTTACAGTAGTTCTCGTTATTTACCGGGAAATTATTTTTTAAAACAGATTATATGGATTATTTTAAGTTCTGCAGCTCTTTTTTTGTTTCTATCTATAGATTATAAAATACTTGTAGCGATATCTTTCTATTTCTATATTATTACAATAGGCCTGCTTGGGGTGGTTTTACTTTTTGGGAAACTCGTGGCTGGAGCCAGGAGCTGGATTAAATTTCCCTTTTTTCAAGTTCAGCCTTCTGAAATCGCAAAAATAGCCCTTATCCTTATTTTAGCTTATTTTTTTTCTAAATATAGAAAAGACTACATTTCCTGGGGAAAAGGATTATTAGGCGGCGCCCTTACCGCTGTTCCCGTTTTTCTTGTAGCATTACAGCCTGATTTGGGAACTGCTCTGAGTTATATTCCAATTTTTTTGTTAGCGTTGATCCTTGCCGGGTTAAACAAGAAAACGTTTGTTTATATATTAATTGTTATTTTGACCCTCGGCATTGCTGTTTGGAATTTTGGCCTTAAAGATTATCAAAAAAAGAGAATAACAACCTTGATTTTTCCTGGCCAGGACCCTCTAGGTTCAGGTTATCATATCCTTCAATCAAAAATAGCCATCGGTTCAGGAGGTTTTTTAGGAAAAGGCTTCAGAAAAGGAACCCAAAGCCAGTTAAGATTTTTACCTGCCAGACATACAGATTTTATTTTTTCTGTAATCGGGGAAGAATTTGGTTTTATGGGTATACTGCTTGCATTGCTTTGCTACTTTTTTTTTCTTTTGAGATTGTTTCAATCTATCAGCCTATCTAGAGATAGGGCAGGGGTATATATTATTTTTTTAGTGGCAATGATGATCTCTTTCCAGTTTTTTATAAATGTTATGATGGTCATCGGGCTTTTTCCCATAGCAGGAATCCCCTTACCTCTGTTCAGCTACGGAGGCTCCTCTCTTCTTACCAATTATTTAGCAATTTCCCTCGTTTTAAACGTGAAAATGAGAAGATTTTATAATGTGTAGAAATTAGATTTAAAGATTCTCTTCCATTTTGTGTGGATAATAATCAGTAAGTATTCGTGAATGGTCTTGCTCCCGTTCAGATTTTTTACGCCATCCCTTCTTCAGTCTATTCAACGCATAAACGAAGGACCGTGGGTGAAAAAACCGTTTGAAGGCAGAGCGGGCATGGTTCCTCTCCGGGATGGAGAGGGGAGTGAAGCCTGAAACCGAGCAGCTTTTGACTCGCTGGGGCAAAAGTTGCGTGTTTTCTGAATCCACTGGCCTGAGTTTTTCAAACATACTCGGTGTCCGGCTTCGCCGTATTCCCTCAAAGAGCAATTCAGGGAGGCTAAATCTTCAAAGGTCGCTTCATCCATCCCCGAACACTTTCTATTCATCTATCAAGATGTGTTTTGCCCACACAAAATGGAAGAAAAGCGATTTAAAAACCTTTCCATATTGTTGATTGAACAATCAACTCAATAGCAATAAAATAAAGAGTCTATTAAGAGTAAAAATCTGTTATGGATTTAGAATATCTGTAAATGATTAAATGAAAAATTTGGAAGAGCTCCTCAAAGAAGTAGAAAAACCCGGTCGTTATCTCGGTGGAGAATGGAACGAGGTGCGGAAAAATCCCAATAGCGTAAGTACAAAAGTTGCCCTTGTCTTTCCAGATGTTTATGAGATTGGGATGTCTTATCTCGGTCAGAAAATCCTGTATTCTCTTCTTAATGATCGTGATTCAATTTTAGCAGAGAGAGTGTTTGCTCCTTGGATTGATTTCGAACAAAAGCTTCGATCCCGGAACATTCCTCTTTATTCTCTTGAAAATAAAATTCCCATTGCTCAATTTGATATATTAGGTTTTTCTCTCCTTTACGAACTCAACTACTCCAATGTCCTTACTATTCTTGATTTAGGCCGTATCCCTCTTTTTTCATCAGAAAGAGGTATGGAATATCCCCTGGTTATTGCAGGAGGGCCGGCTGTTTTTAATCCCGAGCCCGTGGCTGATTTCTTTGACTTGTTCCTTATTGGAGATGGTGAAGAAGCATTCCTGGAAATCATTGAAAGATATATGACCCTGAAAAAAGAGGTCATGGAGAAAAGTGCTCTGTTAAAAGAGATGGCAAAGATCAAAGGAGTTTATGTGCCTTCCTTATACAATCCCTATAATCCTCCGGCCTCTTTTCTTCTGGCTGTGAAGCCAGATCAAGGAGCACCTGAAAAGATAAAGAAAAGAGTTTTTTTATCTTTTTTTAAGGCGCCTTTTCCAGAAAATATTGTGGTTCCAAACATTAAAGTTGTTTTTAATAGGGTGGCAATTGAGGTGGCAAGAGGTTGCCCTCAAAAGTGTAGGTTTTGTCAGGCATCGAACATTTATTTCCCTCCCAGAATAAAAAGCCCTTCTTTGGTCTTAAAAAATGTCCTTAATAGCCTACGGTCAACAGGTTATGAGGATTCTTCATTAGCCTCTCTTTCAATAAGCGATTACCCTTATCTTGATAAAACAATCAAAATTCTAATGGAAGAATTGGTAAAACAGAAAGTCTCTCTCTCGTTGTCTTCCTTAAGGCCAAAAGGCTTATCTCCGGAAGTGGTTTCGGACATTACCAGGGTAAGAAAGACTGGATTTACCCTGGTTCCAGAAGCAGGGACAGAAAGGTTGCGCCAGGTTATCAATAAAAACCTGGAAGATAAAATGATATTGGAGGCTTCTCAGAATGCTTTTTCTCAAGGATGGAAGCTTCTCAAGCTGTATTTTATGGTAGGGCTACCCACAGAGAAAGATGAAGATTTAGAGGGGATTGCGAGGTTGGTGGAAAAGATAGTCGGAATTGGCTATAGAGTTCTTAAATCAGCACCTCGTATCAACCTCAGTGTATCCTCATTTATCCCGAAGCCCCATACACCTTTTCAGTGGCTAAAGCTAGAAGATGAGAGCATTCTAAGAGAGAAACATAAGTTTCTTAAGTCCCGGCTGAAAAAATATCCGTCTGTAAAATTTAAAAGTAATTCTATCAAGAATTCTATTCTGGAGGCTGTATTTTCCCGTGGAGACAGAAAGTTGAATCAGGTTTTGCACAAATCCTGGAAAGAAGGTGCACGTTTTGATAGCTGGAATGAGCTTTTTGACTTTCGCTTTTGGGATAAGGGATTTGGAGAAGAAGGTATAAATTACCATCTTTATTTATCCTTTTTGGAAAGAGAATCGGTCCTGCCTTGGGATCATATCGATACAGGGATTAAAAAATCTTTTCTTCTTAATGAGTTCGATAAAGCTTTCAAAGAAGAGCAAACTTTGTCTTGTTTGGAGAGTCAGTGCGCTCAATGTGAAGGTTGTACATTGCCGTCCTTGCTCGAAAGGAAATTTCAGGAGAAAATTAAAATTCCAAAAACAGTAAGCCCTTCTTTCGGGAAGAAAACTGAGAATGTTTTTCGCTATCGAGTTTTTTATTCAAAACTTAAATCCACTCGCTTTATATCTCATATTGATTTAATAAATGTTTTACAGAGGACTTTAAGAAGAGCTGGAATTTTGACTGTTTTTTCAGAAGGGTTTCATCCAAAAATGTTAATTACCTATCCTTCTGCTCTTCCCCTGGGAATGGAAGGAAAAGCTGAATGTTTTGAATTTAAATCAAATTTTCTTTATATAGAGAAAGAGTTTGTCCCTCACGTGAACAAATTTCTTCCTTCGGGAATCAAATTATTAAGTTTGAAGAGGCTCAAAACCTTTAAACCATCCTTGAATGAGGAGATCAGAACATTGGTCTATTCAATTGATTTAAAAGATCGAAAAATCAAGGAAGCGGTGGAGATAGCTGCTAGAGGAATAAATGTTACTTCTCTTGGTTATTATGAGAGGATCGAGAAATTGATCGAAAAATTTTTAGCAAAGGACCTTAATGAATTAATCGAAAAGGTATTTATTAATAGAAAAAGAGGAAGATTATTTATTTATATAAAACATGATCCACAAAAAAATATCCGTTCGCAGGAAATTTTTGAGAATATTTTAGGAATAAAAGAACTTGTTTTTCTTATGGCACGAGAAGAGATTATATTTAATAAAGAAGTATAATAAATTGACATGCTAAAAAGTTTCCAGTATAAAATTCAAAGACAATAAGGAATATTTATATTGTAAGCATTTAGAAAACAAAGGAGGAGAGAATGATAAGCTTTAGTTTAACTGAAGAACAGAAGGCCCTTCAAGATATGGCAAGAGAATTTGCCGAAAAAGAAATGAAACCCAATGCAGCGAAGTATGATAAAGGTGAAGAGTTTTCTGAAGATGTTATGAAAAAAGCCTTTGAAGTCGGATTTCTTACTTGCACGGTTCCTAAAGAATATGGAGGAGGAGGATTAAACGACATTGACACGGTTATAATAAGTGAAGAATTGGCTGCCGGCTGTGCTGGGATGTATACAACGATGATGGTTAATGCATTAGCATACTCACCAATAATTCATTTTGGATCTGATGAACAGAAGAAGAAATTCCTAACTCCTCATACTGAAAAAATGTCTTTTGCATCTTTTTGCCTCACAGAAAGAGAAGCTGGTTCTGATGCAAGTTCCATAGCAACGCGTGCAGAAAAAGTAGGAAATGAATACATCATCAACGGCTCTAAATGTTTTATCTCCAATGGGGGAATAGCCAGCCTCTATACCGTTTTTGCCAATTCGAATCCAGAAAAAGGAGCTCGAGGGCTTAGTGCTTTTATTGTTCCCCGGGAGACACCTGGTCTAATCGTAGGAAAAGAGGAAGACAAGATGGGGCACAGGGCTTCAAACACTGTTGAACTCACTTTTGAAAATGTAAAAATTCCAGAGGAAAACCTCCTTGGAAAAGAGGGGATCGGTTTTATTATAGCTATGAGAACTCTGGATAAGACGAGAGCTCCTGTTGGAGCGGCTGGAGTAGGAGTAGCGAGAGCTGCTATGGAGTATGCGGTTGAATACGCAAAAACGAGAGTTCAATTTGGAAAACCCATTGCTCTTTTTCAAAATACAGCTTTCAAAATTGCCCAAATGGCTATTGAAATAAACGCCGCTCGCCATCTTGTTTGGCATGCAGCCTGGCTTTTGGACGAGGAGAAGCCGTGTGGAAAAGAATCAGCTATGGCAAAAACATTCGGCTCAGATGTCGCTATGAGAGTTACTACAGAGTGCGTCCAGATTTTAGGCGGATATGGATATATGAAAGATTATCCTATGGAAAAATTAATGAGAGATGCAAAGCTTCTTCAGATTTATGAAGGGACAAACGAAATACAGCGGCTGGTTATCTCACGCGAGGTTATAGGCCCGATAAAATAAAGGGATTAAGACACGGATTAGCGGATTAATAAAACTATTGTATGTCTTCTTCTTCGAAATATTCAGGGATTATTCCTAAAACTTCCACCCCGGCACCCCTGGCTATATCAATAATTTCAATAACTCTACTTAAAAGGATTCCTGCCTCGGCTCTGATGAATATGGTTTTATCCTGGCGAGGAGCGTAGATGCCTTCGAGTGCACTCTGAAGAAGTTCAATCTCATAGTATTGTAAGTTGATGTCCACTTTCCCATTTTTATGTAGTGTCATGACAATAACGCCAGCAGGAGTTGCAGAGCTATCTGACGTTGTTTCGGGGAGCTTCACATCCATCCCTCTTTGCACTGACGGAGTGATAACCATAAAAATAATGAGCAGAACCAAAAGAACATCACACAGAGGAACGACATTAGGTTCAGCTTTTGCAACCATAATTTCCTCCTTGTTTTCTATATTGCCTAAGAAATTATTTTACGATAGATTTTTCTGCTTTGTCAACGTGATTATTGATTTTTTCCTTCTAGACATATATATTTGAACTAATAAAGGAGGTGGGATGAAAGATTTAAAAGTAGAAGTGGTGAGAATTAAAGGGCGGTGTGGTGCAAGACATAAAGTAGGCGATGTATTTTTTATTCGAGGGGAGGGGATGATTGAAATACCTGAAAGGAAAAAAGTATGCATATATGCCCTCAACAGCCTTTTTCCCTTTTTAACAGCCAAGCAGAGAGAAGATGAACTTCCCCATAATGACTGGATTTCTGGGACAGAAACCTTATGCTGCCCTGACCCAGATGGAGTTGTATTTAAGGTAACACCCCTTTCTTAAGTTTGTTATAGTTTTCAGTTATTTAGCAGCACAACAGGAAACCTTCTTCCATCAGCCAGATAGTGTTTGATAAGATAATTCTTTACCAGTTTACTGATTGGGAGTAGTGGTTTCTATTTGGCGCGAGAACAAGATAGCTCTTGCATCATAAACAATAATACCTGCCAGAAAGATCAGGATAAGGCTTACACATCCCAATAGATATTTTTGGTCCTGGAAAAAGTGATATCCCTGGTAAATTAGAGCGCCAAATGTAGTGAGTAACATGAATATAGCCGGATAGACTGTATATTTTTTAGGTCTTTTTATTCCAACTAGATAGGAAGAGACTACGATTAAAGCCAGGGCTGCAACAAGCTGATTTGAAGCTCCAAAAACAGGCCAGATTTGCTTGTAACCCTCAGTTCCTCCAAGGATAGCTGCAAACACAAGAATAAAGAAAGAGGCTATCCATCTGTTACGGAGAAGTGGAATCCTTTTTCCAAAAAGTTCTGTTGTGATAAAGCGGCCCAGTCTTGTTCCGGTATCAAGAGTAGTAAGGACAAAAGCATTAAGCATAACCATTCCGAAAAAAGTGCCGATTACAAGTGTTAGAGCAGGAAGAGACGAAACAAGCTTCCCGTATCCAGTTGCAAAAGCTCTTATCGGATCTCCTAGAGAAGTCATAAAGTATTGAAATCCGAATTGACTTTTTACGCCGGAGGGATCCCAGATCAGCGCGCTCGCAGCAATGAATATTACCAGTCCGGCAAGGGCGGCTTCTGTGACCATGCTGCCGTATCCGATCAGTTTTCCACTGATTTCATCGGGCAGCTGCTTGGCAGTTGTTCCTCCTGCAACGAGCGAGTGAAACCCAGAGATAGCTCCACAGGCAATAATAACAAAGAGCATGGGCCAGAGAGGGCCTTCTTTGCTGGTAAAGGAAATAAAAGCGGGAGCATTTAATGAGGGATGGGCAACGATTAAGCCGAGATAGCCTAACCCGAGTCCAAAAAAAAGAATCCATGTGCTGATATAATCTCGAGGCTGAAGAAGAAACCAGACAGGCAGGGAGGAAGCGAAGAGGCTATAGATGATCAGGATAAAAAACCAGAAATTCTGGCTGGACATTCCAAGTATCTGAGCAGGAAGGGCTATTGGGAGCAATTTCCCGAGATAGAGCAGAAAAAATAGGGACAGGAGTGAAAGAAGAGTTCCTGCGACAATATTAATACCCTTTTTATAAATTAGCCAGCCAAAGGCCATGGCAATAAAGATCAACCCAAAGGTGGGAATGACGATTTCTGGCTGAGAGACAAGGGTTTGAGAAGCCACAACAGCAAAAACTGCAATAACAAGAGCGAGAGTCATCCAGATAAAAATAGAAAATATTATTTTTGTGCGGAATCCCAGAGTGTTTTTAGATATGTCTGCCAGAGAAGTCCCTTTGTTCTGGACAGATGTCATAAGAGAGGTGTAATCGTGGACTGCCCCCAGGAAAATACTGCCAATGGCTACCCATAAAAGAGCCCCTAGCCAGCCGAAGTACAAGACTCCAAGCAGAGGACCCAGAATGGGTCCTGCCCCGGCAATCGAAGAGAAATGATGGCCAAAAAGAAGGGATTTTTTTGCAGGAGAATAGTCAATTCCGTCTTTGAATTCGTGGGCAGGAGTGACACGGCTTCTGTCTACCTGAATAACCTTTCTCTCGATAAAACTTCCGTATATCTTATATCCAAGGATAAGCCAAACAATGAGTAAAAAAGCGATAAAAAGGGTGTTCATCTTTTCTCCGTAAAATATTAATAAAAAAAATATATTTTATATTTTAGAGATTTGCAAGTGAGCTTAAATTTTTAAATCGGATTTTGTTTTAACATCAAGAAAAAGGATTACTTCTTAGAACTTTTCAGAACAAGGTAGCCCGCTAAGAGAATGAAGGCTGCTAAAGCTACAAATTCCCCCATGTCTCCTGGCCAGACAAGACCTATTCCTGTTGGTAATTTCTTGGTGATATAAGCGTATGCAGCAACCAACACCATGGCTATTCCTTCCCCTGCAATGAGCCCTGAGCCAAGAAGAATTCCTTTTTCTGATTTCCTTTTTTTCAACTCTTCGTTTTTACCGGCTTTTCTCTCGATAAATTGTCTGATCATTCCCCCGCAGAAGATTGGAGTCATTGTGGAAAGAGGGAGGTAAATTCCAACAGCAAATGGAAGAGAAGGAATTCTGAGAAGTTCTGCCATAAGGGCAAAGGCTCCTCCGATGAGAACCAGGCCCCAGGGTAAATCACCTCCGAGGACTCCCTCGATGACTGTTTTCATCAGTGTGGCTTGAGGGGCAGGTAAATCTGTTGAGCCGAAAACAAATGTTTTCCCCAAGAGCCAGACTGTCCATGCTATAGCAAATGCTGAGACTAAAACTCCTATTAACTCAGAAGTTTGTTGTTTTTTTGGGGTGGCTCCGATAATATAGCCGGCTTTGAGGTCTTGCGAAATATCACCGGCGATAGAAGCCCCGATGCAGACGACAGTCCCAACAGTAAGGGCTGCAGCCATGCCAAATATATCTGTCCATCCAAGGGATAAGAACAAAAGACTTGTTCCGAGAATTGTTACAATGGTCATGCCTGATGTGGGATTAGAAGTTACCCCAACCATGCCAACAATTCTGGAGGATACGGTCACAAAAAAGAATGCAAAAACAGTGATACAAAGAGCAGCAATAATACGAATAAAAAGCGATGTTTCGATTCCAATAACTTGAGGTAATAGTATTATTAAGACTATTACCAGGAGAATCCCGAGGCCAAGGACATAAAAAGGCAGGTCAGTTTCAGTTCTTTTTTTCTGTGCTTGACTGTTATTTTTACGGAGACGAAAGTCTTTTATTCCCATTTTTAGAGCATTAAGCATTGTTGGAAAGGATTTGATAACGGTGGTAATTCCTCCTACAGTTACAGCACCCGCTCCTACAACTCTTATGTATTTATCCCAGATCTGTGATGCTGTCATTTGGGCTATGGGAATTTCTGTTTCAGGAAATAGAGGAAGATTTAGATGCTCTCCAAAGTAGGCAATTAAAGGAATAATTCCTATCCATGAGAGAAGTCCTCCTGCGACCATGATCCCTGCAATTCGAGGGCCCAGGATAAATCCCACACCCAGAAGAGCAGGTGTGGGTTCCATGCCCAGCATGGCTTTTTTAAGGACAGGAATCTTAAGATAAATTTTGTCAGGCCAGAGATGCAGGATTTTAATACAGCTTTTGAATGCAGCTCCTAATCCCAATCCTATAAATATATTTTTAGCTGAAAGACCTCCTTTATCAGTAGTCACAAGAACTTGAGCAGCTGCTGTTCCTTCAGGATAGGGGAGCACGCCATGTTCTTTGACAATCAGTGCCCTCCTTAAAGGCACCATAAAGAGTACTCCCAGTATTCCTCCTAAGAGAGCCAGAGAGCCTATTTTGAATATACTTGGATTAAATCCCCAGAGAAAAAGAGCAGGAATTGTGAATATGATTCCGGAAGCCAAAGAGGAACTGGCCGAGCCTGTAGTCTGGGCAATATTGCAGTCTAAAATTGTACTTTTTCCAAGGATAGGAGTTAAAGCTTTGAATACTGCTACAGAAATAACAGCCAGAGGTATGGCTGTAGAGATGGTGAGACCAACCCTGAGGCCTATATAAGCATTGGCTGCGCCAAAAATAATACCAAAAATAGCGCCGATAAAAACAGCTTTAAGGCTAAAATCTTTATAGGGAGTAATATCAGGTACGTAAGGTTTGTGTTCTTCCATTTTTAAACTTCCTTTCGCAGCTTAAAACTGGGAGCAGTCTAACATATAAAAAATATTTTTTCTAATAAAATTGACCAAAAGAGGTTAAGGATTCTAACATCTTGGAGACAGTTACGCCTGCTGAGGCAACAAAAGGAACCAGAACAAGCGATATTTTATCATCAGTTCCTCCTGAAGAGAATGGAGTGATTATTGAGGAATCTTTTTCTCTCTTATCCCTCCATGGTGACGCGATTTCTTCCACAAGAGTTGATATCTCCTGGATGAGACTTCTGGTGAGGATAGAATTCATTCAATTAAAAAGTGGGGGGCTTTTTATCGGTTAGCCCAGAGTTTCAAGTGCTTTTTTATTGTTGCTTGTTTTAAACACTAATAAAGCTTTGCCTTCTCCAGAGGACGTTCCATAACAGTAGTCAATATCAATGGCTGCATTCCCGAGAAGAGCGCCGATTTCTGCTCCGGCGCCTATGCGGTCACTGATTTGGACTGTAACAACATTGTTAGTTTTCACTTTATATCTTAAGACTTTAAGGGCCTTCTCAGCTTTTTTATTATCAGATGTTATAAGCAGGAAAATTCCTTTATTTTTTTCAGAATGAGCACGGAGAGCTCTTAGATTTACTCCGGCATTGGCTAGAGTTCCAAGGACTCTACCCAGAATACCTGGCTCGTTAGGTGTGATAACATGAAGTTCAGTTTCTAATTTTACGCCTTGCAATTTTTCTCCTCCTTTATCGAAAATGAATTATACCAGAATCAACGTTTTAAACACAAAGAAAATATTAAGGAATAAGGGAAGAATCTTTTTTTCCCGTGATATCATAAGACTTCAAATATACTTTTGGGGATGGCTTTGCTCCTTGAGATTTTTCACGCCATTTCCTCATCAAACTTCTCGGCCCTGCGGAACTGCGCAGGTTTATCCCCTCTCGATCTCAAATGTTACAGCTATCCTTTCCTCCAACTGATGAATTATACAGTGCTCAAACAGTCCTCGGGTCCGACTCTGTCGGATTCCCTCGAATTTTGATTCGGAAAGGCTAAATCATCAATGGTTGCTTCAGCCATCCCCAAAAGCATTACCTATCACGGAAATAAGGATGCTTACAGGAATAAGAAAGAAGTTGTTTTTTGTCTGTGGATGTTTATAATCTGAGGGGAGCAGCTCTATAAAAACAAGAAAACATGGTGAATAAGAAAGAAGTAAAAGTTGCATTTCTGGATAATTCAATAGATACCTCAATTTACAATCCTGAGGAACACTGGAAGCCATATTTAGAAGCTGAATTAGAAGATGGATGGGATTCTTTTATAGCAACAAAAAGCTACTTTCCTGACTTAGAAAATGGCTACACGCATTTGCTTCTAACCGGCTCGGAATCTTCTATTTTAGAGAGAGAAAACTGGGTATATGAAGAGGTTGAACTAATTCAGGAAGCTGTTGAAAGAGGGCTCTCTATCCTCGGCAGTTGCTATGGACATCAGCTTCTTGTTTTTGCTCTGTTGGGGCCTTCTGCTGTTCGGAGAAGTATTCAGCCTGAAGTGGGCTGGATTCCTATCCAGATAAAGGAGAGGAGTGAGCTTTTAGGGGAAAAAAGACAGGCTTTTTCTTTTTCCGTCCATTTTGATGAAGTTGTGAATTTGAGTGAAGCCTTCCTTGTTTTGGCTTTTTCCAGTCACTGCGCGGTTCAAGCCTTCCAGCTGAAGGGGAGACCGATATGGGGAATTCAGATTCATCCTGAGATAAATATTTCGAATGCGCAAAAACTTTTAAAAAACCTCATTGGACTGGAGCTTAATACTACACCTATCTTTGAAAATGCCTTAAAATCAGACCCAAAGGATTCAGGTCTCATTCATAGTATTGTGAAGAATTTTTTAAAACCGAGGGAATGATTTTTCTATGAAAAAAATTGCTGTTATCGGTGCTGATGGTCAACTCGGGTCTGATTTGGTAAAAGTCCTTAAAGGAAATAAGATTTTTCCTCTATATTATCCTGATTTTGATATTACAAAGCCTGATAAGACAAGGGAGATTTTCTCGCAACTCGATCTAGAAATTGTTATTAACACCGCTGCCTACCATAGGGTTGATGAATGTGAAGAGAATTCCCAACAATCTTTCGAATTCAATTCAACAGCTGTCAGGGATCTTGCCCTTATATGCAGGGATAAAGATCTGGTCTTGGT
>Ga0114922_10004279_pt1 | contig 13248 bp, 11 predicted proteins | sample AartaG_FD_100975 | JGI IMG/M metagenome (GOLD analysis project Ga0114922, IMG submission 100975) | Deep subsurface microbial communities from Aarhus Bay to uncover new lineages of life (NeLLi) - Aarhus_00045 metaG | ecosystem: Environmental > Aquatic > Marine > Oceanic > Sediment | place... | reverse complement strand
TCAGACCGGGTGATCTCGGGATTGACGTACTTCACTACAATCTCCATAAGACCTTCTCTACACCTCACGGTGGTGGAGGTCCGGGTTCGGGTCCGGTCGGTGTCGCCGAGAAACTGGTCGACTTCCTACCGAGTCCGGTGGTGGGTATTGTTGACGAAGGCGATGAAGCCAAACCTCCGTTGTATGGGCTTGTCAAGCCAGTTAAAAGCATCGGCAGGGTGAAAGCCTTCCATGGACATTTCGGCGTCCACGTTCGGGCATACACATATATGCGCATGCTTGGGAAAACAGGACTGCGTGCGGTCTCCGATTACGCTGTTCTTAACGCTAACTATCTGTTGGCGAAACTGCGTGATGCTTACAAAGTCCCCTTCGACCGCATCTGCATGCATGAGTTCGTCGCCGAAGGTCACTGGGAGGATGCGCCTGACATCCATGCCCTGGATATCGCCAAGCGGTTGATGGACTACGGATTCCATCCCCCAACGAATTACTTCCCGTTGATTGTGCCCGAGGCGCTTATGATCGAACCCACCGAGACGGAAAGCAAGGAGAGTCTCGACGCCTTCATCGAGGCCATGCTGGCGATCGCGAAGGAAGCCCGCGAGGATCCAGATATCCTAAAGAGTGCTCCTCATAAAACGCCCTTTGGGAGACTGGATGAAGTGCAAGCCGCGCGGCAGCTGGTGTTGTGCTGCAGGCCGCTCTATCTGGAGCAAACCTCATAAATCAACATTTGCCCCTCGAAGGTGAATTCCACGGCGAGTGTTTATAAGATATCCACGAAGCAAAGCGCCTGCCCGGTCCCGGGCAGGCGCTTTGTCCCCGATGAAGATAAGCAGCCCCGGTTCCCCAATGATTCCGAGGTCAAGAAAATGCAACGTTCCTCTTTATTATATTAAAATATTCTCAATTAAGTCTGAACCCGTCAGAGGCCAAAAATAGTATCGAGCGAACTGTGGAATGGGGTAGAATGAAATTATCGAAACGAGGTTCCAATAATGGCCCGGAAATCAAATGCAGTCATCCATGAGGTAAACAAGCGGGAGACTGTTCAAATCCATTTGCCAGACAATCGCATCTTGGAAGGACCCAGAGGCAGCCAACTAGAGACTTTCTTAAAATTACTCAAACCACCTGCGCCGATCGTTGGTGCTGTGGTTAACGCCGAATTGCGCGAATTAACATACCCGATCGAGATGGACTCCCGTGTCCGGCCCATTACGATGGGGTCGGCAGATGGCATGCGAATCTATCGCCGTTCATTGACCTTTCTACTGGCGGCTGCCTTTGAGGAACTCCACCCAAATGCGAAATTAACTGTAGATCACTCCGTCTCCTCGGGGGGATATTACTGCGAAGTAAGCGATCAAGATCCACTGACCAAGACAGAGCTTCAGAAGGTTGAAGATCGCATGCGGGAATTTGTCGATGACGATCTACCCTTTACAAAAACGAGCACATTGGTAGGCGAAGCGATCGAGTATTTCACTGAGAAGGGCTACACAGATAAGGTCCGGCTGTTGACTCATCGGAAAAAGACCCGCTTGGTGCTCTACGAACTTAAGTCACATCGCGACTACCACCATGGATATATGGTTCCCTCGACTGGCTATCTCCAATGGTTTGCTCTGGAAAAAACCGGCGATGGTTTTACGCTGCGTTTTCCGAGACGGCATGAACCCACAAAGATCCTACCGCTTCCGGATTACTCGGAACTGCTGAATACCTTCCGGGAATATGGCCAATGGTTGAATACATTGGGGATTACAAGCATCGGTACGCTGAATGATGCCATCCTCGCCGGACGGGCGAGGGAGGTGATCCTCGTGTCTGAAGCCTTGCACGAAGGACGGATTGCCGAAATCGCCGCGAGAATTACCGGTGAATATGGGGCGAAACGGTTGATCCTTGTTGCAGGTCCGTCCGCTTCCGGAAAAACAACATTCTCAAAGCGGCTCTCGGTCCAACTGCTGGTGCGTGGTTTGTCCCCCTTCCCGCTTGAGCTGGATCAATATTTTGTCGATCGCGATAAAACGCCGCTGGATGAGAAAGGTGAATATGACTACGAGTCGCTTAAGGCGCTCGATCTTGAACGGCTGAACCATGACTTAGGGAAGTTGATTCAAGGGGAGCGAGTACATCTGCCAGCGTATAACTTCATCACGGGGAAACGCGAGCCAGGGGAGGATGTGAAGCTGGCTCCCGATCAACTGATCATCCTGGAGGGCATCCATGGCCTCAATCCCGAGCTTATCCCGGAGATCCCTTCCGAGAACACCTTTCGAGTTTACGTCTCCGCGCTGACGCAGCTCAACTTAGATAGCTTGAACCGTGTATCCACAACCGATACACGTCTCATACGCCGCATTGTGCGGGATGCTGCCCGGCGAGGGTATTCTGCGGCAGAGACGATCCGCCGCTGGGAATCTGTGAGGCGCGGCGAGAAACGCTATATCTTCCCATTTCAAGAAAACGCCGATGTGATGTTCAATTCCGCATTGATGTATGAAGGCTCTGCACTTGCACCGCTTGCGGAACCCTTGATCCGGCAGGTTCCCTTTGGGACGGAAGAGCACGTAGAAGCGAAACGGCTGCTCACTTTCCTGGACTGGTTCCTCCCCATTGATACCGGGTTAATCCCGGACAACTCGATCATGCGCGAGTTCATCGGCGGGTCGATCTTTCAGGAATTCAATCCCTGGCCGGCGCCGTGACCACAGAAATTAGAGATTGAAAGTCAGCTGAAATTGATCGAGGACCTGGATGAATTCCTTTGGCAGCCGTGCACGCACGGCTGTTTCAATTTCGTCGGGAATCCCTTTGTAGAATGCCTGGGCGATCCCACCCGTGATGCATGCCAGCGTATCGCTGTCGCCTCCGAGTGAGACAGCATTACGAATGGCATCTTCGAAAGACTCAGATTCGAGAAATGCGATGATCGCTTCAGGGACAGTTCCCTGGCAGGAGATGTCGAAGCTGTAGGTGGGGCGAATCTCGTCCAGTTTCCGGCTCAGGTCATAGGCGAACCGTTCGTGGATCTCACCTTTGATTTTCCCTTTACTTGTGCCAATACGCGCCAGATAAACAGCCAACGCCGTTGCCTGAGCACCTTTGATGCCCTCCGGATGGTCATGGGTAATTTCAGCGCTCTTTCTGGCTTCGTTCAGAACTTCGTCGATCGAGTCGAAGGCGAATCCAACGGGGCTCACACGCATAGCTGATCCATTGCCCCAACTGTTGTATGGGGCTTTGGCGGGTGACTGTAGCCAGCGCAAGAAGAAGCCCCCATAGCCAGAATGAGGGTATCGTCCGGCGAACGCCCCAATAGAAGCGCCGTAATCCTCGGAGTTCAAGATGGCGGAGGCAACCGCAATTGTCAGAACCGTGTCGTCTGTGAATCTCGATGGCTCACAGAATAGCGGGAATGATTTGGTTTTCAGAGGGTGATGTTCATACACAGAGCCGATGATATCGCCTGCGATCGCACCGAGCATAATCAACACTCCATGGACAGCGTTCTAAAGAAAGCTCTTCTGTTGAGACTCGTCCCAGGTAAATCCCTATCTTTCAATCATCGACGCGAGGGGTGGGCGTCGCAGGCGTTTCTTCGCGCTAAGGTGCTTCTTACGCTGCAGACGCCTCTCCCTGGCGCCCCTCGGCGGCCCGGTCTTCAGCCTGCGTTTAGGTGCCTGCGTCGCCCGGCGTATTAAATGGGCTAATCGCTGGCGCGCCTCCTGCCGGTTTCGCTCCCGCGAGCGGAAGGAATGTGCAGTGATAATGAGCACTCCTTCTTTGGTCAGGCGCTTACCCGCAATTTGCATCAAACGAATTTTAACCCCAGGCGGGAGGGAAGTAGATCCATGGACATCGAAACGCAACTGGACGCTGGTCGCGGCTTTATTTACATGCTGCCCTCCAGGACCAGGCGATTGAATATTACGTTCCGTGAGTTCCCGTTCGTCGAGGTAGATCGTTTCAGTTATCCGCACAAAGACCTCATTTACACGTTAATTGTCAATGAAAGGATAGCTTTGGATATTCGGCGTCGTCGTTTCGAAAGTTTCGAATCCGAACGCGTTCCGTTCGGCGAGCATCCTATGGTCAGAAGGGCTAGGCAGTATTTTTCTTTAGAACACAAACGGGATCATTCGCCATGTGTGTTTCTGGTACTCTACGTATGCGTCTCTAAACCGTTCTAGATTATCCACTTCCTCATACAATGTCGTCGCCATCAAGAATGCCGTAGCGCCAAGCGCAATCCCCGCAGCAGTCCATGTCGGGTGTTTAAAGAATACACCCCAGCCAAAGAGGAGCAGCGACGTATATAAAGGGTGTCGGATGAAACGGAAGATACCAGAGTCAACAAGTTGAGTTGTCGTCTCGATCCCATCCGTTGGCTGACCATATTTGCGCAGCATTAAAAAGCCGTGGATGGCGAGGGCAATCGATCCGAATAGTAGAATCCAGGAGAGGACTTGCTGGGTTGAGAAAGGCGCAAAGAACCATGACGGGCTGTTTACATATACGAGTAGGAGCAGCGCCTCAAACGCGAGCAAGCGGAAAAAACGGTAGGAGCGAGGCTTGAATCGCGGCCGACCGGAGAGAATCATCGCACCGAGTCCAAGGAAGATGAATAGAATGGGACGCATTGGAATATCCTGTTGGCGAAGGTCTATCTTCTGTAAAATCTTGAAGTTAGAGGATCGCATGTGAAGAGTACATAGATCGGTTACACGCTGTGTGTTATGCTACGCTCTATATTCTAGTCCCAGAATGCGTTAGTTGATACTGTTGTTTCACGCGAATCCGCCAAGGAGTGCTCCCTAATACCATTCCCATACCGAGGTCAAAGGGATGAATAAGCTAGTCCTAAGACCGAACTGATCTTCCCTCGAAACAGCGCAGGGATTTGTAGGTCACTGTTTCACGGGTCTCTATAAATGAAGACCACAAATAGACGCAGGATGCCGATTAGAAACGCCTGGGCTGGCATCTGCAACTGCAGATGAAAAGATGCTGATTTACTCGCTGTACAGAATGAACATCGATTCGATTAATGCCAAGCTAATTGTCTACGGTATTTTAAAGGGAAAACTTCTCGAAAAACACCTTATAATGAGATTCTCTGTTTGAGGAATATCCGTAGGAGAAGGAAGCCATAACCCATCGGCAGATGGAATCAATGTATTAACGCCGGTGACATTATAGATCCATCCGTATAACATCCCGGTTTGAGATTAACAGTAATGAACCATGGCTGAGCTAACAGGTCAGACACTTGAGCACTACCATGTCCTCGAGCAGATTGCGAGAGGTGGGATGGCGCTCGTATACCGCGGCTACGACCTGGAAAACCAACGACATGTCGCGATTAAGGTGCTCGCCAATTACCTGCTTCAGGAAAAGAAGTTCAAGACTCGTTTCGCGCGCGAAATTGAGCTGCTTCAGAAATTAGATCACCCTCAGATCGTGTCCATCCTCGACTACGGAGAACATCAAGGTTCGCCCTACATCGTGATGCCCTTCATCCGAGGAGGAACATTGCAGGATCGGCTAAGAGAAAGTTCGCTTTCGGCAGTTGAGGGCGCGAGATTGAGCGAGCAGGTTTCTGCTGCGCTAGCGTATGCGCACACGAATGGCGTCATCCATCGCGATGTCAAGACCTCTAACATCCTAATGGACGACAAAGGCAACGCCCTGCTTTCAGACTTCGGCTTTGCCCTGTGGAAGGAGGCTTCGATCAGGCTGACAGGTTCAGCCCTGATCGGCACACCGGCGTATATGTCCCCGGAGCAATGCCTGGGCGAGCCGGTGGATGCTAGCTCGGATCAATATTCCTTCGCCGTTGTTCTTTATCGCGTCGCAACAGGGCGGCTGCCTTTTGAGGGGGATACACCACTTGCACTGGCGATGAAGCATATCCAGCAACCACTCCCCCCACCGCGCTCGATTAACCCAAAGTTGCCAGAAGGTGTTGAGGCTGTGCTTCTCAAGGCATTGGCAAAGGAGCCCGAGCATCGCTTCAAAGATATGAACGAGTTTAACGCGGCGTTCCAGGCTGCGCTTGCGGGAGTGCTTGATCCAGCAATGGTTCGCACACCACAGCCTATGCACTTCAATATTCCAACCGAGGTTCGAATACAGCATGAAAACGATTCTAGTTTTTTTGGGCACCTAGGCCGGTCGCGGGTTCTCCGCAAGCCCATCCTCGTTGGATTGCTTTCGGCATTGTTTATCTTACCCATCGGCGCTATCGCTATGCGCGAACTAGGGTATTCAATTTTTTCCCAATCAGCCTCCGCTCCTCTGGATTATCAAGCAACCATCGATGCCCTCTATACACAGAACGCACCTCAGCCGGGTTCGGAATTCTCACCGCAGCAAATTGAAGCTGCAGTGATGGGGACTCTCAGCGTCCTGGTAGAGTCGGATGGCGGGGATATTGATACGGTAGTCGTTGAAGAAGGCGGAACGTACAACGTATTGGGGGGTGGCGGTGGCAGTCCAACAGCTACGCTAACCCTGTCCCCGGCACCGATCCCCTCAGTTGTCAGTACACCGACACCACGCAGCGGAGATGAACAGCGTTCGCAGGATGCCAGTTCTACGCCGGTGCTACCCAGCGAGACCCCGTCTGCAACATCGACAATCACTGCAAACCCAACTGAAGCTCTCGATCCCACCTACACGCCTATTCCACCAACGAACACACCTATTCCACCAACGAACACCCCCCTTGGCATTTGTAAGACGAAACCTCACCCAATCTTTCCGACCTGCACACCTGTCCCGTAACCCGAAACCTGCTCTTTCATTATTCCTTTTACTCGGCATCTACCGAGTCTTGATAGCTGGTTGAAAGGGACTTAAGAGCCATTCTGGTGTTATCCTTAGAGTGCACTAACCTGCGTTGTCTTCGATGTTTAAGAAAACCACGCCGGGTAATTATGCTCGTCTGGATCTCTGCGAAGGGAACGAACGAATGGGGCGAGGAACAGCGTGACAGAGTTGATTGGTAAAACTCTCGGTCATTATCGCATCCTGGAGGTCGTCGGCCAGGGTGGGATGTCAACCGTATACAAAGCGGTAGATCTTCGGGATGAGAAGATCGCCGCCGTCAAAGTCATGCTGCCCTACCTCAGCCGGGATGATGGGCTCAAGAAACGTTTCCGCCAGGAAGCGAAAATGCTCAGCCAGCTTAAACATCAGAATATTGTCCCCATCCTAGACTACGGTGAAGAAAACGGTCATTTGTATTACGTAATACCGTATATGCCCTTAGGGTCGCTCTCGGATCGCCTGACAAATGGACCGATATCCATTGAAGAAACTGCTCAAATCATCTCTCAAGCTGCGGCAGCTTTGCAGCACGCGCATGATAAGCATATTGTCCATCGCGATGTGAAACCTTCCAACATATTGCTGGATAAACAAGGGAAAGCACAGCTATCTGATTTTGGTTTCGCCTACTGGTCTGACGCGACCTTGGACCTGACCGGGTCAGGGCTGGTTGGAACCCCGGGCTATATGTCGCCGGAACAATGCCTGGGAGAAGGCGTCACAGAGCTGTCTGACCAGTACTCGCTAGGAGTGGTGCTCTACAGGCTTGTCGTAGGGCGCATACCCTTCGAGGGTGAAACTCCATTGGCGGTCGCGCTCAAGCATATCAACGAACCCCTTCCGCCGCCGCGCGAAGTGAATCACGGTGTCCCGGTTCCAATCGAGAATGTCTTGATCACTGCGCTCGATAAGAACCCCAAGAATCGCTATGGATCGGTCGCGATTTTCAACGATGCCTTGCAGGATGCGATCCTGACCTCAGTGCAGAATGGTTACGAGCCTACGACAGTGATGCCGCGACTCAATCGCTTCTATGTAACCCGCGATCGATGGCGGCGTAAGCTCCGCGCTGCTTTCTCCCGCCCCTCAGGACGAAGGTGGCCGGTTTTGCTGGGGGTTATGGCGATGCTACTGGCATTCCCGCTCGGTGCATTTGCGCTGCGGGGCGTCATGGGTATTCCGTCGGACGATTCAAATGAAATCCAAGCATCGATTGCTTTTGAGGCGACGATCGCTGCGCTCTACACCGCGAACGCACCGCTCAATGGAGATGCAGATCCAGGGCAGATCCAGACGGCTGTAGCCGGGACGCTGAGCGCCTTAGAGACTCAAACTGAGAGCGAGCAAACCTCAACACCGACGCCAACATCATGGTCGCTTTTGGATCTTTTCCAGGGTGAGACTCACACGCCTACACCGACATCGACCTTCTGGTATTTCTCGACAAGCACGCCCACTGCAGAATCTGGTTCAGGCGGGGAACCGACCAACACATCGACAACGACGCCTGAGGATTCTCCAGAGCCTACTCCCACTCCTGAGGACACCCCCGAGCCAACGCCTGTGCCCCCAACAGAAGAACCGCCAGAAACCGTCAAGTGTAAATCCAAAGATCACCCCAATTTCCCCGTATGCACGCCGGTGCCTTGAAACAGAAAAAATCGCACTATCGAATGACAAATTAAGGAACTGTGTGCGCCGGGATGGCGCCCCTTCGTTTTTATATACGGGCGTAAGGCTGCGGTTACGGCCTCGACGCGGCTTTCGATGAGAATCGTTCTCTACTGATTAGAGGGAAGGGGGGAAATCAAGACGACTTGGGCTGTTCGACTTCTGCACCTCGATCCAGGTGCAGATCGTCCCAAGAGCGGGGGTCTTCGAGCGGCTCGATGTGGGTGAAGACGGTCGCCGAGGGGATGAACTCGAGGATTTCAAGCTCGATTTTTTCCAGTAAGTCATGCCCTTTTTGAATGCTCCAATCCCCAGGAACTTGTATGTGCATGGAGATGAAGCTGCGCGATCCTGCCTGGCGAGTGCGAAGTGCGTGATACTTGGTTTTAGAGCCGCAGTTGCGTTCAAGAACAGCGCGGATCGCGGCGACTTCCTGCTCTGGAAGCGCGGTGTCGATGAGGCCCAATGCCGAGCGTTTTAGAATCTTGTACCCATTGAAACCGATCCAGCAAGCGACGGTCAGCGCGATCAGGGGGTCAAGGATCTGCCACCCTGTCAGGCCAACGGCGCCTACCCCGATCAAGACACCCGCTGATGTCCACACGTCAGTCATCAGGTGCTGGCCATCCGCTTCGAGGGCGATGGAGCGCCTGCGTCGGCCGACGCGGATCAAGATAAGAGCTGTGCCTAAGTTGATGACTGAAGCTGCAGCGGAGATTAACAGGCCCAAGCTCAAATGACCAATCGGCTGTGGATTGAGCAGCCTCTGGATGGCCATGACTGCGATCGAAATGGCCGCGAGTGCGATCAATCCCCCTTCAGCACCGCCGGAGAGATACTCCACTTTTTGGTGCCCGTAGGCGTGTTCCTCGTCTGGGGGTTGAGCGCTGATGCGCAGTGCGGCGAGTGCCGTTAACGCCGCAACGAGATTGATGCCTGATTCAAGTGCATCGGATAATAAGCCCACGGATTGGGTGAGAAGATAGCCAACAGCTTTGAGCCCCATTGTGAGCACTGCTGCGCCAAGCGAAAGCCAGGCGTATTTCATGAGAGATGAGCGATCGTTCATGCTGGCCATTGTATCATCGCCGTGAGCAGGCCGGATGCCGGGGTCGAATGCGGCTACTCAGAGAAGTCCGAGAAGTCCAAAAGTCAATAGCCCCGAAACGATCGTAAGCCAGGTGTTGCCTGTGCGCCATGCAACCAGAGCGGCGATTGATCCGGCGATAAGGCGGTGATTAGCGATTGACAGATACAGGGTTCCATCAAGGAGCAGGAGATCCGGTACGATCAGTGCAGCCAGGACGGCAGGGGGAATGTATCGCAATCCGCGCCGGCCCCATTCAGGTAACCGATCCGGCGGGATGAAAAAAAAGAAGCTTAGCCTGATCAGATACGTCACAGTCATCCCCCCGAGGATGATAATCCAGAGCTCCGCCCGGCTCATGCCTCATCTCCATTCGCTTGCTCTGGTTTTGCTGAACGCATTTCCACCCCAAGGCCGACGCCAATGCCGAGGACTGCGGGGATGAGCAAGCCTAGCTTGAAGGGGAGATTGGCGAGTAGGATCGAAAAGGCGCCGGCGGTGCAGGCAGCAGCCCACGTAGGTCGATCGGTCAATGTGGGCAGTATCAAGGCCATGAAAGTCAATGGAAGTGCGAAGTCAAGCCCAATACCTGAAGGGATCAACGCACCAAGGGTGATGCCGAGGAATGTGCTCAACTGCCAGGCAACCCAGAGCATGAGACCCGTTCCCAGGAAGTACCAATGTGCGAACCCGGGGCTGCCTTTACGATAACGGGCGGAGGCGACGATGAAAGCCTCATCCGTGAGGAGCCAGGAGAGCGGGATCTTCCAAAGGTTAGAAAGGTGATAAACGTGAGGCGCTAATGAGGCGCTGTAGAGCATGTGGCGCAGATTAACCACGAGGATCGTCAGGATAATGAGGAAGGGGGAGGCGGCTCCGGCGATAAGGCTGACGGCGATGAACTGCGCGCTTCCGGCAAAGATGAATAGCGAGAAACTTTGCGCCTCAAGTGCAGGGATTCCGGCTGAAATCGCTAAAGCACCGAAGATGACCCCGAAGGGGACGACGCCCAGCAGGATAGGGAGCTGATCACGTGCGCCTCGCAGGAATTCAATCCCCGGCATAGATGGTGTCCCTGCCCCTGAGTTAGAAGTAATCACGAGGATCGGAGGTAGGCGACGATGAGTTGGGTTGTTGCCCGCAGTGAGTCGATATGGGTGCGTTCATAGTTGTGAGAGGCGTCGATCCCGGGTCCCAGCAATGCAACCTGCACATCTCCCCCAGCTCGCCAATAGGCCTCACCGTCAGATCCGTAGTAAGGGTATACGTCGATTTTATAGGGAATCTCAGCCGATTGGGCGAGTTCTTCGAGTCGGCGTGTGAGCTTATGGTGATAGGGTCCACCTTTATCCTTCGCACAGATGGTTACGTGGAACTCATCCGATGTCTGGCCCTCGCCCACGGGTGCCATATCGATGGCTACAAGCTCGAAAAGGTCGCTGGGCAAACCGGCCGCGGCTCCATGTCCTACTTCTTCATAATTGCTGATATGGAGTATTGTGCGTTGCGATGGTTTTTCATCAGCGGCAATCATGGCCTGCGCGGCGGTGAGCAAGCAGGCAACCCCGGCTTTGTCATCCAGATGACGGGAACGAATGAACCCGCTTGTTGTGGTCTCCACGCGAGGATCGAAAGCCATAAAATCACCCACGCTTATCCCCAGATCCTCGGTTTCACTCATTGTGAGACTGCGCTCGTCGATCCGTACCTCCATCGTATCCCTGTCTCGAGGGGCGGTTCCAACCTCTTTGCCATGGATGTGTCCGGAGGCCTTCGTAAGAAGAATTGAGCCGCGGATGGTCCGTCCGGAGCGAGTGAGGATGAGACAGCCTTCACCTTCGATGGAATTCCAGGCATAACTTCCGAGTTGTGTGAGTTTTAAACGGCCATTTTGTTTAATTTCGCTCACCATAGCGCCGAGGGTGTCAACATGGGCGGTGAGGCCGCGTGGCTTGTCGTCGGTTTTTCCCGGCCACTCGGCGACCAGAGTGCCCTTTGGTGTTTGCCTGCTCGTCAGCCCTAGTTCCTCCAGTTTTATTTGTGTGAATTGGATTGCTGCTTCTGTGTAGCCTGTGGGGCTGGGGATTTTGAGAAGCTGGATCAGGATGTCTTGAAGGTAGGTCTCGTCGATGGAAATCTTCTTCGCCATTGGCAGCACCTTTCGAGATAAATCGTGGAGGAATCATACGCAGGGCGGGTTGTTTGTGCAATATGAGCGAAGCTTGAAGACTTCAGAGTTGGGCTCTGTAAAATCTGAAGCTTCGCTTCAGCCCGCAAGCAGAGCTTGCAGAATCTAGAAGTGACTCGTATGGAACGGTGAAGCTCGCTTTAGCCCGCGAGCTGAACTGGTTTCGCATCGGACATGCAAAACAGGGCAGCGAAGTCGCTGCCCTGTCATACTCATTGGGGGTTGAATGAATGTCTATATCTCAGTTAGTCAGGATCTGTGAGAGAAAGAGCTTGGTGCGATCTTCTTGGGGGTTATTAAAGATGTCGTCCGGAGTTCCCGATTCGACGATGAGACCCTCGTCGAAGAAGAACATCCGGTCGGCAACCGCACGGGCAAAGCTCATCTCATGCGTGACCACAATCATAGTCATGCCGGACTGCGCGAGTTCGATCATGACATCTAACACTTCCTTAATCATCTCGGGGTCCAGGGCAGAAGTCGGCTCATCGAAGAGCATGATCTTGGGCTGCATGGCGAGGGCTCTCGCGATGGCTACCCTTTGTTGCTGCCCGCCTGATAGGTGTCCGGGAAATTTATCGGCTTGTTCGGGGATGCCGACTCGTTCGAGCAGTTGCAGGGCAACCTCCTCCGCCTTATCTTTAGACCACTTACGTACCCAGATAGGGGCGAGGGTGATGTTCTGCAGTACGCTGAGGTGGGGGAATAGGTTAAACAGTTGGAAAACCATTCCAATCTCACTACGGATGGTAGCGATATTGCGGACATCGTGAGTGAGTTCCATCCCATCGACGATGATCTGGCCGCGTTGATGCACTTCGATGCGGTTGATCGTACGGATGAAGGTTGATTTTCCCGAGCCGGAGGGCCCAAAGATCACAATAACTTCACCCTTGTTTACTTCCATATTAATCCCTTTTAAGGCCTGGAAGTCCCCGAACCATTTTTCGACATCGCGGCAGATGATTATCGGATCGCTCATTATTTTCTCCGGTTAACGCTCACCGACGCCTAGCGTGGTTTCTAGCCGTCGGCTTGCGAATGACATGAGATAGCTAAATGCCCAGAAGACCGCGGCAACGAAGATGTAGACTTCGAATTGCAGTTGAAGAAATTCCACGTCGGATTGCAGGACGGACTTACCGATGTTGAGCAGTTCGTTGATCGCTACGATGATGGCCAGTGTAGTATCCTTGAAAAGGCTGATGAACTGCCCGACGATGGCAGGAATTACAGCCCGCAGGGCTTGGGGCAGGATGATAAGCCGCGTGGTCTGAAAATTAGTCATACCGACGGCTTTGGCAGCTTCAATTTGTCCTGCAGGAACGGCTTGAAGTCCGCCGCGCACGTTTTCGGCTGTATATGCTGCGCTGAAGATGGTCATGCCGATGAGCGCGCGCACAAGCCGGTCAATCCTGAGTTCTGGTGGGAGGAAGAGAGCCAGGATAATCGATGACAT
>Ga0114922_10004278_pt1 | contig 13250 bp, 5 predicted proteins | sample AartaG_FD_100975 | JGI IMG/M metagenome (GOLD analysis project Ga0114922, IMG submission 100975) | Deep subsurface microbial communities from Aarhus Bay to uncover new lineages of life (NeLLi) - Aarhus_00045 metaG | ecosystem: Environmental > Aquatic > Marine > Oceanic > Sediment | place: Aarhus... | reverse complement strand
TGCACAACACTGGGCTGAAAGCAAAGATAACAAAAACCGCCTGCTTATTCCTTTTAGGTTTTGCCGAATCTGCGGTCAAGAATATTATGAGGTGATACTTGATAAAAATAAAAATACTATTAAACCAAAAATGCCAGAGTACGAAGATGAGTATGATGACGAGTATATGGTTGATGGCTATATGTTCATAGACCGAAAAGAAGATCCTATCTGGAGTGATGAAAGAATCGAAGAGTTACCAGAGAACTGGTTTAGAGCAACACAGTCTGGAATGACGTTGGATAGAAACTACAAAGAATTTTTACCTGTGGAACTCTATGTTTCTCAAGATGGGAAATATTCAACACAGCAAGAAAATAACTTTTGTATTAGTTGGTTTCTTAAAACCCCATTTTTATTTTGCCCAAATTGTGGAGCCGCATACGACAAGAGAGCAAAAGAGTATTCAAAACTAGCTCGGCTTTCAAGCGAAGGACGCAGTACTGCAACTACACTGCTTTCACTATCAGAAGTTGTCAAAATGCAAGAAGATCCAGAAGTGCCAAAGGATGCACAGAAAGTTTTGAGTTTTTCTGACAATCGCCAAGACGCTTCACTGCAGGCAGGACATTTTAACGATTTCATTCAGGTGGGTCTTCTAAGGAGCGCAATATATAAAGCACTACCAGATAATGGATATTTAAACCACGCTAGCATTGCCATTGTTGTTGTTGATGCGCTGAATTTACCCCAATCTTCGTTTGCTAAAAATCCAGGTGAATTTGGTGTATTGCCAAAACGGAATAGAGAAGCTCTTATTGCATATGTTGAATATCGAATTTATCAAGATCTTCGCCGCGGATGGCGTATTCTGCAACCAAATCTGGAACAATGCGGACTGCTCAAGATTGAATATGAAGGATTGGAAGAAGTTTGTAAAAAGACAGATCTATGGGATAACAATTCAATTCTTTCCGAAACTTCTCCTGAGAATAGATTAAGGATTTTAAAGGCTTTTCTCAACCATTTAAGACGTTCCTTAGCTATAGATGCAGAGTGTTTACGAGGAATTAAACAGCTATCTTTAAAACGGCAAGTGAATCAAACTCTCAAGGAACCATGGAATTTCGATGATGATGAAATACTAGCAGAAGGGAAGTGGTTTGCTTGGGGTGAACGACAATTTGGAGATATGAGCTTGTCTTCTATTAGTGTATTGGGGAAATTTCTTCGGTCGTCAAGAGCATGGCCTGAGCTTCCGAAAAGATTAAAGCCCAAAGATTATGAGGATATTTTGCGTGATCTGGTAAAGGTTCTGAATCAAGCAGGTTATATCGCTATGGAAGAAAATGGCGATAATTTCAGGATACAACTTCAGGTTGATTCCATGCGCTGGGTTAGAGGAGATGGAAGGATGGAACCGGATCCTGTTAGATTAATGCGCTTGAGATCCGTGACCGATGAATCTCTCATGAGGGAAGCAAACAAGTACTTTTCTGATTTTTATAAAAGCGAGGCAGAAACTCTGGCGCATTTAGAAGCCAGAGAACATACAGGGCAGACATCGCGCGAGGATCGTGATGAGCGGGAAAAAAGATTTCGGGCTGGTGATTTGTCTTGTCTTTTTTGCTCTCCAACAATGGAATTAGGCATTGATATAGCTGATTTAAATGTTGTCCATTTGAGAAATGTCCCGCCAACTCCAGCAAATTATGCACAAAGAAGTGGACGGGCAGGTCGATCCGGCCAACCAGCACTTATAACAACCTATTGTTCTATGTGGAGTGGTCATGACCAATATTTTTTCCAACGGCAACCTGAGATCGTAGCAGGTGTGGTTGTGCCACCAAGATTGGATTTGGAAAACGAGGAGTTAATGAAGTCTCACATGCATGCCATATGGTTAGGTTATGTAGGGCTGGATCTAAAAGCTTCAATTCTTGATTTGATTGATTTAAATCAGGAGGATTTTCCCTTAGATGTAAATGTTACCCATCAGATCAGCCTTTCTGAAAATCGGATTCAGGATTATATTAAAGAATGTAAAGCGGTTTTAGAACAATGTAAAGACGATTTAAAAGATGCGCCTTGGTATACAGAAGAATGGATCGAGAACATTGTTCGATCTTCTGCTCAAGAGTTCAATGAGGCATTTTCTAGATGGCGTGAGCTATACAGAATTGCAGACAATCAACTGGACGAAGCTCAAGATATGATAAAAAATGCACATAGGAAAAAGTTAGATAAAAAAGAAGTTGAAGCTGCGAGGAAACGCGAAAAGGAAGCCTTAAGACAAAGAGAACTTCTGAGCAACAGGGTAACAAGCCGCGATGATTCTGATTTTTATCCTTATAGATACCTTGCCAGTGAGGGTTTTCTTCCAGGTTACAATTTCCCAAGGCTTCCCGTCCGAGCTTATATTTCCAAAGGCACAGAAAAAGACACTTTTCTTTCGAGGCACAGATTTTTAGCTGTATCCGAATATGGCCCACGAAACATAATCTATCACGAAGAGCGCAAATACCGAGTGTTCAAAAGCTTTTTGCCCCCTGGTGATTCAGAATCAAGATTTATTGAAGTCAAACTATGCAATATGTGCGGAACTTTTCACACGGGCGAGGGTTTGAACTCAGACATCTGTGATCATTGCAATACTCCTCTGAATGCAAGTACCAGTGAATATTTGAAGAACTTATTCGAAATGACAACAGTAGGAACACAACGTGCCGAAAGAATTACGTGTGATGAGGAAGAAAGAGTCCGGAAAGGGTATGAGATCACAACACAATACCGCTTCTCTAAATATGAAGGGAAAGAGAGAAAGTATTCGGCTGTTGTGTTGGATGGAAAAGGATCCTCACTTCTTAAACTTGAGTACGGACCAGCTGCTCAGTTGTGGAGGATAAATAGGAAATGGCGTCGAAGTAGGGAGAACGGTTATACGCTCGATCTTAATACAGGCGCTTGGAATAAGAGAAGAAATGATTTTGATGATACGGCTTTGGATGTAGGGAACGAAAACATAAAAACGGGAGTACAATTGTTTGTAAGAGATACCCGAAATATATTGTTGATAAGCACTTCTGCTGGAGTAGATATATCTGATGAAGGATTGGCAAACCTTCAACATGCTATTCATTTGGGCCTGAGTGCTGTATTCCAAGTTGATTCGAATGAGATTTCAAGTGATCGGATTGGCGAAGGGGAAATGCGGAGTATCTTATTCTGGGAAACAGCTGAGGGTGGTGTCGGAGTCATGCAGAGGTTTGTCGATGAATATGATGCTATGAGTCGGATTGCAACTAAGGCTTTAGAAATTTGTCATTTTAATCCGCAAACAGGAGAAGAGTTAGATAAAAAGATCGAATGTGCGCAAGCCTGTTATCATTGTCTTTTGACTTATTTCAATCAACGGGATCATAGAATACTTAATCGTCATCAAGTTAGAGATCTGTTGATGAACATATCAATAGGCTCAACAGCACCTGGTTATAAGGATCGAACTTATGACGAGCAGTATGCGTGGTTGCGCCAACAAACAGATAAGCGGTCAGAGCTTGAAAAGAAATTTTTAGATACGCTTTATCAGCAAGGACGGAAACTACCGGATGCAGCACAGAAGAAATTGCCTAATTATTATTCGCAACCTGATTTTTATTATGAAGATGGTCATGTCTGTGTTTTTTGTGACGGTTCCGTGCACGATCGGCCAAAGCAAGTAGCTGAGGATAAAAAGGTCCGTTCTGCATTAAAAAATATGGGCTACAGAATAATTGCTATTCGTTATGATCGATCTCTTGATGAACAAATTGGAGCGAATTCGGACATCTTCACCAAAGTAAAACAATGAACGACTATTCAATTGGATCTCTAGTCAAATTCCGAGGAAGAGAATGGGTTATAATGCCTTCAAAAGAGAGCGACACTTTAATATTGCGTCCCCTGACCGGCAGTGAACATGATATTTGCGGTGTTTTTTTGCCCTTCGAAAAAGACAATATCAAGCCTACAACTTTTCCATTGCCAAAAGTAGATGACATCGGTGATTTTGGATCGGCTCGATTATTGCGTAATGCAGCCAGATTATTACTGCGCCACGGCGCTGGCCCTTTTCGATCTATAGGCCATTTATCCTGCAGACCCCGTCCCTATCAACTTGTCCCGCTCTTAATGGCTCTCCGTTTGAAGCCAGTTAGAATGCTTATTGCTGATGATGTTGGGATCGGCAAGACAATAGAAGCAGGTTTGGTAGCTAGGGAGTTATTAGATCGAGGTGAAGTCAACAGATTGGCAGTTCTTTGTCCACCATATCTCTGTGATCAATGGCAAAAGGAATTATCTGAGAAGTTTAATATCGATGCGAAAATCGTTCGCACCAATACGCTGGCTCGGTTGGAGAGAGATCTGCCATCTCAAAATCTCAGTATCTTTCAGTATTATCCCTATTTAGTATTGAGCATTGACTTTGTGAAATCCGAACAAAGAAAGAATGCTTTCATAGTACATGCTCCTGACTTGATCATCGTGGATGAGGCTCATGGGTGCGCACGACCGCCAGGCAAAATATTTTCCCAACAACAACGGAATCAATTCATTGCTGAATTATCCAAAGATGAATCTAAAAATCTGTTGTTAGTTACGGCTACACCTCACAGTGGTATTGAAGAATCTTTTCTTTCCTTGTTAGGATTTGTACGACCATCATTTGAGCACATAAATCTCGAGACTGTGGAATATGAAGAGCGTGCTGAATTAGCACGCCATCTTATTCAAAGACGTAGAGCAGATGTTGAACAGTGGATGGGGACAGAGACTAAATTTCCGACACGGGAACCATTTGAGGTTTCCTTTAAACTATCAAATGAGTATGCGATATTTTTCAGGGATGTACATAAATTTGCAAGTGGGATGGTAGCAACTGGGGAGGAGGAGAAGGGATTTCGTAGAAGAGTAAAATATTGGGCAGCTTTGGCTCTATTGAGATGTGTAATGTCGAGTCCTGCAGCTGCAAAAGCAACATTGATGTCAAGACTAGGTATTGAGACTGATGAAGAAATCCATGAGGAGATCGATTACTCTCCTTATGTTTTAGATCCCACCGAAAGGGAAATCAACGAGGATGTTGTACCTTCGCATGTAGTTAAAGATTCAGAAGTAACTTTGACTGAGGGAGAAATTCGAAAGTTGAGAGAATTCGCCAGGAGGGCAGACACTTTAAAAGGTAAAAATGATCATAAAGTTGCTAAAGCAACTGAGGAAGTAAAATCTCTATTAAATGACGGATTTAAGCCTATAGTTTTTTGCCGATTCATCGCTACAGCAGATTATGTTGCAGAAGAATTAAAGAACAAACTCAAAAATGATTTCCCTGGTCTTCATGTTATTTCTGTGACTGGATTGTTATCTGAGGAAGAAAGAGAGATAAGAGTTGCAGAACTGATAAAATCAAAAAAATATGTGCTTGTTGCAACAGATTGTTTAAGTGAAGGGATAAATCTACAAGACGGTTTTGATGCTGTTATACATTATGACCTTCCATGGAACCCGAATCGGCTGGAACAGAGAGAGGGAAGAGTCGATAGATTCGGTCAGGAAAGTGAACAAATAAAAGCAGTTTTACTTTATGGAGCAGATAATCCAATAGATGGAGCTGTTTTGGAAGTGTTGATAAGAAAAGCCAAACACATCCATAAGTCTTTGGGCATTACAGTTCCTATTCCTACAAACAGCGAAACCTTGATGGAAACTGTCCTTAAAGCGCTTTTTTTATACGGTGTGGAAGGAGAACAATTGGGATTGTTCGGATATGGTGATGAGGTAGAAGAAGTGCACCGAAAATGGGATCGAAGTGTGGAGAGAGAGAGAAAGAGTCGAACGCTTTTCGCTCAACATGCAATAAAGCCAGGTGAAGTAGCTCAAGAGTTGGAGATTGTAGATTCCATATTGGGTGATGTTGATGACATTGAGGATTTTATCAAAACGGCATGCCAACGTGTTGGAGGTACAGTTGCAAAAACTTCAAAATATTGGAAGTTGGATACTTCTCAACTGCCATTATCGGTGCGTTCTAAGCTGCAAAATAATGGAGAACTAAAATTTGCCTTGGAGCAACCTACACATAGGGGAGTTGAATTTATATCTAGAAATCACCCATTAGTGAGTGCTTTATCAGAATATATCTTTGACAATGCTTTTCAAGATGGGGGCAATAGGGCTGTTGCATCAAGATTAGGGGTGATAAGGACTAAAAATGTAGATAAAGTGACTACTTTAGTGCTTTTGAGATATCGATTCCGGTTGGAGGGAGATAGTGACGCATATCTATCTATTGCTGAAAAATGTTCAGTTGCAGGATTTGAGGGAATGATTGGTTCAGAAAGTTGGATGAGAGAAGAAGAGGCTGAGAAGCTTTTTAATGAAGCATCACCAACAAGTTCTGTTTCAGACGGCGACAAGAAACGTTGGGCAAGTGAAATAATAGATCAATTCGATGCCCTTGACAGAAAAATAGCAGCTCTTGCAGATGAAGAGGCTGTAAAGATCAAGGAATCCTACGACCGAGTCCGTAAGGCTATAAAAGGGGGGAAAATCGCAGTTACTCCTCTGCTTCCTGCTGATATTTTATCAATCTCAATCCTTCTTCCAAAAATCAAAATGTAAGAATTATATTAAGAATTATATAAAGGGAGTTTATTAAATGAATCTTCAAGATAAGGTGAATTATTTAATTTCTAAAGCAACGGAATTTGAGAGTTATTTTAGAGATGAATCAAAACTTTACGATGCAGTTAATAATCTGGACAGAAATAGAGTGCAGGGTTTACTAGAAGGTTTTGATCTAAAGGAAAAAGACGCCCAAGTCTATATGTTAGGTCCAGTAAATATAGTCCGTAGCAAATTGTTAAAATGTCTGTTAGAAGGAAAGAAAGTCGACAGTGAATTAATAAATGAGATAAAGGACAAATTTATTTTAAAAGATATAAATTATTTTGCAGATTATCCCGAACATGTAAAAAAAGGAATTCAAGAATACACTATCGGCGATTTAGGCCCATTCCATGCATGGCGAAACGACTTCCGTATTCTTTATACTTTCTTTTTTTCCTTGGATGAAAAACTTAAAGTTAATCAATATCTCGAAGATATCAAAAATGATATCTTCAAAGCCGTAGATTTGAGTGATTTTACATCACACGCCGTAAATTTTGATGGGATACAAAATTTTGGTTCAACAAGAAGCTGGATGGCATTTTTCCCTAAAGATAAAGTTTCACATACTAATGCATATCAACTTTTTATGTCCATACAGCATGACGGACTCCATTATGGCATAGTAACTGGTTCAGTTTTAAAACGTAGAGTCCGTGGAAAAGCTGAACTTGATATAGAAGATTTAGAAATATCAAATAGCATTGCAGATGTTATTGTCGGATACATGGGTCTTAAAGATGAGGTTATTAGACTAAATAAATCAATAAAACAGATTTGGAAATTTGCACCAGGAGAAAGTGCAAAATACTGGGATGATTTTTCAAATGAGGGGATTATGGCGATTGGTTGGGATGAGCTCGATGATTTGAACAAATACCCTTCAATTGATGATATCTCTATTGCTCTTGGCGTTAGTACGAGTTCAAACCAAAGCTGGAATATTGATCTTTTTCGTAACGCATCAGTTGGAGATATAATTATAGCAAATCGTGGGAAAAGGGAAGCGGTTGGAGTCGGCATAATAACAGGTGAATATCAATATGTTGGGGAAAGAAAAAGTTATCGACATATACGCTCTGTAAATTGGCTTATAAAAAAAGATGTAAAATTCGATAAAACAATTTTTAGGCCAGATACATTTTCCCCCACTATAAAATATCCTATTATTCGAGAAACTTATCTCCAAAAATATCCAGAGTTAGTCAACATATTTCAAAAATTAGATGAAGGAATTGTTACAGATATTGATATCGAAGCTACAGATGAGAAAGCCTATTATTGGTTAAATGCCAATGCAAAGATATGGAATTATAAGGATTTTAACATTGGCGAGACTCAGACTTATACAAGCAAAAATAGTAAAGGCAACAAACGAAGGGTATATAAACATTTCTTAGACGTAAATCCTGGAGACATAATGATTGGGTATTTAACCTCTCCTTACAGACAGATTGTTGCATTATTGGAAGTAACTAAGAGTATTTTTGAAAGTGATCTTGAAGGGGAAGTTATTGAATTTAAGATAACTGAGTTTTTGGAAAATCCTGTAGATTTTGACACTTTGAAATCTAATCCTGACCTGAAGACTGCGGAACCCATAATAAATAATCAGGGTAGTCTATTTAAATTAAGCGAAGAAGAATTCGAGACAATTCAGAATACTATTGAGGACTTCAACCCAAAGATAATCAAAGAAATTGAGAAATATACTATAGATGAAGCGATTGAAGAATCAGGAATGAATAAAGATCAATTTGAAGAAATTTTATTGATATTAGATGAAAAAAAACAATTAATAATTCAAGGGGCTCCTGGTACAGGAAAAACTTATATTGCAAAGATTGTTGCAAAATACCTTGCTCAAGATGATGATAAAATTGAAATTATTCAGTTTCACCCATCATACTCATACGAAGATTTCGTTGAAGGATACAGACCCTCGGATACAGGTGGCCTATCGTTGAAAGGAGGGATTTTTAAAGAAATCTGTCACAAAGCTACTATCAATCCAAAAGATGAATATGTGTTGATAATAGATGAAATAAACCGAGGTGATATATCCAAAATCTTCGGTGAATTACTTTATTTATTAGAATATCGTGATCAAAAAATTAAATTGACTTATACGCCAGAAATTGATTTTGAGATACCTGAAAACCTTTGTCTCATAGGTACTATGAATTTGGCAGACCGTTCGCTTGCCATGATTGATTATGCCTTAAGGAGAAGATTTAGTTTCATAACCCTTTTTCCCGAATATAGATTAATAAAAAAATATAACAAAGACTCGAGTCTTGATATTGATACGGTTATTGAAAATATTAAGGCAATAAATCAAAAAATTGCATCCAATCCCTCTCTCGGAAAAGACTTTGAGATAGGTCATAGTTATTTTCTAAATAAAATGAAAGACTTAGCTTCAATGAAATTTGTTTGGGGGTACGAGATTGGGCCCCTTTTATCAGAATACTTCTTTGATAATAGAGAAGAAGTCAACAACTTAAAGATAAACTATTTTAAAAATGTCGAGAATTGAATTAACAGAATTTGAAGAGAGCCAACCGCTTGATTTATCAAATGAGGAATATATCTATCTTAAAGAGTACCACAGCACGCATTTAGATATTAGGAAACTAGATTCAACTTTCTGTCTAAGACCAAAATCATATGTAGGCTTTATCCAACTCTTAAACAAGACTTTGTATATTAAGCCAAAAATCCCTGACGCAAATCTTCTATTTATTCTTTCTTATCTTTATGACCAAATCGATATAGGAGAGGATGTCGAATTCTCTCAAAAAGAAACAGATTCAATTCTTGACATAATGGCATTCATCCTAACCAGTTGGACAAACAAATTACTCAAACGAGGATTGTACCGGTCCTATATTAGAAAACAGGATAGAATTCCCAGATTGAGGGGCAAGATTATTCATACAAAAAACCTTTTTTATTTTGACAAGATTTATTGTTCTTTTGATGAATTGAGTCACTCAATTTACGAGAATATCATTCTAAAGGCAACGCTAAGACTTATTCTATCTATTCAATTAATGGACGAGATTAAGAATAATGCAAGAGTTTTGCTTAAACTCCTGTCGGATATTGAGGATGTTTGTCTTAGTGAAAAGCTATTTAACAGAATTTATTATTCCAGATTAAACAAATATTACTACAAAGTAATCCAGCTTTGCTATTTAATATGGAAAAATTACTCGGTAAATCAGGTAAGTAGAGATTTGCGATTCCCAGGATTTCTAGTTAATATGAACGACATTTTTGAAGAATTTATTCGTAGATATTTGGTAAAGTCTCTCCCAGAGGAAACTATTGCAAAGCGGCATATTGGGAAATGGGCAGCCGGGATTGACCTCACTCATCTTCCTGAAATGCAGCCAGATATAGTTATAAAAGATAAATTAGTGATCGATGTGAAGTATTATAGGAGTGTATTGGGTTCACAAGGAAAATATCACAGTTCACACATTTATCAGATTTTATCTTATATGAAAGTGCTGGGGATAGATGGGATGTTAATATATCCTGAAGTTACGGAAAAAATGCACGAAAGTTACACCATAGAGGAAAATTCGTTTTCTATTGAGACGATTAATGTAAGGGGAACAAGGGAAGAGTTTAAAGCAGAATTGTTGAGATTCGTTGATTATGTAAAAGAGAGATTTTCAAGTATTTAGCATAAGAAATAATATTTGCAATTTATGGTACCATCTTCATTCTTAGAATTTGAAAGGGGGACACATGAAAGAAAGCTTAAATTAGAATTACAATGAGAGAGCGAAACCGTCGCTTAGCAAATCAGGGCGTGTGTCCGAATTATTTGACGACGTACAAAATAATATTTATTACTGAGAGGGAAAAATGACTAGTTCAGAAATTTGGCGTGTTAGGACGGAAAAGATGGGGGTCATCGAACCTTTTCATTCCGAAAGAGATATGGAATCGTTTCTGATGAACAATCCGGCTGTGGTAGGCTGTTGGGACCCTAATGAGTATTTGCGTGTGCCATCGTTGGTCCGACAGCAGATCTCAATAAGGAGCGAAGAGAAACGAGGGCGAATGGATATGGTTGGAGTAGCTTTAAAAGACGATAAATATGAGTTGAGAATATTTGAATTGAAGCCGGATGAAATTCAAGCGGGTGCTGTTGAACAAATAAATTCTTATGTTGAAACCTGGAATCAAAAGAATACCGCAAAAAAGGATATTGCTGCTTGGATTGAGAGTTTGGATATCCCTGATTTGGATGAAGAAGCTACAAATAAGCTTATGGAAAGGCCTGTGGCGGTTCTTGTGGGGCCAAAGTTCCATCCAGAAGCAATTGCAAATGCGTTAGAAAACAATGTGAGGTGTGTGCGCTTGACCCGATTTCGATCCGAGGATAGGGCTGAATATTATGTTATTGTTGAAGATCAGGTTGGAAGTGTAGTTTCGACCAGGAAAGGTTGGTCGTGGCAGGATATGATTGATAAAGGTTTGATAAATGCGAATGATGTTTTCACGGTAACCTACCAGGGAAATAAGGTGTCAGCAAAGCCGGCGCCAGAATTTTTAAATTATTTCTGGACCTATGTTGTCTTTGATGAGGATTCGACGAAGCTGCTGCTGGAAAAGACAGAAAAGATTTTAGAGGGGTCGAAAGAACATCGCTATAGCCAAAAGTGGTTAGAGAAAGACCTTGATGCATTGAAAACACAGAAGCCTATGGGTATTGCACATGCTTCAGCCTTGTTCCAGTTTGCATTTGGATCTCCATATCCGAGCTGGTTTTGGAATCCCACGGGAATGTGGAAGCATGAAAAATCGGAGAAAACGTTAAATGATTTGAAGGGAGAGTTGTTTGGGTGAGATTGTTGAAGATGCTAACAAAGAAAAATATTATTATTTAAATTAGGGGGTTATTAAATGGGTGAGTCTGACTGGCATAGACAGGTCCGGGAATTATATTAGGAGATAAAGATGCCTGATAAAGAGACATATGCGAGTTCACTTAAGAAAGGTACGCTCAGCAAAAAAGCGGTGAATAACCTCCTGGAGCTCATGAGATCCAGGGGAATGTCGGTTGAGAAATTACCTGCGGAGATTCTTAAACAGACAGGATATCGTCCCAAAATCGAATACTGGGTGTGCCGGGGGAATCGGAGCTGGGAGGGTCTTGTTGTGGGATTCCCCGGTACTAAGAAAGATCTATCGACGAAAAATGTCGGCACTCCATTCATCCGAAAGATCCTTTATCCGTTGCTCGCTCTGCACAGAGGGTTGAGCCTGCATTATTCCCGCCCAATGCCCTGTCTTTACCTGCTGGGTGATCATTTCAATGATGTTTTTCTGAGGAAATTTAGTTTTTTGGATTCACTTGTTCCTCATGTCATTGTTTTGAGTGATGATCTGCGGAAATGGGTTTGCCGGAAAGCGGGGCATAAGCCTATAGAACCGGCTGTCCAGATCAATGAATATTATTTCCAGAAGTCTTTATGTGAACGGATGGATTCCGATGAGGGGCTGCTGCTTCCTTCGAGTTCTGGTAAGAACATTCGAGTTGGATTGATTTCCTATGAAGTTCCTACTGTGGCCAGCACTTTGAAAACCGAAAGACTGGACATTTTGGCCTATGACCAGGACGACCATTCGCTTGTCGCCTTTGAGATCAAAGGACCTGATGCGAGCCGGCCGGAACTGGATAATCTGTTTTTCCAGGGGTTTGAGCATCGAAACTGGTTGGAAGAAAACAAGATGGCTTTGAAATTTGCGATCCATGGCCCGAGAGGAAAGGAGATCAACACTAGAAAGCGGGTGAAACTGGTACTGGGCTTTTGCGGAGATAAAATTCCTGAACTGTTTTTTGATCTAAAGACCCAAGCCCTCAAGAAAGACCGTTTTCTTCAGATTGATTTCTGCCGCCTCATCCCACCTCTGGAATATGGAGCTGAGGTGAAGGTTGAAAGTTTTAATGGAGTTTGAATGAAAAGTAATCAAGCGCATGAAACAATTATCCAGGCAGGAGATCTCGAGATCATATATGTGTTTGAAGTCACTCCAAAGACTTTGGGGCAGATTACGGCCATCGCAGAGTGGCGGGGGTTCATCCATGGGCTCGAGACATTCGAGCACTTTGATTTTGGGGATCTGGAGCGCAATCATGAGATCGAGGAGGCTGTGGCATCTGTGTGTATCGAGGGAGCGAGCATCAATGTGAAAGAGGCGCAGACGCTCATGGAGAATGAGGACGAGCTGGATATGGATGCCCTCAATAAAAGCCAGAGGGAACTTGTAGCATATCTGGATGCCATGAAGATGCTCGATGATTTTCGGGACTGTCGGGATCGGCCGATTCTTGAATCGGATATCCGGGGATTGCACAAATTGATCACCTCGGGGACACTCAGGCCGAAAGATCAGGGGAAGTACCGGCTGACAGATGTGATTGTGGGAGATAAAGATCCGGATGGTAAGATTATCGAGCGCTACAAACCCCCAAGAGCAGAAGAATTGCCTGTTCTGATGGAAGGATTTGTGGAATGGTTGAATAGGTGCAAAGATGG
>Ga0114922_10004277_pt1 | contig 13251 bp, 9 predicted proteins | sample AartaG_FD_100975 | JGI IMG/M metagenome (GOLD analysis project Ga0114922, IMG submission 100975) | Deep subsurface microbial communities from Aarhus Bay to uncover new lineages of life (NeLLi) - Aarhus_00045 metaG | ecosystem: Environmental > Aquatic > Marine > Oceanic > Sediment | place: Aarhus... | reverse complement strand
TGCGAAATGAGCCTGTTTGAGCGGCTTCCGCAATGCGAATTGTGTACATTATTCATGCTCGCGTCCTTACCTCCACTACTGCTCCGATTGCTACCGGCTGGAGCGACCAGTTGCCGGGTGGGAATCGCACCCACTGAAGATCCACGCCTTCGCACGGCGCACTGGCAAGCCCGGCTACATGATCAAGAAGCACCCAATCCCAAGGCGGCGGGAAAACACCAGCAAAGCAATTGCAGCACGATGCACGTGTAGACGCCGGCCACCACGTCGTCCAACACAACACCCCAGCCGCCAGGCGCCCGATCCTCCAACACGTTCGCAGGCCATATCTTCAAGACGTCCAGCCCGCGCTCGAGGAAGAAACCCAAGACGACCACCTGCCACGTCACCTGCGGAAGGAATGCCATGGCGATGAAGTATCCCACAAGCTCGTCAAAAACGAGCTTGCCGCTGTCTTTCTCTCCCAACAGGCGATCACCGCGGTCGTGGATCCACACGCTAATCAGCGCGAACGCAACGACCGTCACGGCGTAGTACAGCGGCGACAGTCTCGCCAGAAGAAAGTAGTGCACCGGCACGCCCACCAGGGCCACCGACACTGTCCCTGATGCCGGAAGATATCCGACATAGCAACAGGACCCGATAGCCAGCAGACGCTTCTGAGCCGACGACAGAGCGAGGTCCGCCGATATCTTCGCCGGATGAAGTGCTTTGCGAATACGTTGAAACAGTGGGCTTCGCAATTGCGGTCCTTTCAGCATGATGAGCGCAACGCACCATGACCTATCCCAAGCCGAGGCGCAGTTATCTTGCCTGTGGATTCCGCGGTTCCTGCAAAAAGAGTCCTCAATTCTACGGCCCGCATTTCGGCGGTTGGTTCGGACCGTTCAAGCAGTCATAGAGCGTGTGGTAGTCGGACGGATCAACGTCCGAGTCGCCGTCGAGGTCGACGTCATCCGGCGGACGCTCGAAGTCGTACCGGTGGACCACCATCTCGTCTTCGTCGAGAGCTTCTTATGAGTTCGCCCTTTCGCTCCCATGATCAAGTCCGTGGTCCTCGGTGTCGCCTGAACAGTTCTCCAATAAGCATACCACAGAACAATGTGTTTGTCACCAGATACCGCCGCCACATTCGCCGGGGCTCCTGTACGATACGGTACAACCACTCCATCCCCAACCGTTGCCACAAGGCCGGGGCGCGTCTCACCTTGCCGGCCAACACGTCGAACGCCCCCCCTACGCCGTGGCAGACCGGAACGTTCATCTTCTGCCCCCACCTGCTCAGGAAAATTTCCTTTTTCGGCGGGCTCATCGCGACGAACAGGATGTCCGGCCCGGCGGCCTTGATGTCGGCCACCACGTCCTCCTCTTGCTCGGCCGTAAAGTACCCGTGATGCCGGCCTGCAAGAATGACGCCCGGGTAATCCCGTTCGATCCGCTCGGCCACAGCGGCCGAAACGTCCTCGGCGGCCCCGAGGCAATACACGCGATAGCCGCGATCGTTGCCATGTTCCAACATGCGTGTCATCAGATCGATGCCGGGCACTCGCTGGGGCAGGGGCCTACCCAGCAGCCGACTGGCCCATACAACCGAAACGCCGTCCGCCAGGATCATGTCCGAGTTGAGCACCGATTCGCGCAACAGATCATCCCGCCGCATGTTCACGATCTTCGCGGCGTTGACCACGCCGATCAGAAGACGTGCGCGCGAAATGATGACCTCGTCGACAATCGACAAGACCTCATCCATACCGATCGCGTGGATCGGCACGCTGAAAATGTGCTGCTTGGGGCAATTGTCTATCCGGCTTGATGATGACATGCCAACCGCCGGTCGGAAAACGCATACAACAACCAGCCCAGATGATAAGGGCGACATTCATAATCCACCCTGGTCGGGGGAAACAGGCGTCCCAGGGCCGGCACGCGCAACGCGGGATTGATGCGCGACGCAGCCGCCTGAAGCACGCGCGAAAGCTTGCCCGGCTCGCGGCGGCAGACCTTACGCCAGATGAGCTTCGCTTCCGTGTCGACCAGTGAGTCGCCACGCTCCGCACTGCGCACCAACCAGTCTAAGCCTCGATTGATCGCAGCCGAATGATCGACACCACATGCGTCTTGCAGAACAAAAAGCGCCATCGGAGCCATGGCGTCCTGGTGCACGGCGTACACGGGGTATGGCTCAATCACCCGCCCGGTGCGGGCGTCATAGTGCCACCACCACTGCCCGGCTGCCCCTTGCGTGGCACACCTGCGCTCGGCGCTTTGTCTGGCCACGTCAATCGCGCGATCATCGCCCGTCATAATGTGGTAATGAGCCAGCGCCTGCACCGGATAAACCCAATCCGCGAAACACGTCACATGCCGGCGACGCCAGCCCGACCGGACATCGCCGGGCCAATGCGGAAACAGCTTGGAATCCTCGCCAAACGAGTGCAACAGCCGCGCAGCCACCGACGAGGCGAGATACTCGTCCGAAATCACCTCAGTGGCTACGCTCAGCGATGCAAGCGCCCAAGCCAATTCCACCGTCGGGCAGGAACAGTTGGCCGGTGAAAGCTCTCGCAGACGGGCCAACGCTCGATCCGCTCCGGGGTGTCGCAAGGCCACGGCCGCCCAGAGCGTCAAGGCGACGTCTCCGAGATTCTCCATCAGATCCAGATCGCCAAGCAAACGGTCGGCACACGCTTCACCGCTTCCCTCGGGAAACACCGACGCCGCAACATCCGCCTCCTGCGCCGCCAGGCCGATCAGTACGATGGCGCTATAGCGACGGCTCAGTCCTTCCAGGACATCTCCCGAAGCGCCCCGTCGGATACACCAGCCGAACAGACGCTCGTCCGCCACGTACATGCGCGGCAGGGCGTCAAGAGCCAGCGAGCGAAGCTGTGATACGAATTCCAGCGTCCCGGCCCCGCCATGCCAAGTGGTCATCGTGGCCAACTGAGTCATTATTGTGGCAGGTTTTGCAGCGCCGCGTTTCGACTGAGGAATCCGAACGGGTCGAACGTATCCTGAAGGTTGACGCCGCCTCCGCCCGCACTAAGCCTGGAACCCTGCTGGGCCTGGCGGTTGAGATACTCCATGCCGGTGACGTTGTAGCTTACGTTGGCGCTTACGCCCGCCCGCAGGAAGAAGTTGCGATTGATGAAGTCCTGCACGCGCGTCTCCCAGGTGTGCGGGACCCAGAGAATGTCACCCGCCGCAAGCATGATGTTCTCATCCTGACACAGCCCCAGGCGGTTCAGGTTAAGCTTAACCCGAACGTCCTCACCATCCGGCATTCGTCGTATGAGCGTACCCTCGCGCGGCGTGATATCGGTCCGCAGGCCGCCCGCCGCGGCGATGGCCTGCAATATGTTGACCTGCGTACCTGGCGGATATGATTGCGGGGACGGGCCGTTCACCAGTCCGCCCACATAGATCATATTTGATGGAGCCGCCTCCACCGTGATGATGTCCCCATCCTCCAGCGGATCGAGCGCCAAGGCCGCCTGAAGCTCATACGGGTCGAGCAGATTGAGCTCGACCTCCTCGCCAGGCTGGCGAAGCCGACGCAGATTGACCAGCCCCGCCGAGGCGCCGTGCGCGACCCCGCCGGCAGCCAGGATGGCGAACAACATATTCCGCTGGCCTCGCAACAACGGCACGAACCCCGGTTCTGCTACCGCCCCGACAACCGTCACATTCGTGGTGTCATAGGATGCCACCGCAACGCGCACCGAAAGGTCTCGCACCTTGGACGGAACATGAGCCGCCTTGACGGCGTCCTCAATGTCCTCCACCTCCATTCCCTCGACCTTCAGCTTGCCGACCAGGGGCAGGTCGATCTCACCATTGCGATCCACGAGCACCTCGATCTGCGGCACGACTGCGGCGTTTAAGCCGCTGTTGGTGATCACCAGCGAATCGCCTGGACCGACCCGATAGGGCTGCCAGGCGAGATCAATGACCTCAGGAGGAGCCGGTGGGGGTTCCTCCGGCGGCGTCGTCTGATCGAATTGGCGTTGAAGCTCGATGAACTCGTCCAGGCTGATGCGGGTGTCGGGCGCACAACCCGCTACCCACACCACGATCGTCAACAGTCCGGCAACTGTACAGGCCATTCGTAGCATGATCTTGCAACTCCGATATAAGACTTTGGGAATAGGCTCCTCAGGCAACGCTTCGAGCGTCGTCCGTTAGGGCGGTCACTGAGGATCACCACATCGGGTGCGTAGTCGAGGGCGGCCGTCAACCGGCAGCGACCGTGGCGCGGGAACGCGGAGCAGACCGTCGCTTCGCCAACATTCGAGACTCCGGGATGTTCCATCGGCCTCCGAGGGTCAAAACCGTAGCCAGGAGGATCTTGAAATCCAACCAGAGAGACATGTTGCGGACGTAGGCGATGTCGTACGCGATCCACTGATGGAAGTCTCCTTCGCCGCGATCGTGACGGCAAATCTGCCAAAGACCGGTGATGCCCGGCCTGACCGAAAGCCTTGCTCGGCGCCAGGGGACGCATATCTGGTTCTCCCGAAACGGCGACGGCCTGGGCCCCACCAGGCTCATCTGCCCCGCCACTACGTTAAGCAGTTGCGGCAATTCGTCAAGGTTCGTGGATCGAAGCCACCGCCCCGCGCGCGTCACACGGGGATCTTCGCGTAACTTGAACTGAGGCCCATCCACCGCGCTTTGGGCATACAATCGGCGCTGCGTTTGATCCGCGTCCTCGCTCATCGTACGAAACTTCAGACAGCTAAACACGCGCCCGTCCTTCCCCTCCCTCCTGTCACGGTAGAAAACGGGACCGCGAGAATCGAGCTTCACGGCAAGGGCGATCGCAAGAAACAACGGAGAGAGCAACAAAACCGCCAGTACAGCCAGAATCGTATCGAACACGAGCTTTGCGGCCATATAGACACGGTGACGGTGGGTCGCCTCGCGCATATCGGCCAACGCCGGCTCGCGAACGGATTGCCGCCACAGAGACGGGCCTGCTTGAAGGCCGTCATCGCCGGGCTCGTTTCTTTCTGCAGGCTGCCTGCTCGGGTATCTTCCGCCGACAACCTGCTGCCGCACAGCGACGCCACGATCCAACGTCGCCTTGCCGGCGAGAAGGCACTGGGCGATGACGCAGTCGCGACGCACGCGGCTTCCAACTCCGATCACCGTCGGGCCGATCACCGTCACATCCTCATCGATCGTGACGTCGGGCTGCACGATGATAGGCCCGATCAGCCGAGCGGATGGGTGGATGCGGCAGTGGGGACCCACCAGGACTCCCTCGGTGCGGACGGTGTAGCCTGGCGGAGGGAGCTCGGCGGCGGCTTGCTCCGCCACGATGGCCTCGCTCAGCGCCAGAATGCCCCGCTCCTGGGTCAAATCCGTCGAGCTTGATGACACGGAGACATCCTGGCTGAGTATTCCGCGAGCGGACAACGCGGCGCGCAACTGAGACGGAGAAAAAAACGACACACCCTCCAAGGCCGACAGCGGCGCCGCCGACGCCCAGATCGGCCCGGCCTTGGGCCAGGTGACCATGTCGTAATAACGACGGACGCGATTTACGCAGCCGTCCAAGTCACATTGAACATCCTCCAGCATACCCTCGAGGTCTTTTCCGAGTGACACCGCGTGAACCGCCCAGCGGTCATCAGGGCGTTGCTCCAGCAACGCTGCCAGATCGAACCCGTTCGCCGGCCAATGACACGGGTCCAGCACCACGACGACGTCGGACGGCTCAAAAGCATGCAGAGCCGAGGTGAAACGCTCGGGCGCAATGATCTCAGCTCCACCATGACTGTCCCGTTCAATCGCCTGCTCGTATTGCCGGTCCCACGGATTCGCGGGAACCACCCACACCTGCGTCCCTTTAACCTCCCGAATCCGAGCCATCAAATCGCCAAGAACGGTGCTCGTCCCCAACGGCAGCGACAGTAAGGATAGAGAGGAATCAAGCCGATCGAGGTAGGCCTGACGGGAGTCAATGATCAGAGTGACAAGTGCCATACTAACCGTGCACGCTACCGGCGCGCCTTCGCAAAATCATGTCACACAAGCGGGCCTTGCGCACCCACAACGCAGAGAAAAAAAGGACAGGTTGCTATCCCTCGATCTGGGGATGCAAGACCTTGGTGTCGAGGTAGTAGTCGTGGTAGTAGCTGCCGTACTTGTAGTAACTCCCCAAACTGTGCTTGATCCCGTTCAAGACCGTGCCATAGAGCCTGGCACCCGCCGCGTTGAGAACGGACATCGAGTCCATCGCCTCTGACCGAGGGGTGCGCGACGCCCGCAACGTCAAGATCGTCCCGTCGACCTGGCTGGCCAACATACGCGCGTCAGCCACCGGAAGAACCGGCGTGCTGTCGAGAAGGACGTAGTCGTATTGTTCGCGCCAGGCCATTAGACACTGAGAAAAAGCCCCGTCGGCGAGCAGCTCAGAATCGTCCGCTGCCACCCGGTTCCCGGCGGAGACCATGTCCACGCCCAATTGCTCCGAGTGAATCACAACGTCACTGAGGGCTGCCGTACCGCGGAGCAGATCGACGACTCCAGCAGTGGATTCAACCCCCAGGTGCTCCGACAGACCCATTCGCCTTAGATCCACGTCAACCAGCAGAACCCGCTTCTTGATTTGGCCCAGGCTCTTGGCCAGCAGAAGCGCAAACGTCGTCTTGCCCGTTTGCGGTCCCGGACTGGTCACCAACACCGTACAGCCTTGGTCGCCGCCGTCCCGCTCCAGCAGCGACGTGCGGATTATCCGTATGTTCTCCCGAATCAACGGGTTAGAGCCGCCAAGCAGATCAGCGCTGCTTTGCGCCTGTGGAAGCTGGCCGAGGAACGGTACGTGAACAGCCGCCACGACTTCCCGTGGCTCGCTTAATGACGCATCCAGCAAAAAGCGTAGATAGGCCAAACCAAACCCCGCCCCCAACCAGCCGAACAACGCCATTACGGTCAGAACCACGCGGCGGTCGCGACTGGGTTCCGTCGGAACGGCGGCTTCGGACACGAGTTGAACCCGCCCCGGCACCTTGCTCTCAATATCAAGGGCGTTGATTCGATCGGTCACCCGTTGCAGTTCCTTTTTCTTGCTCGCGACCTCGGCATCGTAATCCAAGAGCCGGCGCTGAAGACTCGCGGCTTCGGTAGCCAGTTCAACCTCCTTCTGCAACTCGGCACGCAGCAACTCGGCCGAGAAGGCGGCCCTGGCTCGATCGTCCTCCAGTTGTTCCCGGCGTGTCATCCTCACCGGTCCGTCAAATCCGGACGATTCCTGAAGACGCTTCAGTTCCCGCTCACGGCGGGCCAGACGCCGCTCGGCGTATTTGAGCCGCGTTTGGTATTCCCTCAAATCCGGATGATCGTCCCCCAACCGTTCCAGCGCCGTTTCCAGGTCCTCGCTACGGCGGGAATGTTCGTCGCGAAGCTGCACCCAGTTCATGTCGAGATGACGATAGTCCGGCTCCTCCTCTTCTTCCTCGTCCTGCTCATCATCGGCAACCGTCACCTCGACCACCGCCTCCGCCGAATCCGAATCGCTATTCTCGCCGGACCCTTCCGCGAGGTTCGTCAAGCCGGAATCCAGGCCGGTCTCAACCCCGTCAGAACCGGCTTCACCTGTCGTAGCGCTCAACCGGGCCAGATCCCGCTCATACGCGGTCATGGCTCTGACTACGCGCCTCAATTCGGAAGCGAGTTCTGCCTGTTGCGCACTATGATAAGCCTCCAGGCTTTCCACCGACCCGGTTCCGCGGCCGCCGGCGAGATCGCGTCGTTGCCGGCCCAGACGGTTCACTTCCTCGCTGAGCTTACTTTGCTCCTCGAGCAAGCTTGTATATCGCTGGGCCGATTCCCTGTCGTAGGACTCGCGGCTGAGCTGCCGGTATGCCTGCACAACGGCGTTGGCAATCTCGCTCGCGTCGTTCGGTTTCTCGGCCTCGAACGACACGTTGATAATGTGTGTATTTCGAATCGGAGAGACTTTGAGGCTTTTCCGCAACCGTACGTTCGCCGGCAAGGGCGTTGACCTGAACAGGGACCGCTCCGGATTGTCATACCACCACGTGTTCTGAACGTCCTCGTCATCCAGGACTCGACCAATGACTCTCGAGCTTCCAATGATTGAGACCTGCGTGTTCAGGTAGGACTGGTAGAATGGGATCGTTCCGCTCTCCGGAGTCTTCTCCAGAATGATCGGAATGTGAGGCTGAATCTCCACCTGGGCACGTGCAACGTACTTGAGCGTCATCACAAGCCAGATCAACGCAGCCGTCGCTGCGGTTCCCAGGATGACGATGGCCGCGATCATCCATCTGTAGCGCAGGAAAACCGCCGGTGAGAACGGCTTGGTAGACCCGAAACCATCCCCCCCATCCTCTTGGGGGACCGCCAAGAAGTCGCCGTTCGTGCCGAACAGCGATTGGGGACTCCCTTCCTGCCTGATCGCCGACTCCCCGGAAGCACGCCCGCCGCGTGCCAATGTATCGCTATGCCCATCCATCACGACTCCTTCAACTGACTGGGCAATCCGCAGGGCGAACCCGCCCGGAGTTCACGCTGCCGTCACCATAGGCTTCTATCCCAAAACCACATTCTTCACCGATAGCGGGCCGCGCAATCGCCCATCATGCGTCAGCACGCACCGATCCATGGTAACATCGGCATCCAACAAACAACGGTCCCATACAGCCGACCGGCAAACCACCGCCCCCGCCCCGATAACGCAATCGCAACCGATAGACACCGGACCGACGATGGTGACGCCCTGTTCGATCTTGCTGCCGGGCCCGATCAGCACCGGGCCGATCAGTCTACTCGCCGGGGCGATCGTCGCAGACGAGTGGACGAGCGCCTCGCCGACGCGCACGTATCCCTCCACCTCATGGGACCCGCCACACATCTGTTCAACCAGCCACTCGTTGACCGCCATATAGGACCTGGTTCCGGTCACCCTCGGCGACGGCGCTTCTGCCATGTATGTTACCACCTTCTGACCACACTCATGCAAACGCGGTATTAACGTCTCCTTGATGTCGCAGTACCCCGCCTTGGGGACGTACTCCAGCGCCTGCTTGGAAACCACGTAGACGCCCAGAGGCGACAACCACTCCCCGGCCAAGCCGCAGCCGTCAGCGCCTCCCCGCGCCACCGCCACCGTCATCAGAACCTCCGATTGCTCGTGAAAATCAATCAGCGACGACAGATCGATGCGCGGAATGATCGTGCCGTCGACGACCAGCATTTTGTCACAATCACTGCCGCACCAGGCATCCTTGGCACAGCCCGCCGGACCGCGCGGCATGATGTCCTCGTAGTATTCCAGATGCTTTATTCCGTGCGAACGGTCGGCCAGGCATTCGAATAAGGCACGGGTGTCGTCGTTCCCGCAGATGCAGACCTCATGCACGCCGTAGTCGGCAAGCCAGTCAACCAAATAGGTGATCAGCGGGCGGTTGGCTATCGGAACCAACGGGCGGGGTGAAGCCGCTCCCAGCGCACATCCGCCCCAATTGTGCACGCCCGCCAGAATGACGCCTCGCGTCAACCTCGCCGAACCGTCCCACTGATCCGCCTCACCCCGGGCGCCACGCAGCTCAGACGACCCCACGGGCGCCGTGGGAGCACAAATCTCATACGTACCGCTGCTTTCCACCTGACTCCCCCTAAAAGCCTATCCCAAAACCCCTGTGGGACCGGCTTTCCATCTGTGGGACCGGCTTTCCAGCCGGTCAGATGACAGGTTAGAAAACCTGTCCCACAGTTTTGGCATAGGCACTAACCGGCAAAACCCTTCCTCCAAAAACCACTGTGAGACCGGCTTTCTAGCCGGTCAGATGACAGGTTAGAAAACCTGTCCCACAGTTTTGGGGTAGGCACTAACCCGCAAAGCCTTTCCCCCCTCGAACCGGTGCCTCGTGGCACTTGACGGACGATGCAGCGCTTCGATGATGCGCCAGAGCATCATCCCTGCTCGGCGGCACGGCCGATTCGAGCGTGATGCGTGTGGTCAGCACCACCTTGCCGACGAATCGACACCGACCCACAATCGTCGTTGTTGGCGAGCGGTCGTGATATCCACGACTGACCCATCCCAGGATGGGTTCAACTTGCCCGGTCACCAACTCTACGTCGAGCGAGGGGTCCAGCGTGACCACGGCGTGCCCCGTACCACAATCGACTCGAACCCGGTTTCGCCCCAGTAGCCGCGCTTGACACGAATCTGCCAGATGCAAATACAGCGCTGCATCGTGTTCTGCACTGGCCAATAATTCATCCGTGATGGTAACGTCGGGCTTTCCCTGACCCAACGAGACGGTACGCCGATGCGTGACGGGATCCTCCAATCTACTATAGCCGTCGTGTTCGCCGGCGACCACGCCTCCCTCGGAAAACGGCTTCCATTTCAGACACCGCGCAGCAGCCTGACGGCCCCACATAAACGGACCAGCCATCTCGGACTGGTCTTGGCCGTCCACGACAATGGTGTTGTGAGCGGACGTGCCGCGGAAATAATCCCGCCACCGGCCGTACGTGAAGTAATCGTACGTACCCGGATCCACGATAATGTCGACGCCAAACGCCCGAAGCGTAAACTGTAGCGCATCAGCATGGCCGTGGGCCGCGATGGACTCGAAACCAAGACCGCCGCAGTCAAAAAACACACTCACACGGTCGTCACAGCCGCGACAACCTTTCTGTAAAAGGTAACATCCCGAATCCGGGAATGCTCGCGAAACCAAGCGGTTTCCTTCTGAAGACGCATCAATCCGGTCAAAACTCGCTTGACCCTCGGGTCCGAATAGCCAATACGCCCGCCGGCTGTACCCGCCCGCGCGAACCTTCAAGTCCGAACGGTTGAACAGAACCGCACCGACAGCCAAAAACCCATGAAAATCCCGGGGCCTGTCGTCAAGGTCCAGTATGTATGCGTCGTCGCAGTCGCCATAAACGGGCGCCGCGCCGGCCTCTGTCATCGCAGCCGCGAAATCGAACATTCGCTCGAGCCTGTTCCAGTACGATTCCGGGAAATCCTCTCCTGTATTGCGCCCGGCCAGGCCGGCGAGCAGATACAGCTCCATAACGAACAGGTGATAGCCGAACGCCTGCTCACGGTTCCCCCCGTCCGGAGATGTCTGCCGGACAATCTCACGAGAAAGAATGGCCCGGCTTTGGTCCCGCCGGCGGGCCGCCCTCCCTAGTCCGTGAAAATAACTGGAGGCAATGAATACGCCGGCCGCTTCACCCACCAAGTGATTGTTGGCGGACGAATACCGCGAGTACCTCCGCGATATCTCACGCAGTTGCTGATCGACACTCAGCAAGAGCCGTCCGGCAATGTCGCCGCGGATGAGACCGGCCGGCCTGATCAACTCCAACGCCCAGACCCAGTTGATCAGCCGGATCCCCATCTCAAGCGGACTGCGCCAATTCATCCCCGTCCCATATGGACAACTCCGGATCCAACTATCCAACTGGGCGACGATCTCCTCGGCATAACGCATGTCGCCGGTCAATCGATACGCTCGCGCCAGGACGACCCAATGATGGTGCCGGTTGAGCTCCCAAACGAACTTGCAGTCGCCGGTGACTGCATGGTCACGGTAGTCAATGCGCTGCCAAGGCCCCGTTGGGGCCCGCTTCTTCGCTTTGTATTCGTAGTTCCAGTCGATCTGTTCGCCAAGAAACAGGTTCTGCAGGTCGAACAAGCTCATGCGATGCAGCAAGAGCTTCTGCGAGCGGTCCTTCAGTGCAGCCAGTTCGCCTGCGGAAAAATCCTCCGTGCAAGACGGGTCGACGGAGTCGATGTGCGCACCGACGACAGCGGAACGCACGAGCGGTTCATCGTGGTATCCCCGGGCCGGTGAAACTCCGAATCGGCGTCGGATGGGCCAGATGTACAGACAAACACGGTCCCGCACCTCGGAGCGAATTCGCCACAGGACCTCGCCGCCTGACATGGATCGCAGGCGTCTCAAATACCACGACGCGGGTTGCACTTAAGGTCAACGCTCCGTTGGGCGAGTCGAACCGCCTTGGCGGATATCTCGCCCAGAAAGACCTTGTTGGCGCAGACTCCATCCCCGTCGGTCACACCCCTCCATTGAGTGTAAGCCTATTAATATCAAAAGGATACGATCGATTAGCTACTCGGCTCCATCGAGTAGCGAGCAATCGATCTTCACCACGGCAGACTGGCCGAGGATATTCACTTCTATGCACATCCTCGACACGCTACGACGCCTCTGGACGACTTCACGCAGGCCCTTCAGCGGCCCACCAGTGACGCGGAACTCCAGCCACGCCTTCAGCCCGGGATACATGTCGATGGATTCGCCGCTGTCCACCAAACGGCTGATCCGACGAAGGTCAGCCACCGGACCGCGCTGGTCCGCCACCGCAATCGCACGAGCTATGCGGTTGGTTGCCAGCGCGACGCTGCAATTCTCCCGGGTACCGCACAAAAAGACATAACCCGAAAAAAGTGGTATCTCGACCGAAACACGCCGCTTTCCGCACCTACGGCGCAATCACGCGGGTGGCAGGTACGTCCCAATCCCACGGCGATTCAAGTCCGAGACAACCGCCCTCTCTTGCCGGGCCTTGATGTGCAGAACCCACCACCTGCCCATATAAGAGTCAATCGGCGAAAGACTACGCGTGCAGGTGTGGCCATTGGTTCCAGCCCGACCTACGGCCACTACATTAGAGTAGCCAAGCTAGATCGAAAGTGGCACAGTTAACCCCCATCACTCTCCACTAATTGAGCACTCCCTGTACTACTAATGTTCGATTTCGTCGCACCCCGCGCGAATTTCCGTGCCGCATGTTCGCAACCCACGTGCGGGGCTTGGGTTGCGGGCGAAGCCCGCGCTGTGAACACTGCCTGTCCCCAAGAGCGCTTCCAAGTCAAACCGAGGGTTACAGCAACCTCACCGAGTATAAGGTAAATTGACTACCTGTGTCAACCCAATTCCTGGTGATCCCGGCGGTGCGCATCCAATCGCAGACGGTTCTCATGCCCGCTCCAGACACCACCCCTGCTTAAAATGACAAAACTCAAGTTCTGCTGCATTCCATTGTGTTTGTGGCTCTCGTCTATCTCGCTGCCCGCCACGCTTCTTCCCTGAGAGGGTGTTCAATAAGCTCGTGCATCCTGTGGATACGGTGTGATGGAACCACGTTGAGCCGTCAGCTATCAGCTATCAGCCGTCAGCCGGAATATGGGTTGACGTCACGCAACGCGTTGCCAGGAAATAGGTTACACTC
>Ga0114922_10004276_pt1 | contig 13252 bp, 10 predicted proteins | sample AartaG_FD_100975 | JGI IMG/M metagenome (GOLD analysis project Ga0114922, IMG submission 100975) | Deep subsurface microbial communities from Aarhus Bay to uncover new lineages of life (NeLLi) - Aarhus_00045 metaG | ecosystem: Environmental > Aquatic > Marine > Oceanic > Sediment | place... | reverse complement strand
TATGGGGCGACGCCATCAGTCTATCCCACTTCGCATACCAAAACAGACCGCAGACAAACCCCGAAAAAAACAGACCGCCCCTTCATTCCGTACTGTTCTACCCCGCTTCACAAGCATGAACAGGCCAAACTCCAGGCTTGGGCGTCTCGCCCAAGAGACCTTAAGGGAGGAATATGAGTAGCCGTGGGTGAAACCGATGGTAGCTGGGCGTCCCACATGGCAACGAGCTTGAAGGGGTCGAACAGCCCGTGACCACGTCAGAACAGGCAGTTCTCATCAAGTTCAATCACCGCTTCGAGCCATCCCACAGGTTGCACCTGCGGCTATTCAAATAGCTCCCCTTCGGGGAACTCGAGCGCGGTTATCAAGTGCACAAATTTCCGGACTCTACGCCCAAGAGACCTTGGGCGAGATGCCCAAGCTACGGGAGCCACCCATTCTCTGATAGGCGCGGTTCTGAGGCGGAGATGCTAGCCTGCTTATGTCGATGCGAGTTCGTCTGCGCGGTTTGCAGCGCGGTCGAGCGTGCTCACTACCTGATCGGCGGCATCGGGTGCCGGATCGCTCAGGACAGGCAGGAACACGAGCTGCCGGGCCATCTTCTCCGTGACGGGGAAATCGCCTTCTTTGTATCCGGGATAGTCGCCGCAGAGCGGGCCACGGCCGCGTGTGAAGACGTCGAACCCGTCGGCAAACAGCGGCAATGTGTGGAGAAGCGGGTACCCGCCGTCGTTGACAGTGATGCCCTCGTTGCAGACGGCTTCGCGGAACGCCTGCGTTGACAGCCCGCTCATGGCTTCGGGGTCGTGCAGAACCGGAAACCCGTAGAACCCAGCGCGCTCGGCCCCGTCATACGTCCTGACGGGGTGCAACCCGGGTATATCCTGTATCCCTTCCTCGACGGCTTCGACATACGCGCGGCGCTTCGCGTTCAGTTCGTCCAACCTGTCGAGCTGTACCGATGCGATCCCGATGCCCAGTGGGTGTGACCGCAGCTTTATTCCCAGCCCCAGCGGCTGAAGGTGGCTGTACTTCTCGGTGACAAGGTCCACGCCTTTGATGCGGTTGACCTGTCCGACAAGGCATGCGCGTTCGAAGCACTCCTCGTCGTCGGTGACCATCACCCCGCCCTCGCCTGCGCTGACGGGCTTGCTGCCTTGCAAGCTCCAACAACCTGCCGCACCGATACTGCCGCACATACGGCCTTTGTAGCGGGCACCGTGCGCGTGGGAGACGTCCTCGACGACCGGTATGCCTGTCTCCTCGCTTATCGCCATTATTGCGCCCATGTCGCAGACCAGACCCCAGAGGTCGACAACGATAATCAACCGCGTCTTGTCCGTGATTCGACGCCGAATATCCTGCGGGTCGATAAGCAGCGTTTCCGGATCGCTCTCGCAGAACACCGGTCGCGCACCCAGCAGAAGGGCAGGTGCGACCGAGCAAATCCAGGTGTATGTCGGACAGATCACCTCGTCGCCCGGGCCGATTCCGAGACCGAAGAACGCGCTCAACAACGCCAAGGTCCCGTTACATGTCGTCAAGCAGTAGTTCGACCCGATCCACGTGCGCCACCGTTCCTCGAACGCCCGCACCACCGCCGTCCCGCCGGAAAGCTCGTTGCGCAGCGTCATCTCATACGCCGCCCGCGCTTCTTGCTCGGTCATTTGCTTCCATTGGTCAAGCTCGCTTCGGTCGGGAACAACCGTCTGCACGAATACCGGCGCTGCTTTTTTGTCCTTCTTCGGACTTTCCGTGCTCATATCAGACTCTTTCGTACACGACGTGAGGGGTCCTGACGCCGGCACCTGCACTACGTGCAACGGCGCGTCAGAACTTCTTCAGATACTCGAGGCTTCGAGTGGCGATCGTCTCGGGATCAGGCGAGAAATCGAACACCTCGACGCTGACGTAGCCCGCGTATTCGATCTCGCGTAACGCACCTATTATCGGGCCGAAATCAACATCCCCGAATCCGGGCCCGCGCAGGTTGGCGTCGTTTGCGTGGAAATGCGCCAGGTGGTCGCGCGACCCCCGTATGATGTCCGGTATCGGCATATCCTCCGCCGACATCGCCTTCACGTCAAGGTGGAGCCGCACATTCGGATGGTTGATTCGCTCGATCAGTTCTATCGTCTCGGTGTGTGTTGTCAGGAAGTTCGTTTCGGCCTGGGTGAGCGGTTCGAGCGCGAACGTCACACCGCGTTCGGCACCCCGTTCGGCGGCCCGGAGAAAGACGTCCGCGGCGTACTCGACCGCTTTGTCCCGGGTGACACCTTCGACTATGTTGCGCTGTTTGGGAGAGCCGAACACGACAACCGATCCGCCAAGGTCGGCGCAACAGTTCGCGAGCTCGATAAGGTATTGAACGGTTCTCTCGCGCACGTCCTTGTCCGGCGACGTGACATGCAATCCTTCGGGTCCGACCAGGACCCAGTGCAGGCCGACGATGTCGATCCCGGCATCAGCCGCCTCGTCTCGTATTGCCGTCCGGCGCTCGGGGTCAAGCTCGAAGACCGACTTGCACAATGTGAACGGGGCTATCTCTATGCCGTCGTACCCCACGCCCGCCACGTACTTGAACGTCGCGTCGGTCGTCCAGTTCTCAAAAACCTCGTTGCAGATCGCATACTTCATCACTCGGTGCTCCCGTTGTTGTTAGCGTTCTCCTTGCCGGCGTCCTCAGTGCCAAGGCACGTCTCGCTGACGACCCTGTCGCCGCCGGCCCGTTTAGCCGTGTACATAAACTGGTCGACCAACTGGATAAACTCCTTGGGCGTCACCTTTCCGTCGTATGCCATCAAACCTATGCTCAACGTCAGTGTGCCCAGACCGCACTGCCTGAACGATCCGCGCAACCGTTCCGCGATTTGTTGGGCTTGCTGCTTGGTGGCCTCCGGAAGGATCACAGTGAACTCGTCGCCGCCGTAACGGAATCCCATATCCACGTGCTCGCGCGTGCATTCGAACACGATCTCTCCTGTCTTCTCCAGCACGGCGTCGCCTGCGAGATGGCCATTTGTGTCGTTGTACCCCTTGAACCCGTCGATATCGAAGAGAAGCAACGACAATGGACGATTCTGGCGGCCGGCTCGCTCGATCTCCGCTGTTAGCCGTTCATGAAAGCATTGGTGGTTGTAGAGTTTCGTCAGGCCGTCTTTGATCGAGAGCTCTTTCAGCTCTTCTTCGAGCTGTACCCGGTCCGTGATATCCTTGCTCACTCCGAGAGTGCCGATGACGTTGCCGTCTTTGTCGGTCAACAACGAAGCCGATACACTCACGGGCACCCAGGTACCGTCCGTGTGACGCCATTTCATCTCGTAGTTCTTTATCCTCTTATGAGTATAGAGGAGCTTCATGACCTGACGGGCTTGTTCAATGCCGCCGAGGTAGAACTCCCACGCGTGTCGCCCAAGAACCTCCTCGGGGTTCCATCCAAGCAGTTCTCCCGCGCCCCGACCCACAAACGTGAGCCTGCCCTTCTTGTCGGTGCTCACGATCGCATCAGCGGTACTATCGATAAGATTCTGAAGGTAGTCCTTGGTACGCCTCAGCTCTGCGTTGGTCGCCTCCAGTTGTCGCGTGGCATCCTTGACCCGTTGTTCGAGCGTGTTATGGTAGCGGGTGTTCTCGAGGATTAGTTTTCGCTTGGCCAAGGCGTTCTTGACGCTGATAGCGACCTCGTCGAGGTTGAACGGTTTTGTGATGTAGTCATCGGCCCCGACTCGCAACGCATCGACCGCCGTACTCACATCCGTGAACGCAGTGAGCATGATCACGCTCGTGTCCGGCCGCTTCAGTTTTACACGCCGGGCCAACTCTATCCCGTCCATGCCCGGCAACCTGATATCAATGAGCAGGACAGAAAATTCCTCCTGGTCGAAAGTGCGAAGTGCGTCCTCGGAGTTGCCCGCCACAGCGCACTGGTGGCCTTCCATCTCGAGTCGGAAGGATATGACGTCGAGGACGTTCTCTTCGTCGTCAATTATCAGAACACGGTCCGGGCAGATCTGCGTGTCCTCGCCCATTGCCGTCAAAACTCCAGCCTGCCTTCGAGGAAGAAGTAGTCCGCGTCCGCGTCGTCAGTTCCTCTCCGCTTCAGCCCGTTGTACGATAGCGGGACGCCGTCCTCCAGGGCATCGTCAGCGAAGAAATGCGCCCAACCTGCACGCAGTGATAGGCCGTTGGAATAATCGTAGGTCGCGGAGACGTCAATCTCGTGCCCGATCTCGGCCGCACCCTGCAGTTCCCGGCGTCCGGAGCCAAACAGTCTTTTCATGAAGCTGCCCGAGCGCAAGTATATCTCGTCCTGATCGGCCAGGTAATAGTGCCATTTGAGGTCGAGCTTGAGCTTCTCGATTGGCTTCGCCCGGGCCATGGCGTGAAACACGAACAGATTGCTCAGGTCAGCCCTCCTGTCGAGTATCTCGCCGTATTCGACATCGGAGAACAGCCTGTTGAAAGCACGCGCATCATCATCGTACCAATCGTCGTCGCCGCTAAAAAACGCCATGCCGATACCGAGCCGGGGCTCCCACTCGGTATCGTCAAATGTGTAGCCGAGCACTGAGTCTATCGCCCAGGCATCGTAGTCAGCCCGTCTCCGGAACCACGCAGCATCCCCAAACTGGTATGCGCCCTCCAGGCTGTAATCGAAGGCCCGGTATATGCCGAACAGCCGCCCGCCTACCGTGTGCAATCTGTCCGTATCCGCACGTGGTTCCGTATCATCTTCAGCGTTGCGCACGAACAGCCAGTACGTGTCCAGAGAAAGCTCTTCCAGTGTACCGTACGTGCCGTACAGGCCGTAGAAGTCCGTATCAGCATCGGTTTCTTGGGCTCGCCGCTCGACAAGCTTCGACGCCCAGGCATCGATCTGGATGTCCCCACGCGTGTAGCGCAACTTGACCGTGTCGAAACTCAGCCCCGAGAACAGCGAATTGGCGTCCCTGTTTCCCAAAAGCCATTCTCGACCGTAGGCGAGTTCCTGCCTACCCACCCTGACTGTGAGCGGGTAATCGAAAAGCTTCTCGGCTTCCAGCCAACCCTGGTACAGCTCGACGTCCCCGCTGTCATCCTCCGGTACGGTCAGGCGCACGGGCCTCAGCCCGACGAAATCGTCCCCATAGATGTCGTATGACTGGAATTCCAGGAACGCATTGACCCCCTCCGTCAGGACCGCGTTCAGATTGAGCCGGGTGCGCTGCTCGATGAAGTCGTCCGCGTGCCGACGGTCATCAAACGCAACGGGATCAAGATACTGGCCGCGCACACGTATACCGCCTCCGAGCTCGGCGCTGTTGAGATCGGCATGAGCTAGCGTCGTGAACGCCAATACCCCAATTACGACAACCGCGAACCTGTGAAACCGACGTTTCAAGTTGTACCCCCACCGCTTCAGCAGGAATATACTCTACAATCCTAACTTTATCAGCACTTCTCCCGTTCTGTCAAGCCGGGTGTGTCCGGTCGGGCGCGTGTGCTGTCACGCTCGTCCACACGGTCCCCCGTGGGAACGCACACACAGAGCGTGATCGGCTGTTGGGTCTCTGCCGGAACTGACAGGGCGTTATTCATTCCCACGGAGGACCGTGGGAACGAGAACAACAATAGGTGTGTCCAAAACGAGCGGGCCGTCGCGTTGACATTGTTTCATTAGCCCGATACCATGGGGGTAGGTAGGATACTGCAAAGCGGAGCGAAACCAGGGACGAAAGGTTATGACAGGCAGAGAGCGGATTCTCGCAGCATTTGAGGGCGAGCGGCCCGACCATTACGGGGTGTTCGAACATTATTGGGGTGAGGCGATTGACCTGTGGAAGACGCAGGGGCTACCGTCGGACGTCGACCCCGCGGACTACTTCCAGCTCGACCTGCGCAACATGGGCTGGTTCGATACTTCGTTCCAGTTTCCCGTCGAGACTGTCGCCGAGGAAGGCGACTACATCATCGAACGCAACAACAACGGCGTGCTCTTGAAACGTCACAAGACCGAGAGCGGCCACACGCCGCACTGGCTCGACCATAAAGTCTGCGACCGGAACTCGTGGGAGAAGTACAAGGGCCGTCTCGTGATGAACGACGACCGCGTTGCCCTCGACCCGGGCGATCTCTCGAGAGAACTGCGCGACAAGGGGCTGTTTGTGTGTCTCGCAGGGACGGAACCGTACGAGTGTTTCTGGTCGGTCTTCGGCCAGGCAAACCTGTTCATGCTCATGCTCGACGACCCGGAATTGGTGAGAGATGTTTTCTCGACGGCGGCGGATCTTCTTATCCAGATAATCGATCGGTACCACAGCGACGGCGTCTACTTCGACGGTGTCTGGTTTTATGGCGACGTGGGATACCGGAACGGGACCCTTTTCAGCGGGTCGGTGTATGACTCGATGCTCGCTGAACCGCATCGCCGGCTTTGCGACTACGTTCATTCGATCGGCAAGAAGGTCATACTGCACTCGTGCGGCAGGATAGAGTCGTTCATTCCGCGATTCATCGAGGCAGGGTTCGACGCCATCCAGCCGCTCGAAGCCAAGTGCAGCCAGGACATTCGCGACCTTATTCCTGAATACGGTCGGCAGACAGTGTTCTTCGGCAATATGGATGTGAGGGCACTCTCTGGAACGCGCGCGGATGTCGAGGCTGAGATCGTGCCGAAGCTCGAAGCCACACGCGGCACGTACAACTATATCTTCCACTCGGACCACTCGGTACCGCAGACCGTGAGCTTCGACAGCTACTGTTATGCGCTCGAACTGGTGCGCGGGTTCACACCGTGACTCCTGAGTCCGGCAACGGCTTAGCTGCCGGCGGGTTCCCGGTCGCGCATCCTCCTGTATGTGGTCGCCAAAGCAGTGTCGAGGAAGAGAGTCGGGCGTGAAAAACCGCAAGATGATGATCGTCGAACTGATGAGCTGCTCTCATGCCGCCGAGCAAACCGTGGTTGACAAGTACTTGCTGAACCGCGGTGTGCCGGACGATCTTAATGAGCCCAGGATCGTCGAGAGGATACTGGTGCAATCGCCCAACCTGCTGCGCGAGATGATCGTTCATTTCTTCATAGCTGGGTTTCCGCGCGCATCGCTCGGAACCTTGCTTCGATCTCGTGAAACGTCGTATTGCGGCTATGAAGACATTGCTCAAGACGTCAGGCCGCGAGCCGTCACTTCGATGGACCTGCTCGAGTTGCGCGAGTTCGTTGGAAAGAACTCCTGCGAGCGCCGTCCGGATCACGTCCGCTCACTTGCCTACGCGATGATGATCGCGGGGAAGATGGTGTGTCCGAACCTGCTCAGCGATCTCGCCCCCGTTTGCATTTCCGGCTGCTGCGACTCCGCCGATGGCGCTTGCGAGCGGAGGGCCAAAACACGTTGCTCGATGGTTGCCCATCTGCTGGCGGAGCAAGAACCCCTCGCTGAAAAGCCGTTTCGATACGTTGCCGCCCTCGACCTGGAAGGGATCACAACCACACCGACGAGACTTCTCGTGAGACGAACGTAAGAACGGCTTCAGCGCCGGGCAGCAGCCCGGCAGTACCCGTCTTCCGCAGCACAAGAATAGCTCTCGATCAGCCGCCATCCGTCGTCATCGCGCGCGTAAACGTAAGAGATTTCCTGCACGTCTTGGTTTGGGGTGTGCGATCTGGGTTGAACGACCAGCGTCACTTTGCCCACGGCATTTCCGAAGAAGACGTTCTCGAACGTGCACGTCGCGACAACCTCGACATCTGCTTCGGGACCTTCGGCGGGCACGGGAATGGGATCCGCTCTGTTCTGTTCCTCGATCTGTTCGAGTCCGATCTGCTCGAGTTCGCGCTCGAGCCGCCACACACGAACCTTATGCAGCGCTCCTGCAACGATTACGAGCGATAGAACACCGAGCAGAATACTTAGACGAAGCTTGCCGCCTGTTTCCGGCAGGAATGCCACAGGCATACCGTGTTCCCTTTCTCGGTTCCCCAAACAAGGCAGCAGCTCTTGCCGACATACCGCCATGGCGGAGTCGCATCGAGTGGTTCCCGAGAGCGACGGGCGAGCCCGTGCCCGTTCATCTCCACTATGGTACTCTCAAGACACTGCCCGCGTCAAAGCAACTGAAGAAGTTTGCAGAACGTGTGGGGCGACCGGAAGCACCGTGGAACACAAAGTCAAACTGACTTATAGAACGGAGGAATAGGAGGGGTGGAGGGCCGCGTTGGGGGAGAGTCGCGACCCTCCGGGGGAGTTACGTTACACCATTATCCGGCGCTCTTCGATGCCGGCTTCTTATCTTTTGATGAGCGGTGCTTCACCCCGCCTTGGACATGCATACATTGGCATCCGCCAAACCCGCTCACGATGATTATACCACGAACATCCGGGCACGTCAAGTCCTCGGGAAAAAAAGTCTGTTCTCGACGACTGGTTCCGACCAATCGCGGCCTTCCTGGTGCGGTTCCAGGTCAAGGCAAACCCGCCAATCCGCTGCAGAGCAGCCCGAACATCTTATCCGCGTCCAGATCAACGGCAACGTCAATACCCGGGGATCCGGCCTTATGGGTCTCATCGGCGCAGACCGTCTTGCCATACGTTGCCTCGTCCCGAAGCTCCACGTCCACACGCATTTTTCTCGACCTGATAAGCGACCGGTCGTGGACGACGGCTACGGCACACGGATCGTGCAGGATACAGTGGTGCACGCCGCGAATGTCGACGTACCGTTGTGCAAGGAACGTCAGCGCTTCTGAAACGAACTGCGACGAGCGTGTGCCAATATTGCGGATAGTCTCAATCTGGGTGCGATGAATCTCAAACCGGGTCGTCACGTTCAGCCCTATCATGGTCAGTGGCAGTCCACTGTGGGTAACGACGTGAGCGGCCTCGGCGTCCGCGCAGATATTAAACTCGGCCGCAGGCGTCTCGTTACCTCCCGCAGTGGAGCCACCCATGAATACGACCTCGTCAATCCGATCAGCGATGCGCGGTTCCAGCAGCAAAGCCATGGCGAGGTTTGTCTGCGGCCCGATGAGCACAACCGTCACCTTCTCCTCGGAGCGGAGAAGCGTTTCGATGATGAACTGAACAGCGTGGGTTTCGACAGGCCGCTTCTTCGGTGGAGGAAGGTCGATGCCGCCCAGCCCCTGGACGCCGTGAATCCTCTCGGCCTCGATCCGGCTGCGAACGAGCGGCCGCTCCATCCCCGCAGCGACCGGAACATCGCTGAGGCCGGCCAGTTCGCACACCATCAGTGCATTGCGTGTGGTGTTCTCGAGGGAACTGTTCCCTGCGACAGTAGTGATGCCGAGCAGACGTATGTCCTCGAGGGCCGCAGCCAGTAGAATGGCGACAGCGTCGTCCAGCCCGGGATCGCAGTCGAGCAGGACTCGTCTCGGGCGGGCTGCCATGTTAGAAGTCTGAGATGGCGTCGAGCTCGTCCTCCGCGAACCGAGCGAGCATCCCGAACTGCGTGTACCTGAACTGTTCGGCGTAATCAACCCCTGTCTTCTGGCCGACCTCGGCGCAGAACGCGCGAATGGCCATCTCGATCACGTTCTGGTAGTTGCCCCGATCGATCTCGTCCACGAGACCAAGCTTCAGACCGGCGGCTTCCGCTTCGCGTTTGAGCCCGTCCACCGTCAGCTTCATCTGGCAGTCGTGCGCCAGCAGGGCCTCTATCTTCAGGTCGATGGTGCTCGAGATGTCCACTACCTTGTTAACGTCAACCGGGCTCTTCGCAAAGAAGTACTTCTCGCCGACGTACCGCGGCTCGAGACCGTCTTCGAAATGCTCCGGGTAATACAGCGGGATGTCCGCGAAATCCGCCGCCTCGAGCGCCGCCATCGCTACTTGACGGTGGTCCGGATGGCTTTCGTACGGCGCAAACGGATCCCAGGTCATAAGGACGTCCACCTTCAGCTCCCGAATGGTCCGCATGAACTTCTCACGCAGCTCGTCGAGCCGGACGTCGGCTAGCGTCCCGTCAACATACCGCAGAAACCGGACCTCTTTGAGCCCCAGAATCTCGCCTGCACGTTTCGCCTCCTCCTCGCTCACCTTGACAAGCTCGTCGGCGTCCAGCACGTACGACCCCTTGCTGTTGTCAGTGACTATCAGCTCGTAGACGTCGTACCCTTTCTGGACAAACAGTGCCACCGTGCCGCCCGCAAGGAACTCCAAATCGTCGGCATGCGCGACGACAACCAGCACCACTTTCTTCTTCCCAGCCATTGCATTCACCTCACCAGAATGTCGTTGCCCTCAACTTGTACGCATCTCTCGTTTAAGAATCTTGCCTGTGGGCCCTTTGGGGAGTGGCTCATCGAAGAACTCGACTATGCGCGGGTACTTGTAAGCAGCCAGCCGCTCCTTGCAGTAGCTGATGATCTGTTCTGCAGTCGCCTCGGCTCCCTCCTCCATCACCATACACGCCTTGACGTCTTCGCCCATCACCTCGTCCTGCACACCTATGACGGCGACCTCGAGCACCCCCGGGTAACCGTAAAGAACCTCCTCGATCTCCCGCGGGTAGACGTTGTAGCCGCCCCGGATTATCATGTCTTTCTTGCGGTCGACGATGTAGAAAAACCCGTCCTCGTCCATCTTGCCCAGGTCGCCGGTGTGGAACCAGCCGCTGCGCATCACTTCCTTGTTCGCTTCCGGCCTGTTGTAGTACCCCTTCATGACGTTATGGCCGCGTATGACGACCTCGCCAACCTCTCCCACGGGCACTTCGGTGTCGTTCTCGTCGAATATCTTCACGTCCGCACCCCACAGCGGAATCCCTATTGAGCCGACCTTCCGTCCCAGCTTCGGCGTGTTGAACGTGGCAACAGGTGATGTCTCCGAGAGACCGTACCCCTCGAGTATCTGCGCGCCGAACTTCGACTCGAACCCTTTGAGCACTTCGACAGGCATCGCCGCCCCTCCGCTCATACACAACCTGAGGCTTGACGTGTCGTACTTCTCGGCCTCGGGGAAGCTGAGAAGGTACAAGAACATCGTCGGTACGCCCTGGAAGATCGATACCTTGTCGCGTGCTATCGTCTCGAGCACCAGCTCGGGATCGAACCTGGGGACAACCGTGAGCGTGCCGCCCGAGTGAATCGTCGTGTTCATCGAGCATGTCTGCCCGAATGAATGGTACAACGGCAGTACCGCTATGCACACATCGTCCTCACCGTATTCCATCAGTTCTTCCGCACAATAGTGGCAGTTGAAGAACAGGTTGAAATGGCCCAGCTCTGCCCCTTTCGGGCGACCCGTAGTGCCCGAGGTGTAGATGATCACCGCCCCGTCGTCCGGCATGCTCTGATGCATGTCAAACTCGGGCGACGCTTCATCGAGAAGTTTCCCGAATGGTTTCGCTTGATCGCCGATCTGCTTGCCGCCCTGATCTTCGATGCACAGGATGTCCCGGCACGTGTCAACCCTCGAGAATCCCTTGACAGCTGGTTCAAGATAGGACTCGGCCACAACGAAAGCCGCCGCACCGGAATCCTCGAGATGGTACTCGACCTCGAGATCCCGAAGCAGAATGTTTAACGGCACGACCTCGCACCCGGCGTAGAGTATGCCATAGTACGTTATTGGAAACTCGAGGATGTTGGGCACCATCGTCGCCACTTTGTCACCCGGCTCAAGTCCCAGAGAACGCAGCACGTTAGCGAATCTCTTGACCTTCTCCTCGAGTTCTCTGTACGTGACGCTCCTCTCTCCCTGGATAACAGCAACCTTATCGGGACGTTTCTTTGCGCTCTCTTGCAGGATTGTTCCAAGGTTCAGGCTCATCGTTCGTCCTTTTTTCTGAGTCCTCCCAACTGCCCCATCAACGTGATTGACAATACCAAACCGAGAGAACCGTTGTCAACACGGCGAGTTGCGCCGGCTGATGGATGTGTTTCGACACGGTCCAACCGTCTCTGCAGGACCATGTATACGGCCCCACAGACACCTATTTCTTGCCAGCGACCTGAAACGTCGCTTCCTGTTTCGCCCCAATTCGTACGGGTTTGTCGAACCGGACGTGACCGAAATCGTGGAGATTGAACTCTGACAACGCCAGTGCGCCGCCCAGAACGGACAGCGCAACCTGAGTGCTGTCCCCATTCGGTTTGAGAGAGCAACTGCCCCATGCGTAGCCGTTCGACCAGAAGAACGTGCCGTCCTGGTTGACAAAAGCCATCGATCGTTCCACACCGGAATACTGGAACCCTGTGAGGGCCGGCACGGCACCCCAGCTTGCCATTGCGCGCGCGTAGTGGTGACCGCACTCGGCTTCGTTGAAGGGACTCCGCTTCCGGCCGTCGTAACGGTCCCGGATATTCTTGATGCATCGCAGCCCTTCTTCCGTCCGGCCTTCGTACAGCATGCCTACGGCCGCCGCGTATTCGAACCCCGTCATGACTTCGGTGAAATATGGGAACGGGGTCTCCGGACGATCCTTCGGATAGTGGGCCATAAGCAGTCCGGACTCGTCGCCCAAGATGAAGCTCCGCATGTTGTTGAAGTGGCCGTGCAGGGTTTCTCTGTAGTTGTATTTCATGATGCTCTGCAACGTGGTCCGGACGTGGGCTGGATCCACGAGGTAGCCCAGGCCGCAGACGTGCGCCTGAAACTGCCCGACCAGCTGGTCGACCAGACAGCCCGACCCAAGCTGGAAATCGGGTTCGGCCACGTCTCTTGCGCCCATTCCAACTCGCAGGCTTGGCGCTATCTCCGAGACGTCTTTCGGCACCCTGATCTCGTGCTCGTAGTACTCGCCGTTGAAGAGGTTCTCGTCCAGCCACTCGCTGCCCTGTTCGAAAAGACCCCGGCACGTTTCGGCGAAATCATCGTCGCCCAGGTACCGCGCCATCTCCTCGGCTGCACGCAACGCGCCGAGGTACCAGATGCCCATTTGCGGGTTGGGACCGTAGTACTCGACGTCCATGGTGTTGTGCTGGCATCCTTCCATCACGCCGTCTTTGTCGGCATCCCAACCGCCTTCGATCCAGCAGAACTCGACCGCCCTCTTGACGTTCGGCCACAGTCTCTTGAGCATCTTATCGTCGCCCGAGAGCTGCCAGTCGCGGTACATTCTCATGATGGACCCCATCTGGCCGTCGGCGGCGGCCTTCCCGAACTCCTGCGCCCGTTCGATCGGCAGGTGGACGCGGAAGCTCATCACCCCGTCGTCGTCCGTGGCATGTGCGAACGAGACTTCCCGCATCGACATCGACAGGTCGCCGAACAGGAACGCGGTAGCCTGCTCGTAGTTCCAGACGTGGGTACAGGAGCCG
>Ga0114922_10004275_pt1 | contig 13253 bp, 24 predicted proteins | sample AartaG_FD_100975 | JGI IMG/M metagenome (GOLD analysis project Ga0114922, IMG submission 100975) | Deep subsurface microbial communities from Aarhus Bay to uncover new lineages of life (NeLLi) - Aarhus_00045 metaG | ecosystem: Environmental > Aquatic > Marine > Oceanic > Sediment | place... | reverse complement strand
CAGGCTATAGGAATTAAGAATTTTACATTACTTCAATTAGTTCCTAGAAGGGGAGTAAAATTAGAGGTTGGAGAAAAAGTATATATTGGGGAAGGGAAAAGAGAAAAAGTATATTATATTCTTGGAAAACTTCTTGATGATAAACTTACTGAAACTGCAAGAGAACAATTAAAAGAATTTATTAAAAAACAAATTAAAGAAACTGAAGAAAAATTTATTGAATTTTTTAATAAAGCAGAGGCTATAAATACTAGATTGCATCAATTTGAATTACTTCCTGGATTTGGAAAAAAGCATACAGAAGCAATTTTAGAAGAAAGAAATAAAACTCTTTTTAAATCTTTAGAAGATTTAAAGAAAAGAGTTTCTAATCTTCCAGACCCTAAAAAGGCTATTGAAAAAAGAATTTTTGATGAAATAATTGGTAAAGGACGATATTATTTATTTATAAACAAGTAAAATAAAGATTTAAAAACCTAATTATTAATTATTTAATAAACTAACATTAGCTTAAAATAGATAAAATTAAAATATCAATAATAAATAAAATATTATGTGATGTAGATGAGGAGATTAAAGTACTCGTATTAAAGCTTATATGAACTTATAAGATTTAAGATAAAAATAATAAGAACAAAAAATATTAAAATGGAAAAAACAGAAAATATAGATTATTTTGATAAAGGAAGAAAGATTCAAAAAGCAATAGATGAAATTTTTTTATTGGGAAACAAAGCAGATTCTTGTTTAGAGTGCCTTGATCTTGGATTGCCTAATGAAAAAATAAGTAAAATCATTGGAATTCCTTTTCAAAACTTAGGGGAGCTTATAACTAATTTACATGAATCATATTTAAGAGCCAAAACGTATATTCCAAAAGATTTTAATGAGAATCCTCTTTATGAAGAGTTTAGAAGAGAATTACAAAATAATATATTAGGATTTGATGTAAGACATAGAAAATTATGTGAATATGGGGTTCCTGAATTAAAAAAACAAAATGCAAAAACAAGTACAGCAAAATAATGAGAAGTTAAATCCTAAAGAAATTAAAGGAAAACAAGAAGAAAAACCTAAACAAGAATATTTCTCTATAATTAGAATTTTACAAACAGATATTCCTGGAAATAAAAAGTTTTAGTTGGACTTACATATATTAAAGGGGTTTCTTGGGGAATTTCTAATGCTTTATGTAAAATTCTTAAATTAGATCCTAAGAAAAAAATTTTGGATTTGGAAAAAAAAGAAATCAAAGCAATAGAAGATTTCTTGAAAAATCCTCAAAACTTGCCAGAATTTTTAAAAAATAGAAGAAAAGATTTTGAAACAGGAGAGGATTCCCATTTAACTGGAGCAGAACTTGATATGAAAAAAGAATTTGATATTAGAAGATTAAAGAAAATTAGGTCTTATAGAGGATTAAGACATGCTTTTGGGCATCCTACAAGAGGACAGAAAACAAGAAGCCATTTTAGGGCTAAAGGAAAGAAAAAAGCAATTGGGGTTAAAACAAAGAGGATAGGGAAGAAAGGATAAGGAAAATAAAATGCCAAAGAGAAAAAGAAAAAAATATTCAAGACCACAAAGGCCTTTTGATAAAGCAAGAATACAAGAAGAGAACATTCTTAGAGATAAATACGGGCTTAAGAATAAAAAAGAAATATGGAAAGCTGATGCTGCAATAGGAAGAATTAGAAATCTTGCAAAACAATTAATTACTAAATCTAAAGAAGAGAAACAAGCATTTGTTGAAAAACTTCAAACAAAAGGTTTTGCTGTAAATAGTATTGCAGATTCTTTAGCTTTAGATAAAGAAGATTGGTTAAAAAGAAGATTACAAACCCTTGTTTTTACTAAAAAATTAGCAAGAACCCCAAAACAAGCAAGACAATTAGTTGCCCATAAACAAGTATCTATTGGAAACAGAACAATTAATATTCCCTCATACCAAGTTAGGTTAGAACAAGAACCTCAAATAAAATTAAACATTGTTTTAAAAACACCAGAAAACCTTAAAAAAGAATTAAAAGAAAAAATAAAACCTAAAAAACCAGTTGAAGAAAAGAAAGAAGAAACTCAAGAAAAAGCTTTAGAAGTAAAAAAACCTGAAGAGGTTATTGAAAAACCAATAACAGATATTAATAAGGGGAAAAAAGAAAATGCCTAAAGAAATTGAAAAAACTGAGAAAAAAGAAACAGAAAAGGAAAAACAAGAAAAAAAACCTAAAACTCCTAAAACATTAAAAGGGGATAAGAGTAACAAAGATAAAGAAAAGACTGCTGATAAAAAATTACAAAATATTAACAAAGATAAAATAGAAAAACCAGAAGAAAAAAAAGAAGAACCTAAAATAGAAAAGAAGAAAGAGAGAAAAGATAGAATAGGAATTCTTAATATTTATACTACTTTTAATAATACAATTATGAATTTAACAGATTTATCTGGAAAAAGTATTGCTAAATTTGGTGGAGGACAATCAACAAAACAAGATAGATTAAAAGCTAATCCAACAATAGCAATGTTTGTTTCTCAAAGAATAGCTGAAGAAGCAAGAGATAATGGGATAACTGGATTTTATGTTAAAATAAGAGCTAAAACCGGACAAAATAATCCTGGGCCTGGAGCTCATGCAGCAATTAAATCCCTAACAAGAGCTGGATTTAGAATTTTAAGTATAATGGATACTACAAGAGTTCCCAGAGGAGGACCTAAAAAGAAAGGAGGTAGGAGGGGCAGAAGACCATAAATAGATTTAAAAATATACAAAATTACTCAAAATAAAGGATAAACTATAATAAAAAGCATAAAACAAACATGATAAAAATAAAAAATTATGATAAAGAAAAACAGAAAATAAGTTTTATAACAGATATGCCAATTAGTTTGGCTAATGCTATTAGAAGGGGTGTTTTAGAAATTCCTATTATGGCTGTTAATGAGGTTGAAATTTCTAAAAATGATTCTGCATTATATGATGAAATAATTGCCCAGAGAATTGGCTTGATTCCAATAAAAACAAGTAAAACAATTAAGGAAACAAAATTTAAATTAAAAGAAAAAGGGCCAAAAACAGTTTATTCAACAGATATAACTCCTTCTATTGGAATAGATTATAAATTGCCTATTGTAATTTTAGATGAAGGGCAAGAAATTCAAATTGTTGGAAATGCAAATTTAGGTAAGGGAATTGAACATATTAAATATTCTCCAGGATTAATTTATTATTCTTATAATTTAGAACCGGAAATTCTTGATTTTGTTAATGTAGATGAAAAAGGGAAAATTAGTTATGATGAAAAAGAACTGAAAAATAAAGAATTATCAGAAAATCAAAGAAATAAAATACAAAAAACAACTAAGGTTGAAGAATTAGTCTTTAATATTGAATCTTGGAAACAAATAGAAGTTAAAGATATTTTTCTAAGAGCTATTGAGGGGTTAGATAATAATTTAAGTGAATTAAGTAAAGCTGTGAAGTAGTTTTAATTATCTCAACTAATGTCATATGAAACATAAGAGATACAAAAAATAGATTAAGTTATACTCTCATCTTCAAAACTTAGAATATTAAAAGATATAAGTTAATTACAAATTATAATGGGATAACAAAAATTTAAAAACTAAAATTCTCTGCTTAATATTATTCAAGCGGAGATGCCGGAGTGGTCAAACGGGACACGTTAAGGCCGTGTTGGCTTAGTGCCTACGAGGGTTCGAATCCTTCTCTCCGCACTCTAAATAAGGAAGTTGAAGCTCCAAGAAACCTTGGTGTCTTAAGCAAATGATAAGCAAAACACAAATATCAAAAAGAATAAAGAAAAAAACAAATCTAGGATTAGTTGAAACTATTGAATTAGCTAAGAAAAACAATCTTTTAGATTTAGGAAAAAAATTATCAGGACCCACAAGAAAACAAGTAAAAATAAACCTTGAAGATTTAAACAAATTAAAAGAAAGAAAATTTCTTGTTGTTGGAAAAGTTCTTGGTAAGGGGGAGATTAATAAAAAGATTAAGATTGCTGCCTTGGGTTTTTCAGAACAAGCTAAAGAAAAACTTAAAAAAGCAGGTTGTAAAATATTCACAGCAAAACAAGGAATTGAAAAAAATAAAAAGTTGGAAGGAGTTAAGGTTATTAAATAAATTAATAATTAATAAGATATTACGAGACACAGATGAGGAGATTAAGCTATAAAACAAAAGAGTATAATTTAAAGATGTATAAAGATACTAATAAAAAACAAAATGTCAAAAATAATAATTGACGGAAATGGAGCAGTTTTTGGAAGAATTTGTAGTTTTGCTGCTAAAAAAGCATTAGAAGGAAATGATATAGTTATTGTAAATTCTGAAAAAGTTATTATTAGTGGAAATAAAAAAGATATTCTTAAAAAATATAAAATAATTAAAACAAAAGGAGGACATTCTTTAAAGGGTCCAAAATATTCAAGAATATCTTATAAAATGTTAAAAAGAGGCATAAGAGGAATGCTTCCAGATCATAGAAAAGGAATTGGAAAACAAGCTTTTTCAAGAATTATGTGTTATCAAGGAGTTCCTAAAAAATTTGAAAATGAAAAGATAATCAAATCAAAAAAAATAAAACCTAATAAATATATTGCATTAAAACAACTGAGTGAAAGGATTTGAAAAATGATTGAAAAAAATTTAACAATAAGTGGAAAAAGAAAAACAGCAATAGCAAAAGCTACAATAAAAAAAGGAGAGGGTAAAGTTTGGATTAATAAAAAACCTTATGAAAATTTAGAATTTTTTAGAAAATTAACAATAAAAGAACCAATTGAAATTGCTAAAAAAGTTTTGGGAAATTTTGATTTTGATATTAAAATTAATATTAAAGGTGGAGGCAGTGGAAGTCAAATTTCTGCTGCAAGATTGGCTCTTGCTCGTTCTTTAGTTAAATTCACTAAATCTGAAGAATTAAAAAGAGCTTTTACCCAATATGACAAAAGCCTCTTAATTGCAGATACTCGAAGAAAAGAACCAAACAAACCTGGAGATTCTAAAGCAAGAAAAAAGAGGCAAAAGAGTTTTAGATGATCTTGTTTTTATATTTTAATATTTTAAACTATTTTTTAAGACATCTTAACTGTTCTTTAGTTCTCATCTACAAATCTTAAGTTTTATAAGATATTGATTAAAATCCATAACATTTATTAATTCTTATTTATAATCATTAATATAAAAGAGGTAAAATGGCATTTGAATCAATTGTGGTTTTTTTTGAAGGACTAACAAATTCAGTACCTGAAGAATATCGTATATTAGTTAGTCTTTTCCTTTATACATTTTTCATTGCAATATATTCTATATTTATTTGGAAATTTTATAAATTTCTTGCAAAAAGAGATATAATTGAATTAAATTTAAGACAATATAATCGTGCAAAATACCCTGGATTAGAAAAATTTCTTGTAGTTATTCTTTATACTGTTGAATATATGATTATTTTGCCTTTTTTAGTATTATTTTGGTTTGCAATTTTTTCAATGTTTTTATTGGTTTTATCTGAATCACAAAGTGCTCAGCAGATTCTTTTAATTTCTGCAGCAATTATTGCTTCAACAAGAATAACTGCTTATATAAGTGAGGATTTATCAAAGGATATTGCAAAAATTATGCCTTTTACTGTTTTAGCAATGTTTGTTTTGGGAAGCAAATTCTTTGATTTAGAAAATATATTTTTAAAAATCTCTCAAATTCCTGTATTATTTAATAATGTTTTAATGTTTGTTATATTTATTTTTGTAACAGAGTTTGTTCTTAGAGGAGTTCACTCTATTATCCAATTAATTTATTCTTCAGGAGAAACTGGAGAAGAAAAAGATTCAGGTGAAGAAGATTGAGAATTAAATAATGGACAGGTATTTTGAAATTCGCACCATTCACATAATTTACCTTGATTTGGGAGGAATTCTGTTGTAGATTCAATTTTATCAATTAATTCTATAATTTCTTGTTTTAATTTTTCAAATTCTTGCTCTGTTCTTTTTGAAATTATTTTTTTATTAAAAGCAAGAAAATGCCAAATTAGACGGACCTCTTTTACATTATCAAAATTGTTTCTAATTCCAATCGCATATAATGCTAACTGTCTATCTTTATCTAATTCTTCTTGAGATTTTAAAAATCCATTTGTTTTATAATCATGAATCTCATAAATATTATTTTCTTTGTTATAAACTAATCTATCAATATATCCTTGAAGTTTATATTTTCCTTCTGAATCTAAATTAATGATTATTCTTTTTTCTGTTGCAATAGTGTTATCTTTAAATGGAGAATTTTTTAGAAAATAATCTATTAAAAATTTGATTCCTTGATGAAAATAATGTTCTGCATTATATTCTTGTTTTACTATTTTAATTTCATTGTTAAAATCCTTGTTCCAAATTTCAATAAAGTGCCTGAGAACATCATCTAATTGGATAATTACTCCTTTAATTACTTCTTCATGAAGAAATTTCAGAGTTTCATGAACTTTGTGCCCAAGAAAAGATTCTATTGTTTCTTCAATCTCTGGTTTGATCTTATCAATATACCTAAATTTAAATTTAAGAGGGCATTGTTCAAATGAAGATAATCGTGAATGAGAATAAATCACCATTTTTAGTATAAAGTCAAATAAATAAGGTATTAAAAATATTTCTATGTTTTAGTTCTAGAAATATTTTTGACTTTTCTCAATATCTTATAAGCTCATAATTGTTTTGAGATGAGAAGTGTATAGCAGAATATTAAAATATTAGTTGTAATTATCAAAATTATCAGTTAAGTTTTTAAAAATCAATTTCTTACTTATCACATGGTGAATTTAAGTGTGATTAAAAACGGGATAGGTTTTGGTTTTAAAGGATTTGGACTTTTTTGGGGAGCTTTTGACAGATTCTTATGCAAGTGGCTATGTTTTGGAGATTCTTGCTCAACAAATCAAACAGGGACTTGTTCCTTTTTATTTCTTTTTGTAGCAATTATATTTGTTATATGTGGCTATGCTATAGTTAATTTACCTAAAAAAGAAAGGGGAAAAATAAAAAAGGTTGTAGAAACAGATATAGAAAAAGGTAAATAAGATAAGTAAACTAATAATTTATAAAACATAAAGATACTCAATTGAGATTAAGTTACTTATAATCAAGTTAATAAATTTAAATATTACTGATAAAAGATGAAATTAACAAGCTCTGATTTTGAACATATGGAAAAAATACCTAGTAAATTTACAGGAGATGGGGAAGATATTAATCCCAACTTAGAAATAAGTAATATTCCTGAAAACACTAAGAGTTTGGTTTTAATTTTTGATGATCCAGATGCACCTATGGGAACTTGGGTTCATTGGTTAATTTGGAATATTTCTCCTACAACAAGTTTGATATCTGAAAATAGTATTCCTGGAATTCAGGGGAAAAATAGTTTGGGAAGAAATGATTATGGTGGACCAATGCCTCCTTCTGGAACTCATAGATATTTTTTTAAATTATATGCTCTTGATAAAGTATTAGATTTAAAAGAGGGTTCAAATAAACAAGAACTTGAAAAAGCTATACAAAACAATATTTTAGATAAGGCTGAATTAATTGGATTATATAGATGATATTTTATTTATTATTTGCCTGTATTTCCTAAATATTATTAATTATTCTTTTATTTTTCTTAATCTACTCTTTTGTGTGACTTAATTTTTTTATTGGATTTAAATAAAAAAGAATAGTTTTTATAAAATAACTATCACCACTTTAAAATTACTTGTAACTACTTTTGAGATTTCTCGTATTTAAACACTATCAAACTAAAATATATATTTTAGTATACCATTTTATATTTAAAAGAGTTTTAATTGTTTTTATTGTAAAGGTGGTGTAAAGATAATGATAATTGAAATATCTTTTGGATTAATAGGAGGATTAAATTTTGGTTTAGAAAAATCTTTAGAATTAGTTAAAAACATTATGATAAAATATCCTCATGCTGTTTGGAAAAGAGTTGTAAATGTAAAAAAAGGTGTTGGAAAATATATTGTTGAGATTGATTGACACTATTTCTTTATTTAACTATCATCTCTATAAGATTATGTTCTCTCTGTTCTAAGTTTTTATTTTACTCTTATTACTTAACTCAAAACACTCATCTACTCTTCAACTCATTATATTCATCAAGATATTAGTATTTTAAGCTTCTTTTTGCTTCCAATAAGCTTCGCCTTCTTCTTCTATTTTTTCTAATCTATCATAATAATCTTGGATTTCATTTAAATGAGCTAATGCAATTTTCCCAGTTATTAAAGGATCATCATTACTAACATTTGTATTAGAATCAATTGTTCCATGTTCTAGTTCTACATCCATTCCTCTTCTAAACTGGTCAACATCAAATTTATCCCATTTAATCCCTAATTGTTCTCCAATTTCCTTTGCTTCTTGTTCTGTGAAATTTTTTTTAGATTCCATTTTTACCTCCTTTTGATTTTTTATGAAAAGATTATCATAATTCATCTAAAGGATTTTTAATTGATTTAAGTTGTTCATGACTTATATGAGTATAAATTTGGGTCGTTGCAATACTTGAATGCCCGAGTAATTCTTGGATTTTTCTTAAATCTACACCCTTATCTAAAAGATGAGTTGCAAAACTATGTCTAAGAGTATGAGGGTGGACTTGTTTATTAATTCCTGCTCTTTGGGTTGTTTTTTGGATGATTTTTTGAATATTTCTTGTAGTTAAGGGGTTTGTTCTTGAAAAAACATAACCCCAATCTAAATTTTTTTTAATAAATTTCTCAAGTTTTTTTGACAATTTTTTTGATAAAATAATTATCCTGTCTTTTCCCCCCTTACCTCCTCTTACCCATCCAGTATTTTCATCAAAATTTAAATCTACTGGTTTTAAATTAACTATTTCAGAAACCCTAAGCCCAGAAGAATATAATAATTGAATAATTAATTTGCTTTTTAAATTATTTGAATTATTAATCAAATCAGTTATTTCTTGCTTAGTTAAGACAACTGGAATTTTGTTTTCTTTTTTTGGGCGTTTAACTCCTGCTGTTGGATCTTTTCCTAAAACATTAGAATATGCAAATTTAATTGAAGCTAAAAACAAGATTATTGAACTTGAAGCTCTATTTGTCATTTTATCTGCTAAAAAATATTTTACATCTTGCTGTTCAATTTGTTCTGGTTGTTTTCCTGCGTGGTTTAATAATTGTTTATTAAAATCTATATAATTTCTTAATGTATAAGGAGATAATTTAGAAATTTTAATTTCTGTTTCAAGATGTTTTAGAAATTCCTCTTTTTCCATTTACTTAATTGTGCGAACTTCTTTAAAAGGTTTTGGTTAATTAAAACCTTTAATTTTTTTAGTATTTCTTCTTACCTTAAAGTTATTCACTTCTCATCTTCAAAGCTCTAAATCTTATAAGATATTAGTATTTTATACACTAACTAAAGTTGAGGTTATTTTAAATATAACTAAAGTTTATTAAATCTTTAATTCTTAATTAATAGATGAAGAGGTCTAAAAAAATAAAATTGCATAAGGTAATAAAATTACATAAGAGAATAAAAAAAGTTCCTAAAAAAATAGTTGTTCCTATTCTGATTTTTATAATTTTGCTTTTCTTGGGAGCATTTGCCTATAGTAAGGTAGAAGGTTGGAATTATATGGATTCTATTTATTTTACAACAATTACTGCAACTACAATAGGTTATGGGGATTTAGTTCCTAAAACAAATTTAGGTAAAATATTTACAATTGGTTTTTCTTTTCTTGGAATAGCAATGGCATTTTATTTATTTTCTTTAATAGCCAAATATGTTCTTAGGAAAAAATTTGAAAATAAAATAGGTTAATATTTTTCTTTAAAGCCTTAAGAGAAAACTTTAATAACTTGTTTATATTAAAATAATTAATAAGGATGTATAATTTAAATGGTAAAAAAGTGGATTCAAAAAACTGGAATGAAAAAAGGGGCGCTACATAATCAATTAGGGATTTCTAAAGAAAAGGATATTCCAATGAATTTATTAAACAAGATTATATCTGCAAAAATAGGAGAGGTAATTAAAAACCCTTCTAAAACAGGTAAGAAAACCATTAAAACTACTGCATTATTAAAAAAAAGAGCAAATTTAGCTAAAAATCTTAAAAAAATATAAACCAGACTTTGTTAAATAGACTGCCTTAAACCATTATAATTAACATCCTAAACAAAGCCTGGTTGTTTAGCTTATTCCTCATATTATCTGTTAGGGAGGGTTTTGTTTTTTCATTTTACAGCTTTTACTTGGTCTCAATGCTTTTTGAATAATGCACTTAATTTTGAAAAAGAGTTTTAATAGAATTTATCAGCCAGATATTTGAAGATTCAGCCATCATATTGTGATAAACTTTCTTTTTTTGCACTATCAAAAACAAAAAATATGAAATTGGGTTTCCTCCTTTTTTATTATTAAATTTATAAATATATTAAAGAAAATTTGTTTATAAACCGTCAGAAACAAAAGTAAATATATTAGATATATAACAATCCTCTATATTACCCCATATAAAACCTTAAATAAATAAAAAAAATTGTGATTATATGTACTTAGAAATATATAATTTTATTGCGCAAAATAAGGAATTGTTTAGATTTTTGTATTCAATTATAGTAGCATTTATTTGTTTTATTATTGTATTGAAAACAGATCGATTATTTAGAATTAGTTCTCATCAAGGAATTAGATATTTTAGAAATGCTTTCTTTTTTTATGGACTTGCATTTATATTTAGATATATTTTAGGGAATCCTGTTTATTTCAATCAAATGAGATTGGTATTTGAATTTTTTATGCTTATGGGAGGATTTTGCTTATTTTATAGTTTATTATGGAAAAAATTTGAACATTCTAAAGAAACTAGTTCCTTGTTTAATTTCAGAATTTTCATTTTTTATATTTTAGCACTTATAATTGTAGTTTTAGATTATTTATGGGGAGGGTATACTTTTATGTTTCTTTCACAAATTATTTTGTTTTTCTTTGCAAGTATAATAAGTTATAATAATTATAAAAAAGGTAAAAAAGAGCATAAATTTCTTAAATTATATTTTATAGTTATGGTATTAAATCTTATTGCATGGATTTTGAATTTTGTTTTTTCTTCTTTTTTAGATTGGCGTTTGAGGTGGGTTGCAAATATTTACATTATTAATCTGGTTGTATTTTTAATATTTTTATATGGGGTAGTTAGATTAGCAAAAAGAAGGTGATGAAGATAAAAAAATGAAGAATTTACTTATATTTATAAAATATTAAGAGACACCGGGAAGATTAAGTTATGCCCTTATCTTCAAAACTTAAAATATTAGAGAGATAAAAAATAAAATATCTAAAAACAATAAGCTCAATTAAGATATACAGATTCGGATATTAAGCTATATAACAGAAGAGTAAAAGCTTAAAGTTTTACAAAATACAGATAATAAATAAAAATGGCAAAGAAAAGAGAAAGATTAAAGGTAATTAAAGATATTCTTAATGCTATTAGGGAAAACAGGAAGATTAAACCAACAAGATTATTATATGCTTCTAATTTATCTCCTCAAATGTTTAAAGATTATATAAATGAACTAATTTCTAAGGGGTTTATTAAATTAGATATTGATGTAAAAGAAAAGAAAACATTTTCATTGATGCCAAAAGGTTATGAGTTTTTAGAAGAATATAGAATTATTGAAAATTTTGTGGAAAATTTTGGATTGTAATAGTAGAAACAGCTCTTTCGCATATATGAGCTTATTTTAATTTTACAGCAGTGCCATATGCTAACATCTCTTCTCGATGCACATATGAGTTTATTTTAATTTAACAGCAGTGCCATATGCTAACATCTCGGCTGCACCTGTCATTACCATAGATGTTGCAAACCTTACATTGATAATTGCCTCTGCTTTTAGTTCAACAGCTTGATTAATCATTCTATTAAGAGCTTCCTCTCTTGCTTTCTCAGTCATTTCTGTATAGCTTTTTATTTCCCCACCAACTATATTTTTAAAACCTGCTGCAATATCTCTTCCAACATGCCTTGCTCTTATTGTATTTCCTTTAACAACCCCTAAAATCTCAGCAACTTTTTTACCAGGTATTTCAGATGTTGTTGTGATTATTATTTCTGTCATATTCCTATTTTGACTTCTTCTTTTTTAAATCTTTCCTTTCTTCAATTTTATCTTCTTCTTTATAAAAAATAATTAATGCAGTTCCAATACCTATTGAAAGTAAAGGGTAAATTAAAATAAAAATAGAGGTACTTGAAGAAAGTATTTTAAAAACCCCAAAAATACCTAATAAAATAAGTGCTATTCCAATAAAAATTGCGCCTTTTCCCATTTTGATTTATTCCTCACATTCATCAGCTGTTATCAGATGAATCTTTTCATAATCTTTTTTTCTCTGAGCAGAACATTTCTCACAATATTTTCTAGGATACCTTGCATTTGGTTTTTGTTCAAATTCTTTTCCACAGTCCTTGCATTTTTTCATAGGCATACTTTTAAGAGAAAAAAAAGGTATTTAAAATTAAGCTACTCACCAACACCACTTAAATATTAATAAGATACAAGTTACTAAGTAAAAAATAAATAAAAAAATAAAAATTAAATTGAAGCAAATTATATTGCTTTACTAAAAATCTTCAGAATTATCTTTTTTAGATTCTTCAAAGCTTCCTTGTTTTTGTTTTTCAAAACATTCTTTACAAAAAACCTCTCTACCTTCTGTTGGTTTGAAAGGAACTTCGCATTCTTTCTTACATTTAGCACAGGTTGCTTTATGCATTTCTCTTGGCCTTCTATCAAATCTTCGTCCGCCAAATCCTCCTCCTCGTCCGCCAAAGCTTCTTTGAGGCTTGTTCTTTCTAAAGCATTCTTGACATCTAACTGGTTTACCTTTTGTTGGTTTAAAAGGAACTTCACATTCAGCTCCACAATCAGAACAAGTTGCTTTATGCATTTCTCGATCTTCCATTATCTAACGTCTAACTTTTCCTCCATTCTACTATTCTTTTGTCTTAGCTTATCTAAGTAATAATAGAGAATTTAAAAGGTATTTAAAGGTATGGTTTTAGGGCTTTGGTGAAACCATTATAAAATAAGAAAGCCACCTTATTTTAACTAAAAAACGAGGTGGCAAAATGGAAAAGATATCTGAACTTAAAAGATTTCTGGTTTCTGCCAGAAAGCTTGTTAAT
>Ga0114922_10004274_pt1 | contig 13256 bp, 15 predicted proteins | sample AartaG_FD_100975 | JGI IMG/M metagenome (GOLD analysis project Ga0114922, IMG submission 100975) | Deep subsurface microbial communities from Aarhus Bay to uncover new lineages of life (NeLLi) - Aarhus_00045 metaG | ecosystem: Environmental > Aquatic > Marine > Oceanic > Sediment | place... | reverse complement strand
TATAGGCCAAACTAACCCACAAGCCCATTCCGACGGAATGAACCGCAGGTTGGTGTAGCCCACCGACCCGTTGGAGGAGAGAGGAGACCGAAAAGAAGAGGTCACGAGCCGGGGACTACAAGACTATGTAGATAGAATCACCCACTTAAACTTACAGTTTAACTTCAGAAGATTCTGTGGCGGCTACTGCTTCAGTGATAACTGCTTCAACAACGTGGGATGCTGAAAAGTCCAAATCACACACGTCGTTATCACAAAATCTTTCGACGACAACTTCTTCTCCTTTGATTCGACCAAAGGAAAGTTTGCCCAGTTTTGACTTAATGGAATGGTAAGTATCAGCATCAATGCTTTCGTAAGGCATTTGCGGGTAAGCCCCGAAATCAAGTTTCGGCAAGAAAGAAATACCTTTCAATTGATATTGGTAAATATCGAGAGCATTAGCGATTTGAGAACCTTCAGATTCTGGATTGAAAGTTACGGTGCATGATACTTGATTGTCTGCCCAATATCGTTGTGCAAGTGCAGCCATACTCAATTGTTCCCACATGGAAACATCGTCGAGGGTTCGCACACCTTCTCCCAAATCAACTGGGATTTCAACAACCATTGTGGTATCTTCACTACCAAATGCAGGTTCAATTTTGTAACCAGCCTTTTCCAACGGAGCCACAAGGTTAGAATCCTTGCCGAGTCTCATGCGTCGAATGTAATATCGAGATTCAGGAAAGTGGATTCCCGGTGTAGCACCTGCTAAAAGACTAACAGTTCCTGATGGTTTAATGCTGGTCGTCTTGATAGACTTTGGAATCGCAAACCAATTGGAATACTTTTCATCAAGTTTCTGAATGTGTCCGTAGCCAACATCCATCCATGAACGAAGTTCTCCGATACCACGATTGGCTACAAATTGTGCAATACCACTCATGGAACATCCGATACGACGGTTTCTTAGCATAACTCGATTGGTTTCTGCCCAATGAGTTTGACCCAGTGTAACGGTTTTAGCATAAAGATACGCATACTTGAGAGTTTCGAGATAATCATCGAGTGAGTCGTGATTGTTCGGGAAAGTTTCAACCAAACAGCAAAGTTCGTGGGATTCCAATGTTTGTTCCAAACAAGGGTTTCCACCCATCGCTCGATGGTCTTTGTAGTCTGGGGCATCAGCCATACGACCATAATCTTTCATGTTTTCCAACCAAGCATAACCGGGTTCACCATTGAGTCGCACACGTTCTGCCGAAGGTTCATAGTTCATACCGAGTTCAGCGAAAATTGAATTGTTAGAAGTCCAACCGTATTCGGCTCGGTGTGGGTTAGCCTCGTAGTTCTTGAGGTCGAGGTATTCTTCGTTGTCTGGCTCTCCAAACACAATTTCAGCAGTTCGACGAACGTTGCCCGCTACTACACACTTACCAATGAGATTCATAATATCAACAATTGAAGTGATTGAAATAGGACCTCCTGTTTCAGCGTTGAGAATCCTTCGGACATCATCGTGAAGTAAAACCAAAGGTGCGGGTCCAGAACTTTCACCTCCGAAACCTCGGATGCGAACTCCAGCAGGTCGGATATTAGAGTAATCGAACTCCAGTGGGGCTGTGCCGTAGGCATACGAATCCAACAAAAGTTTCAATGAATCTACCCAGCCCTCACGAGTGTCTGGAATAACGATTGTTTCAGATGAGCGATGTTCGGTTGGTCCTTTGATAACCATTGTTTCAGCACCTTTGGTGTCAAAACCAACTCCGACTCCCAGCATGGAAGCATCCATTAAGAATGTAAATGGCTTAGAAAACTCTGAAGCAATCTTTTCGGTAGAAACGAAAGCACAGTTGTTCAAAGCAGCAAAAAGTTTCTTTTCTTCTGTGATTGGTGTTCCCATAGCCCAAAGACCTCGACCGGGTGGTAAGAACTTCATGTTAAAGATTCGGTCATACATGGCTTGTGCCGAATGTTGTGCTTTCCAAGCATTCCAACCAAGACCGTGTGATTCAATGTGTCGCTTTTGCATATTGAAAGTTCCTTCCACAACTCGTTGAACTGTTTCAAACCATTGTTCGTTCTTTCCATCAGTTTTCAAGCGAGAGTAAGTTCTGTTATAGACTAATTCTCCAAGTCCGTTGAAACCAAAAGGAGCCTTACGTCGGCGGTATTTATTCACGAAATTGTCTGAAAGGTTAAAACGGTTTTGATTGTTCATGGTATCATCTCTGGTCAGGATTTGGTCTTATTCTGTGCAACTACTTAATGCTTTGCTTCGGCAGGTTTTCGGTCTTAGATGTAGTTTCAAGACCCCGCAGTTATGCGATTCTTTGAAACTCTGTGGGTCCACGCTTAGTTTTGATAACTAAGAAATCTGGGTCTTGTTTCATGCGAGCAGAAAGGCTACGTTTGGTAGGGATTTCACGGCGACGGGACTCAATGAGTCTGCCTACCATCACTTCAGCAGTAACTATTTCACCGACGACGACTAAACGTTTGGCGGCTTCATAATTTGTAGGTTTGGTTTGCATAAAACTTTCAACTCCTGTTGGCTACCATAGCAATAACACGGAAGCCATCGTGCGGTGTCCATTCGGCTCGAAGTGGAATGTCTTGTCCACCTTGTAAAGTCAAAGATTGCTTTCGGAGCGTAGCACCTAAAGTGGAAAGCACTTCTTCGGTGGTGTAAGTGGTGGATGAAATATCGCTGGCTGTAAGAACTCGCTCTGGATTTTCAGCATCGAAAACTGGTTTCCATTCAATTGGTTCGTCGTCGTTTTTGCTACGCCATAGAAGTGTGCGTGTTCCTTCAGAATCTGTATTGAGAATAGCATCGAAAGCCAATGTCTTGCCTAATGCTTTGAGATAATCACGAATGTCTTTAGAAATGGTTGTTAAAGAGTAAGAATAAGAAAAGTCTGGTAACAAGTCCACCTCGTTCATGTATTCCAAGCGAAGTAGTTTAACGACACGGCGAAGTCCGTTGGCTTCCAACGAAAACTTTCCTCCGTCATAAGAAAAATCCACAGTTTCCTTAGAAGTCAGAGTTTTGATAATGTCTTTCAGACGTTCATTGACGACTCCTAACTTGACGGTTTCAGGGCAGTTGTATTCTCGGAATGCTTCGGGCTTGAGCCAAATATCGGCCAACTTGAAACGCTGGGCGCAAACTACACGAATACGAAGGCCATCAGGACCCCATGTGTAAATGGCTTCTTCGGAAAGTTTAGAAAGAATTGAAAGGAGTGTTTTGACGGGTTGAACATCAATAGTAGCAGAAAACTTTGTCATGGTATCAACCTCGTTGTGCGATAGTCTCGCTGTTTTGTGTAAGCCATGACTCTGTTATGAAGTTAAGGATAGTTTGGTAAGCCACTGAATCTGGTTTGATTCCCGCAGGTGGGTTGGATTCAAAGGCAATAACGAAATCAGCAAGTGAATCGAAATGGTTGTAGATTTTTTTACCTGTGGTGCGACCAACCTTGGGGATTTGCTCTAAAAGAGCGTGATGTTTGTTACGAGTGGAACTAACAACGGTTACAGGTCGAACTAAACTTCCGAACTCACCTGCTTTGACACGAGCAATCACAGAGTTAAGATAACGGAAAGTTTCATCCATTGATTCTGTATAAACCACAGGAAGTGATTCTACGGATAGTCTGTTAAGGTGTTGTTGCAGAGAACGAATGCGGTCTGGACTAACACCGTAAATGTCTCTGGGTGAACCTTCAATGAGAAGCACAGTTCGGACACCAGAGGTGTCTGCGGCAGATTCAATCAAACGAGAAACCTGTTCTTGAAGTCGCTTGGAATTGAAACTTCCGTAAGCATCAGACCAAGTTTTACGTTCAACCTTGACAGTTAGTGGTTGTTTATCAAAACCTGTGCCGATTACCCAAAAGTCACCTTCAGACAAAGTTTTTATTTCGGCATTTAAGATAAGTTCGGCCATCGCTCGAACCGAACCGTGTTCGTGGGAATCGACAAAAACCTGAGCATCGCTGGTCATAGTATTTGTATGACAAAGCACTTACTTAAAGTTGATTACTTGAGAGTGTAAGCATAACCACAGCCACACTCATAAATACGCTCAGAAGGGCGAAGAACTAAACTTCTGTAATTACCACAAGCAGGGCAATTGATTCTTTCTGGCCTAATTTTAGGATTCAAGATTATACTCTCCAGATTCTGCCTCAAATGTTACCTTTTTGTTTCGCAGAATGAGGTCAAGGTATGCCGCATAATTTTCAGAAAGTTCACCTTCATGGTCGCCGTTGAACATCACAATTTTCCATTCATCTCGGAAAGAAGCACCCATCGTGTGCAATTGTTTAAGAATATGATAAAGATAACGGTTTTCGATTTCGCCACCGGGTCCTGCATCGGAAAGAAGTTCCAGCAAACGTTCTTCATCAAGAAGTATTTCCTTCATAGATGGTCTATGAAAGTTCACTTACTTAAAACATCCTCTGTTTCAGTAGTTTCAGTATTTAGAAAGCCCGTAATCCAAGTTTGACTTTTGGAAAAAACTTGTGAGTCCCAACAAGAATGCCGATACCAAGTAGCATCTGAATCGTATTTTGAGGCCATCGCCTTGGGTGTTGTCACCCGTTCATCAACTGGTGTGAACAAACTTCCCAATCCTTCAAATCCGGGTTCATATTGAATTACAATGGTAATTTCGCTATTTGGAGTCAAACCATCTTCTTGAACTGAGGTGATAAATGCCCCTCCGATGTCTTGCTCCAAAAGTTTCAACCGTAGAGTTTCAAGAGTTTTTCCTGTGCCAACAATGGTTCTAATTATTGGGTCTTCAGGGACGTAGCCCATCTCAGGACTGTTGAGCAATTGTTTGAGAGTTCTTTTTTTCAAATATGCTTCATTGGACATAGCGGTCCAATAGGACTGAGTTGGTGAAATCCAATTAAGAATCTCAGGCACTTCCGCAGATTCCACAAGTTTTGGTTCAGACTTGGAGGGAACTAAGATTTTTCGAGGGAATACCACAAGTCTTTCCTGCGTGTGGCTGCTATTTAAAGTTTCGTATAACTCTTAAACAAAATGTGTGAATCATTAAGTAGTCGTGCAAACGAAATTAAGATATGGCAAAAAAGAACCGCCGTAGCGGTTCGTCTTTGGTCAAAACAAAGGCGGGTCATAAAGTTCGTAGCCAGAGTGAAGCGAAAGTTGATAATTGGTTGTTTAGTCAGAAACTCAATTTCGTTTATGAACCTATTTTTTGGATGCACAATCGAAAGATTGAACCTGATTGGGTAATTATGCCCAGCGATAATCCATCAATTGTTAGACCAATAATTGTAGAGTATTGGGGTTTGTCATATTCTAAAAAGGATTTGAAAAAGGCTGCTCATTGGGTCAAAAATGCTAAAGATGGTTACGAAGCACGTCGCAACCGTAAAGAAATGTTCTATTCTGAACAGAATACTTACGATTACATCGGTATTACGCCCGACAACATCAAAAATCTAAAACGATGGTTGCCGCAACAACTTCAAAAGTTGGGTGTGAAATTGCCTATTCCTCAGAGTTCTGAGTTTCCAAGTAAGCAGACCATTGTTCAGGGTCACAAAGATTGGTCGGCTCAGAAGGCCAAGAAATCTGGCGGTCTGGGTCAAAAGGAAGTTCAATCAATCTTAGGTTTGACTCCACCATTGGGCGAAAATCAACGAACTCAAGATATTCGGGAGCGATTACCCGACGGATGGAACTACTTTCCTCGAAAGTAAGATATTCCTTTTTACCTTTTTCTAAGGATTCCCAACAAGTTCCATAATCTTTCTTGACTCGATACATTGAAAGTTCTTCGGATTCTCGGAACTCTTTGAGATGCTTCGCCAGCAACTTTGGTTTCAAGACCCGATAGCGGGTCAAAAGATTGGCTGGAATGTCAGATAACTGACCGTGTTCATTAAGAAGTTTAGAGGCTGCTTTGGGTCCAACTTTCGGAAGTCCAAAAATGTTGTCTGATGAATCGCCTACAAGTGATTTCCAAGCAGCATACTTTTCAACGGGAACTCCTGTGGTGGTTTCAATGTCTTCAATCGAAACTTCATTTTCAATTTTAGACAATATCAATTCTGAACCTGTGGAAGAAGGCCATCCCAAAATCTGATGCAAATCCGAGTCTTTAGAAAAAACGACAATCTTACGTCGCTCTGGGTTTGCTAAGGCTTCGGCTACGGCTTCTGCTATCAAATCATCGGCTTCTTTTTCGGCATCGTAAATACCGACCCAACCGTTGCGAGGCAACATAGGATTGATATTCCATTTGGTAAAGTCATCTCGCAAATCCTTAATTTCATAAGTTTCGGCTGAATATCCTTCGGCGGCTTTGTCATCGTCAGAAATGATAGCACGATTGGCTTTGTAAGTGTCTTGATGTTTGCCACGAGCCGCACGTCCCAAAATACCATCATAACAAACGATTACTTCAGAGTTGCCGTATTGCGGGTGAACTCCCATTTGTCTCATGCGGTATTCGAGATAAGTGAAATCATTAAACACAATTTTTCGACAACGGTAATAAAACTTGTATGGATTCGGAGGCTTTGTGCGAACCATGTGGCGACGATGCGCTCGCCTCATGCCCCCTTTGGGCGACCAATGACGGGCGTTGCGACCTACAAACCAACCTGCATCAATTAGAATCAGATTTTTCTTGGTATCAGCCATCGTTTAAAACCTCGGTGAGTTGGGTGCGAAGTGCTGAGGGTCGAGCATCAGAAAGAATGTTTCGGAGTAGGTCGAGAATGTTTTGACAATCAGAATCCGAGAGTTCAGCAGGGTTGCTGACTGAAGGTTGGAATCCATTAGCAAACTTGTCGAGAGGGGCTTTAGCAGCGATGTCGCAATTACAATCAGCACAATGCCACAGCGCACAACCATAACTTGCGGAAACCCATTGAAGTTTGGGTGACATAGGCCAATGGCATACTGCACAGTTCATAGCGACTTATAGCCGTTGCTTCTACTTAAATGTTCTTACTATTACTTGAATGAAACCTTGTCCCCCGGGTAGGTTGAACTATCGAAGGTAGTCTCCGTAACTGCAAAGTAAAACTGAACATTGAATCCTTCATCTGCTGGAAGTTCTTTCATAAAGTGTTCATAATATGACTCAACCATTTTGAGGGATTTGGCACTTCTAACCATATAAACAGTTACTGGGTGCATATAACCCGGACTTTTCATGGATTTTAGCAAATGAAGTGCCTCAGAAACCCAACCAGTTATTGAATCTCCATCATCTATGAGGTGAACTCCTTCAGGGTATTCTTCAATTAGAGAAGCCAGAGCCAATATACTCATGTAGTCTTCACCTGATGGTATGGGTAACAAAGGCTGGTAAGTTTTCTGGGCTGAGGACCACAATCTCCCCAAATGTGAAATAAAACGAGGGTATCCAGTATCGGCAGAATTGATGTAAAAATCAACAGGAGTTTCGTATGATAGGTCTATGATTAGTTCCATACTTTTTTCCATACGTCCGGGCGCACGCATTGAGCCACTTTCATTAAAAATGATTGCTGGATATTTTGGGTGAGGATGATAACTCATTCGGGTCATAATACTTTTGAGTCACTTCTGTTACTTAAAGGTTAGTTAGTATTCAATTGAAGAGTCCACTCATACCAGTATTTTCCAGACCAGTCGTTTCGATTTAATTGCCAGAACCAATAATGAGTCTGAACACAAGAATTACATTGGATTTCTGGTGGTTCTTCGGAATCACGAAAGTCTCCGTAAAGAAAGCCGTCGGCACAAGGGCAAACACGAGTTTCCTTATCATCCAAGTAGTGCATAAATCAATGCACCTCCAACAACCATTCCTCCAATGATGGTTTCAAGACCCACTTCGGTCTTAGTTGAGGACCCGCCAGAAATGGTTTCAACGAAAGTTTCGGGTTCTTCAGTTTCAGTAGAATCTGTTGAGTCCGAGAAATCTTTACCCCAGTTCTCAGGTGTGGCTACGGTGAAAGTTTCACGTTGGGCAAGTTTAGGATTAGCGCAAGAACCTGAGCCGATAGAATCTACTGTGATGGTCCAAAGCCCCGGTGAATCCACAGCAAAATAAGACACAGCAGGTTGAATAAATGTTTTACCTCCTTCTTCAAAAGTAGTAGATGAACCCGCTAATTCGGAATCATAAACTGTGCGAAGCACTCCTTCAAACTTGTTGGTAATTTTGATACGAATCTTGTGTGCTGGTGCATCTTCGTAATGAAGTTTAGTTCCCCAAACATCGGCTTCAAAGTTTTCTGCGGAAAACCAACTGGAAACTTTTTTGACAGCCCAATTGCCTCCAGCAGCCACGGCTCGAACTGGTGCGGTAACAATGTAAGTTGTATTGTAAGCAGAAGCCTCAACAAACTCTCCTTTACAATTCCAACCTCCTTTTATTTCAGCACAATCAGCGTAATTTTGATTAACGATGTCTAATCCTGTGGCTACTGTTTTTTCATATTCTAAAGGGTCCATGATAAGTTTAGAATAGGCTTCACCAACCAAACCTGCACCAGAAGAATCAGAAGCGGTGAATAAAATTACAATGCTACTTTCAAAAGGAATGATTTCACCTGTGTCCGTAGTGGTTACTCCCACGATGACATTATGCTTAGAAGCACACAAAGTATCTGGGTCTTTAGAGCGTGACTTTTCACCCACTTTTTGGATTTTTGTCCCTGCTTTGAGACCGGGATATGTCAATAAATCTTCTGATTCCATCAATCTGTGATTGTGATTGCCAAAAGGAAGATTATTCATCGAGTTCACCTCTTGGCTTTGTCAGAATCAATAAGGCGGCTACTAAGGCTGAACCACCTGCAATCCATGACCACATTTCAGTTTTAGGAACTGCGTAAGCCGAAAGGCTTACTTTGTCAGTATGGTCTGAGATTCGAGACACAATGGCTTGAGTCTTGGCTGTGGATTCAGTTTCCGTTCCTGTTTCCTCGTCTATGATTGTGACTGGTTCATCGAGAGTAAAGGTATAACTGTGGTTGAATCCCATGATGGGGAACAAGCATCCATGACGGTTTTCATCAATTGCACCGAAACCTGATGACAAATAAGACGTGGTAGCATAAGCGATGTCCACAGCACCGATAACGGTGGCTGTGCCTACCAACCCTGCTCCTAATGCGGGTGCGAGTGTGCCTCCTGAAAGAATCGAACCTACAACAACTAAAGCAATTTCTCCAACCAGAAGGCTGGTTTCCCAAATGAACTCATCCGATTTAGCAGAATCAGAACGCTCAGAATTGTTAGAATAACCGTAGTGAATGTTGAGAACATAGTCGGCAAAGGGATAAGTTTCGGGAAGCATTATTGTTCCTTCGGCTCGGCCTGATGAATCAGTAATCACAGTCGTTGAATAAATGGTTTTAATGGTTTGATTCAAATCTACCATTTTAGCAGTTTTTCGTTCAACTGCTGAATTGTCGCCCATTAAGACATTTCCGATTTCATCATCAGTCAGCGTAGCAATAATTTGGTCAGAAAGTCGGCCAATGTAATAAGGGTCATAGTAAGTCAAACTTAGATTTACTCGGTCAGATTGGCCTTTACCATCACAAGTCGTGATGACTTCCCATTCGATAGCATCAGTTTTAGAAACTTTCGAGAACTCAATGGTGGTGAAACCATCTTTCGATTTCTTGCTACCACCACGTCCTTTCTTTTCCGACGAAACTATTTTAACAATAGATTCTAAATTGGTTCTATCGCTGCTGGAACCTGCTGCGAAGGTTGGAGAAAAGTTTGCCGAACCTGTGAAAGTCCAACCAGTTTGTTTCGCCATGTGTTTCAAACCCCATGTTTTAAGTAAAACTCAATAGCAACGTCTCGACAAGGACCACAGAAGGCTTTAGAAGTATATGTCATGCCAGATTTGACTTGGTTACACATACAACAAGGTTTTTGACTCATCGGGTGGCCTCCGGAACTTTCGTTTTCTTAGGAAATAATCGAGTTACAATTACGGCTCCCAAGATTCCTACGATTCCAAGACCTGCTGCTCCAAGCATCATGGTTCGCTTGAAACCTTCGGCTTCACAGGCTTCCATGCGAGCATCAATTTGTTCTGAAGATTCATCTGGGTATTTTTCTTCGGTGTCTGCACGGTCACAATCGTTACCCAAAAATGCGTCAGCAGTATCACCGATAACATCTGCAAGGGCTTCAGCAGGGCCTTTCAAGATAGCAAAAGCAGTAGCGGCCACCAGTCCACGACTGGTTGCATATTTGGCGTATCGCTCAACAGCCGTTTCACGAGCCTCTTTCTTAGCCACCGTCTTGGTAGTTGTCTCGACTACATTTTTGGAACTGGCTTCCAAACTTTCAGTAGCCAGTTCTTTGGCTTCTTTTTTGAGTGCTGAAGTTAAGGCAGCACCTGAAAGTTCTTTGCCGTTTTTCTTGATGGCTGCTTCTTGAACATTTTTGTAGGCTTTTTGCATGACTTCCTTAGAAGTTTTCTGGGCTACTGATTCTGTAACATTTTTGCCTATCTTTTTTGAAACTGCTTCTGAAACTTCACCTGCAATCTCTTTCGAGACTCTTTCAACCACTTCTTGTGAAAGTTCTTTGGTGACTCCGCTTACACCCCCTGCTCTGAAACTGGTGGTTTCGGAATAGAATGCAAGGGCTTCGGGTGGAAGCGTGATTGCAGGGTCCACACGGAAGAATCCCTTGCCGAGTGGGTCAAGTGAATAATATCCCATGAGCAACATTCTGTTGCACGACTACTTAAAGATTGTGATGTTCATTCTTTAGGGAATATCTCGTAAGCCAACGTCCCTACAATGAAAGTTCCGACGAAAGGCCACCATTTAGCCCTGATTGGAATTATCATAAGTGCCGAACCAAGAGCCAACGTGGTTAATCCAAATTGAATGCTGGGTCTCACGAAATCACCACCGAGTTAGCGAAATGGTCTTCGCTGGCTTCTGAGGTTCCTACGATGCGATACTTCATTAGCACTTCATAAGTTCCGGGCGGAAGGTCTTTGAACAACTGACAATCATTAGAAGTAATCTGAAGAGTTTGGTTGCCATCAGAGTTAGTATAAACTTTCCACAAACCGTTCTGAGAAAAATCGCTGACATTGTAGTATTGTCCGTTTTGATAAATTGTAATCATCACTTCGACTTCAATGGAACAATCTGGGTGGTCGGGTCCATCGTGAGATAGATTCCATGTGGTCACTAAATCATCGTTGCTGTCCTTCGACAACTCTAAGGAGTTAGAGGTTATGGATAGATTGCTACAATCCAGAGGTTCTTCGGGTTCAGAGGGATGAGTCACTTCTTGATTGAGCCAAGTTCTTTCAATCGTTTCATAACCTCCTGAAGCATTAGTCCAAACCGCATACCAATAGAAATCGTAATGAGTTAGGTTAGCATCGGTAAAGTTGTCAATACTTAGAGTATGAATATCTTCAACATAGCCTGAGATAAAGTGTAATCCTGTATCGAGAGTGATGTAATCACCCAAACTATCCGCAGGATAGACTACCAATTGTGTGGACACGTTGTAACCCAAAGTTTCATCGGTGTCGCCATAACCACAATCTAAGTCATAGGCTACATTAGCAGTATTGGTTTCATTAACAAGGAATACAATACCATAAAGGTTAATTTGACAAGTTTCTGGTTCAGAAGTTTCGGCTTCAATGGAAATTGTGTGAGCAATCCATTTCTCATCGAGTAGGTCACCGTCTAAAAACAATGAAACTTTCGGGTCGTATGTTCCTTCATCCACGTTGTCCCATGTGTGAAACACATAATCTGCACCATCTGAGTCTGATGATTCTCCACTTTCCCAAGTGGTGTGTTCGTATTTGACAACATCTGGATTGTTATGTTCATAGAGTTGCCAGAGAATCTCAAAGTTTCGGTCTTTACAGTCATCTTGTTCTGGAACAATAGAAACATCGGCACTCATAGTAACTGCATCCTGTTCTGAATCCCACTCTTCTAAGTAGGCTTGAGAATTGATGAAGTAAGCATCACAACCGATTTCTTGGTCTGGGGCTTCCGTAGTAACAAAGGCTGATGGTCCTTCCCAGAAATCTTCATCGAACTCGTAGTTGATAGAAATTACATAGTTGCTGTCGGGCAAGTCGTATTCGTGAATGTCTATAACGTATCTATCGTGAAACTTATCATTGATGGTATCTACTGAATAATCTTCGCCGTTGCTATCATCCCAGATTCTGATGGTGAAGTAGCCTTCCATGTGTCGGTTGCATTGGTTCATGTCTTCAAACACAGTTCGCATTTCAATGTCGTTATTGTAGCCTTCGCCGTTAGCATCGAAATCACGAATTACAACCTCGTTCCAACGCCAATTTTCTGAACACTCTGGAGGTCCACCACCGCCACCATTGTTATCATCCCAGTAACAAGAACCGTCGTCATCCGTAGCCATAGGGTCATAATTTTCAGCATCCATAACGGTGCAACCCCAGATTTTTTCGATGTAAATGTCATCAGGACTTTCGCTGGAATCATTGTTATCCATGAAGTAATCTAATCCGACACCACCTGTAAGTAACAATAAAACGGGGGCTACAATCGCAATTATCATTTTGAGTTTCTCGGCCTTTCTTTGCACAGACTCTAAAGCACGGTCCACAATGTCTCCTTCTAAGGTGGTTTCAACTTTGACTTCGGTAGAATTGTCTCCACCATTCAACACGGTGTTAGCCGAAACTTCGGCGGAGATATTCTGAACAGTAGCAATCAGTTCGGCGGCTTCTTTGAGTTGGGCTACCAAATCTTTGTCATTTTTGTCTTCATTGGAAAGATTAACTACTCCATCATCGAGCAAATCTTCTAAAACTGCTTCGGGTGTTCGACCTGTGGCTTCTGCAATAATTTCAGCCTTACTGCGAAGTTCATCCATCTCTTCTGTCATTATTCATCACTTCTTCTTCAAGGTCTCAATCTCTTTTTGCAGATGCTTGATTTGTTCATTTAGATTTTTGACTTGTGTGCTAATTGAACCAGAAGTGTTTTGAACCGCAGGTGAAGGGATAGTCTGAGGATTTCTTTCCATGTCAGCACGATGCTTGGTCAAAATCTCATTCATAGCACGCTCATGCCCTGCTTGGGATTCGTAATCTTGAAGTTCTGTTTGCTTTTCTATGGTCCACGTTTCGATTATCTTAGTGACAATCAACAAGGCAGGACCTCCGATGATAGCCAGAATTGAAACATAATTTTCAGCAGATTCTAAATAGGTCGGGT
>Ga0114922_10004273_pt1 | contig 13258 bp, 14 predicted proteins | sample AartaG_FD_100975 | JGI IMG/M metagenome (GOLD analysis project Ga0114922, IMG submission 100975) | Deep subsurface microbial communities from Aarhus Bay to uncover new lineages of life (NeLLi) - Aarhus_00045 metaG | ecosystem: Environmental > Aquatic > Marine > Oceanic > Sediment | place... | reverse complement strand
TGCTTGAATCGACTGGTCAACAGGAAGCAGCGGTCAATGTTGCCGATGGCGAGAAGCAAGCCGCTATACTACGGGCCGATGGTGATAAGCAATCCAATATCCTTCGGGCGCAGGGTGATCGAGAAGCACAGTTGCTGCGGGCTGAGGGTTTTTCTGCTGCTCTTGACAAAATCTACGGCATCGCCCAGGGAATAGATCAGAAGACCATGACTTTGCAGTATTTCGAGACGCTGAAAGACATCGGCGCGAACCCCTCGACGAAATACATCTTTCCCATGGAGTTCACGAGTATGCTAGAGAACTTCACGAAAGGTGGCAAGTAATTGGGCGAATCCACACCGGAAACACTGAATCCGGTGCATATCATTCGCAAAGCCGAATTGCGCGACTTCTTCAAGCTTCACGGCTTGGAGAAGTTGTGCTTTCAGGCGGATGCATGGCCCTGGATTGATGTGTTTGCTGCGCTTACCTTTCCTGAGACAGTACGGCTCATCGCTGAGCAGCGCGATGATCTGATCGGGTTTGTGATCGGTGATCGCCGCAAGCATCGAGATCTAGGTTGGATCGCGAGCATTGCCGTTCACCCTGATTACCGTCGACAGGGTATAGGGCGTCAGCTTCTAGAGGCTTGCGAGTTGGCTATTGGTATGAACCGACTGCGTTTAAGCCTGCGGCCTTCTAACCAGGGTGCGTTGGCACTCTATCGAAGCGAGGGATATATCGAAGTTGATCGCTGGCGGCGTTACTATCGTGATGGCGAGGACGCATTGGTGATGGAGAAGCGGGAGGATTGGATTCATAGCAGTTAACCTTTGACCATAAATTCCCCCTCTGGTACAATCCACACGCGGGCGTTGTACCCTTCGCCCGGAGCGCCGCATGCGGCGCTCATATTTTGAAGAAAGGGCTTGATGCACAATGAAAGTACTGCTGTTGAAGGACGTTTACAAATTGGGTCGGGCGGGGGATTTAAAGAAGGTTGCCGATGGTTATGGGCGTAATTTCCTGATCCCGCAGGGGCTGGCCGCTCTGGCGACCCCTGGTATGCTCAAGCAGGCGGACCGCATTCGCGATAAGGCAACAATAGAGCGTGTGCGATTAAATGAAGAGCTTGCATTCGTCGCCGAAAAAGTTGATGGCCTGGAATTGATCTTTGCAGTAAAGGCTGGGGAGACCGGAAAACTCTACGGCTCGATCACAACTGCGATGATTGCCGATGCGATTGAGGAGAAGATCGGTGCACAGTTAGACCGCCGTCAGATTGACACACAGCCAATCAAGACGCTCGGTGTGCATACCGTTGAAGTACGCCTGACTATCGATCTGATCCCGACAGTTACGGCCGTGGTTCATCGAGAAGGGGAGCCACCTGAGTCCGCTTACGAGCTGGAAGAGATTGCCCAGCTAGAAGCTGAAGCAGCCGGTCAGTTTGTGGAACTCCAAGCTGAACTTGAGGAACAGGCTGCTGCTGAGGAAGCAGAGGTTGCTGCCGAAGCCGAAGCGATAACCGAGGGTGAAGTCGCCGAAGAAGGCGAACCTGAAGAAGCTTCAGAAGAACCTCTTCAAGCCGAAGCCATCGATGAAGAGCAAGAATCTCAGCAGGAAGAACCCGAGGCTGAGGAAGAGGAATAACCTCAAAATATAGACACCACCGGCGTGCGTAAGTTAGCGCCGGTGGTTTTGTATATCTGTGAGAGTTGATGGAGACGATTGGGAAAACCCTGCGTGAAGCGCGAGAGATCCTGGGATTAACTCTGGAAGAGGTCGAGCGCGCAACGCACATCAGAGTGAACCGGCTTGAAGCGCTGGAGAATGGTGATTTCGAAAGCCTGCCTTCAAGGGTGCAGGTACAGGGTTTCCTGCGGAATTACGCCGATTTCCTGGGCTTGGATCCAGAGCATATTATCAGTCTCTATCTACATGGCGACGCCGGGAGTGAGAAGGCTGTAAGACGGAAGATAGATGCTGATCTAGGAGTGCAGCATACACCGGGTGTACAGCCTCCACGCCGATTCAGGATCTATGGTGACCAGATCATTACAGCAGGCGTGGGACTGGCGGTCATTGCCATCCTGGTTTGGGGAACCAATCGCATCATCCTAACTCTTAATCAGCCGGTAGCGGCGGAGATACCCCTGGTTACGGATACTATCCCAACGCCGACTGACTTTCCAACAAGCACACCACAATTGGTCGGTGACACAAATCCCCCATTGGAATTAACAATCGAGATTGAACCCACAACCACCCCTACACTTCCGCTGGGTTTGGTAGATACCATTGAGCTTGAACTCCTGGCCGAGCAAAGTACGTTCGTGCAGGTCATTGTCGATGGGCGTGATGAATTTCAAGGCCGTATGTCAGTTGGTGAAAGCCTCTCCTTCCGAGGAGAAGATCGAGTTGAGGTTATCACCGGCAATGCGCGGGGACTGCGTGTCTATTTCAATGGCCAGGATCAGGGACTCATGGGGCAGGTCAACCAGGTATTGACGCGGATATGGACGATCCGGGGCATGCAAACACCAACACCAACGCAAACTCTCACGCCAACAGAGCCTTCACCAGGATCGGGGACCTCCACACCTACCATTACAAGCATTGCCTCGGTTGGTGGGTGAATAATCGTGGTTCGCTACCATATTGTGTCTCTAGGATGTGCAAAGAACACGGTTGATTCTGAATCGATGGCGCGTTTGCTCGATCAGGCCGGTTATCAGGCTAGCACTGCAGTAGATAACGCCGACGTGCTTATTGTAAACACTTGTGGTTTCATCGGACCGGCAAAAGATGAATCGCTGAAAATCCTACGGGAGCTTGCCAAGAAAAAACGTAGTGATCAGCGCCTGGTTGCAGCTGGGTGTTTGACGCAGCGCTATGGAGCTGAAATCGCCAAGGACGTTCCGGGGATCGACGGCATACTAGGGACTCGCCGTTGGATGGATATTGTTGATGTTGTCAGCACGCTGCGCTCTGAACAACACCCAGAACCTCTTTATCACCTTCCAGAGGTGACCACGGTGGGCACGGATGAACGCGGGATCGACCGGATCGCAGTACAGGGAGCCAGTGCCTATCTCAAGATTGCGGATGGTTGTCGGCGACCTTGTGCTTTTTGTGCGATCCCGTTGATAAAGGGCACGGCTGTAAGCCGCCCGATAGCGACTATCTATGAAGAGGCGAGACGTCTGGAAGCAGTTGGTGTTCGCGAATTGATTTTGATCGCCCAGGATACGACGGATTATGGCCACGATCTAGGTATGCGCGATGGATTGGCACATTTACTTGAAGGCCTGGTGGTTCAAGCCCCCGGTATTGATTGGATCCGGGTGATGTATGCCTACCCCGGATACGTGACCGACCACCTCATCGAGGTAATGGCCACGTACCCCCAGATCTTGCCCTATCTCGACATCCCTCTGCAGCATAGCAGTCATGAAGTTCTACGTCGGATGCAACGACCAGCCAATCTGGATTGGGTCTATTCCACACTTGCGAATATGCGTGATACCATCCCCGATCTTGCATTGCGTACGACGTTCATTGTCGGTTATCCGGGCGAGACGGAAGAGCAATTTCGGGATTTGTTGAACTTCATTGAAACCATCCGATTCGATCGAGTGGGTGCATTTCCATTTTCATTCGAGCCGGGAACATCGAGCGATGCACTCGGTGATCCGGTTTCAGCGGAAGTCAAGCAGGACCGTCTCGATCGTCTAATGACAGCCCAGCAAAAAATCTCGCTAAAACGCAATCAGGAATTTGTCGGTCGTACGCTGACGACGTTGATTGAAGGAACCAAGGATGGAATATCGCTCGGTAGAACCTACCGTGATGCACCTGAAGTCGATGGATTGGTATTAATTGAGGGTGAGATCCTGGTTGGTGAGATGTTACCGGTCCTTATCAATGGAGCCATGCCTTACGATCTTTCAGGAGAGATTTCTTTGCAGGATCCGCAGGTTATAGGATCCTGAGAGTCAAACACAAATGGATTTTCAATCATTTTGGGATGGCGTTCTAGCGGGCTACGGTATTGCTGTCCCCGTCGGTGCCATCGCTGTCTTGATCATAGACGTCAGTATCCGGCGCGGCTTGGCGAGCGGGATGCAGGCGGGCGCAGGCGCGGCCACAGCCGATATCCTCTATGCGGCTGCCGCCGCTATCGGGGGAACTTTACTACAGACGCTGCTCATGCCTCTGGCGGAAATCTTCCGAGTTCTGGGGGGCGGGGCATTAATCGCCATTGGTGTTTTGGGATTGTGGCGTTTGCCGAGATTGAAGAAGCAAGTGGATCTCGGTAGCCCATCCAATGCAGTCGGAAGAACTTTTCTTGCCTTTCTCGGTCTGACCTTACTCAATCCACTGACCATTGTCTACTTTTCGGCACTCATCCTGGGTGACCTACAGGCTGACCGTTCAGCACTCAATCGCCTGGTGTTTGTCCTAGGGGCCGGATTGGCATCACTTTCCTGGCAGTGGCTCCTGGCTGCATTTGGCGCTCTCGCCGGGAGAAACCTGCCGGAGCGAGCCGGGCTGATTCTGAGTGCGGTTGGGAATCTGGTGGTGATCTTCCTCGGGCTCCGCTTGCTCTTCTGACAGCCTGATCAAGAAGTCGGCATCTACCTTTGTTCGTACCCATTATTCATGAAATTGAGTCTGCTGGCAGGCTCCAATAGTCGTTGAAACCGCTATGATAGAATCACATAACCCTTATCCATTCCGGGCTTATTTATGCCGTGACCGGGGTCCAGATTGCCATGCAGAAGCTAGATAACGCTCTCCTCGATACCCACAATCGCTCATTACGCGATCTGCGCGTGTCCGTTACTGATCGCTGCAATTTCCGTTGCAGTTATTGCATGCCGAAGGAGCTTTTTGGACGAGATCATCCGTTTTTACCCCGCGAAGAATTATTGACCTTCGAGGAGATAACACGTCTTGTGCGTATCTTCAAGGATCTTGGCGTCAAGAAAGTCCGACTTACTGGAGGCGAGCCCCTGCTTCGTAAGCAGGTCGAACGCCTGGTATCGAAATTGGCCGAGATACCTGAGCTTGAACTATCGATGACCACGAACGCGTCGCTCTTGCCGAAGAAAGCGCAATTGCTTAAAGATTCAGGATTAGGACGTGTTTCCATAAGCCTGGATTCACTCGATGATAGGGTCTTCAAAGTCATGAATGATGTTGATGTTCCAGTGGAGGTTGTGTTGGCCGGTATCCACAGTGCTGAGAAGGCTGGGCTGACCCCGATCAAAGTCAACATGGTCATCAAACGCGGGGTAAACGAGGATAGCATTTTACCGATGGTAGATCACTTCCGTGGCAGTGGGCATATCCTGCGTTTTATTGAATTTATGGATGTGGGTTCTACGAATGGTTGGCGCTTGGATGACGTTGTCCCGGTTGCAGAGATCCTTAAGAAGATCTCGAAAGTCCACCCCCTTGAAGCGATCGAGCCCAACTATGTAGGCGAAGTTGCCAGGTGCTATCGCTACAAGGATGGTATGGGTGAGATCGGTTTGATCGCCTCGGTCACCCAACCGTTCTGCGGGGACTGCACGAGGGCACGCTTATCTGCCGATGGAAAGCTCTTCACCTGTCTCTTCGCCATTCAGGGAGTTGACTTAAAAAGCGTCCTACGCAGGGGCGCCAGTGATGATGAGCTTCGGACTGAAATTGAGAAGGTATGGGTTGTACGCGGCGATCGATATTCAGAAATCCGTTCCGAAGCGACCATGGATATGCCGAAAGTGGAAATGTCCTACATCGGCGGCTAAATCCTTTCCAGAAAATGAGTGTTATGAACCCGAAAGCAATTAAAGCGATATTCTTTGATTTCGACGGAACGTTACGCCATAGCGATCCATCCTCAATAGATACCTTCTACCGCTTTACTGAGGAGGAGGGGTACGCGACAACACCCGAGCAACGCCTTCAAGGTGAACGCTGGGTGAATGAGTATTGGGCTGAATCTGAGGAGTTGCAGGAGGACCTTGCCCTCTTTGGTCCCTGGAAAGATAATGGCGAGTTTTGGCTCAACCACGCTCGCCGGCATTTGATAGCCCTAGGTAGTCCGGAAATGCAAGCGGGGAATTTGGCTTCGATTGTGACACAGCGTATGCGCTCTGAATACGAGCCGGTAGATTGTGTCCACTCCGATGTTCCGCCTGTTCTGGGGAATCTGCGTGAAGCAGGTTTCACCCTCGCAGTAGTTTCCAACCGTAGTCTTCCGTACGATGATTTGATGGCGTCCTTGGATCTTACGCAATTTTTCGAATTCTGGATTGCAGCTGGAGAGCTGGGGACCTTTAAACCGGATCCAACTGTCCTGCATCATGCAGCCGAGCGAGCCGGTGTTAGGGTGGACCAGACAGCCTACGTTGGTGATAATTATTTCGCGGATGTGTTAGGTGCACTTGCTGCTGGGATGCATCCTGTACTGTTTGACCCCAAGAGCGTATATCCGGAGGTTGATTGCATGGTCATCCGCGATATTACGCATCTTGAAACGCTTTTTCTGGAATGCAGCGAATGAGTTAATAGGTTGGATCCATGGCATTCGTAAGGTACACGTAGGTAGAACGTCGATTGACTTGAAAGTGGCTTCGCGCCTATACTGTTGGCACACGAATAATCTCGCCAGGGAGGGATAAACCGCCATGAGCGGAGTCGCAACCAATCGGAAACTGAGCCCTTAGAAGGCACATGGGACGCGCGCCCATGTGCCTTTTCGTTTCTGGCGATAAACGATAGGAGGTCAAATGGACTATGGCATGATCGGCAAGATCGAAAAGGCAAAACGCTACGCGGAAGATCGGAACCGCATAGTCTTCGAACATTTCAAAGCAACCTTTGATGGTGAGAACAACCCGCACACCGTTGAGTATATTGATGGCGTATGGCGGTGCGATTGTGATTTCTTTCTAACCCGCAATGTTTGCAGTCACACGATGGCACTCGAACGCATCCTGGAAGGTATGCTACCTGTCACAGTAGAAGCAGCCTAAACATTGGAACTTCCGATACCGCCGGACGCAAGCTTTCCCTTGCGTCCGGTTTGTTTTGCGCTAGGATTTAGCATGCTGTTAGTCTCAGGCGCGCTCTCAGACCGTGTGTTGCACTAGTCATGAGCTGTAGGACCAAACACATCGTTGGAGGACTAATTTGAAACGCTGGCAATTCTGGGTGGGTGTATTGATTAGCGCGGTTCTGCTCTGGTGGGCATTACGCGGTTTGCACCTTGAGGAAGTGTGGCAGTCGCTGAAAGGGGCTAACTACTTGTGGCTGATCCCCGGTGTTGCAGTGTATTTCATGGGCGTCTGGGCGAGGGCATGGCGCTGGCATTACCTGTTGCGTCCATTAAAACGCATACCTACACGCACGATGTTTCCTATCGTAGCGATCGGGTATATGGGAAACAATATCTACCCCGCACGTGCTGGTGAAGTGCTACGGGCTTTTGTCCTGCGGCGGCGAGAGCAGGTGCCGATTTCGGCATCATTAGCAACAATCATTGTTGAGCGTGCCTTCGATGGCATCGTGATGCTCGCCTTTGTGTTCCTCAATCTGCCTGAGCTAGCCACCCTGACCGTTGATTCTGGATTCGCTGGCAGCATCCGCTCATTGGCGCTGATAGGTGCGGGAGTTTTCCTGGGTGCAGTCGGTGTATTTCTGCTCATGGCCATCTTTCCTGAGCACTCCGGGCGGGTCATCACCTGGGTGGTTGAACGCCTGGTACCAGAACGCTGGCGTGAGAGCCTGATTGGAATCGCCGAGCGCTTTCTGGAAGGTCTGGCCTCGCTGCGCTCCCCGGTTGATGTGCTTATGGTATTACTAACCTCGGTTGTGATCTGGTTGTTTGAAACAGGTAAATATTGGTTTGTCATGCACGCGTTCACCTTCGAGGTGAGCTTCTTCGCTTTGATGCTCATGAACGGGATTGTCAATCTAGCAACGACGATCCCCTCAGCTCCGGGCTATGTCGGAACGTTTGACGCGCCAGGGATTGCCGTCCTAGAAGCCTATGGTGTGGGACGTGCGCTTGCGGCGGGTTATACGCTTGTACTACATGTCGCCCTCTGGCTACCTATCACGGCCCTGGGTGCGTTCTACATGTTGCGGGAAAGTTTGAGCTGGTCGGATGTGCAGGAGGAACTAGCGGAGGGTAGTGGATGAGAGTAGCGATTGTAGGGGCAGGGGTAGGTGGTCTTGCTGCGGCTTACGAACTCGCCTTTGCCGGAATGCAGGTCACGGTATTTGAAGCTTCAGATTATGTGGGGGGGTTAGCAGCTGGCTTCCGCGATGAGCGCTGGGACTGGTCGGTGGAGCGCTATTACCATCACTGGTTTGCCAGCGATAAGGACATGCTGGGCTTGATTGATGAGCTGGGTTGGCGCGATAAAGTGCTCTTCCCCCGCCCGGTCACAGCGGTTTACCATGAAGGCCAATTTTACGCACTGGATTCGCCCCTTGCTGTTCTCAGGTTTCCGGGATTGGGCTTCCTTGAGAGAGTGCGTTTTGGAGTAGTCGTCGCCTATCTCAAGTACCTGGCGCGCTGGCAGCCGCTCGAATCAGTCACCGCTAGTTCATGGCTGGCACGTTGGATCGGTGAGCGAGCCTACCGCATTCTCTGGGAACCGTTGCTGGTTGGAAAGTTTGGACCCTACTATCAGGACGTGAACATGGCCTGGTTCTGGGCCAGGGTGAAAGCTCGCACACCACGGTTGGGTACATTTGAAGGTGGCTTTCAGGCATTTAATGACGATTTCGCGAAAAAAATAAAGCAGATGGGAGTGGAAATTCGGCTTTCATCACCGGTTACCTCGATTGTCCCTGACCCGGATGGCGTATTGCGTGTGAGCGTTGAGGGAGAACAGCTACCCTTCGACCAGTGCCTGGTGACCAGTTCCCCCGGTCAGCTCACCCGGCTAGCACCTACATTGCCCGCCGAATATCTCGAGCGACTACTTTCCTTGCGTTCAATGGGCGCGGTAGTGGTGGTACTGGCGCTAAAACATAAACTCTCGGAGAGTGGAGTGTACTGGCACAACATGCCAAAATCAGCCGGGTTCCCCTACCTCTCCCTGGTTGAGCACACAAATTATGTTGATGCTGCGCATTTTGGTGGTGATCACATCGTGTACATCGGTGATTATCTTGAGCCAGATCATGAGTACTTCACATTAAGCAAAGAAGAATTACTCGAGCTTTTCCTGCCATCATTGAGTCGTCTCAACCCTGAGTTTTCAGTAGATTGGGTATTGGATAGCTGGATGTTCCGCACAACCTATGCCCAACCAGTGCCACCCTTGAACCACTCCCAAGCGATCCCTGACTTGAAGACCCCTATTCCTGGATTGTGGTTTGCGAGCATGAGCCAGGTTTATCCCTGGGACCGCGGCACGAATTTCGCCGTTGCCATCGCTCGCAAGGCAGCTCGGGCGATGTTAGCCGCAGAAAGGGGAAGTTGACGGCTACCATGCAAGTGATTTTCCATCCCGGAAGAATCCCCCTGTAGGACCATCCTCAGAAAGTGTTGCGGCCCAGACAATTCCACGTGCACCTTCCTCTGCGCTGCGTGGGGCATTACTACCGCCCATGTCTGTGCGTACCCACCCAGGGCAGATGGCATTTACTTTGATCCCTGAGCCCATCAGTTCGCTGGCCATGATGCGCGTGAGGGCATTAAGACCAGATTTCGAGACCCTATATGCCGCTTCCCGGCCACCCATATCGGTTAGTGCACCCATTCCAGAGGACACGTTCACGATCCGCCCGCCTTTACTACGCTTAAGCAATGGGATGAGGCGCTGTGTGAGCCGCAAGGGTCCGATAAGGTTAATATCGAGCGTGGCTTGAAAGGCTTTCGTAGCCAGGTCGAAGACACTCTTGCCCTCATCCAGGTAAACAGCAGCGTTATTGACCAGGATGTCTAGTTGCTCGTATCGTGCCTCGATGCTACTGACTGCAAGATCAATCTGATCGGGATCCGCAACGTCGAGCTGGATGGGCTCAACTTTCAGACCTTCCGCAATGAGATCATTAGCGGCATGGTTGATCGCGTCGTGATCGCGCCCTGAAAGCAAAACAGTGATACCCTGCTTAGCGAGTTGTCGGCTGACTTCGAAACCTATACCTCGGTTAGCGCCGGTGACGAGGGCAATGCGTTCCATAGTTCCTCCGTGACTTAGTGATATCACAAAACAGCATCAGGCACCCTGGTTTTTCTCAGGGTGCCTGAATCCGAGGGGTAAGGAGGAGAGAGAATGTTAGTCCTTTTTAGGGTTACCAGATGCCTGGAATCAATCGATAGTGCACATGCTCGGTATAACCTTTGTAACCCTCTAACTCGTCCTGGAGAGTTCGATCCTCCAGCCCTGTGCGAATTACCATCAACAACCCTGCCAACGCAGCTGGGATCAGTGCCCACCAGGATCCAAGGATGATGGGTGTACCGAGGTTGTGGATGATTCCACCAACGTAACCAGGATGACGAACGTAGCGGTACGGGCCCTTGTCGATCACATGATGCCCGCGCTCATGTTGAATGCGGACGATCTTGGAGAAGAAGCGGTTTACGGCCATTGCCCAAAGACCAAATGCCCAACCCAGGGCATATATGATCACTGCGAGAATGATAAGCCACAAAGGAATATCCGCAGACCAACCATAGCGCCAATCAAAACCAGCCAGGATAGGGACCGCAATCGTGGTGAGGATGCCATACGTGCTGACCAACCCCAGGTCCCATCCTTTGCGACCAGTTTGGCCTACCCCGCGCTCATCGCGCAGGAGTTCTGGATCGGTGGTTATGCTTGAGGCGATCAACACGATGAGGAAGAGCGCTAGATATACCCAGGCATGAGGCCAGGCAAGGGTGCCGGCAGGTATAAAGAGCAGCAGGCCGTAAAACGCCACACCAAAGAAGTTTTTCAAGCCATAACCGAGCGTGACTCTCATAGATTGGCGCTTGGGGATCGTGTTCGATTTGTCACTCGTAGTCGTCACTGTGATTTCCTTATATTGTTAGGCATTCTTCTTAGCGATGATGATGCCGTAACCCAGAAACTCTTCGGGATTACCAGGCAAGACACCTGATTTTCGAATTTCGGTGACAAACTCACGGTAATCTCGCCGTTTAATATACATGGCTATTCCGCGCAGTGTGCTCCTGATCAAGCTAAGCCAGCCATAACGTTGCACCAACCCGAGCACCTCATCTTTTATCACTACACGCCCTTTCTCCCATGTGTGCAGAGTCAACCCCGCTTGCTCAATAAGATGGGTCCATTCTTCAAATACCATGGTTGAAGCATTAGCAGCCATGTCCTGGGCGAACCATGCGACGCGTTCTTCGGTCGGTTCTTCTAACCAGATCGACTCGTTGAGGGCAATAAATCCCCCGGGAACAGCGACGCGAGCCATCTCACTGATCGCCTTAGATTTATCTTGAGAAAAGGCTAATACGGATTCACAAAAAACCACTTCAAATACATTGGAAGGAAACGGAAGCTGATCCATATCAGCAGTCCGGAAGGTCGTGAGGTGTTGGACTTTGTTGGCTTGGGCGCGCTCACGCGCTCTTTGGACCATTCGCTCAGAGATATCTACACCCGTAACCTGACATCCAAATTCTCGGGCGAGGTAGACCGATGATGTGCCGACACCACAACCGATCTCAAGTATGCGATCGCTTCCCTTGATTCCACATCCATCAATTAAGGTCCTCGTTGCTTTCATGCCACCAAGATGTTTGGTGACACCGGCTTGTGCTTGATAATCAAAAACGTTGGGCTTCTTCATTGTAGATCACCTGAAATGTATAAGTTTGGTGTACGCAATCTTTGTAGCATAGCTTAAGTCACAGTGCCTGACAGGGAACCTTGAGGCTAGCGGTCCAGACCCTGACATGCAGTGATGCCAGGTATATGACAGATTTGTCAGGCTGATCGAGGGAAGAGAGGATGTGGTTAAAGGTCGGTAAAGAGATCTCGTTTATTGAAGGGTGCCGTCAAAAAGCGCCATGTCAGCTTCCAGCGATTTGAGAACGACAGCACAACACCTGATTTGGTATTGGCCAGCATGTGCTCTGCCAGCCAGGGTGTGACTTTCTCGACCCGCTCTGCGATGATGTTGAAGATGCTTTTGACGCGCTCAAATTCCTCGGGCCGATCGCGATATTGATCGGTCAGCAACGCGGTGATGACCATACCAGGTCGTAAGGAGCCAATGATAATAGGTTTGTCTTTGAGTTCTTGTGCCAGGGCACGGCTAAGGTAGCTTAAGGCGTACTTGCTCGTTCCGTAAGTGATTAGGCCGCTGTGTATGCGGCCATCTGATCCCATGCCTTCCATGTTGTAAATGGCACCAGAGCCCTGTTTGAGCATTCCTCTGGCAGCGACTTGGCATCCGTAGATCGTTCCAAGGATGTTGGTGTCAATGACTGCAGCGGTCTCCTCAGGCGGTAAGTCCCAGATTGACGCTTCTGATCCACTTATTCCGGCGTTGTTGATCCAGATATCGACCTTTCCCCAGGCATCGGTTGCACGATCCCATAGCGCCTGGACCTGCCCTGGGTCGCGCACATCGCAGATGTGCCCCAGGAGATTTGGCTCAGGAAATTCGTTTTGTAACTTTTCTAGTGCCGCATGCACGCTGCTTTGTGACCGGCCGCTGATCATGACTGCGCAACTGCGCTTGAGAAATGCCTGAGCCAGACCAAAGCCAATGCCGCGCGTGGACCCCGTGATGACAATAGCCTTCATGAAGTTATATCTCCCAAATCCGGATGTTACCATCGGCGCCCGCGTTGGCGAGCAGGGAACCGTCCGGGGACAGGGCCAAACCGTAAACGCCCTTGATAGAAAGCGGAATTTCGAGGATTAGATTGCCCTCTCGAAGCGTATAGCCCGCGATGAGGTTGTCTATACTAACATAGATTTTCTCTCCATCAGGGGAGAGTGCTGTCAGCAGTACGCCCTTAGCGGGAAGTTCGATGCGTCTGTTTTCTGTCCACGTTGATACATCCCAGATGCTCAATGTCCCCTCAGCACCTGTTGCGAGCAGATTCTCTTCGGAGGTGAGGCTCAAGGTGTTCACACTGTTGGTAGGACCTTCGATTGAGGCGGTTCGTTTAAAACTACGTATAGACCATAAATGTACTTTGGCATCCATGCCAGCCGAGACGAGAAGATTGTGTTGCTTGCTGAACAAGACACACTGGGCATGTTTGCCGTGGGCGTCTAATACAATCGGATCC
>Ga0114922_10004272_pt1 | contig 13260 bp, 11 predicted proteins | sample AartaG_FD_100975 | JGI IMG/M metagenome (GOLD analysis project Ga0114922, IMG submission 100975) | Deep subsurface microbial communities from Aarhus Bay to uncover new lineages of life (NeLLi) - Aarhus_00045 metaG | ecosystem: Environmental > Aquatic > Marine > Oceanic > Sediment | place... | reverse complement strand
CCCCTTCGGCGCCGTCCCGGGGCAGGCGCATTTCGTGGGCGCCGTCGAACACGGGCGGTTCACCGTGAAGGTGAACGGCGGCCAGGGGCAGACCGTCTACATGCTGAGCGAGCCGGGGCGGATCCTCCGTCGCCTGGAGGCCGTGGCCCTCGGCTCCATCGATACCTGGCACGGCGTATGGAAGACGTTGGGGGTCATCCCCAGCGGTTGGCACGTGGAGGAGAAGAAGCGCGTCCGCTCGTGGGAACTGAGCGACGTGGGCAACGTGGCCCACCTCGTCAAGACGATCGCGCTGGTGCTGCTGTGGCGCGAGGGGAGACCTGAGTGGGAGGTGATGCGTGAGCAGTTTCCGCAGGCGCCCCGGCCGGCCCGGCCGCTGCCGGCGTCCGTCCGCCGGGCGCAGGGCCTGATCGAGTCATCCGAGCCGCAATCGTGAGATCGCGGCTGTTCCAACAATCGACAGGAGGTTGACCATGGGCAAGAAGATCGCATTCATCGGAGCCGGCAGCGTGGTGTTCACGAAGACGCTCCTATCGGACCTGATGGCCACGCCCGCGCTGGCGGGGGCGGAGTACGCCCTCATGAGCCGGACGATGCCGAAACTGGAGCGGATGAGGAAGTTCGCCCAGCGCATGATCGCCGAGAACGACGTCGATGCCACCGTCTGGGCCACCCTCGACCGCCGCGAGGCCATCGCCGACGCCGACTTCGTCGTCGTCATCTTCCAGATCGGCGGCCTGGACGCCTACTCCGTCGACTACGAGGTGCCGCTGAAGTACGGCGTGGACCAGTGCATCGGCGACACGCTCGGGCCGGGCGGCCTGTTCCGGTGCCTGCGGGCCGTGCCGGAACTCGTGAAGGTAGCCCGCGACATGGAGGAGGTCGCCAGGCCCGGCGCCGTCATGCTCCAGTACGCGAACCCGATGGCGGCCAACGTCCTTGCGCTCGGCAAGGTGACCGACGTGCCGCTGGTCGGCCTGTGCCACGGCGTGCAGACGACCCTCCGCCTCATCGCGGGCTACGCGGACGTGCCGCTCGAGGAGATCACGTACACCTGCGGCGGCATCAACCACATGGACTGGTTCCTGCGGCTCGAACACAAGGGGGAGGACCTGTACCCCCGGCTCCGCGAGGTCTTCGAGAAACCTGAGTATTACAAGAACGAGAAGGTGCGCGGCGAGGTGTTCCGCCACTTCGGGTACTTCATGACCGAGTCGACCGGCCACCTGTCGGAGTACCTGCCGTGGTTCCGCAAGAACCAGAAGGCCCTGGACGCCTACTGCGACGAGCCGTCGTTCGGCGGCGAGAGCGGCGCGTACTACACGTACTCGAAGGCGCTGGCGTCGAAGTACGCCGAGCACGACGCGCTGGAGTTCGAGGACCCGAAGATCAAGGCCCGCAGCGTCGAGTATTGCTCCTACATCGTCGAGGCGATCATCACCGGCAAGCCGTTTCGCCTTATGGGCAACGTGCGAAACGACGGGTACATCGACAACCTGCCGGCCGGCTGCTGCGTGGAGGTGCCCACCTTCGCCGACGACACCGGGCTGCACCCCACGCGCATCGGCGCGCTGCCGTCCGGGCTCGCTGCCTGCTGCATGATGAACGTGCAGGAGCAGATCCTGACGGCGGAGGCGGCCCTGGAGGGCGACCCGGAGAAGGTCGTCCACGCCGCCGCCGTCGACCCGCTGGCGGGGGCGGTCCTCACGCTCAAGGAGGCCCGCGACATGTGCGCCGAGATGCTCGAGCGCGAACGCGAGTGGCTGCCGCAGTTTGCCGGGAAGACGATTGAGCCGAAGCCGACGATCTCGATACCGCCGGACTGCAAGCCGGTCGAGGTGCCGCTGGACCCCGCCCTGGCCATCAACAAGCGGTTCGGCGACCTGATTGATCGGGAGACGGGAGAGTAGTCGTCTGAGATCTGAGATTTCAGATTCGAGATCTCAGATTTCGGACTTGGGATTTCGGATTCTCGATTTCAGACCTGCGCGGCGGCCCGTCGCGCGATGGTGTGCCACGGCCGGTCTCGTCCGGCCGTGCGTGGGAACCACGTTGTCAGGCTCGCCAGGAGCGGCAGCCGGCAGCCCCGACCGTAAGGAGGGGAACGCGGTCGTGCGGCGCAGCGTTTGCCGTTGACGCAAGTAACGCCAACGCTTATCCTTAGCGGCCTGATTCGAGCGGCGCCCCGTACGGAGGTGCCGCGCGTAACCCACGGAGGATGCCGCAGCATAGAGAGGGAGTCTTATGGCGATAAAGGCCATCGACGTCCGGAGCGGGCAGGGGGTCAAGTGGCGCGACGCCGTCTGGATCGTCCAGGACAACCAGAAAGTCGCCAAGGGCAAGGGCCGGTCGTACCAGTCCATCCGTCTGAAGAACCTGAAGACGGGGCAGGTGGTCGAGGACCGCTTCCGCACCGAGGATGAGTTCGAGCAGGCCATCATCCAGCGCAAGGCCGCCCAATACCTGTACACCGACACCAATGGTCACACATTCATGGATATGGAGACCTTCGAGGAACTGCGCGTCCCCGACGAACTCATCGGGGACCATCGCGTGTACCTGACGCCGAGCCTCGAGGTGGCCATCGGCTGGATGGAGGGCAACCCGGTCACGGCCGACCTGCCGTTTACGGTGGTGTTGGAGGTCGAGGACACCCCGCCGCAACTCAAGGGCGCCACCGCCACCAACCAGTTGAAGGACGCCGTGTGCAAGGGCGGCGCGCGCGTGAGGGTCCCGCCGTTCGTCGAGAAGGGCGAGAGGATCAAGGTCGACACCCGCACGGGCGAGTACATGGAACGGGCCTGAAGCCGGCACGCCGCTACTGGCCTACCGTGGGGCAGGGCGCGTGAGGCGGGGCTATGGGCCGTCAGGTCGCCGACAGCGCCAGGTAGGCCACCCACGCGACCCCGCCGACGGCGACGGCCGCCAGGACGGCGGCCAGCGTTGCCAGACGCCCGAGACGCCGGTGCGTTTTCAGCAGCACGTCCTGGTACGCGAGCAGCACCGCCCGGTGCGACGCCTCGAGTTGGCCGATGGCGGTCAGGTGCCGCCGCGAACTCTCCTCCATCGTCTGCATGGACGCCCGCAGACCGCTCAGGGTGTCGAGGATGGACGAGAGCAGCGTGTTCTGGCGCTGGAGCAGGCGGTTCGTCCGGACGATGTGGTCGGTCTGGTCGGAGGTGAGTTCGGGGAGTTGGCGGACGGTTCGGAGCAGGGCCCCGCTGGTTTCGCGATGGCCCTGGAGTTCGCGACCGAGGGTGCCGAGCGATTCCAGGTGCTGGATCCACGGCGGGTCGAGCGGGTCAATGCGGGGCGGCCTCGGCCGGTCCTCGGTCCGGTGCGTCGGCGGGGGTTCGGGCGGCGGTGCGGGCTCGGGGCGCTGCGGTCGTCGGGTTTCGGCCGGCCGGCGGGCGATGGCTTCGTTCGGGGGCGCTTCCTCGGCGACGGCCGTGCCGACCAGGGCGAACGCGCTGCCCCCGCCGGACCACGCCGCCTCTGGCGCCACGGCGGCCACGGCGTCGTGTTTCATGCCGAACCAGTCGCGGACCCGGCTCATCCAAGTCAACGTGGACATAAGAGGGCTCTTTCTTCTCAGGTCGCTTGCCGGGGAGTGAGCGCGGACGGCGCGCCGGCGTATCCCCTCGCTCTCTCCATTTATCGGACGCTCGTCGGGGGGCCTTTAAGAAAAGCGGATAGGGGATACGTCGCGCGGTGGGCAGGCCTGGCCGCCGCGCCACGGCGCCGTCACGCGCGATCGGCCGGGAGGCCGACCGCACCGCCGTCATGGCGAAGCGCTTAGATTTCCATGACCTCGGCGGTCTTGTGCTTGACGGCGTCGTCGACCTGCTTTTCGTAGGTGTGGACGAGCTCGGTGGCGTCGTCTCGGGCCTTTCGGGCGTCGTCTTCGCCGAGGTTTTTGTCCTTTTCCTCGGCGTCGATGCCCTTGATGGCGTCGCGTCGGATGTTGCGCAGCGCGATCTTGATCTCCTCGCCCTGTTCCTTGACCTGCTGGACGAGTTGCTGGCGGCGCTGTTCCGAGAGGGCCGGGATCTGGAGCCGGATAACCTTGCCGTCCACCGCCGGCGTGATGCCGAGGTCGGAGGCCTGGATGGCCTTGGCGATGTCGGCCACGCTGCCGGGGTCGTACGGCTTGATGACGAGCAGGAGCGGGTCCGGCACGGTGATGCTGGCCAGTTGCCGCAGTTCCGTCGGGCTTCCGTAGTAGTCCACCTTGAGGTGTTCGACGAGGCCGGCGGAGGCTCGGCCGGTGCGGACGGTCCGAAGGTTGTGCCGCAGGTGCTCCGCGGCCTTCTGCATCTTCTCCTCGGCTTCCAGAAGAATGTCGTCAGCGGGCACGGTGGGGTCCCCCAATACGGGTTCCGATCGGCTGGCCGGCGATGACCTTCCGAATGTTGCCGTCGCGCCAGAGGTTGAAGACGACGATGGGGATGCCGTTGTCCTTGCAGAGCGAGATGGCGGCCACATCGATGATCTTCAGGTTCTGTCGGAGGACGTCGTCGTAGTCGAGGTGATCGTAGCGCTCAGCGTCGGGGTGGGTTTCGGGGTCGGCGGAGTAGACGCCGTCAACCTTGGTGGCCTTCAGGAGGACCTCGGCCTTGATTTCGCTGGCCCGCAGGGCGGCCGAGGTGTCGGTCGTGAAAAACGGGTTGCCGGTGCCGGCGCAGAGGATGACGATGCGACCCTTTTCGAGGTGGCGGATGCACCGGCGTCGGATGAACGGCTCGGCCACGTCGTGCATCTCGATGGCGCTCTGGACGCGGGTGTCGACGCCGAGCGACTCCAGGCAGTCCTGAAGCGCCAAGCCGTTCAGGACCGTGGCCACCATCCCCATGTAGTCGGCGGTGGCGCGGGTGACGTTGGCCTCTTTGGAGAACAGGGCGCCGCGGAGGAAGTTGCCGCCACCCACGACGACCGCCAGTTGGCACCCGGTGCCGGCCACCTCCTGGACCTGGCGGGCCACCGTACGGACTGCCTCGGGGTCCACGCCGAAGTGCCCGGGCTTGCAGAACCCTTCGCCGCTGACCTTCAGCAGCACGCGTTGGTAGGCACAGTCGGCCATAGGCGTTCCCGCGCGGGGCGGTCTACTCGGTCTCGATTTCGCCGACCTCGAACCGGGCGAACCGCCGGACCACGATGTTCTCGCCGATGGTGGCGACGGCGTCGTTCAGCACGTCCTGGACGGTCCGGTCTTCGTCCTTGACGAACGGCTGTTCCAAGAGGACGTGCTGGCTGTACCACTTCTTGAGTTTCCCTTCCACGATCTTCTCGAGGATGTGGTCGGGCTTGCCCTCGTCCTTCATCTGTTCGCGGGCGATGCGCCGCTCGGTCTCGACGAGGTCTTCGGGCACCTCGTCGCGTGTGACGGCCAGCGGGGCGGCGGCGCAGATGTGCAGGCACACGTCGTTCAGCAATTGCTGGAACCGTTCGTTCTTGGCGACGAAGTCGGTCTCGCAGTTGGCCTCCAGGATCACGCCCACCTTGCCGTTGTGGTGAATGTAGGCGTGGATGCGGCCCTCGGCGGTGGAGCGGGAGGCCTTCTTCTCGGCTGTCGCCAGGCCCTTCATGCGGAGGACCTCGATGGCCTGGTCCACGTTGCCGTCAGCCTCCTCCAGCGCGCGTTTGCAGTCCATCATGCCTTGGCCGGTCCGTTCGCGGAGTTTCTTGACTTCCTCTGCACTGATGGCCATCGATTCGGTTCCTCCTGCCTGGAGCAACGGTGTTCGGTTGTGCGTCCGGGTGCATCGAGGGACCGCGCTGCGTGCCCGGACGGGTGAAACGCGCCGGCCGCCGGAACCAGCCCGTCGGTCCGGCCGGAGCGCGAGATCGGCCGGCTTACTCGCCGCCGGCGGAGGCGTCGTCCTGGCCTTCGGCCGAGGGGGCGGCCTTCTCGGCCGTGTCCGCGCCGCCGGCGTCGGCGGGCGCGTCGTCCTGCTTCTGCGGGCCCTGCCTGGCCCGGGATGCGGTTTTCGTCCCCGCCTGCTGAAGGTCCGGATGCGGCTCGGGGATCGGCATCTGGGGTTTGGGGCGTTCGCTGGCTTTGCGGCGTGCCCTCGGCCGCTTCGGCGCGCGGGGCAGGGCCTGGCCCTCGCCTTCGACGGCGGCGCGGGCGGCCCGGTTCGCCAGTCCCTCGACGCAGGCGTCCGCCAAGTGCTTGACGACCAGTTCCACCGACCGCATGGCGTCGTCGTTGCCGGGGATGACCACGGTCAGGTTGTCGGGGTCGGCCTCGGTGTCGGCGAGGGCGACGACGGGGATGTCGAGTTTGTTCGCCTCGCGGACGGCGTTCTTTTCGCGGACGGGGTCCACGACGATCATGGCGCCGGGCATGTGTTCCATCTTGCGGATGCCGTCGAGGTTGCGTTTGATCTTCCGCAGTTCGCGCTGAAGCGAGGCAATCATCTTCTTGGAGTAGCGGGTGATCTCGCCGGAGGCTTCCAGGGCCTCGAGTTCCTCCAGGCGGCCGAGGCGCGAACGGATGGTCCGGAAGTTCGTCAGCGTCCCCCCCAGCCAGCGGTAACTGACGTAGGGCATGAGGCACCGCTGCGCTTCCTGCTCGACCGAGGCCCGGGCCTGCCGTTTCGTCCCGACGAACAGCACGTCCTTGCCTTCGGCCACGAGGCGCGACAGGAACTTCCTGGCCCGGACGATGCCGCGGACCGTCTCCCGCACGTCGATGATGTGGATGAAATTCCGGCGACCGTAGATGTACGGTTGCATCTTCGGGTTCCACCGGCTGGCGGGGTGGCCGAAGTGGATACCGGCGTCAATCAGTTCCCTGACCTGCAACTGTGCCAAATGATACTCTCCTCTCTGTGTGCGCGCACACCTTCTCCGACCCGGCAGCGAACGCACAAGGTTAGTGGCCCTCGGGCGACATGTCAAGCCTTTTCCGGGGTTCAGTGGTGGCCGGGGCGTCGTCGAGGGCGGTCTGGACGACCGCCAGGACATGGGCCTCGGCCTGGTCGATGGGACCGGTCACGCGTGCCCCGGCGGCCCGAATGTGGCCGCCGCCGCCGAATTGCTCCGCCACCTGGAGCACGTTGACGCCCGGCACGCAGCGCAGCGAGAGGCGGACCTCGCCGCTGTCGGTCTCGGCGAGCATCACGCCCGCCTGGACCCCCTGGACCTGGAGGGAGGCGTTGATCAGGCCCTCGGTATCGCCGGCCTTGGCCCCGAGGTCGCGGAACATCGCCTGGGTGACGTGGAGCACGGCGACGCGTCCGTGGCAGGCGGTGTGGAGGGTCTGGACGGCCCGGCCCCAGAGGTGCAGTTTGGTGAGACGGTCCGAGAGATTAAGCCGGACGTGGATGTCCCATGGGTCCGCGCCCGCCTCCACGAGGTCCGCCGCCAGGCGCAGCGTCTCGGGGCCGACGTTGGGGAGACGAAATCCGTCCGTGTCGCCCACCAGGCCGACGAACAGTTCCGTGGCCGTGGACGCGTCGATGGCCGCGCCCGCCAGGGTCAGCAGCCCGTGCACGAGAACGACGGTGGCGGCGGCGTCGGGGTCGAGGAGTTCGAGGTCGGCCAGCGGGTCGCGCGTCCGGTGATGGTCGATGACGAGGATCTCGGCCCCAGGCGCGTCCACCAGGGGCTGCACGCCCTCCAGTTGCTGCCACGTGCACGTGTCCACGACGCATACCAGGGCCGGCGGGTCCATGGCTGCGGGGTCGACGTCCCGGCCGGCCACCTGGAAGACGCCTTCCGGGTCCAGGAAGGCGTACTTCTCGGCCGGCGCCGACGGCAGGACGACCTCCACCCGGACTCCCTGGCCCAGCAGCCAACGCCGGAGGGCCGCTAGGGCGCCCAGGCCGTCGGCGTCCGGCTTGACGTGGGTCGTCAGCAGGACGGACCCTGCCTGCCGGAACCGCTCAATCGCCGTTTGGTAGAGATGGTCGGGAATCACGGTAATCGAACACTCGGGATCGGACGGGGCGGGAAGCAAGAAACCGCCCGGCGCCAGCGGCAGGGCGGTCTCCCAAACGCCGGTGCGCTCGCGCTACCCCTGGACGATGGCGTCGACGGGGCACACCTCCGCGCACGTGCCGCAGTCGGTGCACTTGGCCGCGTCGATGACGTACGTGTCCTCGCCCTCGCTGATGGCCTCGACCGGACATTCGGGCTCGCACGTGCCGCACGACACGCATTCGTCGGTGATCTTGTATGCCACGTCTGACTCCTTTCTCGCTTGATGAACCAGGGAATCGCGGTTTCCCGCACTCAAGCGCCCGCCACGGGTTCGACCCGTTTGACCTCCGGGATCTTCTCTTTGAGTTTGCGTTCGACGCCCATTTTCAGGGTCATCTGGGCCCCGGGGCACCCGGCACAGGCGCCGCGGAGTCGGACCTTGACGACGCCGTCCTCGACGTCGACCAGTTCGATATCGCCGCCGTCCGCCTGGAGCAGCGGCCGGATTTCGTTGATGACGGCTTCGACCTTTTCCCACATCATGTGACTCCCGCTTCGTATTTGACGCCGGGCCGACCGTTCGGCGGCCCTTGCAGGTTCGCGTAGATTATACGGTCGCGGGCGGTAAAGTCCACCGTCTAAACCGGCTCCCTCTTGGCGGAAGCCACGCGACGCCAATTGCCTATCTTGCCCAGGGCCACATTCCGGCCGGTCCGTTTGCATTCACCTCGATTTCGCGTATAGTGTCATGGGTACGCTTGATGAGGCGGACGGATGGAACGCGGCGAACTGCTCCGACGGCTCAAGATTCTGGCGTTAACGCTCGCCACGTACCTGGCCTTGTGCTGAGGAGGATGTCGGCCAGGATAACGTGCGAGCATGGGTCCCCTCCCGGCCCCGGCGGCCGGGAGGTTTTTTCGTGGGGCAGGACATCGTCCCGCCTTAAGGCCAAAGAGCAATGATGAACGGAGAATGATGAACGCGGAATGATGAACGGCCCGGCGCGCGATGGCCGTGCCTTTCGCCATTCATCATCCTCCATTGGTCATTGTTGTTTTGCCGTGCCCTCTGCCTCCTCCGCGACCTGGTTCAGGACGCCGCCGGCCAGGAGGCTCGCGCGCTGCCGCGGTGAGGCGACGAGCCGGACCTCCCACGCCGTTCCGCGCGTCGTGTTGCGGACGGTGAGCGTCTCGCGCTCGGCGACGGCTGTCCGCAGGCCCGCCAGTTCCAGTTCGTCGCCCGCCTCGACGGCGTCGTAGTCGGCGGGGTCCTCAAAAACGAGCGGCAGGATGCCGAAGTTCACCAGGTTGGCCTGGTGGATGCGTTCAATGCCCTTGGCGATGACCGCCCGGACGCCCAGGAACCGCGGGCAGAGGGCGGCGTGTTCCCGGCTGGACCCCTGGCCGTAACTCTCCCCGCCCACCACGACGTTCGCCTTGCCGGCGTCGCGGCTGGCGATGCAGCGGTCGGCGAACGTCTCGTCGATACGGCTGAAGACGTACTCGGCGTACTTGGGCACGTTGCTGCGGTAGATGGCGAGCCGGCCGGCCGGCATGATGTGGTCGGTCGTGATTCTGTCGCCCACCTTCAGGGCCACCGGGCCGGACAGCCGGTCGGGCAGGGCCTCCAGCGGCGGCGGCGGGACGATGTTCGGCCCGCGGACGACCTCCACCGCCTCCGGGTCGTCGGCGGGCAGCAGGACCATCGAGTCGTCGAGGACCAGCCGCCGCGGCAGCCGGACCCTGGGCGGCGCGAGACCGAGGTCGCGCGGGTCGGTCATCTCGCCCGTCAGGGCGCAGGCGGCGGCCGTCTCCGGGCTCGCCAGGTACACCCGGGCGGAGCGCGTGCCGCTGCGGCCTTCGAAGTTGCGGTTGTTCGTCCGGACGCTCACGGCGCCGGTCTGCGGCGCCTGGGCGGCGCCGATGCAGAAGCCGCAGGCGCACTCGTCCAACCGGACGCCCGCCGCCAGCAGGTCGTCCATCGCCTCGGACCGCGAGAGCGCCTGGAGCACCTGGCGCGAACCGGGCGCGATGACCACGTCGATGGCGGGGTGGACCCTGCGTCCCTTGAGCATGGCTGCCACGGACAGCAGGTCCCGGACGCTGGAGTTCGTGCAACTGCCGATGCAGACCTGGTTGACGGCGAGGCCCGCGAGGTCGCGCACGCGCTTCACGTTGCCGGGCGAGTGCGGGCAGGCGACGCGCGGCTCGATTTCCGAAAGGTCGATGTCGAGGGTCCGGTCGTAGTCGGCGCCGCGGTCGGGGCGGAGGGCCCGCCAGGCGTCCTCCCGCCCCTGCCAGCGGAAGAACCGCCGCGTGACCTCGTCGGACGCAAACAGGCTCGTCGTCACGCCCATCTCGGCGCCCATGTTGGTGATGGTGGCCCGCTCCGGCACGCCGAGCGTCCGGGCGCCGGGGCCCGTGTACTCGACGACCCAGCCGACGTTGCCCTTGGTCGACAGTTTCTCCAGCATGGTCAGGATCACGTCCTTGGCGGTGACGAACGGCGCGAGGCGCCCCGTGAGGCGGACGTTCAGCACGCGGGGGCACGCCAGGCGGAACGGCCGGCCGGCGATGGCGCAGGCCACGTCGAGCCCGCCCGCGCCGATGGCGATCATGCCGGCCCCGCCGCAGGTCGGCGTGCGGCTGTCGGCCCCGAGAAGCGTGGCGCCCGGCGCGCTGAACCGTTCCAGGTGGACCTGGTGGCAGATGCCGTTGCCCGGCTTCGAGAAGTGCATGCCGTGGGCGGCCGAGAAGGTCCGCAGGAAGGCGTGGTCGTCGGCGTTCTCGAAAGAGAGTTGCATCATGTTGTGGTCGACGTAGTTGACCGAGACGTCAGTGGCGGGCGGCGGGGCGCCCATGGCCTCGTACTCCATCATGGCCATCGTCCCGGTGATGTCCTGGGTCAGGGTCTGGTCAATGCGGATGCCGATGGGCTCGCCGGGCGCCAGCGTGCCCTCGACGAGGTGGTCCGCGAGGATCTTCTGCGTGAGCGTCGTGGCCATGGGAGGCCCCTCCATTGCGGCTCGCAGGTTGCACAAAGAGGTTGGAAGGGTGTCAGGCACCTTTTTCCCACGAGCCCGGACCGGCAGGTCCGGGGTACTCGCCGGTGGGGTGAGACGTTCGCCATGGAAAAGGTGCCAGACGCCGTGTCCAAGGGATCGAGGAGTCGAGGCCCGGGCCAGATTATAGTCTCTCGCCCGGCCGCCTCAAGGCGAAAGGCGGGTGGTGTGGCCACGCTTGCGTGGCCATGGGCGTGTGGCCCGGGCGGCTTGTCCGCCCGGGATAGCCGCGCGGTTCCCGGCCGGACAAGCCGGCCGGGCCACACAGGCCGCGGGCTACTCCGGCATCACGACCACCGTCTGGCAGAGGTCCGGGGCCGTGGCGGGCCAGCGGACGGGTTCGCCGTCGGCGAGGATCTCCACGTAGTACTCGAAGTCGCCGCCGTCCGGCGGCCGGACCGCCGCCCGGTACACCCCGCGGGCCACGGGCGCGCACGCGACCGTCCGGAAGGCGTCGCCGCCGAGCGGCCGGACGTACAGGATCGGCTTCATTTTCTCCTGGTTCGCAAGGGCGATGACTTGCAGGTCCAGCGGCTCGCCCGCCTCCAGGAGCGTCCGTACGGTCGGCACGATGAGCCGCGTGGGGCCGGTGTATGCCGTCTGCTTCGGTTTCATCTCGAGCATCGGCAGGATGTGCTGCTCGATGTTCGCCACGGTCCCGAGGCCGCCGGGGGTGGTGACGGTGGCCAGGAGGTGGGTGTAGACGTTGCCCAGCGCCTTCTGCATGGCGGCCTGGTCCCCGCGGCCCCAGGCGCTGCGGAGGTGTTCGACGGCCACCATGAACCGGAACTGTTCCAGCCACCAGCGGAAGCGGCTGAGGCTGCCTTTCCCGCGGACCTTCGGTTCGAGGGCGGCGAAGGCGTCCACGAAGGCGTACTGCTCGGCGATTTGCTCGGCGGTCTGCTGGCTCTTCTTCAGGCCGCCCGGCCCGTGGACCCACGTGGACGGCTCGGGCAGCCGGCCGTCCTGGCCCTGGAAGATGCGGGCGGCGTCCTCGGCCACCGTCGGGCCGAACTGGCTCCGGCACCAGTCGAGGTAGAAGTCGCCGGAGGGGGCGTGCCGGTCCGTGCGGGTGGGAGCCGCGACCGTTTCGGTCCAGTCGGCCCGCCAGTCCTGCCACGCCGGGCCGCCGCAGTTGACGCGGATGGGCTTGGCCAGCCCCTTGCCCTCGACCTGAACGGCCGCCACGCACGGAAACTCCACCTGGTGGATGAAGCCGATGTCGAGCCAGCCGTCGGCCACGGCCACGTCCTTGAAGGTGTGGTCGAGGGCCTTGTTCCTGCCGACCTTCTTGAACAGGTCGAGCCGGTCGATGACCCGCTTGCCCTCGATTTCCACGCCGAAGACTCGCTTGCCGGCCTCGTCGTAGTGTGGCTCGCAGAACTTGAGCCGCACGGTGTAGGCCCCGTTCGGCACCTGGAACTGGTAGCCCGACAGGTTGTACCGCACGTGCCGGTACAGCGGGTCCTGTTCCGTGTCGGCGACCTCGGCCTTGGGGAAGTGGGAGATGTTGTTCCGGCCTGTGGGTCCCTCCTTTTTCGGTTGCGGCGTGGTGGGGAGGTTCTTCCAGCCCTCTTGGTCCCAGGCGGCGCGGGCGAGGGCCGACACGTTCGGCCCGAGGATGCGCGTCCGCCAGTGGATGCCCAGCAGGCCCGTGCAGCCGTACGTCCGGGCGTCGGCGGCGTCCTTGCGCATTCGGCCGGCCCAGAGTTGCGGCGCGAGCAGGTTCGGGTCGTCCTCCAGCCAGGGGATGGCCCACTGGGGCCGGCCCCGGACGTCCGCGAATCCCGGCTCGACGGGCGACTTGCCCACCTGCCGGTTGATGCACGACATCGGCATCGCCTTGGGCAGGTGCTCGTCGAACAGGGCCCGGTTCTCGGGCGGGCCGAGTACCCACCCGCACGTGGCCAGCGTGAAGCCGGGCTGAACCTGCTTGTGGGCGGCGAGGGCGGCACCCAAATCGGCGAGCGTCGCGTCGACCTGTTCCTGCTTCGGGCCCCGCCAGGTCCAGCCCTCCGGCGTCCAGAACCAGTAGGTGTCCAGCGGGTACGCCTGCGCGATGCGGCGGAAGATGCCCTCGTACAGTTCCTGGACGACCTTGGGATCCTTCGGGTCCTTGCCGAGTGCCTTCAATCGCTCCTGCACCTTGGCGGGGATCTTCAGCGGCGTCTCGGTGCCCACGCACGTCTTGACGCCCAGGCGGTGGGCGAAGGCGAACGCCTCGCCGAGCATCTCGCCGACGCGGCCGAACAGTTCGTTGCACGGCTCCGGCT
>Ga0114922_10004271_pt1 | contig 13265 bp, 14 predicted proteins | sample AartaG_FD_100975 | JGI IMG/M metagenome (GOLD analysis project Ga0114922, IMG submission 100975) | Deep subsurface microbial communities from Aarhus Bay to uncover new lineages of life (NeLLi) - Aarhus_00045 metaG | ecosystem: Environmental > Aquatic > Marine > Oceanic > Sediment | place... | reverse complement strand
CTGTTTTGACCAGAACAGAAAAATCTGATTCTATAGAGAGCATGTATGCCAGCTTTCACAGAAACCTGATTCTCTCCGTCCTGATCATCTCCCTGTTCCACCTGCTCGTATTTTTCGCAGGGATTTATCTGGTTTTTCAACTGAATATCCTGCCGGATGTGTTGGGTGATCTGGCCGAGCCCCTGCCCGGCTGGCTGTTGGTCCTGAGCAGACCGGAACCGCAATACTTGCGCATCATCGCTCTGGCCGGAATGGCCTGTGTGCTCGCGTTTGCCGTCCTGGCCAATCTGGGAGTGCGCACGCTATACCGCAGAACAGACTCGGCGGAGCTTCTGTTCCTCATGCTCTTCTGTCTGTCCCTCTGTCCGGAGGCCTGGCGACTCGGCAATCTGATATTCTCCGCTCTGGGATTGTCTCAGTATCTAACCGTGGTGATAACGCGTTTGGTGCTGTTCTCCCGTTTCTTCGGGCTGCTCTGCTTGCTGGTGGCCAGTCTCTATGCGGTGGGCATGAAGTATATTCAGTATCCTGTTCTGATCGGTGGAATGGCCGTATTGGCCTTCTCCCTGACCGGCGTTCTGCCCCTGGACACCAGCCTCTATGAGCCGACTTTTCTCTACAAACTGGGAGACCGGCAAGGCTACCTCTTTGTGCGATTGATCCTGGCGCTGCTCATGGTTGTCAACTTCGTGGCTGCCGCCCGGGTACGCCGCAGCCGCCGCTTCGCCGTGGCCGCGGTGGCTGCCTTCCTGCTGTTCGTCGGCCGGGAGCTGCTTCAGTATGGGATCGCGCCCCTGCCGATTGTGCTTGGAGCGGCTGCATTGATCGCCGGATTCGTTGTATTCGTGCGACAGATCGTGGTCTTCTACCTGGGATTTTAAATTTCCTGGGCTAATACAATTACAGCTGCAGGATATAAGTCGCTACCAAACCTGTTCCCACCGGCAGGATCAGGTTGTCGAAGTCCCGGATCGGGATGAGCTCCAGCATCGTGGCTGCCACGGCTATGGCAAAGGCGATGGACAGCCGTCCGGTGAGCTTCCAGGTACCCAGCAGCACGGCGAGGAAGCAGGCCGTTGTGCCGGCAAGGGTCTTGTTCCGTGTGAAGGGGATGGAGGGACTGCGGAAGAGCTTTCCGGCCAGGCTGGCAAAACCGTCGCCGAAAGCCAGGGCGTAGATGGCGATAGCCGCCGCAGTGGAGGGATAGAGGAGCAGGGAAAGCATGGCTCCCACACCCAGGGTAACCGGACCGAGCACGAAACGGCCTCTGTCCCGTTCCCGGGAAGCGATTACAGTCAGGTCGGATATTACCAGCACGGGACGGCCCTCGATGCGCATCCGTTCGGCGAACACGTAGAACAGTGTCCCTCCGGCCAGAAGCATCATCGTCACTCTCAGATCCACACCGGCCAGCAGGGGTACGAATGCTATAAGCAGATGCAGGGCCTTGCGGACGATCTCGCCCCCGAAGGCCTGAGGAACGGCGAAATACTTTTTGTTTACAATCGGCCTGACTAAGGATGCAATACGGTCCATCTTTTTCTCTCTCTCGTATAGTATCAATGCAAGAATCAGACCTATCCTACGTCTTTGGTCGTTGTTCTAATTTGCTGTGAAATATGAAAATATAGATGGCCGCTAGAGCGGTTCGGGGAAAGGTATCAACATTGTATGATTATTGATACGGTTTTTTCATAATAGTTGATGCTGTTCGCCCCGATCGCCTGCGGGAGCGGGCATCAACGGATCTTATTGCGGAGCTTCCTTCCCTTGGGGCGTTCGGCCCTGGCGCTCTGCTGCTCCCGCAGGCGCTCGGCCCGGGATTTGTAGAAGAGGTACAGGCCGACGCCGATCAGGATCATGATGAGGTTGAGGATCTGCCCCGTGGTGAAGTTGAAGGGGCTGAACTGAATGGCCGGATTGGCCAACTCCACCAGCCGGATGGGAAACTCCAACCCTAAGTCCGGTTGACGCACGTACTCGATCAAGAAGCGGAAGAAGCCGTATCCCATGACGTACACGGCCATCATCTGGCCCGGAAAGGATTTACGTTTTCGGAATCCGAACCAGAGTATGGCCCACAGAACGATTCCCTCGAAAAAAGCCTCGTACAGTTGCGAGGGATGGCGGGGAAGATTGACCAAACGTACTGCGCTGATGTCTATCCCGACCTTGGCCGCTATCTCCTGCACCCAGGGTTCGGAGGTGGGAGAGAGGTGCTGGGAGGGCACGGAGCCCTGGAAGCGTCCGTTCACGATTTCCTGGCGGGGAAAGATCATGCCCCAGGGCAGGGTGGTGATGCGGCCGTACAGCTCCCCGTTTATGAAGTTGCCCAGCCTGCCGAAGGTGTAGCCCAGGGCCGAGCCGGTGACAATCATGTCTCCCCACTCCGGGATGGAAAACTTCTTGACCCGCAGATAGATGACGATGGCCACCACGGCACCGAGCAATCCCCCGTGATAGGACATACCTGCCAGTCCGGTGAAGCGCAGCTTTCCCCCCTCGATGGCGATCGGAAGAATGATTTTCCAGGGAGCCTTGAGATACTCTCCGGCCGGGGCGTAGATGGTTACGGCGAACAGCCGGGCGCCAACCAGTAGGCCGACGATCCCCCAGAAGAACATGTTCAGTACGTCGTCCTTCTGGACATCCAGGGCCTTCTCTTTCACCTGGAGCCTCACGATCTGGTAGGCGATAAAGAAGGCCACCAGGTACATCAGCCCGTACCAGCGCAGGGGCAGTCCCGGAATAATCTCCGGGTGAAGCCACGTGGGAAAAGGAATATAACTCAAGATCTGCATCGGCTGTACCTTACTCACTCAGCGGTTTTTCTTCAATCCTTCCGGTGGTGGTGTTAAAGAAGAAAACGACCTCTCTCCGCCGTTCACCGTGACCGGTTGCACCATAGATCGAATATTAAGTGAACGCGGTCAGCACCGCAAGGCCCAGGAAAAGGCCGGTTAGAAGAAGTTTTACAGGCTTCATGCTTTTCTGAACCCACCAGCCGAGCCTCTGCGAGCTAATCCCCCAGTAGCTCAGGGCAAAAACAATCAGCAGCGGCAGGATGAAGGCGAAGTTGTAGGCAAGCAGGTAGGAGAGCGAACCGGCATCGCGCCGCACTCGGTGCAGGTACACCAGTGTGGGAAAGTAGACCTGCCCGGTGCAGGCCAGCTCGAACAACGATACCAGAAAACCGAGCACGAGCGAGCTGGCCATCAATGCCGCCGCACGGGTTCTGCTCTTGATGTCTCTGTGAAGGCGCCGCTTGATTGCTTGGGGTAGCTGAAGCAGCACCCTGTCCGTTCTTCCCGAGCGAAGCTGAAAATAGTCGTACAGGCTCAGGGCTGCGAATACCAGCAGCACGGCGATCAGTATCCAGCGGATCACCGCGGCAACAACGGGGAAGGCCGAGGCCACCCGGACGGCTTGAAAGAAGCCCAGCCCGATCAGGAGGTAGGTGACGAACACGGTAATGGAGAAGAACAGGCCGATCTGCAGTACCTGGATCCGGGATCGGCCCGCAACGGCCAGGGCTGAGATCAGAAAGACCAGGGTGGTGAAGGCACAGGGATTGATGCCGTCCAGCAGACCGGCGGCCAGAATCGGTACAAGGGCCAGCCCGGAGGCGCTCCCTTGGGTAACAGGCGGTTGTTTTTCCCCGGTGAGGGGTTCTTCCCGCAGCAGATGCTCCAGCTTCTCCTCGATCGCCGTCTCACCCTGCAGGATCGTACTCCCGACCACCAGAGCCGGATAGGCCCTCTCCTCCTGCCCCGTCTGGCGAAGGATTTCCTGGTAGGCTGCGTACTCCTGCGGATCGAAGATATTGTGCTCTCTCACCGCCAGGGGTACCCCTGTCATCCTCTCGATCCCGGGAATGGTGCGCCGAAGCAGGCGCTGGCAGCTGCGGCAGCCCGGGGATGCGTAGAAATCGACGGAAAGCTGCGGAGGCCGAGCCTCCAGCGAGTCCTCCGGTTGCATATCGGTGCCCGTGTCCGCCGAGGTTTCGGTCTCCGGGGATTCCGTTGCCACCTCCCCGAGAACCAGATACAGGGCTTTGGGCAGCTGGTCCAGATTGGTGCGGATGATGATATCCTTCTGCACCGAGCCCGGTTCATCGACCGGATCGAAGGCCAGCCGGATGCGCCCCGACTCCCCCGAGGCCAGTTGCAGCTTCGCGGGAGTGATCCAGAGACATTCGCAGGTGCTGACAAAGGCGATCTCCGCCTCCCGGCCGGACCTGTTCTCCACAACCACCTCTGTGGTCACGACTCCACCGTTTTGTTCAATCCTGCCGAGATTCCACTCCGAGGGGTTGAGTACCACGAGGGGTTCGCCCCCCAGCACTAGAGTCAGGATCAGAGTGATCAGATTCATGCTACTTTTCTACCGGGAGCTAAAGCCGCTCCCTCAACCTGTTTTTGTACTCATCGATTCGCCGGCGCACAGCCGGGTCGTCGGGATCATTCTGCCAAGAAAACAAGTGAAAACTGTTGCTGTATTCAACGCCCCCGCCCGCCTGGACCTCCAGGGTGAGGATTCCCAGCCTGTTGCCATCCTCCCCCGGGGAGGCGAGGATTGTGTCCCCCACTCTGCGGGGTTCGATCAGTTGCTGTTCATGAGCAAGAATCAGCACATCGACTCCCGCCACGGCTTCGGCCAGCTGCTTTGCGCCCTGGTAAGGGCCGTGATACAGCGCCACGGTAATCTCCACCCTCTGCTCGTCCAGGTAAGTCAGCTGATTCCGAGCCGCAGTTCGGGGGTCTTGGATTTTGAGTTTGGTTTTCAGCTGGGGAGGGTAGAGGGTGAACACCTGCGGGTCGATCAGGGCGAACAGCCCGATACTCAAGCCTGCTCTTTCGACGATCTGCGGTGTGGGAGAGAAAAAGATGCAGCGGTTCTCATCCGGGCAGATTGTGAGGTTGTGGGCCATCAGAGGATACCGTTCCCGGTACTCGAGGAGGCTCTCCACTCCATTGGCGAACTCCTGGTCTCCCAGGGCGATCGCCGTATAGCCCAGCTCCAGGTAGGTGTCAAAGATGGCCGTGGCCAGCTCCGGGTCGGGGTAAGGATCCAACAGGTCTCCCCCATCAACCAACAGGACCTGTTCCGGCTGTTCCAGGGTCCGCAGCCAGGCGGCCCGTTTAACCAGACCGGAGCGGGGCTGACCCTTGCAGTCACAGCCGTCCAGGTTTCCGTTGAGGGAGGAGGAGTAGAGGATCGTGAGGGTACGTTCCCCATCCCCGTGGGCAAAAAGTGAAACCGCGGCCAGTGCCAGAGCCAGGGCCGCCGGCAGGGCTTTCATATCAGGATCCGAGGATGGAGCTGATCACTTCGTACAGGTCTTCCCTGTACCCTACCTCCTTGTGAACGATGGACCCTTCCGGATTGATCAGGAACAGCGACGGGATCTCCCCGACTTCGTATTTCTTCACGGTTACCTGGTAATGATCCAGAAGGACGGTCAGCGGGGTGGGCTTGTTGTCGAAGAAGGGGATGACCACTTCCGCGCCTTCAGAATCCGTGGCAAAGACAATGACCTCCAGACCCTGATCGGAAAAGTCCCGGTACAACTGCTCGATGATGGGTATCTCTTTCTTGCAGCCTTCGCAGTCGGTGGCAAAAAAGTCCAGAATGACCCAGCCTTTTCCAAGATAATGCTTGGATAGCACGTGGTGCTTGGAGAGGTCCAGGTTGACGAAGGGGGGAGCTTTGTCCCCGGGTTCCAAGGCGAATCCGCTGAAAGCGCATAGTAGAAGAACTAAACTTAACAATGATCTAATTGGTGTAGGTTTCATCTTTCGCATTTTAGGACAAACTGCCTCAGCCGGCAAGTCAGCGCTTTCGGGTTTTTAAGATTTCCGGGCTATGGTTTCTCTGTACTCCGGAAGGGGCGGTTCTTGCTCCTGCTGCTGGACAGCCGGCGGGGAGGGGGAAGCTTTTTCGATCTGATAGGAGAACAGTAAAAATAGAACGATCAGGTCCGTCACAGAGAGGACAAGCAGAATGGAGAACGGTGCGATCCGAAAGGGTGGAAAACCAGTGGACAGGAAGCGCAGGCCGGTACCGATGGGCTCCAGGATGATAAGAAGCAGGGCGCTGAACAATCCCAGGAGTTTGCCCAGTCTGACCAGGTTCAGCAGAATACGAAATCCTTTGGGATCCACGAAGAGAAAAAGAAGGGAGGCCGTCACCAGCAATCCCCCGTTTCCAAGCACCAGCAGCCAGTAGATGCCCTGCCTGTTCGCTTCCAGAATCTGGCGGAATATGATCCAAACGGCCAGAAATATGGCACAGAAGCGCAGTAGCTCCCAAATCGCGGCTATCAGGAAAAAGATTCTGCGGATCCTCATGATCTATACGCTCTGAGCTCCAAGTGTAGACCTGCTTGTGTTTTCGGGTCAATAAGCTTCTCCAATTGACAAAGCCTGCGGAATTCTTCACTTTAACTACTGGAGTCAATGAATGGAAAAGAAGCTTAAGTTCTTCAAAGAGCGGACCCTTTGGATCGTGGTTACCGCTTTTCTGGTAGCCGTGATTGTTCTTCTCAGTTTTGCTCCAAGGGTTTTAGCGGGAAATCAGGAGGCGGAAAATCAGCGTCTTCTGAGTACCTTTTTCGAAGTATTCCGTTTCGTACAGGAAAACTACGTCGAAGAGGAAAAGGTCGATCCGGACAACCTGATCGAAGGCGCTATGCGGGGCATGTTCGAAGCCCTGGATGATCCCCACTCCGCTTACCTTTCCCCTGAGGAAATGCGGGACCTGGATGATACGACCATGGGTCGTTTCGGCGGAGTTGGACTGATCATTTCCAAGATTGATCGGGGTGTGGAGGTGGTTGCGCCGATCGAGGGTACCCCCGCCTACCGTGCGGGAGTCAGCGCCGGAGATATAATCGTGGCGGTGGACGGAGAATCGGTGGTGGATCTGAACATCGATGAAGTTCTGTCCGTGCTCAGGGGAGAGCCGGGTTCCTCGGTTAACATGACCATCATCCGCGGAAAAAACCTGAGATTCGACGTGCGGGTAGTCCGGGATATGATTGAAGTACCCACGGTCCGCCAGGATGTTATTCCCGAAGATATCGGCTATTTACGCATCATCCAGTTTACGCCGCTGACTGTCGATCGGGTGGAGGATACCCTTCAGCAGTTCGCAGACAGCGGTTACAATTCCCTGATCATCGACCTGCGCAGCAATCCGGGGGGACTGCTTTCCGGCGTGATCGATATCTCCGATTTCTTTCTCTCCAAGGGGCCGATCGTCAGCACCCGCTCCCGGGTGCCTTCAGAGAACCACGTGTTTTATGCCTCTTCGCGCAATACCATCGTGCCCGCGGATCTGCCCATCGTTGTGTTGATCGATCGCGGCTCGGCAAGCGCCTCGGAAATCCTGGCCGGCGCGCTGCAGGATACCGGACGGGCTGCCATTATGGGGGAGAAATCCTACGGCAAGGGATCGGTGCAACAGATCAAGCGGATCGGTGATGCCGGTTTCCGCCTGACCATGTCGCGCTACTACACCCCGTTGGGGAAAAATATCGACAAGATCGGGATATCCCCGGACGTTCCGGTCGGGGAGCCGGAGCTCACCGAGGAGGAGGAGCTGGCTCTTTCCCGTATCCTTGAGCAGGAGCTGATCAAGGATTTCCTGAGCCGGTATCCGAACCCCACGAATGAGAATATCGACTCTTTCGAACAGGAGCTGGTCGGCAAGGAGATCCAGCTGGAGGACCGCTACATCCGGCGCCTGGTCCGCAATGAGCTCAACCGCACCAACAACAATCCCCCGGTTTACGATCTGGAGTTCGACCTGGTTCTCCAGGAAGCGGTGAACTACCTGCGGGATTGATGTGGAGCTATCGGAGATAGCGATGTCAAACAGTCGATCATGACTTCCCGTTTTCAGCTGGACAGTAAGGACCGTTGTCAACTCATAGACATCACCTCTGAGGTAAAGAAAGCGGTTCGGGACGCCGGAGTTTCCCAGGGGTTCTGTACTGTTTTTGTGCCCCACACCACCGCGGGTGTGACGATCAATGAAAATGCCGATCCCAGCGTGGTGCGGGACATGCTCATGGAGCTGGAGAAGGTCGTTCCTTTTAACGACCATTATACCCATCGGGAGGGAAACTCCGCGGCCCACATCAAAGCCTCACTCATGGGCTCTGCGGTTCAGCTCATCGTGGATGCCGGACGGCTGAGCCTGGGAACCTGGCAGGGGATCTACTTCTGTGAATTCGACGGTCCCCGGCGGCGCTCGGTCCAGGTACAGGTGCTCGGTTCCAGCGGTTCATGAGGGTGTTCGTCCTCCCCCAAGATCCACCCTTCGGACCGTTCATCGATCTCACGGGTGAAGACCATCACTACCTGGCCCGGGTACGCAGGGTCCAGGTAGGGGATCGCTTCCCCGGCAGGGACAGCGGGGGAGGGCGCTGGCTGTGCACGGTCGCACGCATCGGTCCCTCTTCCCTGCGACTGCGTTTGGAAGAAGCAGCGGCTGCTGAAAATCTCGAGCAGCATTCGATCCACCTGGTCCAATGTCTTCCCAAAGCGACCAAGATGGATCTGATCGTTCGCCAAGCCACCGAGGCGGGGGTGCAGCGGGTGGTACCGGTCTACAGCCGATACAGCCAGGTGAAGATCAAAGACGGGAAGGAAGCGGAGAAGAAGCTGGCGCGTTGGCGGCGGATCGCCCGCCAGGCGGTCCAGCAGAGCGGGGCGGCCGGGTCGCCGGAGATAGAAGCTCCCACGGAGCTGAAGGCTCTGCTCCCCCGGCTGGGCGAGGCTCGGGAGGAGGAGGTTCGGCTTTTCTTTCACCAGGACAGAGAGGCAGCCGATACGCTTCACGGATGTCTTTCCAAAAGTGTGAAAATCGTTACACTGGTGGTTGGTCCGGAGGGAGGGCTGTCCGCCGAAGAGGTGGAGTTGCTCAGGAGCAAGAGCTTCGTGCCCATCACCGTGGGTCACACGGTGCTGCGTACGGAGACCGCCGCGTTGTACGCCATCGCGGCGGTCCAAATCGTGATGCATGAGAGGAACGCGTGGGCGCCAACGTAGCAACCAATAGAATCCGCATTCTTGATGTACCCCTGGATTGTGTTGACGAGCAGCAGGCCCTCAAGGCCATCGCCGCTTTCCTGGCCGATGGGGAGCGGCATCAGCTCGTTTTCCTGAACTTGAAGAATCTGTTCAAGGGCCGTCGTGACCCCGAATTCCGCCGCCTGCTGCGGGAGGCTTCCCTGATCCTGCCGGTTCATCCGGGTTTAGCCCGGGCGACCCGCTGGCTGCGCAAACTCAAACTGACGGTGTATTCTCCGTTCTCCTTCATCATCCGCATGCTGTCTCTGAGCGAACAACTGAACCGTACAGTGTACCTGCTCGGAGCTCGTAAGGAGGATATTGAACGAGCCGAACGAAACTTGCGGGATTCCTATCCTCAAATGCGACTGGTGGGTCGCTTCTCCGGTTACTTCGCCAAGCCTGCGGAGAAGCAGGTTCTCACCGCTATCAAGAAAGCCTCTCCGTCCTTCTTGATGGTCGGCAGCGGGCTTGCGGGCAGGGATCTCTGGATTCTGCGGAAGAAGCGGGAGCTCAATCCCGGTGTGTCTGTCTGGGTGGGGGATTGCTTCGAGGTGTTTTCCGGAAAACGGCAGGCGAGTCGACTGGCCGCGGAGGGTGCCTCGCTAATCTCGATTTTCTGGTTCTGGCTGATCGTGCTGCTGTCCAAGATCTTCAAACGGTAGGGCAGCGCCGGCTGCCGTGGTGTTCAGCCGGCAGCGGTAACCGAATGGAATTCTCGGCTGTACCGCTGCCGTATCAATAATCGTATAGTTTCAAGTACTCGTACAGCTCTTTGAAGTTGGCCCGGGTGATCCGGATGATGAAACGACCCAGGGTGCTGCGGATCACCGGGATGAACAGCAGGAAGCCCAGAAGGTCGGTGATGAATCCGGGGGTGAGAAGCAGGATTCCCGCGGCGAAAATCCCTGTCAGGGTGATGAACTCCTCAGTGGGGAATACGCCCTGCTTGATCTTTTCTTTGAGCAGAACGAGGTTTTTCTGAAAGCCCCGCAGGGCGAAGAGCATGCCCATCAGTCCCGTGAAGGCGGCCAGGGCCAGGGTAAAGAAATGTCCCCCGAGCCAATCTCCCAGATAGATTATGAGAAAGATCTCGGCCAAGGGCAGCAGGGAGTACAGCAGGGCCAGGATGAGCAGTTTGGTGATGAAAGTCCTATCTAGAAAGTTGAGAAAGAACTTGGCCTGATTCATGCTCAGCATAGTAGCACGGCCGGTTGGGCTGGACAAGCTATGCCGGGACATCAGCCCCTGGGCTGATGTCCCGGGGCTGATGTCCGGGTACAACGGGTCTGTCAGGCCTGTTTCAGCTGATCCGCTAAAAACCCTTTTATCCGGGCGATCGCCTCAGCGCGGGTATTGTCCTCTTCGATGAGAATCTCATGTTTGGCGCCCCGTATCAGGGCCCGGGTGCACCCGGGGGCTCTGCGGCAGAAGCGATCCTGAGCGCCCAATCTGACCATGCTATCCTGCTCTGCCTGAAGTAACAGGAGCGGCACCGTGATCTTTCCCGCCTCCCGCACGGCCCGCTGTCCTGCCACCAGACTTTCCCGAAGCCAGTGATTGGTCACCCCTCCGAACTGGATTGCTTCGGTGTTTGGGATGATCTGCTCCTCCCACAAGGACCAGCGAGGGTAGCTGTTGGTGATCCTGTTGCTCCGAAACTCTGGGCGCTTGATATCCCGCTGCCCGGGGCCGTACTGCTCTCGCCGACCGGGGCGATCCAGCAGGCGGGCCAGGGTGCGAGTTACAAAACCGGGAATCGGACCGATTGCCACGTCGAAGAAGGGAGAGCAGAGCACTCCGGCCTGAAGTGTTTCCGGATGTTGCTCCATGTACAGCGCAGCTATCAGAGCTCCGGTGGAGTGGCCGAGCAGATACAGCTTTTTGTGCCCGTCGGCTTTGACCACGGTGTCCACGAAGGCAGCCAGATCTTCTACGTACTGCCCAAAGCGCTCCACGTGCATCTTCAGCCGGTCCGGCAGAGGCCGTTGGGAGAAACCCATGCCGCGGTGATCCATGGCGTACAGGCTCAAGGGCAGATCCTGCAGGTCGTAGAATAACTCGGCGTACTTCAGGTAGGTTTCGGATTTGCCGGGCAGGATCACCAGGGCGCCGCGGCTGTCCTTCCTGTCAAAGACGACCGTGCTGATCTTCAGCCCCCCCGCCCCGGAAAACCCGCCGAAACGTCCGCTGCTATAGAAGGGCAGCACCTGGGTTTCATATTTTTCGCGAAAACGCCGTTGTTCTTCCACAATCGATCGTTATACTAACCGATTTTTGGATTTTCTCAAGGGGGATCGGCGAGATTGGCGGTCGATTTCGTTGTGTTCCTGGTAGCGCTGTTTCTTCCCATCAGAAAAATTATGGCAAAGCGGAGCTGAGCCGCCGTAGAGAAAAACTTGCAGGATCCGCGGCCATACAATACCATAACTTGGGGTTGGCAATGATCCGGATTCTGTTTATCGACGACGATCCTCAAGCCCAGAAGACCCTTTCCACGGTGCTGGGGGAACGCTACGTTTTTGTCTCCGCACTGACGGCCGCCGAGGGCCAGGAGGTGCTGGAGAAGACGGATCCCGACGTGGTGCTATTGGACATCAATCTGCCCGATAGAAGCGGGCTTGATCTGCTTGATGAGATCGTGCAACGCCCCTTTGCTCCGCCGGTGATTATGCTCACCGCCTACGGAAAGGTGGAGTTCGTCAAACGGGCCATCCAAGCGGGAGCCTACGACTACATTCTCAAACCGTACACCCTGGATCATCTGGAGGGAACGATCCGCCGGGCCGTGGAGAATATCGCCCTGCGACGTGCCTACGTGCAGGGTATGGCCAGTGGGGCGCGCTCAGATGCACCGGTTTTGGGGAAGCTGGTCGGAGAGAGCAGAGCGCTCAAGGAGTTGAAAACCCTGATCGGCCGTTTTGCAGCCGGGGACTCACCGGTGTTGATCCAGGGGGAAAGCGGAACCGGCAAGGAGCTGGTCGCTGAGGCGATCCATCGTCTTTCACCACGAAAAGAAGGGCCCTTCGAGGCGATCAACTGCGGGGCCATCCCGGAAACCCTGGTGGAGGCCGAGTTGTTCGGGAGCGAAAAGGGTGCCTACACCGATGCCACCAGTCGGGCCGGTTGTTTCGAGCGTGCCGACGGCGGCACGATTCTTCTCGATGAGATCGGGGAACTTCCCCCCAAGGCGCAGATCACGCTGCTGAGGGTGATAGAGTTCAAGCGTATACATCGGGTGGGCGGAACACGCCCAATACCGCTGAACATCCGTATCCTCTCGGCAACCAATCGGGATTTGAAGAAGGAGGTGAAGGCGGGTCGTTTTCGTAGAGATCTGTACTACCGAATCAACGTGCTGTTCCTGCAGGTTCCCCCGCTTCGCCACAGGGACAGTGACATCTCTGTTCTCTGCGCTTATTTTCTGAAAGCTAAGCGAGCGGATCTTCGCATCCATCCCCGGGCCATAGAGAAGCTGCTGACCCACTCCTGGCCGGGGAATATCAGGGAGCTTCGCAATGTGATCGAAAGAGCTGCGGTTCTCAGCGAGGGGGATGAGATCCGGGCTCAGGATATCCAGTTTTATTAAACGAGATATTACTTCAGTGGGCGGACATAGATCCCCTCAAGGACCCAGGCCGTCTCATCCTCGGCGATCTCCACGGTTTGAAGCGGTATGGCGGCGATCAGGATTGTTTGATTGGTCGCAATGACCCCGGGGGGCGGATTTCGGGGAACTCGGGCGGGAAACACACCGGCAAAGCGGGGCCCTGAGAACAGAACCCAGCAGGAGTAGCTTCGGACCTCATCCAGACCGACCCATTCTCCCGAAACGAGCTCGACCTGGGCCAGGTAACTCTCTTCATTCGCATCCAAGACGATAATATTGGTGACCGTTCCGTCCAGCAGAAGGAATCGGTCCATCAGTCCATAGGCTGCTGCGGTGGCTTCATCCAGCTGGTTCAGCGTCTTGATGGTTACGGAGAAGTCCGCTACCGCATCAAAGTCCCCGGCGTCTATGGAAAAGGCGGCCGGGACCCAGATCATCAAAACAAGGACGGCGCCGATTGCTCGTTTCATACCGAGAAGTTTAGTTGCTTCTGCTCCTGAAGGTCAAGGTTCGATTTGGTTGTGCTCAATTGCGCTGCGGGCGACCAGCCCGCTGATCTTTTCGAACACCCTGGCCAG
>Ga0114922_10004270_pt1 | contig 13265 bp, 14 predicted proteins | sample AartaG_FD_100975 | JGI IMG/M metagenome (GOLD analysis project Ga0114922, IMG submission 100975) | Deep subsurface microbial communities from Aarhus Bay to uncover new lineages of life (NeLLi) - Aarhus_00045 metaG | ecosystem: Environmental > Aquatic > Marine > Oceanic > Sediment | place... | reverse complement strand
GCGATAGATGCCGTAGCCCGCGGCAGCCAGACTCACCAGACCACCCAGATTAGCACAGCCGCTTAACATAAAAGATGCGAGCAAGATAAAAATAATAGCCCTCTTCAATGCCCACCTCCCTAATTATATTCCCACAAGGCAAATATTGTTCTCCTCGGCAACTTTTAGGCACTGTTGCTTCTCCAGAAAGAGCGTCTTCCCTGCCTCCATAGCCAAAACCGCACAGGATGCGCAAACTAAAGAATCCAGTGTCTTCGGCCCTACAAAAGGAATATCAAAACGCATATCCTGATGGGGCTTGCTGACTTTAATCACCACTGCCCCATCCCCGGCTAAGACACCTGCGCGCTTTATTGCTTCATCAGTACCTTCAATTGCCTCTATTGCCAAAATGGCTCTATCTTTTACCACCACTGTCTGGCCGATATCCAAGCCGGCAATGCGTCTGGCAATAGAGCGGCCAAAACGGATATCCTGCCATTGCGCCTCTGTGGGCTTAATATTGCTTAAATGTCCTCGAGAGACAAGATGGTCTTTCAAAAAAGTAGTGGAATCTAAAAGTCTTATCCCCATTCTTCTTAACATTCGGGCAATCTCCCCGAGCAGAGAATCGGCCCTTTTATCTCTGACCTTTTTTAAAAACTTCTTTAGATTCTCATCCATAGAGATATTCTTGTTAAAGATATGGGAAGGTCTTATCTGGCCGGCCATAACTACTTCTTTCAATCTTTCTTCTTTCAGGATATGGAAAAACTCTTTTAACTCGCCGAGGCCAATCCAGATAATCTTGTGCACATAATTTTTTAGTTCAGGATCGGTCTCCTCGCGCACAGCTATAGCCACAATCTCCTTTCCATAAGAGAGGGCACTCTTAGCAAAAAGTATGGGGAATTGACCGTTTCCAGCTATTAGACCAATCCGCTCTTCCATTACCTTTTATAACGCCTTTTGTTTACGGTTTATACACGTTTATCTACAGACGCCCCGTTGGGAATTTTTGATAAAATCGATCAGGCAGGTGACCTCAGAAACAGAGGTTAGCTCTTCTTCAACCTTTTTCAGGGCATTAGAGATAGATAGGCCGGAGGTGAACAGGATAGTAAAGGCATGTTTTAAGGCTGTCTTGGCCTCTTTGGTTATACCTGCGCGCTCAAGACCGACTTTATTTAAGGCGCGCACGCGAGCGGGGTGCCCGTCGCACATTGAATACGGGGGAATATCCTGAATAACCTTAGAGCAGCCTCCGACAATGGAAAGACGCCCGATACGCACAAATTGATGAACAGCGGCTAAACCCCCGAGGATAGCCCTGTTTTCAATAACGATGTGTCCGGCCAAAGTCCCCACATTCGCTATAACTACATTATTGCCAATTAGACAATCGTGGGCGATATGGGCGTAGGCCATCAGGAGGTTGTTGCTTCCGATAACGGTCTTCTCGCTGGCTGCCGTACCCAGATTTATTGTGACATACTCACGAATGACATTATTGTCTCCTATGATAAGGGCGGCCTTCTCGCCTTTATATTTTAAATCCTGAGGGATGCTGCCGACTACCGCCCCTGTAAAAATCCGGCAATTCCTGCCAATCGCGGTATCGCCGGTAATTACACAGTGCTCACCCACCCGAGTGCCTGGGCCAATTTTAACCTCAGGGCCGATGATAGAATAATGGCCGACTTCTACATCGTCGGCCAATTGGGCAGATGGAGCAATTTGGGCAGTTGATTGGATATTGGCCTTAGGCATTTTTGGACACCAGGCTGAACATCAGGTCAGCTTCGGCAACTATCTTATCTTCTACAACCGCCTTGCCATGGATCTGAATAGTTCTTGATTTTATTCTCACTACATCAATCTTCAAGAAAAGTTGATCTCCCGGGACTACTGTCTTTCTGAATTTGACTTTGTCCATACTCATAAAGTAGGCGAGTTTCCCCTGATTTTCCGGGCGGGAAAGCATTAGAATTCCGGAGGTCTGGGCCATAGCCTCAATAATCAAGACCCCGGGCATTACCGGCCGGCCCGGGAAATGGCCGGTAAAAAATTGTTCATTGACAGTTGCATTTTTGACTCCCACAATATGCTTACCTTCTTCAAACTCTAATACCCTATCTACCAGAAGAAAGGGATATCGATGCGGCAAAATCTGCATAATCTTCTCTATATCAAATGGAGGAGGTAGGCCTTTTGAGCCCTTTTGAGGGCCTGGGCCGAATAATTTGTATTTCTCTCTGGCCTTATCCAGCTTCTTGAGGAAGTTAATGTTTAAAGGATGTCCGCTCTTTACCGCCGTCACATGCGCTTTAATAGAAGGAGCCAAAAGGCAAAAGTCGCCGATTAAATCTAAAACTTTATGCCGGGCAAATTCGTCGGTAAATGTGGGTTTGCCTTCGACCACACCGGATTTTCCTACCACAATGGTGTTATCGGCTGTGGCCCCCTGACCTAAACCCTGGCCCCTTAAGCTGTCCATCTCATCTTCCAAACAAAAGGTCTTGCAAGGGGACACTTCCCGCGTAAAAGTCTCTTCGGTTATAACGAGCTCTAAGAATTGATTCAGGGAAAGCGCGGGGTAACTTAAGGTGTATGAAATTCTAAAGTTCTCATCGGGAAAGGCTGCTAAAAAGGCATCGCCTTCTCTTAACCATACCGGCTCATGGAGCACAAATGACTCTTTGGGGCTGTCCAATTCAACAATCCCGGCGCCGCGCAAGATCTTCTGAAACCTAACAGCTGCGCCATCCAGAGCGGGTATTTCCTCAGCATTAACTTCAATAATTATATTATCTATACCCAGACCAAAAAGGGCGCAGAGCAGATGTTCTACGGTATGAACCTCGGCACAACCCTGTCCCAGGGAAGTGCGGCGCAAGTCGAGATACCTCTCTATAACATTAGAAATAGATGCGCGCACAACCGGTTTACCCGGCAAATCTACCCGGATAAAGTTTATCCCCGTGTCTTTTTCGGCTGGCTTAAACACGAGCTCTACCTTCTTGCCCGTGTGGATGCCTACGCCGCTAACTCTGGCCTTGCTTTTTATGGTTTTTTGCCGTTCCATAGAGTTCTTACCTCTTCTGGACCTTTCTCTCTAACTCTGCCGTCTTTTTAAATAAAGCAGGCAGTTTTTGTATATAGGCATTTATTCGTTTAGCTAAGTGGTGCGGTTTAGCTGGATATCCCGAAACGCAGGTATCGGCAGGGACGCTTTTAGTTACCCCTGCCTGAGCGGCAACAACGGCGTTGTCGCCAACCGTAATATGGCCGACCAGCCCGGCCTGCCCGGCCAAAGTTACATTCTTACCCACTACCGTGCTTCCGGAAATCCCGGTCTGGGCTACAATGATGGAATTCTCACCAACTACCACATTGTGGGCAATCTGCACAAGGTTATCAATCTTGCTGCCCCGGCCAATGAGAGTCTTATCAAAACGCGCCCGGTCAATAGTTACATTGGCGCCGATCTCTACATCGTCTTCAATTATTACTGTGCCTATCTGAGGGATCTTATGGTGAATTCCGCGCAGTTTAGCAAAACCGAACCCGTCGCTGCCAATAACTGTGCCGTTATGGATAATTACACGATTGCCGATAGTGACCCTTTCACGAATAGATACATGGGGATAGATAATACAGTCTTCGCCGAGCTTTGTATATTGACTGATATAGACACCGGGGTAGAGACAGCTCTTTTGCCCTATCTCGACGAAGTCCTCAATTACGCAATAGGCGCTAATCGCTACATCCTTGCCCAATTTTACATCCTTGCCCAGCACGACAGTGGGATGGACGCCTTGCGGCCGTTTGAGTTCATTTGCTGCGAACAGAGAAACCGCCCTGGCAAAGGCTAAGGAGGGACTCTCTGTACGGATTAGGGGTTTGGCGGCCTTCTTCACATCGAGAGATGTAATCACGGCTGAGGCGGAAGTTTTATTAATCAGAGGAAGGTATTTGGGGTTGGCCACAAAGGCAATCTCGCCGGTCTTCGCTTCTTTTATTCCCGAGACCCCGCAAATGGTTACAGAGGCATCTCCGGCAACCTCGCCATTTAGTATCTTCGCCAACTCCCCTAATGTCCTTTCCACCCTTTCCTCTCTACTTATTTTTTGTATCTCTGATTTAAGACTTTAATAATATCCTTCGTCACATCTAAGCTGTCGTCTTTATAAAGGAGTAGTGTGTCGTCAATTATTATATTATAATTGCGGCTTGAGCCGTATTCGCCAATAACATCTTTGACTTCTTTCATAATTTCCCGGAATTTTTCATCCCTATTTTGACGAAGGTTTGTACGTGTCTCGTAGGTGAAATCCTGCAGACCCTTAATTTTGGCATCCAACTCTTTTTGTTTTTTCTCCTTCTGCTTATCCGACAACAGGTCGAGCTTCTCCCGTAAGTTCTTAATTTCCTTAACCAGCGCCTCCCTTTGCTTATTTTTGCCTTCCGCTTCTTTCAATAACTGGCTCTCTCCGTCCTTGACTTTTTCATAGTCGTCCAGAACCTTTTTCAAGCTGATAAACCCCAGCTTCAAATCCTCTGCATAACCTAAACTTGCCCAAGTGCAAAAAGATACTATTAATAATACGGCTAAAACCTTACGCATCTTCCGCCTCCTCCTTTATTTAAAACCCTCTACTCATACTAAAATGGAAACGGCCCTCTTTTTCCTCACCTTCAGCCACCTTTAGAGGGTAGCCGTAATCTAATTTCACCGGGCCTATCGGGGTCTTCACCCTTAATCCTATCCCTGCACTATACTTAAAATCTCCGCTGGCAAACGCTCCTAATTTTTCCCAGACATTGCCAAAATCATAAAAGGCAGCAATCTTCATCAACTTAAATAAAGGATAGGTGAACTCGCAAGTTCCGTAAAGGGCGGATTCGCCTCCCACCGGCTCTCCGGAAACATCTTTTGGGCCTACTGCCCTTTCTTTAAACCCTCTGATGGTGCTTGTGCCTCCGGCGTAAAACTTCTCATATATAGGCAAAGTATCTGTATCGTCATATCTATCTGCGCCACAGGCAACAACCTTTAATTCTAACAACACTTTCTCAAAGAAAGTCTTATAAAAATCAAATGCGCCTCTGAGTTTGTAGAAATCTTTATCCTGGCCCAACAGACCGCCTGCTACCTCTGTGGAAGCGGATAAGACAAGGCCCTTACTGGGATTGTAGATATTATCGCGGCTATCTCTGGTTATACCTAAAAACAGGCTGCTGATAGTATTCTTCCCTACTTCGTCTTTTAAAGCCGGTGAGGCATCGTCCGCCACATTGGAGATATCTACATTCTCAAATCTATACATCAAATCTACCCGCACAAATTCCGTGAATTCTTTCCCCAGACGAACATCCCCCCCGCGCCTCTGTTCATCATAGCTATAGCCGCTGGTGCCCGAGCGTTCCCACACTTTATTATAACCATCTATGCCGAAAGATAAGGGATAACCGAATATCCAGGGCTCAGTGAAACTCAACTCGTATTCTTTACGGCTTGAGCCGAACTCTGCCTTCATCCTCAGGTCCTGGCCTGCTCCGGTAAAGGTATGCCAATTGGTAATGTCAAAGTTCCTCTGGGCTATTTCCACAAAGCCGACAAATCTTTCTACAGAACTAAAGCCTGCCCCAAAGGCAAACTCACCTGTCTTGGCCTCCTTAACATTAACGATTAAATCTTTTCTATCCGCATACTTTGTGGGCTCTGTATCATAACTGACTTCCTGAAAATATCCTAAATTGTATAGCCTTTCTTTGCTCCGTTTTAATTTGTTCCCGTCAAAGGCCTCCCCGGGATAGAGGCGCAATTGGCGCCTGATTACAATATCGCGGGTCTTGGTGTTTCCTCTAACTTTAATCTTATCGACATAGGCCAGCTCATTCTCTACTATTTTATAGACAAGGCCTATCTCTCCGGTCTTCTCATCCAGGATTGTATCTATCTCTACCTCCGCCGAGATATGTCCTTTCTCGAAATAAAAACTTTGCACGCTGGAGATATCGTATTTTACCTCATCCCGGTTAAAGACATCGCCGCCTGTCATAGAAAGTCTCTCTCTTATCTGAGATTCCGGAAAGATAAGTGCGCCCTCTATCTTAATCTCGCCCACCAAATACTGCTTCCCCTCATCTATTTTTACGGTGATATACATCTTCTTTTTTTCCGGGCCGAAGGAGCTATCGGTTAAAACCTTCACATCCAGAAAGCCTTGCTGGTGATAGAAGGAGATAATCCGTTCCAGATCAAGCTCTAACACCTCTTCCCTGTATAGACCGGAAGTAAACAAGGTATCACGACGCGTGCGCATAAGTTTTAAGAGCTTTTTATCGGAAAAACTTTCGTTCCCTTCAACGCAAATCTCTTTAATCCTGACACGCATCTTTTCCTGAATAATAATTTTCGCTTTCGCTTCATTAGTCTCTTCTTCAATCTCCATCTGGTAATCAATGTCGGCCAGGGCAAATCCACGGGCCTCGTAGGCCTTGCGGATATCGCGCATATCCTGCTTTAGGCGTTGCACATTGAAAGACTCTCCGATACGGGACTTTATCAACGCCTGCAGTTTCTCTGTTCTGATAGATTTATTCCCGGAAAGGGATACTTCTTTTAAAATCGGTTTTTCGCAAACCCGGAAGATTACCGCCACGCCTTCTTCATCTTCCTGCAGGTCAATCTTGATATCGGTAAAATAGCCAAGGGCGTAAAGGCGTTTCAGGTCATCGCTGGCGATAACCTGGGAAAAAGGTGCCCCTTTTCTCGTTCTCACCTTAGAAAGGATGGTAGCGCCGCTTATATTCTTATTGCCCTGCACCTCTACCCTGGTAACCATCATCTGAGGGCTATCCTGTTCCTCAGCCAGGAGCGCAGGAGAGAACAACAGAGTTGATATAAAAATTATCAGAGAAATACTCTTCAAGGGCTACTCCTCCCGTCTTGATATGCCTTCAAACCTTGTGTACTCGCTTAAGAACATGAGCTTCTGCGTACCTACCGGCCCGTTCCTTTGTTTGGCAATGATTACATCCGTAATACCTTTGTTCGTCTCCTTGGGATTATAATATTCCTCACGGAACAGAAGGATTACTAAATCCGCATCCTGCTCGATAGCGCCCGATTCTCTTAAGTCGGAGAGCCTGGGCCGATAGGTCTCTCTCTTTTCCGGGGCGCGGGAAAGCTGGCTAATAGCAATCAGAGGCACATTGAGTTCCTTCACCAATGTCTTTAAAGAGCGGCATATATCCGAAATTTCCTGTTGACGATTTTCCGTACGGCTTGCGCCGCTCATCAACTGAAGATAGTCTACAATAATTAACTCAATATTGTGGCGCGCCTTTAGCCTCCTGGCCTTGGCGCGCAATTCCAACGCCGAAAGGCCGGCACTATCGTCTATATAAATGGGGGCCTCGGCCAGCTTGCCTGCTGCTGTGACAAGTTTCGGCCAATCAGACTGGGTTAAATAACCGCTTCTGGCCTTCTGCAATTCAACGCGCGCATGAGAACAGAGCATCCTCTGCACCAGTTGCTCTTTAGACATCTCTAAACTAAAGACAGCTACCGCCTTCTGTTCATGCACCCCTATATATTCGGCAATACAGGCAGCAAGAGCGCTTTTTCCCATAGAAGGGCGCCCGGCAATCACTATTAAATCTCCGCTATGCAGACCCGCTGTCATTTCATCCAAATCATCAAAGCCGGTAGGCAGTCCGGTAACATGGGCCTTTCGGCGATAAAACCCTTCAATAGTCTCAATGCTATCTTTAATGATATCTTTTAACGCTACAGAGACGCCTTGCAGTTGCGAGCCGGCAATATCAAAAATCATCTTCTCTGCTTTATCCAACAGGGTCCCGGCGTCCTGTTGGCCGTCGTAACTCTGGGTGACTATGTGCGTAGCTGTGTTAATCAAGTTTCTAAGAATAGCTTTTTCTTTAACAATCCTGGCGTAATGCTGGACATTGGCGGCAGTGGGGACGGTAACAGTCAATTCAGTCAAATAGGCTACACCGCCTACTTCGTCAAGGCTGCCTCTTTTTTTCAACTCTTCAGTCAAGGTAACCAGGTCCACAGGCTTATTTAAAGTATATAAATCGGTTATGGCTTGAAATATTTTTTTATGCGCGTCCTTATAAAAGAGAGAGGGGTTGACTATCTCTACAGCCTGACCGATGGCCTCTTCTTCAATCAGCGTAGAGCCTAACACGGCAATCTCCGCTTCTAAGTTTTGTGGCGGCACCTTTTCTAATGTTATGTCCTTGATATCCTTAACTGCTTCTTTAACCGACATTTCTACTCCTTGACTACCCAAATCTTAGCCTGGGCAGTAACCTCGGGGTGTAATCTTATCTCTATCTTAAACACCCCTACTTCTTTAATCGGCTGGGTAAATTCTATCTTCCTTTTATCAATGTTAATTCCTTCTAACTTATATGCCTGGGCAATATCCTGGCTGGTTACGCTGCCATAAAGCTTTCCATCCTGCCCTGCCTGCAGCGTAATCGTGCAAGAGGAAGAGCTGATTTTTTGCGCCAGGTCTTGAGCCTCTTTCTTCTCTCTCTCCTGGCGATAGAGTATCCTTTTCTTCTCTTGCTCAACGAGCTCTAGGTTAGCTGGTGAAGCGGCAAGGGCTAATCCCTTCGGGAACAAGCAGTTCCTGGCATAACCTCTTTTTACAGAGACTACATCACCTGCCTTGCCTAATTTGTCAATGGCCTCCTTAAGTATGACTTCCAAATTATTTCCTTATAAAGGGCAAAAGCGCTATGTAGCGCGCCCTTTTTATGGCAGAGGATAGTCTTCTTTGATGTCTGGCGCAAACCCCTGAGTTGCGGCGAGGCATTATCTTGCCTCTTTCACTAATAAACCGGCTTAATTTAGTTATATCTTTATAGTCTATCTCTCTTACCTTCTCAGTGCAAAATGTGCAGACCTTTTTCCTGAAAACAAATTTCCTTGGCGGCCTTTTTTTCTTAATCCTCTTAACCATTTAGAAAGGCACCCCCTCTGAGCTGGAGGCAGCCTCTTTTCCTTTACCGGGCGAAGATGTGTCCGGGCCAGCTTCATTTAGAAGGGCCTCAAGCGATTCTTCTCCTTTGGGCTCTACACCTTCTCCTGATACCTGGGGTTTACCTAAAAATTGTATCCGTGAAGCCCTTACTTCTAAGACATTGCGTTTCTGCCCATCTTGTGTCTCCCAGGAACGCGACTGCAGTCTCCCCTCTACAAATATAGGTTTTCCTTTACTCAAAAATTGGGTGCAGGTCTCTGCCTGCCTGCCCCAGGCCACCACAGTAAGAAATGCCGTCTCTTCCTTTACTTCGCCTGTGGCGGTCTTATATCTTCTATTTACAGCAATTCTTAAGTTGGTTACTGCAATTCCGCTGGGGGTATACCTTAACTCCGGGTCGCGGGTAAGATTACCCATTAAAAATACCTGATTCAAATTAGCCATGTCTTACCTCCTGGCCCGCTTCGCTTATGCCACGGGGCGGGCTGATCTCTGGTTTCTTTTGTTTCTTTTTAATAATTAACACCCTTAAGACTTTCTCATTTATGTTGCAGGCCACCTTTAATCTCGAAACAACTGCGCCGGCCTGTGCGGAAAAGTTTATCAGATAATAAAGCCCTTCTTTACATTTATTGATCTCGTAGGCAAGGCGGCGCTTGCCGAAAACCTGAGAACTTTGCATCTCGCCCTGGTCCTGTTTCAAAATACTCTCCAGTTCTGCGATGAGCGCCTTTTGCTCTTCTTCTTTTAAACCCGGCTTAAAGATAAACATCCCTTCATATGTTTGCAATCTCAACCTCCTTCAATCAATTAAATTTATTCATCGCTGCCGCAATCCCTTCTTTTGCCCAAATAATGCTTGCTGCTACGGCTTTTTCTATTGTTTCATTTATAATCTTGATCTCCTTTTTATTAAAGCGACCTAATACATACTTCCTAAGTCTATTCTCGTCCGCCTTTACTTGCGGTATACCTACACCAATCCTTAAGCGAGGAAAATCCCTGCTCGCTAAAGCCCCTATTATTGAGCGTAACCCCTTATGCCCTCCGTCGCTACCTTTAGGCCTAAGGCGGATTTTACCTAAAGGCAGATTTACATCGTCGCAGATAGCTAATAAATCCGCAAGCTTTACCTTTTTCCACCTGACTATGGCAACTGCCGCCTCTCCGCTTAAGTTCATAAAAGTCAAAGGCCTGGCTAGAAGCAGTTGTTCTCCTTTAATCTTGCCTTGCCCTAAAAGACAACCAAACGCCTTTTGAGTTGTTTTTATCCTGCTGTCCTTGGCCAGTTTCTCAACTACCAGGAATCCCAAGTTGTGCCGGCTAAATCTAAATCTCAAACCAGGGTTGCCCAGTCCTAAGATTACTTTCACGCTTTTTACTTTTTCTCTGGCTCTTTAACTTCGCCTTCTTCGGCAGGGGCTTCTTCCTCTTTAGGCTTTTTCTCAGTGATTACTTCCGGCTCAGCCCCTTCTTCTTCAGGCACCTCAGCCTCTTCCTTTTCTACATGGGGTGCAGCCAGGGTTATCACTGTAGCCTCCGGGTCACTGAGAACCTTAACCTCCGCAGCTACCGACAAATCCTTTACCAATATAGAGTCGCCAATTTGCAATGGGGAGACATCTACAGGGATGTTTTCCGGGATCTGGGTAGGCAGACACTCAACTTCTATCTCCCAAAGGACATGCTCTAACACCCCACCCTCTTTAATGCCCTGGGCCTCGCCCTTAACAGCAATAGGCACTTTTACCACGAGCGCCTCGGTTAAGGATATCTCATTAAAATCGATATGTAGAATCTCTTGTCTTATGGCATGATATTGAATCTCTTTAATGACAGCGGTCCTGGACCTGCGATGTCCTTTACCTTTCGCTAAAGCAGCCCCTTCTACTTGTAAATTGACAATTACATTTTCTCCCGCCTTAGTATGAATTACCTCTAAAAAATCTTTACAGGATATTTTAATACTGAGGGAATCCCTGCCTTTATAAACTACTGCGGGAATAAGGCCGAGGCGCCGGAGCCTCTTTGCGGCCTCTTTACCCTTTTCTTCTCTCGTCTCTGCCTTTAAATTAATTTTCTCCATCGTCTATTCAATCAAATAAACAACTTACCGATTCCTCGTGATGAATCCGCTTAATGGCCTCACCAAGTAATGAGGCTACCGATAGGACCTCGATTTTCGGATGAAGTTTAGAATCTTCAACAGGCATTGTATTACAGACTGCCAGGCATTTCAAGGGGCAACTTTCAATCCTCTCCAGCGCCGGCCCGCAAAGGACAGCATGAGTAATAGCAGCATATATATCTTGCGCCCCATGTTTTTTTAATGCCGCGGTCGCTTCTACTAATGAACCGGCGGTAGATACTATGTCGTCAACAATAATCGCATTTTTGCCTTTTACCTCACCCATTATATTCATTACCTCGGTCTGCTGGGAATTAACCCTGCGCTTATCAATTATTGCCAGGTCCGCATGGAACCTTTTGGCGTAGGCCCGGGCCATCTTTATGCTCCCCACATCAGGGGAGACAACTACCAGGTTTCGTAAACGTAATTTATCGTAATATTCCACAAAGACATTTATGGCATAAAGATGGTCCACAGGGATATTGAAGAATCCCTGGATTTGCCCGGCGTGCAGGTCAATGGTCAAAAGCCTTGATGCACCGGCTACAGTAATTAAGTCTGCTACCAACTTCGCTGTAATAGGCACACGCGGCTGGTCTTTTCTGTCCTGGCGCGCATATCCGTAATATGGCAGCACTGCTGTAATGCGTGCAGCCGAGGCCCTCTTAAGGGCATCAATCATAATTAATAGTTCCATTATATTTTCATTCGAAGGAGGGCCGGTGGGTTGAATCACAAATACATCTTTCCCCCGCACATTTTCATTAATCTTTACACAAATCTCTCCTTCGCTGAATCTGGTAATAAGGGCCTCGCTTAATTTAATCTTTAAATACCGGGAGATGCTTTCGCTTAACCCGGGATTGGCATTACCGGAAAATAAAGCCAATTTATCAAACATCACTCACTTCCTTTTCTTCTTAAGGGTCCTGGCGGGAATACCTGCTACGGTTACTCCTGCAGGAACATTCTTATTTTTAGTAACTACGCTGCCCGCTCCGGTAACTGCTCTTTTGCCGATTTTAACCGGGGCAATCAAAATAGTGCCTACGCCAATAAAGGCCTCATCGTTAATAAAAGTACGATTTTTCTTTTTCCCGTCGTAATTTGCGGTAATAGCGCCGCAGCCGACATTTACCCTCTTGCCTAAAGTAGTATCGCCGATGTAACTGTGGTGTTTTATCTTGCAACCCGAGCCCACTCTTGACCTGACTACCTCCACAAAATTGCCAATTTCCACACTGTCTTCTAATACAGTTGCTGAACGAAGATGGGCAAAAGGCCCAACTTGACAGGCCTGTCCAATCTTTACCTTACCTTCAATAACAGTATGGGGATAAATAATCGTATCGCGACCGACTTCTACATCTGCATAAATATAGGTAGTGGCGGGGTCAATAATTGTTGCCCCCTGAGAAATTAACTCTTCTATATTTCTCTTATTTATTATAGCGTTAGCGCGCATTAAATCCTGACGTGAATTTACACCGAAGGCCTCATGCTCATCCTGCGCTGCCACACTCTCCACTTTTGTCTTTTTTCTGCTCAAAATCGCTATGGTATCGGTTAGATAATATTCTTCCTTTACATTGTCGGGTTTAATCTCTTCTAAAGCCGAAAAAAGTTCTTTTGCTCTAAAGCAATAGGCGCCTACATTAATTTCATCAATGGCCTTTTCATATGTATCGGCATCTTGCTCCTCAACTATTTTTATAATGCGATCGTCTTCGCCTCGTACAATTCTGCCAAAGCCGGTAGGGTTCTTTAAAAGAGCTGTCAGAATGGTACAGCTGGCTCCATTCATCTTATGCCGCTGCACCAGATTCTTAAGACTCTGCTCGCTTATAAGCGGCGTATCTCCGTAAATAACGAGTATATCCCCCTTGAAATTAGAAAAGGAGGTCTTAGCCTGCAAGACAGCATCTGCAGAACCTAAGAGTTTCGGCTGTCTGACAATGTGGATTCCCTTGGCAGCGCCTTCTTTAAGGACGCCTCTGACCTTTTCCGCTCTATGCCCGACAACTACAGTGCATCTTTTGATTCCCAGTTGAGACATGAGTTCAAGCATATATTTGAGCATGGGCTTGCCGCAGACCTTCTGCATGACCTTAGGGACGCTGGACTCCATC
>Ga0114922_10004269_pt1 | contig 13266 bp, 10 predicted proteins | sample AartaG_FD_100975 | JGI IMG/M metagenome (GOLD analysis project Ga0114922, IMG submission 100975) | Deep subsurface microbial communities from Aarhus Bay to uncover new lineages of life (NeLLi) - Aarhus_00045 metaG | ecosystem: Environmental > Aquatic > Marine > Oceanic > Sediment | place... | reverse complement strand
TCTTTTAGATACGCAATTTTACTTCATTTCTTTTACTTCTTTTTATCATTATTTTTAACACTTTTCGTTTTAAGAACGCAGAGTGATTTCTATGTGTATTATAAAGTTGGAGAAATTTATGTAAACGATCCCAATAATCTTTATAACCCTGCTTACTATGTAGACATATGGCCTTTTAGATATTTCCCTCTATCAGCCTTACTTTTTGTCCCTTATTATTTATTGGGTTTTAATTTAGGATTTATTATTTTCAATTTTATCAATTTTATCCTAAATATTCTGATCTCTGTAATTCTATACAAAGTCATTATTATGGTTAGAGGAGATGACCACGAAAAAGAAAATAAAAGAATTATATTATATATTTGTTTTTATTTAATTGGTTTACCTCAGGTTTTTAATTATGTTTTAGGACAAATCAATTTATATGTGACTCTATTAATTCTATTATCCCTATTCGTTTTTCTTAAATTTAAAGAAATCAAATATCAATTATTGGCAAGTATCATATTAGGAATAAGCATTATAATCAAACCTACTACCTTATTTATGATTCCTTTCATAATTGTTCTCAATTATAGCTACGAGAAAAAGAGAATTTCGTTTGATCTTAGACTTAGCTTTGTAAGGCTATTCGGAGTTCTTTTACCTCTATCACTAAATGTTGTAATGTTTCTCCTTTATCCTGGATTACTTAGCGGTTTTTTAGTCACGAATTTTACTGGTTCTGAAACCGTGCTATTAAATCATTCTTTTAGCATTACCAAAATCATTTCAAACATATTATTATTTATAGGCGTTCCGTCTAATGGATTAAATGTTTTACCAATATTCATTAGTGTTTTGCTCGTCTTAGGTTGTTTTGGATTTATATTTTATATTTTTAGAAGGTTTAATAAAAATAATTTGATATACGGATACACTTTTGGAATGTTAATAATGTTTCTTGCTTATTTTGACTCTTGGGATCACCACCTTCTCAATTTGACTCCACTTCTAATTATTATGTTATTTAATTTACCGCGAAATTCAGAATTAACAAGAAAATACATAAAACCTAGTTTTTTCTTTCTAAGCTTTTTAGGTCTAGTTTTTACAGGAATTTTTTGGCTTACCCAACTATTCTTTCCATTTAATTTTGCGTCTACAATCTTTCTAATTCTAATTTTTATCGGAGTCAGCAGATATTGCATACGAAAAAATTAATGGAATTTTGATTTAGATCAATTTTTCACCTAATTGAACAGCTTTGTATTCCCACTTCAATGAACACTAATTCTAAACATAATGATTAAAGTTAAATAATTTCTATTCTACACTTAATTTGAAAAATTGAATATACATAATAATAAATAAATCCAAAAGACACATTAGAAATAAGATGGTTCAAGAATACATAATCATTTTTATGCCAGCTTTTTTATTAGGAATCTTACATACTGCTATTCCGTGCGAAGATAAAGCTATCTTCTTTTTTTGGTCTTTTGGAATAGCGAAAACCCCTGGTAAAAGCATTTTTATCTTAGCACTTTATGGATTGGGTTTAATCTGTGCAAATATGATCATTGCATCGGTAACAGTTTTAATTCCCCAAGTCCCAAGATTTGTCTTTCCGGGTTTTACCCCAGATCCTCATATTATCAACTTTTTTGGTGCTTTTACTTCTATGCTCGCTGGAATCGTTCTCTTATTCTTTTTGACAAGGCGAGACTACACGCCACACTCGAGATATTCGAAGGAAATTTCAACTTTAGATTGGGAATTAAAGAAGACTCCATTTTTCTTTGGTATTCTAGCGGGGTTTGCTCCTTGCATATTTGAGTTAATTATATATTCTCAATCATTTCAGTTCGCATTAGGATATGGGTTTATCGAGGGTTTATTAGTTGTTTTTTACTTTTCGCTTGGGACTTTCGTGGGGCTTTTTCCGCTTGCGTTAGCGAAATATGGAACCTCGCAGATGGTCAAGCCAAATATTAAAAGGAGGAAAGTCATTTTCTATTTAATGATTTTAATCATCATTATTTTCAATAGTGTGGTAATGATTTTATCGTTTTTACGAATATCTGTATTTCCTATAGAAAGTTTATAGGTTACTATAAGCAAAACAGTAAATATTATATTTTTAATCAAAAAATTAAAAACTCATTAATTATTCAAATTAATCAATATTGGTCTTATAAAATAATTTATTATACTGTATTTTTATATATATTATAACTAATTATACATCTTTCACCAATGATGGAGAGAAGCAAATAATGGTTGACTGCAAATTTTGTGAATCCCAAAACATTTCTTTTACTTGTGAGAAATGCAAGTCAAGTTTTTGCATTAACCATATGGCTACAACAGAGAGCTGGCTTTGTAGAAAGCATGAGTTACATTATTCTAAGGCGAGTGCTACTGAGAAATTTTATAAATGTACTGTTATTGAAAATAGTAAATGTCCGGAGTGCGATTCTCTCTTAAGATTAGAAAGATTATCATCGGGTCATTATTATTTAGAGTGCATTGACGATACATGCAGTTGGAACTCCTACTTAAAATCTCCCGGCTTATTTTTTCCTACTAAAGAACAGTTAGCTAGGGAAGCTACGAAATATAATTTAATTAAAGGATATAGGTTAAACTTATGTCGTCGATCTCTCAAAAAGATAGTTGGGAAAGATATTTGTCCAAATTGTTTCATAGAGTTTCTCAAGAGAGCCTCAATTACTAACTTCTCCACTATTATCGAATCATTCAATCTTACTGCTCAACAAATGGTTAAATTAATTAACCAATACATTGAAGAGGAACGAATTTATGGTATAATTGACCAGAAGAACCAGATTTTTTACTACATATCCTATGAAATCCGTGAGAAAATTTTATCGAAAATTCAAAACGAAGGTATATTGAAAGTAGCAGATCTGGGAGAAATGCTCGATATGAGTTCAGAAGCGGCTATAAAAGTCATTTATAAGTTAATTAGCCAGTTTCAAATCAAAGGCTCGTTTTCTCAAACAAAACAATTCTATTACTCCCAAAAATATATAATAGACCATTTAATAGAAGAGATTAATAAAAAGGGAAGGGTTTCGTTAGATAAACTTGCGAAAATATTTGATGTCCCAGGAGAATTGACAAAATCTTTTTGCGTCAATCTAATGAGAACAAACGCAATTAATGGATTTTTTGCCGATCGTGGTAATGAAATTATTACTTCTGACCAAATTTATAAAGAAATTAAAGCTTTTTCAAAAGAAGTAGGTTTATTTGAGCTTTCTAAGCTTGCTACAAAATTAAAAATAGCTATAGAATTAGCAAGAAAAAGTCTTCATGAACTCATTAAATCTGGCAAAATTAAAGGGCTTTTCACCCAACGCAGAGAATTCATGACACGTAAATACCTCGAGACGAAAATAAAAGAAATCGCTCGAGCCTACAGAACGATGCCATTAAGAGAACTTTCGAACAGATTGGGTGTAACTGAATCCAGCATAGAAGAGAATCTTGCTCAACTGATTGGAAGTGGAGATATCGATGGTTTTATTGATTTAGGAAAGAGAATGTTTACAGCATACTCGGTACCGCGCACTTCATCAGGAACTTCGCGGCCAAAACAGAAAAAAGCAATTCCTGTTGACGAGGGAAACATTGAAGTTGTAAGGGATTATGATTTCGAGGGTGGACAAGTACACATGAAAATCGCTGTACGGAATAAAAGCGATATGGCTATCAATAATGTTAAAGTCCTATTAGATGCGCCAACTAACTTCAAAGTAAAACAACCTTTGATAAGTGTTCCCGTAATTGAAGCTAAGAGTAGTAGGGGAGTAGATTTTTATCTTGAGCCCAAAAATTGCGGCACATCAAACATTGGCGGAACTGTTATCTTTAAAGATGCAACGGGTGAAAAACACACTAAACACATAAGAAAAAAAGAAGTTGCTATAAAATGTCCACTTGTTTGTACCTCAATGAGCACTATAGAGGATTGTCAAGTTGCAATACAAACCTTAGGAAACGATGCTCGGGCATTTTTAATTGCTGACTTAGACCCTCGTTTAGCTTATAGGGCTGCGATAAGAACGCTAAAAAACTTTGATACTAGCGCTGTAACATCACACGAGGGTTCTGATCCAAAGGGAAATTACGAAGCTGAAGCATGGTTCTGTTCTGAAGCAAAAGTTACTGGCGGGAGAATTATTACACGAATCTATGTATCTGAAACAAGTCAATCATTGGAAGTAAGAGTATGGTGTGGAAATCCAGGACAATTAACTGGTTTCTTAGCTAAAATTATAGAAATATTGTTTGAGCAGATAAACATAATCAGAAAAATCAAATCAGAGGAAAGAGAGAAAACAATAGATGTCATGGCAATTACACAGAACTTAGCTGAAATCAGCGATTATTGTATGCTTAGATGGAAGGCACAGAATATAAGAAACAAATTGCATGACACATTTGTACGTTTAAGGAAAATTTTAGGAGATAATGAGGCTATCTTAGGTAGAGTCGAATATTGGCTAACTCAATTGAATAAATATGGCAAAGACGATAAAATCAGCGATGAGGATGCCGAAAAACTAGTGAATGATGTAGAAAAAATCAAAAGTGTCATTTCCCGAGCCATAAAAATGTGATTTTTTGTTCAAAAACATTTATAAGTGTTATCGTGAATTTATATTAATGATAAGTGAGAAGAGTTTTGAATTATTATGCCCATAATTAGTATATCTATCAATGAGAGCTTAAAACAATTTATCAATAAACTTGTTTCAAAAAACCAATATGACAACAAATCCAAGCTAATCCGAGATGCTTTATTAAGACTAATGTCTGATATTGAAGTATCAAGCGTCGAGTCTATTGGGGATGTGGCTTCGATTGAGAAAAGCATTATTGGAAATCTAATTATAATAATGCCCCATGATCCGATTGTTCAGAGAAAATTGAACAAAATCGAAAATAAATATATGGAGCAAATTGTTAATAAAAATCAACACTTCCAAGGAGAAAATCTCATATTGTCAATTATTTTCGATGGGAACGTCTCAGATTTTCAAAATATCGTAGTCGACATAAATGGGATTAAAGAAATTAAGAACTTCCGTTACTTAATAGTCAATTAAGCGTAAAATTAGCTTAAATAAATCTTGTTTTATTCTGCGTAAGGATTAAATAAATTAGTTATATTGAATTTGATACTTAAAACTAATCGGGATTAACTTTAATAGATATATCTAATTTAAAACAATATCACATACCATATTATTATTGAAGTATAAAGAAATATGTCTTATAGAAAATTGCAACAACGGTTGAATACTTTACCAATAGGATATCCGGCAACAAAATCAGGTGTAGAGCTTCGAATATTAGAAGCCCTTTTTACTCCTAAAGAAGCAGAGATAGCTGTGAAAATGAGTTTTATACCCGAATCTGTAGAAAAGATTTATAGACGCGTGAAAAAAATAGTAGCATCTAAAGACGAATTAAGGGAAATCTTAGATAAAATGTACCACAATGGGGCAATAAACTTACAGAGAACCAATCAAGGTAATGGAGAAGAAATTCGATATCATTTAGCATTTTTAGCAGTAGGAATGTACGAATATCAAGTCGGTACGCTTACTAAAGATTTTTATGAGGATATTGAGGATTATTTTGATGAAGCTTACCGGGATGAAGTTATAAGTACAAAGATTAATCAATTAAGGACAATACCCATTGAAGAAAGCGTCACACCCGAACATAATATAGCTACTTTCGACGAATTAAATGAAATTATAAGGAAAACTAGAAAGATTGCAGTTATGGAATGTATCTGTCAGAAAGGTAAAGAGCTTATAAACAAACCGTGTAAACAAACTGATATGAGAGAACATTGCTTCGCATTAAACAATTCTGCCCAACATGTTGTAGATCTTAACAATGGTAAGTTTGTCACTAACGACGAAGCCCTACTCATTCTTAAAAGAGCTCAGGAAGAAGGACTAATCCTCCAACCAGGCAACGCTTTAGATCCAAATTTCATTTGTTGCTGCTGTGGATGTTGTTGCGATTTAATAACTAATATAAAAAAACTTGATCGCCCTTGGGAATTGTTTCATTCAAACTTTATCGCAAGTGTTGATTCTGATTTATGTATTGGTTGCGAATCCTGTTTGAATAGATGTCAAATGGATGCTATTGAAATGGTCGAAAATATAGCAACTGTGAACCAAAATCTATGTATAGGATGCGGTAATTGCGTCGTCACTTGTTCAGAAGAAGCCATAACTCTCGAGAAGAAAGAGAAAGAGCTGATTCCACCCAATACTACAAAGGACTTATTTCTGAAAATAATGGATAAGAAAGCAGAATTAAGACGAAAAGAAAAAGGAGTGTTATAAAATTTTAGGTGTTGAATGATGGGAAAAGGAAAGTATGGGAAAGGATATGATAAGAAAAATCAAGCTTCAAAAGGCTCTGGTTCTAAAGGTGGAGGCGCACCAATTCGTGGAGGTAAGATCAAAGCCAGTCACATTTTAGTTGATAAATTTAGTAAAGCTCAAGAGCTTTCTGAAGACATTCAAGCCGGAGAGAACTTTGAAAATTTAGCGAGGCAATTTTCTACGTGTTCGAGCAAGAAAAAAGGCGGAAATTTAGGAGAATTTGCCAAAGGGGATATGGTAGCTGAATTTTGGTCCGCTTGTGCAAAATTGAAGATCAACGAAATATCTCAACCCGTTAAATCTAAATTTGGATATCATATTATTAAAAGAACGGGGTAAAAGATTAAATAGCCCAGCACGGATTCGAACCGTGGTTGCAGGGTTCAGGGCCCCGAGTGCTTGACCGCTACACCACTGGGCTTTAAAAAGATTATTAATTAATAGAATATAGTTAGTATTATCTAAAAAATCTTTTTCTTTTGAATTAAGGCTAATCCAAAAAGTCTACTAAAGGTTAATAATCTAATTTGTTAAAAAAAAAATATCTTTGAATTGAGATAGATTTTTATTAGAGTATTACCTTATGAATTATTGGATTACACTAGGTTTACAAGGAGGATTTAAAAAAAAAAAACTTGTTTTTTTTTAATGCTCTTATGAGTATTAAAAACCCGTGAAATTACGCGTTTTCTGCGTATTTTGGGAAACTGAAAAAACAAAACCCCGTAAACTAAAAGTAATTCTTTATCCTCCGGTGTAATCCTCTTTTTTTTAGAAAGATAATTAGAGAGATTTCTCTAATCAGTGTTATAAAGGGAAAAAATCTCTTGAAAATACTTATCCGACATACCCGCGATAAAATCTCGGGCTATTAATTTAAGGTTTCCATTTTGCTTATTTGGTTCAAAATAAGTAGTATATTTTTCATCATCAATATATTCTATGTGGTCGATAAAAATAGGAGCTTTAAAATTTTCTTCCTCTAAATCTCGGAGAGAATTTTCAAAAATTAGGTTAAATTTCTTTGTTAGATTTTCCATGTAGGAAATTTTGGAATCATCGGTTTTATGCATATCTCTTCGACTATATATATTATCATAATTAAATCTTTTTAATTCTTTAAACGCTTCAAAAATGTCTTCACTATATCCGATAAAATCGTTATGTAAACTTGTGTTCAATAAATCCATGATAAGTGCTTTCATGATTTTCCGATTAGTATCGCCAAGTACATTTTTACAACTATTTGGTATATCTGATCTTTTAATTATTTTTAATAGAATTGCGTCTTCAATATCTCGGCCAATATAGGCTACAGAATCCGCAAATCTTACTGCGATGCCTTCGAAAGACATAGGTATTCTTTTAATTTGATTAGCGTTGAAACTTTCTTTATATTCTTTAAAGTGATCTTCCCAACTCTTTCCGTTTATTGTAGCTGGCTTCAACTCTCTCTCGTTAACTTCGCCATCGTGACATAGAACGCCATCTAGCACTTGAAGGGTCAGATTTAATCCTTTTGCAGGTTTGTCAGGAAATCTTTTTTCAAGAAAAGATAACCACCTTATCCCTTGAGCATTATGATTAAAAACACCCATATGATTTTTCAAACTTATATCATTTAATATAGCTTCACCTAAGTGCCCAAAAGGAGAATGTCCTACATCATGACTTAAAGCAATCGCTTCTATTAGATCAGTATTAAATTTCAAAATTCGTCCTATTTGACGCGCAATTCTGGCTACTAAAATAACATGTAAAGAACGATGAGTAATATTTGCGTTATTAATGCCAAAAAATACTTGAGTTTTATCTATATAGCGAGCGTAAGCTTTACTGTGAACAATTCGATCAACATCTCGAAAGAAGGCAGGCCTGATATCAATAGCGGATTCTTCATCTTCTTCGTAATATCTTACTGCTTGTGAATCAGATATAGCTAAACTTCCGATATCTGAATCCCGCCTCATATGGAGAGTATAAATTTTAAGATTTTTAGGATCCACGTATTAACTCACTTACTTATATTAGGATTAATAGCCAATGATCATACACTCCCAAATTTAATATCTATGGCGTCGTAAGGACATTTTTCCTTGCATTCTAGACAAAGATTACATTCCCCCTTCCCTGTAAAGAAATCAAACGGCTCATCTAATATTCGTATTTGCTTCGGACACACATCCTCACAAATACCGCATTCCGACCGCCCTACACACTTAACGGGATTACGCGCCAGTTTTAAAAAGGAGTACTCTGAAACTGCCGAAGAAACCGCAGCAAATGGGCAAATATACCTGCAGTATATTCTTGGATACCAAACTGACAATACAATAATCGATAGGTAAAAAAATAAGATTAAATAACCTCCAAAATCGAGCGCACCAAATTGTGCTGGAAGAAAGATGTTCTGGACTAAATTTGGGAAATAAACGAAGATAAATTCCGAAAGAGAGAAAAATCCAATAGGTTGGTCAGCGAAAGTACCTAATTGGGCTTTAAAATCGATGTAAAACAAAATATTTGCATTTTTAGTGATCCCTAAAGGAAAGATAATGATAATCGTAATAATTATGAACACATACTTTATGTTTAACAGAGTCTTATGAGTTTGTATCTTAAATTTCTTTTTTTTAGTAGGGATCGCAGCACAAGCATCTTGAATCGAACCTATAGGACATATCCAGCCGCAAAAGAATCGATTCGAGAATAATAAAACCAATAATAAAACTGCGATAAGGAAAAAAGGAAAAACTCCTTCTGCCATGGAAAAAAAGATATATTCTAAAATTCCTCCACCTTTAGATAACGGATTTCTTGGTGAATTTAAAATAGGTAAAACTTTACTAAATCCTTCTAAACTTAATAAATTAATTGGTAAAATAGCCTCGAGAATAATGTAATTAATAATTAAAAAAGCTAAAATCTGAATAATCCTTCGGGAGATAGTTATCGAGTTTTCCCTTATTTTTAACTTTTTAAATCTCAAAGATATCACTTGTTCAATTTTAAATTAATAAATAATTGCTGGTTAAAAAAATTGATCTTCCTAAATGAGATGTGTGGATTTTCTATTTTCTAAAAAAAGAGTTTCATCACCTAGAATTTTTTATAGTAAATTAGAAATAAAAAAAAATAGTGGAAATCCATTTATGCTTTTTTAATTTTACTAAACGACTTCTTATATTCTTCTGGGTTTCCGCCATCATTGAGATAATTAACATATACTTTTAGACTTTTTAAAAATAGGTCTCCTGCCATTTCCATGATGGATCGTTGATCCTCCAACTCAAATTCAGCCCATAATGTGACAATAGTAGAATCGCCTTTATCTTCGAAAATATATCCCATTTTTTGCATCGGACTACCCTCTTGAAGGGATGTCATTTTTTCATGAGGTATGTTTTCTATTTCAGTGTTTGTTACATCTCCTACATTCGTTTTCAGGAAGTATTTTTTAGGTTCAAGCTGTGTGCATTCTGTTACAACTATATTCCATTTAGGTAAAGCTAAGTAATCGTTAAGAATTTCGTAAATCTTCTCTACAGGTGAATCCATTTCTACTTTTAATTCGATTTCCGGCATAAAATCAACTCTTTTGAAAATTAACTAATATTAGTGTATACTTATATTTTTCTAAAAATATAAATTAGGGCAATTCCCGGTGAATTTTTCACGAGTTGATAACAATCAAATATAAAATGAGAAAATTATTTATTAGATATTACTTTAGGAGTAAAGTTTCTCTATTCTTAGGGCTTTTAGTTGCTTTCCTTAATTTCTTATGAATCATCGTTGATAAACTCACGCATTTACTCTCTTCGCCGTGATTTGTTATGATGAGCTTAGGTTTTGGTTGAATTCTGCGTAGAAATTGAGATATTTGGCTGCGCGATGAATGACCGCTAAATCCTTCTAACGTGAAAACATTCAAATTAAGTCGTACTAGTTGGGTTCTTCCTTTTGCGTTAGAATATTGAATTTCACGAAATCCCCGCTGAATTCTTGACCCTAAAGTACCATTTACTTGATAAGATACGAAAATAAGAGAATTATTTTTATCTTCTGCGAGTGCTTTCAGATATTGTACTGAAGGACCACCAATTAGCATACCACTAGTGGCTAATATTATACAAGGTCCACCCATTATAACATTGTTCCTTTCATCGCGACCTGAGACTGTAGTGAAAAATTCGCTCAAGAAAGGGTTTTTTCCTTGATGTAAGATTTTCTCTCTTAGGTCTGAACTGAGAAAATCAGGGTTAGCGGTGTGTATCGCTGTTGCTTCGGAGATTAATCCGTCTAGAAAAATGGGAACTTGATCGATGATGCCCTTCGAAATGAACTCTTCTAACACGATTATAAGTTCTTGCGCTCTTCCTACAGCTAACACAGGAATAAGCACCTTACCACCTCGCTTAATTGTTGAAGTTAGAATTTGTCTAAGTTCTCGCTCTGAATCTTGCCTGCTGGGAATTCGATCTTGCGGTCCACCATATGTTGACTCTATAAGTAAACTTTCGACGCGAGGGAATTTCACAGCGGCTTGTTCGAGCAACCGAGTCTTCTGATATTTGAAGTCTCCTGTATATACGAAATTATAGCCTCCTTTTCCAAAATGGAGGTGAACTAGCGATGAACCTAATATGTGTCCGGAATTATGAAGTGTCAATTTTATATCGGGAGCAATATCAGTGACTTTTCCCCATGAGAGAGGGATAGTATGGAGTACAGCGCTTTTCACATCTCTCTTTGAGTATGGCATTGGAACGCCCTCTTTTTCACAAATCTGGACGAAATCCAATTGTAACATAGTTGACAAGTTACGAGTTGGAAGAGTACAATAGACTGGACCGTCGTATCCATACTTAAATAAGTATGGAACCATACCACAGTGATCTAAATGAGCATGGGTTACAATGACAGCATCTAAATCTCTTATAGAGAATTCGGGAATGTCAAAATTAGGATATTGATCGTTCTTGTTCCCCACATTCAAACCAACGTCTAAAAGAATATTGCTATCCCTCGTTTGCATTAAAATACAAGATCTTCCAACTTCTCTAAATCCCCCTAACGCAGTTAGACGAATATCCAATTCCTTGAACAGAGTAGGTCTGTGGATTCGTTTTCCAATATTAAGGAGTATATCTTTCTGATTTTGTCTTTCTTTGGTAAGCATTTGCCTAATTAAACTAATAGTTCTCGAGGCAAGAGGAGGAGTTCGGATGGTTTTCGGTTGCCAGAATGTATTCAATCTAATCTCTTTTAAATTAACACCTTTCTTACCAATAACTAATCCTGGTTTTCCCGATTCTATAATAACTTCGCCACGTGTGTGATCAAATTCAATGTTAGTAATTTCTGCATCCTCGCTTATTAAATTTCTAATGTAATCCTCAGTTTCAGAGGGATCTTTGCGATCTTCTACATTCCATCGAAAAACCACTCTCTTTCGCATAGATTTAGCTAAATCCTTCAGTACATCGGAATTTTCCATAGATTCAAGATTTGTATTCTCTGAGTAAACAGCTATTTCAGGACCCTCAAATTCGATTTTTTTTACGACTATCTCGGGAGGGAGATGTGAAATAATTTGGTCTTTTATCCTTTGTAGTTCTCCTTCGAAACTCATGTATTTTCAATTCTTTTATATAATTCTATTTAATGATTTTAAAATGTAAAAGCTAATGAATGTTGATTTAATTTAGAGTTATTTTATTTTGAGATTGAATTAATTGAAATAAATTAATTACAAACTCCTTTAAAATTATATATGCAGTTATTGTTATTCATTAAATGATGTTTTTGAACAAATAGAATAATTCTTAGATATTAATACAAATACCAGAGATTAAATTTAAGTATGAATTTATTCTAATTTCTATATATTATATAAATTAATCAAATAAAAACATTTTCATTATAGATGGTGTCAAATTAGACATCTAACAAGGCATTAGGTAAAATTTTTTTGACAAAGAGGATTAGAAAAATTTATGACAGAATTAAAAATAGGTGCTATCGCTAGTGGTTCGGGCTCTAATTTAGAAGCTATAATTAAAGCTTGTAAAACTGGTATATTGAAAAGTAAGGCAAGCGTAGAAATTCTTATATGCAACAAAGCGGGAGCATTTTGTATGGAGCGAGCAAAAAATCATAACATTCCCTATGAATTAATTGAGTCTAATAAGTATCTACATCTTCCAAGGGAAGAATATGACAAAAAAATGATAGAGGTGTTTCGAAAGTATAACTGCGAATTAATCGTTTTGGTAGGCTACATGAGATTAGTAAGCGGAGTGTTTATTGAAGCCTTTAATGGTAATGTTATGAATATTCATCCCGCTTTGTTACCTTCGTTTAAAGGGATGCACGCACATAGAGATGTGTTAGATTATGGGGTCAAAGTTTCCGGATGTACGGTTCATTTTGTTGATGATCAATCGGATCACGGCCCAATTATTATCCAAAAATGCGTTCCTGTTTATGATAATGACTCTGAAGATACTTTAGGAGCAAGAGTTTTAGAATGGGAGCATAGAATATTCCCTAAAGCGATCGAGCTATTTTGTAATAAGAAGCTGCATATAGAAGAAAGACTTGTTATCATAGATGGCGAATTTGAACTATAGCCAAGCTACATTTATTATGCGGGAAAATGAATGAATTCGGTGAAAGCTCTGACCCAACTGAAAGTATGGTGGATTCCATAACTTAATGAAGAAGATCTTGAGTAATGAGAATTTTCATTTCCCGCTCCTAATTTCCTTAAATAACCCTAAAATTTTAATCAAATCACTCATGGTAAGTAATATATTATTAACAATAAACAAGA
>Ga0114922_10004268_pt1 | contig 13266 bp, 6 predicted proteins | sample AartaG_FD_100975 | JGI IMG/M metagenome (GOLD analysis project Ga0114922, IMG submission 100975) | Deep subsurface microbial communities from Aarhus Bay to uncover new lineages of life (NeLLi) - Aarhus_00045 metaG | ecosystem: Environmental > Aquatic > Marine > Oceanic > Sediment | place: Aarhus... | reverse complement strand
GGGACACATCTTCTCTCGGCCCATGTTCGCAGGCATTGGACTCTTTCGGCCAATGTTACGGTGAGCGGCGGTGAAGCCCTCAAAGCGGCGAGTATCCGGTCTGTATTTAGGCCGGTTCTGTCTGAATACGCCTCATGCAGGGCGGATACTACCGCCTGCTCTATCTCAGAGCCGCTGTAACCTTCAGAGGCCTTGGCCAATGCTTTTAAGTCAAACTTGTCCGGATCCCGCTTCCGTTTTATTATATGAATTGCAAATATTTCTATTCGCACTTCATGCGTAGGCAGATCAACGAAGAATATCTCGTCGAATCGTCCTTTACGCAGAAGTTCGGGTGGCAGGGCCTCGATGTCGTTGGCAGTGGCGACGACAAATACAGGTGCTTTGCGTTCCTGTAACCAGGTCAATAAAGAGCCGAACATCCTCTGGGACAGGCCGCCGTCTGCGCTTCGGCTGGCGGCCGAGGCAAAGGCCTTTTCGATTTCATCAATCCACAGAACTACCGGTGACATCATTTCGGTTTGGCGCAGCGCATCACGCAGGTTACGTTCGGATTCGCCGATAAAGCTGGCGTACAAAGAGCCCGGGTCCATTCTCAAGAGCGGCTGGTGCCAGGCGGTTGCTATGGCCTTGGCGCAGAGGCTTTTACCCGCACCCTGAACACCGAGCATCAGCACGCCTCTGGGTGCTTCGAGGCCAAACTCAATGGCTTTTGAGCTAAATGCGTCTTTACGCTGGTTGAGCCATTTCTTCAGTTGCCTCATACCTCCGATTTCGCTCAGGTCCAGAGGTGTTTGAATATACTCCAGCAGGCCTCCGCGTTGTATCATCTGTCGTTTGCTTGCAATTACGCGGTTTATGTCGTTGTCGTCGAAGCGCCTGTCGTCGGCGACGGTGTCGATAATAATGCGTTCCGCCTGACGGCGTGTAAGGCCGCGAAGATTACGAACGATTGTTTCCAGACCTTTTTGTGTGATACCAATCTCGATGGGCTTTTTCCGGTGGAAACGCTGCAGTGTCCTGCGGACAATTTCTTTCAATTCCTTTCGGTCAGGCAAAGATATCTCGAAAGGTTTCGCATAAGCTTTTATAACTTCGGGCAGTTTGTCCGCGCTGTCAATCATAACGAGCGTATTACCGTTCTTCTCGAAACAGTCAATAAGGTCACGCAACGCCCGCAGCGCCAGACCTGCTTTGAGATGCTCGGCGAGGTCGAGGGTTACACAAATAGATCCTTCCCTTGTATCGGTAAGGTGGCGAAGACCGGCGGCGGGTGATTCAGTATCAGCTATGAAAGGGCTGTCAGACAGCAGGCCTTCTCTGATGCCGCTGGCAACTGACCATATCCACATACCACGCTTTTGGCCAAGTGCCGCCTTCTGTATGATTTCCAGGGCGTACTGTTCTTCATGGCTAACTATGGATATACAGCAATAGCCTGCATTGATAAGTTGTTCAAATCGTTCAACATCGTCCATTGTATGCTGCTCCAGGTATTTATTTATGCAGTAAAGACTGCATCCGGAACCTGACAGTCTAATCATTTCTCCTCAAATTGCTTAACGCGGATTAGTTTCTATGATTATAAAGAAAAACCAAAAAAACAAAAGTCCAAATTTGGCCCTTACGAATCTTTTGTCGGGTCGGCTGTGATATTGGCCGGTTAAATAGCTTGCAATAGTCTCTTGCTGCATTATAATTCAAAGACAAGGCCGACCAGCGGCATTGAGAGACTATGGAGCTGTGAATGAGAAACGGATTTCGACAAATCAGTTGCATATTGCATTTTATTGGAAATCTGCTGGAAATATTAGGTCTTATTCTTTTATTCCCTTTGATAGTCGTTCTGGTTTACTGGGGGGAGGGTGACGGCTGGGAAACTGCACCCGCTTTTGTCGTTGCATCTATAATCTCATTTTCACTCGGTATGGTTTTAAGTCATGAGTTTAAACCGGCGGCTCTTAATCCAGCCGGCTCTATGCTTATATGCGCTCTCAGTTGGCTTATTGTATCGGCAGTGGGGGCTCTGCCTTTTGTAATCGCTGCCCGATCGAATTACCTCGATGCCTATTTTGAAGCTATGAGCGGTTTTACTACAACCGGCATAACAATTTTTTCGGGGCTGGATAATATGCCGAGGAGCATACTTTTCTGGCGGGCGCTTACTCAGTGGCTGGGCGGCATAGGCATACTTTCTTTTTTCTTGGTGCTGACATTTCAGGCCGGCGGGGCTCATCATATATTCAGAGCTGAAAGCCACAAGATTTCTTCCCGCAGGCCTGCTCCCGGATTGTTCCACACTATCAGAATAATATGGACAATATATGTGATTTTTACGTTATTGTCCGTGGTTGTTCTTGTCATCGAAAGAATGCCCGTTTTCGATGCCGTCTGCCACAGCCTAACTGCGGTTTCAACGGGTGGTTTTTCGCCTTATGACAGCAGCATCGGACACTACTTCCAGACGGCCCACCCCAATTACAGGTTGATAGAATATACTCTGGCGTTCGTAATGATTTTAGGCGGTATCAACTTTCTGGTTCATTACCGCCTCTTGACCAAAGATTTTAAGGCCCTTTGGGATAATATTGAGATTCGATACTGGTGGCGGCTCATAGCTGTTTTTGTAATTGTCATTATGGTCGAGCGCCTATACAGGACAGGTGCTTTTGAAGCCGTCTTTGCACGTGGTGTCGCTTTGGACCTCGGAGAAGTTGAGCGCTCATTCCGGCACGCATTATTCCAGGTGATTTCCATCCTCACAACAAGCGGTTTTGCCACGATGAGTATAGGCTCTGATTTTTTCGGTGTCGCGGCTAAGCAATTGTTTCTGGTTATGATGGTTATCGGCGGCTGTGTTGGTTCAACGGCGGGCGGCTTTAAGGTTTTACGCGTTGCTATACTTAATCGGCTGATGTTCAGAGAGATTTTCAAGCTGAGAACCTCCGGCAAGGCATCTACCGGATTGATAATCGACAGGAAAATATTACCTGAGGACGAAGTGCACAGGATAGCCGCCTTGTTTTTTACATGGATGGCATTATTGCTTTTTGGAGGTGTAATTACCGCTCTGTTTTCGAATCAAGGTCCCTGGGCATCATTTTCAGGGATGTTTTCCGCAATGGGCAATATAGGCCCTTGCTATATCTCGGGCCCGGACATGATAGATATTCATCCTGTTGTGAAACTAACGTATATTTTTGGAATGCTCGCAGGAAGACTGGAGATATTGCCGGTATTACTTTTGTTTTCAAGGAAGGCCTGGAAATAAACGGTCAAAGTGACAATCAATTAGCATATTATCCATAGTTGGAGGTAATAAAAATGTATATTGTTATCACTGGGGGCGGAATGGTTGGAGGCGGGCTTGTTCGCATGTTACTGGATAACAAGCATGATGTGGTATTAATTGAGCAGAATAAGGAGACCTGTGACAAGTTATATGCCGAAACTGGAGTTGTTGCGATTAACGCAAGCGCTACGAGCATCGAAGCTTTGAATGAGGCGGGTATCACCAAGGCCGATGTCCTGGTTGCTGCAACGGGTCAGGATGCCGACAACCTTGCCTGTGCAATTTTAGCAAAGAGTTTCGAGGTACCTCAAATAATAGTAAGGATGAGAGACCCGGCGTATAAAAATGCTTATATAGTGGCGGGCGTACACTCGATTGTTCGTATGACCGACCTGATGGTCAACCAGATAATGATGGACATAGAAAATCCTCAGGTTCGAAGAATAACCAGCATAGGCGGAGGCAAAGCGGATATATTTTTGGTTATTGTGCCTGAGCATGCAAAAATCGCCGGTAAGAGTGTTCAGGACATTGTAGGAAGCCGCCACTTCCCGTCCCAGTGTGTTTTCATTGCGGTATATAATAAGAAGACGGAAGAATTCTCAATTCCCAGGGGTCAGCAGGTTATCAACGAAGGCGATGAGCTTTTCTTAATCTCTACGGCGGAGAGCATTAAAAAGGCTGTCGATTTGCTAATCGCTAAAAACAAAACCTGACGTTTGAGTCAATACCCGGAACTTCCTGAAGACTGACGTGTTATTCTGCTCTGCGATATTTAAGCAGTCAGGAGCAGCACCTTTGATACTCTGCGAATTATACAAATCTGACTTAATTCTAATAGGGTTGACAGAAATGGGTCTGGAGGTTAAGTTATTGCCTGCACCTGTGCCTTTCCTGTACAGGTAGTCGCATGTACAGGTGCCGAACTTGAGATTTTGTTTTTCGACGGTACTTTTATTATGAAAATTTTGCTCAGTTGGTTAACTGATTATATCGAAACCGGTCTTGGTGCAGACCAAATTGCTGAGATATTGAGCGACTTGGGGTTTCCCTGTGAGGGGATAGAACATCTTGATGACGACATTGTTATCGATGTTGAAATAACCAGCAACCGCGGTGACTGCTTAGGCTATATCGGTATTGCCCGTGAGTTAGCTGCCGCGACGGGCAAAAAACTGAAAATGTCGGATATTGAGCTGGATGAGCTGGACAAAGATGTTACGGAATTCGCCGGTGTCGAGATTATCGAGCCGGACTTGTGCGGCCGATATACCGCCCGGATTATTGACGGTGTCAAGGTGGCCCAATCTCCGGATTGGCTAAAGAAACGGCTTGAAGCCATTGGGATGCGAAGCGTCAATAATGTTGTGGATGCCACCAACTACGCGATGATGGAAACCGGGCAGCCGCCGCACGCCTTTGACTATGCAAAGATTAAAGATGGCAAAATAATAGTCAGAAAAGCCCTTGCCGGCGAGCGTTTAACCAGCATCGATGGTACACAGTGCGATCTTAATACTGATATGCTGGTTATCGCAGATTCACAAACGCCTGTGGGCGTGGCCGGCGTTATGGGTGGACTTGATACTGAAGTTGGCGAAACTACAACCACAATCCTTTTGGAAGACGCTTATTTTGATCCGGTCAGTATTCGCACGACATCCCGTAAACTTACCCTTCCTTCGGAGGCCGCATTTCGATTTGAACGAACCGTCGATATCGAGATGGTGGATTGGGCTTCAAAACGTACCGCACAATTGATAGCTCAGTTCGCGGGAGGAAAAGCGGCGAAGGGCGTGATTGATATTTATCCTAAAAAGCCCCCAAAAAAAGAGGTAACACTCCGGCTTTCACGCTTAATTAAGCTGCTTGGTATTGAGGTGCCTTGTGAGGAAGTGCTGAGAATTCTCTCTGCTTTAAGTTTCAAACCCCAAAGAGGGGATGATTTGATTGTATGCTCGATACCTTCGTGGCGCAGTGACATTTATCGTGAGGTTGATTTAATTGAAGAAGTTGCCCGTGTTTACGGCTACAGCAAAGTTCAAACTGAGCGAAGAATCAAAATTGAGGTAGTGCCGGTCGATTCCCGTCAGAAGCTGATTGAGTCTCTTGGAACATATCTTAACGGCTGCGGTTTTTATGAAACGATAAATGTTGACTTTGTTGATAATTCTGTTGCCGAGCTCTTCTCGAAGGTGGATGTGGTGCAGCATCTGGCGGTAAAAGACGCATCCAGAAAAAGCGCAAATATTCTTCGACAGACTCTTCTTGGTTCTTTACTGGGTGTTTTGAAAACAAACCTTAACGCCGGGAATATGCCGTGCAGAATATTTGAGATAGCGAATACTTTTGTACCGAACCATGAGCAGGGCGATGGGCTGCCGATTCAAAAGACTAAACTTGCCCTTGTTTGTGAAAGTGATTTTCGAGATATGCGTGGTGTGGTTGAGGGACTCATAAGAAATATTGATAGAGATGCACAAATTGTTTTTACACCTGATGACATTTTCTGGGCGCAGACCGGTGCCAGGATAATTGTGAATTCTCAAACGGTAGGAACCGCAGGGATTGTTTCGAAGGTGGTAAAAGAAATATTTGATTTCAAAGACATCTCACCCTGCGCTGTAGAGTTGGAATATGAGCAGCTTTCAGCCTTGCAAAGTGGCGCAGTAGAAGTCAAAACACTGCCGAAATATCCGGCGATACAGCGCGACCTTTCGATTATCGTGGATGATAATACCCGCTGGTCTGATGTTATCGAGGCGGTAAACAACAAAGCAGCCGTTGAGCTTGAGGATGTTCAGTTTGTTGGCATATACCACGGTAAGGGTATTCCGTCCGGCAAAAAAAGTGTTACGTTTTCTCTGCGCTATAGAGATGAAGACGGTACGTTAACACACCAGAAAGTTGACGGCTTTGAGGCTGATATAGTTGAAAGTCTGACTGAATCTGTTGGGGCTGTGTTGCGAACTGTTTAAAAATGTTTTAATACCAACATTAATAACACGCTCTAAAATCTTAACATTACATAAATGTTCTGGGTGTTAATTTGCCGATTATTGGCCGATTTATATGCAAAAATGGCAGAGACAAAAATATGTTTTTGAGTTTGAATTTGGCTTTAGAAAAAATATTTAAAAAGCCGAAAAACAAGTAAAGAGAAAAGCAGAAGATTTAAGTTATTAGTTTGAATTTTATTGGTATTTTATTGACTTTTAGTTTTTAATCTGGTATAAAAGGTTGTTGCGGGCTAACCCCTGCGGTGTTCGTACAGGAAGCAGGTGTTTGAAAGAACCGATACCCGTACTCAGGGAAATCAGGCCTTGATGGATCGGAAATGCCTACCCGATAGGACTTTCGGACACAAGTAACGATTGCCCACGTGAAAGTAATGGGTTCTTTTCGAACGCTTTCTTACGGCACCTGTGGAGGAGTGTTGCGCAACTAAGATAAAAGGCCTGTTTGTTCAGGCCTTTTTTGTATTAAAGTAGAACCATATCGGACGTATCACTATTTCCAAACTTGTCAGTGCTTTGTTTTTAGGGTAAAGCCTATCGTCAGATTGGTCGATTAAAAACAGAGTTTAACTAATGGAGATTCCCTGTTTGTCTAAGTTTTTAAGGCATGTAAAACAAAAGACTTACGTTGTGGAGAAATAGAAATGCCGTGTGTACGTAGCTTCACAGTTTTGCCGGCTTTGCCCGAGACCTTGAAGGACCTTGAGGTTATTGCTAAGAATATGTTTTGGTCGTGGAACCCTGAGTATGTAGAGCTGTTCAAGCGTATCGACAGCAATTTATGGTTGGATTGTGGTCATAATCCCGTAAAAATGCTTGGGAGTATTACGCAGGAAAAATTGGATGAGCTGACTGAAAATCAGGGCTTTTTGGCCCATTTGCGAAGCGCTGCCGAAAAGTTCAAATTATATCTTGAAAGAAAGACCTGGTATGAACAGGTCTGTTCGAAATCCGCTAAACCAGTAATTGCCTATTTTAGTGCAGAGTTTGGCCTTCATGAATGTTTGCCTGTTTATGCAGGTGGTTTGGGAATCCTGGCAGGCGATCATCTTAAAAGTGCTTCTGACCTTGGCATCCCCCTGGTTGGTGTGGGCCTTTTATATCAGAAAGGTTATTTCCGCCAGTGTTTGAGCGTCATTGGTGAGCAATGGGAGGAATATGTCGAGAATGATTTCTATAGTATGCCGATAGAGCTTGTTCGCCAAAAGAGTGGCCTGCCCTTAACAATCAGTGTTGATTATCCCGGCAGATGTGTTTTGGCACAAGTATGGTGTGTATCGGTTGGCAGGGTTAAATTATATCTGATGGATACGAACATACCTGAAAATTCCCCGGGCGACCGTATGATTACAAGCAGTCTTTATGGCGGCGACCGGGAATTGCGAATTCGCCAGGAGATTATGCTGGGAATTGGCGGCTTAAGGGCGCTGTCGGCAATGGATATTATGCCAACCGTATGCCATATGAACGAAGGACATGCTGCTTTTATGGCATTAGAGCGAATTCGTGAAATAAAGAGTGCCAAAAATATTACTTTTAATGAAGCCGTTGAAGCAACAAGGGCCGGCAACGTTTTTACGATGCATACACCTGTTAAAGCGGGGCTTGATGAATTTAATGTAGAGTTGATGGATAAATATTTTGGCGATTATTTCCCGATGCTTGGTATAAACAGGAAACAGTTTTTGTCTTTGGGAAGAATCCTGACCGACGATGACAGTGAAACATACAAAATGACAATTCTGGCCTTACGGTTGAGTGGCTTTGCGAATGGAGTAAGTAAATTGCATTGTCAAATATCACGAGGTATATGGGGCAGCATTTGGCCGGGCCTTCCTCTCAATGAAGTGCCCATAATACCGATTACCAACGGTATCCACATCAAAAACTGGTTATCAGATGAGATGAACACTTTGTATCAAAGATACCTCGGGCCAAACTGGGATGATGAGACTATGGATAGGCAGCTCTGGAATAATGTAGAACAAATCCCGGATGGTGAGTTCTGGCAAATACATCAGCGATGCAGAGAGCAGTTGATTGTTTTTGCACGTAATCGACTTAAAGCCCAGATGGAACGCAGAGGTACTTACCACACTGAAATAAACCGTGCCGAGGAGGTCCTTGACCCGGAGGTGCTTACCATCGGTTTTGCCAGAAGATTTGCAGGTTATAAAAGAGGTAATCTGCTTCTTAAAGACCCGGAGCGGTTCGTAAAGATGCTGACCGATCCCGAAAGGCCGATACAGGTTGTTTTTGCCGGCAAGGCTCATCCCAAGGATTCGGAAGGTAAGGACATTATACGTCACATTATTCACTTTGCGGACCAGTACAATGTCAAACGGCGACTGGTATTTTTAGAAAATTACGATATTGATATGGCAAGAATTTTGCTCCGTGGCGTTGATCTGTGGCTTAACAATCCGCGAAGACCGATGGAGGCCAGCGGTACGAGCGGTATGAAAGCAACGGTCAACGGTGCGTTGAATATGAGCACCTTAGATGGCTGGTGGTGCGAAGGGTATAAGCCGGAAGGAGGCTGGGCTATCGGGGCAGGACAGAGCTATGAGGACGGCAATTATCAGGATTTGGTAGAGTCGCAGGCCATCTATGATATTTTAGAAAATGAGGTTATTCCGCTGTTTTATACCCGCTCGGCGGATAAATTGCCGCGGGCCTGGATACGCAGGGTAAAAAATTCTATAAAGTGGATAGCGCCACGGTTCAACACTCACAGAATGATTGCTGAGTATACACGAAGGTTCTACAATCCCGCTATGGCTAAATACAATTATCTAACTGCAGCAGATTGCAGCAGAGCCAGAGAGTTTTCAAAGTGGAAGGCCGAGGTGAATGAAGCCTGGTCCGGGTTCGCAGTAAAAGATGTAGTAATGGAAGTCCGCAACGGTGACGGTAACAAACAACTGAATCCCAAACAGTCTCAATTAAAAGTTGGCTCAGAGCTGTCTATCAGGGCCTTGGTTAAGCTCGGGAAAATCGACCCGAAAGATATTTCAGTTGAGCTTTATTATGGTCCGGTCGATACCTGGGGAAATATCAGGCAGGGTTCCGCTATCAGAATGGATTACGAAAAAGCCGCCGAGCCGGAGGGCGAGCATTGGTTTGCCGGGTCAGTGTCTTGCAGAAATGCAGGTCAACACGGAGTGGCCGTGAGGATATTGCCTATGCATAAAGACCTTATTAATCCTTATGAAATGGGCCTGATTCTCTGGGAATCAGCGAATTGATCAACAAACAGTAAGACACAAATCGCAGCCTTTGAACTGCACACTATCAGCAAAGGCTTTTTATTTCTCAATTTCATTCAAAAATCCGTAGGCCTCCTCGGCAGAGGCGGCTTGTTCGAGCTTTTGTTTGAATTCTTCGTTCAGCATAAGCCTGCTTATACCTGCCAAAGCCTGAATATGCGGGCCGGTCTGGTCTGCCGGGGAGACCAGCAGAATGAGAATTCTTACCGGTTTTCCATCCACGCTGCCAAACTCGATTGGTTCATGGGTGATTCCAATCGCCATAATGAGCTCCTTGACGGCATTGCATTTACCGTGGGGAATGGCTATTCCAGCACCTGTTCCGGTGCTTCGTATCCTTTCACGTGTCAAAACCGCATCCAAAGCCACGTCTCTGTCTAATAATAGGCCGTTAGTGTCGAGCAAATCAACAAGTTCGGTAATTGCGGCTTCCTTTTCCTTGTTTTCAATAGGAACTTTAACACAATTCGGCTGCAATATTTGTATTAAAATCATATCAGTCAATGTCCAATCAACTTGGTTCCAATTCGTTATAAACCCAGTAAGATATCTGATTATCAATGCAATTACAATAGAGTTGTGGGAATAAGCATAAAATTGGGTTTGTTTTGGCTTTGTATTGGGTTTGTTTTTTTGCCCTGCCAAATCTTCAAATTTTGCATATTTACTTGTCATAAAAGAGCTTAAGCCAATTATAGCCTTTTCGGCAATTGGGTTTGTATTGGGTTTGAATTGGGTTTGATTTTCGCCCCGCCAAGCGGGTGAAATTTCGTATTTATTTGTCATAAAAGGGCTTGCGGCAATTTTAATGTTTTTAAAATTGGGTTTGTTTTGCATAAAAGCAGCAGCAGTTTTCGCAATTTTTTCATTGAATAAACAACTTTTTTGATTATTGAACTGATTTTTCATAATTTACCTTCAGATCCTTCGACTATGCTCAGGACTTGCGCTTTGCTCCAGTTTGCTATTGATTTTTTACTGAGGGCTAAAAAAAGACTCCCTCTATAATTAGACGTACCTGCGTGTTTGATACGAAATAGGGGGAGTTTTTTAAAGGTTAAATTTTGCTAAGTGCTTATGAGGAAAAGAATTAAAATTTTTTTAGAAAAATTGAAATTTGTCAAAAATTACCAGCGTTTTTTGTCGAAAATTGGGCGAATTTCGACAGTATTTCGTCCCTTCGACTCCGCTCAGGATGAAGGAGTATAAGCATTTCTACTGAAGGCCAGCATGAACATCAAACCGTCACGTAACGCGAAGCGATGGAGTGATTTGGACTGGTGTGAACCGAGGTAGAAATGCGGCATCAAGCCGAACCGAAGACAGCACAAAGCAGGTGAATCATATTTTTTATTGCTTTTGGTTAAAGAAGAAGCCATAATTTCATCGGCATAAGCGGGAATGACAACTTTGAGCTGAGAAGAAGAATTGCTATAAAGGTGAGTTTTACTAATTAATGCGTGATTTATTTTTTAAAATCGTAAAGAAAAAACATACAAAATTTACTCATTTAATATATTGAGCATATTCTGTGGAGGTCAACTCGTTATGGAAGATAAAATATTTAAAACAAATGCTGAAATAGAAGCCGCAAAAGCTGCTAATTATACGGAGTTTGGGAAGTTAAATCTCGGTTATATACGAGAAGGTATTATGAATATTCTGAAACTAATTGGTCGTAATGGAATATTTAATGAATACACACTACATGATGAAACACATATTAATGCTATGCTAGAGTTGTTGGACAAAATTATACCACCTGAAACAACCCAAATCATGACTAAGGCTGACTGGCTTCTGATTGTTCTTGCTTGTTATTTTCATGACTTAGGATTACTTGTAACGAACAATGAGTATGAAAACCGCGGAAAAAGCAAATTCTATGAGTTTCGTGACGAGAAATTGTTAAAAGGTGACATCGGTGTCGATTACAAAGCATCGCTTTCCCATTTGAGCAAAGAAGAAATTGAAAGGTTTTATTATCAAGAATTTGTACGCAATAATCATGCAGAGAGGATATATCATTGGGTTACAGGACACGCACAGGTGGAGTTAGGAGCAAGCCATAAGGCAGTTGATGTAATAAACAATTTGCTAAATGGTTTGGACAACAAGTTAAGACGAGATTTAGCGTTAATTTGTAGAAGCCACCACAGAGATGATCTTGATCAAATAGATACGGTCTATGTCTTACGCCGGGCGTATGGCCAATCGTCACAGACTCACGCCAATCTCCAATATATTGCGCTGCTTCTTAGGACGGCTGATCTGCTTCAGATACAGCGTAACCGCGTGCCTTCGATTATGTACAAATTGATTAATCCTGCCAATCCTAAAAGCCAGGATGAATGGGCCAAACAAGCAAGAGTTAGAGCCGTTCTAAAAGCAAAATCAAAAACAAAAGATGATCAAAATTACGATACAATTGAAGTTCAAGCTGAATTTGACCAAGCGAGCGGCTTCTTTGGACTCATCGCATATCTGCAGTATGCGCGGAACGAATTAAAGCGATCGGAAGAATGGGCGGAACTCGCAAAGGAAAATGGCTCTAAGCATGAGTTTCCCTGGCGTTATATAAACGACAACCAAGTGGAAGCAATAGGATTTCTTCCGCAAAGATATCAGTTTATCTTAGACCGCGAAAAAATACTCAGCTTACTAACAGGACATACTCTATATAATGATACCAGCGTTGCCATCCGAGAAATTCTTCAGAACGCAATAGATGCGATTAGATTTCAACATTATACTCATCAAGATGAAAAGATCGGTGAAGTGAAAGTGAAATGGAACACAGAGACGCGGCGTATTGTAGTTGAGGACAATGGTGTTGGAATGACACGGAATACAATTGAAAATCATCTTCTAAACATTGGTGCTAGTTACTACCAAGAGCGTAAATTCAAGGAAAAGTACCCAGACTTCTCACCAATCAGCAGATTCGGTATAGGTGTACTCTCATATTTTATGATATCTAATGATGTAGAAATTCTCACTTTCCATCAAGATGAAGAGGTGGCTTATAAATTAACCCTACCTTCTGTAACACAGCGATATCTGATCAAACTGATTCCAAAAGACAATCCAGAAGTAAAGTCTGTGGGGAATCACGGCACACGCGTTAGTCTTGTAGTTAGACCATCGGCAACTATCGACGATATTGAAAAAATATTGCGTTATTGGATTGTTCTACCAAGATGCCCAGTGCTCCTAGAAATTGATGAGCAAGAGACGAAAACAATAGGCTTTTCGAGTACAGAGAAGGCACTTGAATTCTATGTGAAGCAAAGCTTACCTAATGTAGAAAAGATGCAAGATATTAAAATAAGAAAAAATGAACCCAAAGAAGGTATAGACCTTTCATATGCAACACGTTTCTCTCACTGGTTTAAGATCTGGGAGATCTTAACAAGAGACTCATACACATTCGAAGAAAAGTTCAAAGATTCTTTCTCAAAGCCACCCGGAGTGTGTGTAGAAGGAATTCGTATATCCTCGAATCCACCAGGGTACAATCAAAGAGGTATTTGGGCAATAGCAGATCTAAGTGGGCCAAACTCACCTAGGAGCGTGTCCGAGTATTCGCTCTCAAAATACATAAGTCTTTGGCAACAAAGAACTTAATGTTTTTGGGCCCAAAGCAACTAAGTCTTTTATCTGCAAGTAGTTATGAATTTTAAAGCCT
>Ga0114922_10004267_pt1 | contig 13268 bp, 8 predicted proteins | sample AartaG_FD_100975 | JGI IMG/M metagenome (GOLD analysis project Ga0114922, IMG submission 100975) | Deep subsurface microbial communities from Aarhus Bay to uncover new lineages of life (NeLLi) - Aarhus_00045 metaG | ecosystem: Environmental > Aquatic > Marine > Oceanic > Sediment | place: Aarhus... | reverse complement strand
TTTTAGCCAAACTCTGGGTCGAATGTCATTCTGAGGAGCAAAGCGACGCCTGTCCTGAGCAAAGTCGAAGGGAAGAATCCCGTTGTTTGCAGAGGTTGATCTCGCTTGCCAAGAACGAGACTCTTCGCCTTCGGCTCAGAGTGACATTAAAATCAGTGCTCCTGGGGCGTGAGACGCTAGAATTTGCCAACCTTTTCCTTTTATGGTATAATATTTTAGGCAATCTCGTGCCTTGCCCTGGTTTGTGTCCTGGAGGGGATGATGATCTGCTGGAAAGCGCCATCCAGTCGAGAAAGACAAAGGCTGGCCTTGAGCCGCGTGCACGACGCACACCTCACGTATTATTATGCCCTCCGACAGGTTTTGCCTCCGTACTTGATGCCTACGGCGCTTTGTCTTCTCTCGCCTGCTGATAAGGGCCTTGTGCCCCCAGCAGGTGTTTTTGTGCTTTGACCCACGCTGCTGCTTCATCGCCTTATTTTCCATCCAACCTGACAGGGAAACAGAAAATGCTCTCCCAATTTCGCGTTGCCCGGTATCGCTTCCAGTTGCAAGCCCTGGAAGATACGCGCTTGCCCAGGTACAAGGGCGGCACGCTGCGCGGCGGTTTCGGCAACGTCTTCAAGCGAGCCGTCTGCGCCTACCGGGACTGGCGGGCACGGGACTGCGCCGCCTGCCCGCTGCGCTCCCGCTGTGCTTATGCTTACGTCTTTGAGACACTCCCTCCAGCCGACGTTGAGATCACCGGCAAGCTGAGCGATGCTCCCCGTCCCTTTGTCCTCGAACCGCCCCTCGACCGCCGCACCGGTTATCGTGCCAGTGACATTCTGCCCTTTGGCTTGGTGCTGGTGGGTCAGGGCATCCACTACTTGCCCTATTTCATCGCCGTGTTTCAGGCCCTGGGCGAGGCCGGTCTGGGCCGCGATCGCGGGCGCTTCCGCCTGCAGCAGGTGGAGGCGATGCATCCGCTGTCGGGTGAGACGGCCATGGTCTACCGCGCCGACGGCACCGCCCGCGATTGCGATCTGAGCGCCGGTTACGCCGAGGTGGAGGCCGCCGCCCAGACGCTGCCCCCGGACCGCCTGGGTCTGCATTTTCTGACCCCCATCCGCATCAAGTACGATGGCCATTATGTGGCCGAGCCGCCGTTTCACGTGTTGTTTCGCAACGCGCTGCGCCGGGTGTCGTGGCTGTCCTACTTTCATTGCGGCGAGCGGTGGGAGGCCGACTTTCCCGGTCTGGTCGCCGCCGCCGAGCGGGTGACGACGGCGCGCATGGCGACGACGTGGGTGGACTGGGGGCGCACGTCCACGCGGCAGCGGCGGCACATGACCCTGGGCGGCTTCATTGGCCAGGCGGAGTACGAGGGAGACTTGCAACCTTTTCTGCCACTGATGCTGCTGGGCAGTCTGGTGCACGTGGGCAAGGCGTGCACCTTTGGGCATGGGTGGTATGAAGTACAGTGACGAATGACGAATGACCAATGGAAGAAATTCAGCGAATTTTCGTGGAAGGTTGATCGGCAGGATAGGAACGTGATACACTCTGCACCGTAGAACGAGGGCTTACTCCGAATAAGAAGGATCGTTTGGCTAAAATCAACACGGTTCGGTTGACAGCACAAGGTTACTCGACCGGTGCTTACAGTGCAGACTTTCGGTGTTGGCAGCTCAGGCCACACGCCGGTTCTGTTCGCTTGTGTGGTGAAGTCAAGCTATCGGGAGGAAAAGTATGCCAGAATGCGATGAGCGAATACTTAAAAGAAAGACTGAAAGATACTGGAAAGATCTGCGGCGCAACGCGAATTATCGAGTCCCCGTTTGGCGAAACTACGTAGAAGACCTTCTCCCTTTGGAGATGGCCTATATAGCAGCCAAGGAAAAGCTCCCTCAGGAGCCTTGTCAGACGCTGGTCCTCCTGGTAGGGCAATCCATCGAGCCGCTGCTACAATCCGTGTGGGCTCACAATCCCAAAAAGCTGCTGTTGATCCTCAATCAGCAGTATGATGAAGAGACCACTGGGGAGAACTTTGGCCATACTTTGTGCGAACTGCTCTCACAACTCCCTCCAGATCGGCGTGTTTCGGATGAGCACATTCACCAGAAGTTCGTGAAACCGAGTCCGGCCAATGTCTTTTGCACGTTGGTCGAACAGGCGCGCGATCGGGAAGGAGTGGTCGTGGACATCACCGGGGCCAAGAAAAGCATGGTGGCCGGGGCTTTTCTTTATGCTGCTTATGCGGATGTGCCCGTCTCCTATGTAGACTTTGAAGATACCACGTACAGCGCCAGGTATGGCAGGCCGTATGGTTATGCTTCCCACATCCGCTCATTCGAGAATCCTTACACCGCTTTTGCCCTGCGCGATTGGGAGCGGGTGCGCCGATTCTGTCGGCGCTACAAATTCCGCGATGCCCGACTATTGTTGGGTGGCAACGACGATGGCGAGCCGGGCACCGTGCTCGCAAGTATGACCCACTATCTGCCCGGTTCAGAGTCGGCCGTTAAGAAACTGATCGCGGTGCTTCATTGTTACGAGTCGTGGGACGCAGGAGACTACAATCAAGCGGCCGATCTCGCCAACAGAATTGCAGGCTTTGAGCCCCCAACTGTGCTGACCTTGCTGGGCAGGAAATGGTTCACGGTAAAGGATACCCGATTCGAGGGTGGACTGCCCGATTTCTACGACGATACGCCCGAGTTCAGAGCGTATGTCTACGATGAAATGTCCCGTATTAACCGACTGATCGAGCTTAATCGTGACTACCGGTCGGCTTTTTTGCGTGCCGGTAGCCTGAGCGAGATAGTAATGTTGGCCCGCTTGGTCAAAATGGTCGGTGATGATCCTCGAAAAGGTGAACTGCTCAAGAGTCTACAGTACAGAACGCCGGGTGCGAAATGGGTCTTCAAAGAACTACTCCGATCCCCTGGAACCATCTTTCAGATTGGCAAGGACATCCGGTTCCAGGGTGCGCCTGACATCCCGGTCACAGTCATGGAGAGGATGTCCCATTGGTGGAAGGACACCCATCTATTCAATGGCGAACGCGGTTGGGACGTGTTCATCAAAAGACGCAATGACCTAGCCCACAAGTATTTCTCTGTCCCTCTCTCATGGGCCGAGGATGCTTTGAGATTCGTTCGACTTAACGTCGAGGATTTGTGGGGACTCGATCCCGGAACGGTGGACACGGAGGCGATGAAATGGTCCGACCTGTGTAGGTTCACCGGATTGGAGCAGTATCTCCCTCCCAATCTCTGCGCAGATGGAAAGGAAAAGGAGAAAGACCAATGACTGAGTATTTGTTAGCCGTCGAGGCGGATCGCATTCAGGATCTGCTTTTCCGCTCCTCTCAGTTGCGCGAGGTGGTGGGCGGAAGCCAGTTGTTGACACGATTCTGTGGGGACACGCCCGCTCTGCTGGAAAAAACCTTGGGCATCACGCCCGACGTCATCACCAGCGGCGGCGGGAGCTTTCGCATAACGTTCGAGACCGAGGAGGACGCCCGTCGATTTGGCACGGCGCTGGCCGAGGTTTACCACCGCGCCACCGGGGGCACCCTCAGCGTGGCCGAGCCGGTGCTGATGACGAAGGGCTACGGGCCGGCCAGCGATGAGGCCGGTGAGAGGCTGCGCCAGGCCAAGCGCAGCGGCCTGCCTTTGGCAACGCCGCACATCCCCTACATGGCTCTCTGCGAATCCTGCGGCGTGGGATTGGCCGAGGCTCACGAACTCCGCACCTCACAGGAGAGGGAGGGACACTACCTCTGCCCCTCCTGCCGTGCCAAGGCCGCCGAACGAGAGGTGCACAGCCGGGGAGATTTTCTCAAAAGGTTTTATGATGAGACACACTCAGAGCTAGATTGGCCCCCCACTCCCAAAGATGTGGCGTGCTACGACCCCCGCGATTACGTCGCTTACATCGTCGCTGACGGCGACGGCATGGGCAAGGTGTTCAAGGCGTGCTGTCGGGACCAGGCTCACGCACTCTCCAAAAAGATGGACGAGGTGCTTCGGGAGGCCCTGGCGGAGCCGACGCGACGGTTTTTGAAAAACGCCGTGGCCGCGCGAGCTCGGTGTATCCCCGTACTTCCGCTCATCCTAGGCGGCGACGATCTGTTCGCCCTGGTGCCTGCCCGCTGGGGGATCGACATCGCCCGGCGACTCTGCCGCACATTCCAGGACGAGATAACCGCGTTTGTGCGTAGGAAAGGGATCACGCTTGGCCGAGAAAAAGACGACAAGAGTGATCTGACAATCACCATCTCCGCTGCGGTGGTGATCTGCAAGGCCAACTACCCCTACTACCTGGCGCACGACATCGGCGAGAAGCGCCTCGGTGAGACCAAGCGGACGGTCAAAGCCCTGGCCGACGAGGGGTCACGCCTTTCGGCGGTGGACTTTGAGATCGTACTGGGGAGCCAGGCTGCGCCCCACGAAAGAGCCGGCAACTGGCGGCCCACCCTCCGCCCATACTGGGTGACCGACGGTGAGGTGCCTTCCAGATGGGGTCTGTCCATTAACAAACTGCTGGAGTGGCGCCGTCAATTGGTCGGCACTCCGGCACGGCGCCGCTCCCAGTTGCGGGAGCACTTCGACGGGGTGCCGGAGAAAGGGGATAACGGCTGGGATGACGGCCTGCTGCGCATCCTGAAGCGCATTGAGCGGGATTGGACACGAAAGGAAAAGCATCCCGTGCGAAAGGCACTCGAGGAATTGGGAGGCGTCAAGCTGGAGGAGTGGTACGAACTCAATCGGAAGCACGACAAGGACTTCTGGCACGGCCACGGCATGGCGGACCTGCTGCGGGTCTGGGATTGGACACTGAATCTGGATCACCCGCCGATTGCATACGAGGGAGGCGAGCGATGAGTCTGAAGTTGACTTTTCAGATCGAGATGACCTCCGACTATCATGTCGGGGCCGGATATGGCAAGGGCACCGAGATCGATTCGGCTTTGCTGCGGGACGCCGATGGACTACCGGTGCTCCGTGGCACGGTGCTCAATGGCTTGCTGCGCGATGGCCTGTGGCGCTTGCTGCAACAGGAGCCGTTGCAAAAGTGGCAGCAATGTCGGGATTCTGGTCAGGCGGATGTGGAAGAACGCTACTGCGGACAGTACACTGTCGGCGATGTTGATCCTTGCCCCATCTGCCGGCTTTTTGGCACCCCGCGTACGATGAAGCGCTGGCGCATCGGGTCGGCCCGGCCGCTGGGCCGAGAAGCGCTGGCGGGCACGGCGTACAAGGCTGAGGACATAGCCGGCCAGCGTGTGATGCGGGTGCGGGTGAATCCCCGTACGCGGCGGGCGGCGCCGCACAAGCTTTTCTCCGAGGAGCAAGGTGGACAACTGACCTTCACCTTCACCGCCATCTGCCCTGCCGAGGAGGAGACCGCATTGGACGAAGCTGCCCTATTGGTCGCGGCGGCCCGTTTCGTGCGCCAACTGGGCCGCTCCCGCCGCCGGGGACAGGGCGAGTGTCTCTTCTCACTGGTAGAGGTCGAGGGCGCGGACCTGGGCGACAAGCCACAGGAAGCGCTGCTCGACCGCTTCGAGGAGCATTGGCTGAAGGGTGAGCCGGAGGCATTGGCTCAGTCCGAGGGCCAATCCCTGGAGCAGGGCCGCGAGAAGCCGTCTGAGGAGAAGCCGGTGCGTCTATGGGTATTGGCCCGCGCCGACGAGCCGTTGATCATCGCACGTCGGGCCTCGGCCGGCAATCAGTTCCGCAGCCAACCGGCTATTTTGGGCAAGACGCTGCGGGGCGCGTTGGCCGCCCGCACTGCCGAACGCTTTGACCTGGACGACTCAACCACCTATGATGCCTTCATCGCCCTTTTTCTGCGGGAAGCAGTACGCTTCCCCACCCTCTACCCCCTGTTCTGGTCAGAGCTTTTCTACCCCGCCGTACCCGTACCCCGCGACGGCCTTGCCTGCAAGGTCTACCGAGAGCACCGCCTCCAATGGGGCACGCAAGCGACAGAGCCAATCGAACAATGCGCCGAATGCGACAACGCGGTCAAGGGCCTACGAGACAAGTTCTTTAGTTTGCGGGAGCCCAAGCCGGAGCACTTTACCCCCGAACGGCAGAGCGAGATGCACATTCGCATCGACCCACAGAGCGGACGTGTGGAAGAGGGGCAGTTGTTCGAGTATGAGGCTCTGGAAGCAGGACAGTTCTTCACCAGCGAGCTGATTTGCACCGACGAGGATGCCTGGGAGCTGCTCCAGACGCTCACCGATCTTGAGGAGGAGACGCCTGTGTCCCTGCGGTTGGGCAAGGCCACGCGTCGGGGCTACGGAAAGGTGACGCTGTGGCTGGAGCGACTGGATGACAAGAAGCCCCAGATCTGGATCCAACAGTCCATTGGCGAGCGGGTGGACGCAAACATGGACGAGCTAACGCTGATGTTGCTGACCGACGCTATCATCACCGATACCTGGGGTCGCTTTGCCACTGGCTTTGAGGACGAATGGCTGAGCCGGGAACTGGGCTTCAAGGTCAAGGTAGTGGAGGGGCGTGACTTTGCGGCCGCACACCTGGTGGATGGCTTCAACGCCCATTTGCGGCTGCCCCGCTGGCGCGACGTGGCATTGGTGGCCGGCTCAACGGTTCGACTAAAGATCGAAAAGCCCCCGCAGGAAGGGTTGCTGACTGCACTAGCCCGGATCGAGAACAAAAGCATCGGGCTACGGCGCAACGAGGGCTACGGTCAGGTGGCGTTCAACCATCCCATACACAACGACTGCGTGGGCTTGACCGGCACACGGGTCAAGATCCCCTCGAAAGTAGATCTGGCCAAAAGGCAAGAGACGGACGAAGGCGCCCGAGTGAAGTTCCGCGAAGATTGGGAGCAAGATCTAGACGATCAGCCCTGGAGCCAGTGCAAAGACTCCCGTTTCCTGGGTCTGGCCCGCTGGCTGGATGTGCATCGCCACGAGGACATCAAGAAGTTGCTGAGGAAGATGGAGACGTTGGGCAAGCCCGACGAAACGTTGGTTAAATGCATCGGAGGCGAGAAAGAGTACGGCGACCGGAAGATAGCCAATCCGCTGACCGAGGAAAAGGGCTTCAGGCTGGTCAAGAAGCTGTTGAAGCAACTGCAAGAAAAAGACGAATCGCACCGGCCGCTAGGCGTCCGCATACTGGCCGACCAGCTGGCCGAGGTTGCCGGTGAGAAGGAGGAAGGGCGATGAAATATCGGATTATCACGGGAACGCTGGAGGCCCGCACCGCCGTCCACGTGGGGAGCGGCCAGGGGAACGAGCTGGCCGATTCACTGCTGCGGCGGGATACCGAGGGAAACGTCTTGATCCCGGGCACGGCCATCGCCGGCGCGCTGCGCGCGATGCTCACCCGCCTGGCGCCGCGTCTGGGGCACGCTCTCTGCGTGGAATTGCTACCCCCGAAGAAACACGAAGCGCGGAAGCAGAAAGGCTGCGACTGCGCTGTCTGTCGACTCTTTGGCGATGTAGAGCCCAGTGACGAAGCAGGCGGTGAGGGAGAAAAAAGCACCAGCGCCGCTTCGCGCCTGCTGGTCTTTAACGCCTGCCCGAGCGAGGGGACCGTGGCTCAAGCGCTGGTGCGGGACGGCGTCGGCATAGACCGGGCCAGCGGCACAGCGGCGCGGGCCACGGGGGCCAAGTTCGACATGGAGACGCTGCCCGCCGGTGCCAAGCTCACGCTGCGCATGGAGCTGCGGGAGCCCGATCCCGGTGAGCAGGCAGAAGACGAACGGTTGCTAGCCGTGGCGCTGGCCGAATGGCAGGCAGGTCGCGCCCATCTGGGCGGCGATGTGGCCCGAGGCCTGGGTGCCTTCAAGCTGAAGGATTTACAATACGGCGAGCGCGATCTGGATGATGAGGACGGACTTATGGCCTTTCTGCGCGCTCCCGAGCCGTGGGAGAACGTCGAAGAAGACAAAGACTGGCTCCAGAAACGAGTGAACGGAGCCACTCGGGATATCGTCGCGTGGGAGGACCTGGCGGCGGACGTCGCCGCGCTGCCAATTACACAGGGTTGGGCCGAGTGGACATTCACCCTCCAGGCGGAAGGGCCTTTCCTGACCAACGACGCCACCGCCTCTGGGATTAGCGGTTTCGACCACGCACCGTTTTTGGAGACGGTGGTCGATTGGACGCAACCTGTGCTTCCTGGCTCCAGCTTGCGAGGTGTGCTCCGCTCCCACGCCGAACGCATCGCCCGCACGTTGGTCACGCATCAGGCGATGGCGAGGGACGATGCGAAGGGGTACTTTCTGAACCACTGCCCAGCCTGCGACCCCTTGCGCGTCGGGAAGGCCGACGCCAAGCTGGAAAGCTGCGACAGTCTGTTGCGCCACAAGGCAAAGGTGAGCGAGAACAAAGAAGTCGAACAAGAGCAACTCTGCCTGGCCTGCCGGCTCTTTGGCAGCACGCGCCGGGGCAGCCATCTGATCGTCGAAGATGCGCCTTACGCTGGCGATAAGCCGCCTGTGTACAAGATACTCGACTTTCTGGCGATCGATCGTTTCACCGGCGGCGGCGCCGAAGGCTTCAAGTTCGACGCCCTGGCGCTGTGGAAACCCACTTTTGCGGCGCGGGTGCGCCTGGAAGACCCCCAGGACTGGGAGTTGGGCTGGTTGACGCTGGTCTTGCGCGACCTGGCCGAGGGCTGGCTGCGCGTCGGCTTTGGCGCGGCCAAGGGATTCGGGCAGGTCATCATAAGCAAGGGCACGCTGCGGCGGGCCACGCTGGACGCCGCACGGGCCAAAAGCGGCCAGCCGAGTCTCTTTGTGGTGGACGAGCGGCCGCTGCTGGACTGGGACCTGGCCTCGGCGTGGGTCGAAGCCTTCAACGAAAAGGTCCGAGGATTTGAGCGGCAGGCAGATCTCAACCTGCCCGCCGACAGCTACTTCGGTGTGGTGGACGACATCTATGGAGGCAACGTGCGATGAGCGGAAAACGACAAGCTGTGAACTTTACAGAGATTGTGAAGCAGATGGAGAAAGAGAAGCTGACAGCGGCGGAGTGGCCGGCTGTCGTCGGTGGGAAGTGCGCCGAGGCCGATCTGGTGAGTTGGCTGAACGGACTTGATCTCTCCGATATGGACGTCCGCATCTGGGAGCTCACCAACCGCTGCACCATCGGTAATGACGCGCCCCCAGAGGCGGCGGACCGTCTGGAGCGGGCGCGGCTCTTTGGCACGGGCGGCGATCTGGACGTGCGCCGCGACGGAAATCGTTTTCGCTGGCGCTACGTGGGGAAGGCCGAGTATGTGCCGAAGAGTGATGAGTCACTGGCTTGGCCCGGCACGCCGGAGGAGCCGGTCTACCGCCGCGAGCAAACGGCGCTGCTGTGGGGCAAGCGCAAGAAGGGACAGCCCCAGTGGTTCGATGACCGCACAGCGGGCGCCGATCTGAGCTACCCAGTGGCGGGGGTGCCGGCGCGGGTGCAGGTGCGCTACGTTGAGTACACACAGGCCGGGCGGACGCTGGCCGTCTGGCTGCGAGGATTGGAGGCATACGATGGCTGAGGGGAGAACGTATCAAGGAAAAGTCAAATGGTTTAGCGAGGGCAAAGGTTATGGTTTTATTGCGCGAGATGAGGGAGGGGACGTATTTGTCCATGTCAGCGAATGGCGCGGCCCGGCCGGGGGTCTTAACGCAGGCGACCGGGTGACCTTTGAGGTGGAACAATCAAGGAAAGGCCCTCGGGCGGTGAACGTATGGCCAGCCGGGATGGAACCGGCAGAGCGAGAGGGTTACCGGTTCTTGAATCCTTACAACTTTGTGCGTCCCCTGACAGTTTTTCGCCCTGACGCCGCGCCGCAGCTAGGGAGATGCACGCCGCTGCCTCACGACCGCTACGTGGAATTCACGGGAAAGATCAAGTGCAAAATCACGGTCCAGACTCCGCTGTTTATCTCCGATTCACACGCTATAGAGACCGAAACCGTGCGAGAACGGGGTAAGGAAAAGGAGCATCCCCTCTACCGATTCTTCGAATATGAGGGCGAGCCCGCCCTCCCCGCCAGCAGCCTGCGAGGGATGGTCCGCTCGGTGTTTGAGGCAGCCACGAATTCCTGCTTTTCGGTGTTCACCGGGCACAAACGGTTGAGCTATCATCTTCCCCCCCACGAAGCGCTGAAACTGATCCCGGCACGGGTCATCCACCAAGACGGCGAATGGCACCTGGACATTCTTAACGGCACCACACCACTTGTCGTGGGAGAAAAGCCAGGCGAGACTCAATATGCAGCGTGGGTGATGCAGTACATGCCCCTCTGGCGCAGCCGCACACGTGATCGTAGACCGGATGCACCCTACTCAAAGCGTAAACACGTATCGCTGGCCGGCTTCGGGCACGGAGATAAGTGTCAGGCTCTCGTTGAAGAAGTCGAGCACCCGCTTCGTCACTTCAGATTCTGGAATGTCGTAAAGATAGCCCCTCCGGATGCGTCTCCTCTGAAGCCTCGTGGATCGCATCAGCGATTGGTCACCGGCTATTTGTGCATCACAAACCAAAACATCGAAAACAAGCACGACGAGCGACTCTTTTTCTGCGCCACCGGTACCCCTGTCAGGATCCCCTTGCCGAAGCCAGTGAGCAAGCACTACAAACAACTTATTGAGGATTACCAGGAACGACACACCGATGACGTAGAAAGACGCCGTAAACGATACAAAAAAGACCCTTCCGTGCCGCCGCCCAATCAACCCGAGGGGAAAACGCCAGCCTTCAGCCGTTTCATCCTGGATCCCGAAGAAACAAAGTTGAAGCATGGTGCCTTGGTATACGTGATGTTGGAGAGAGTCGGTCAAGCGGGGAGGTTACAGTTTATCGTCCCCGTTTCCGTGCCGCGCGTGGGTTATGAGCAAACGGTTGGCGATCGGCTCGATCCTGATGCATCCTTGGACGAAAGTTGGCTTCACAAATGCCGAGACTATGATCGTTTGTGTCCGGCCTGTCGCGTTTTCGGCTGGGTCTATGGCACCGGCGATCCCGATGAACCAAAGCTTGATGTGGACAAACGTGCTGCCTATGCGGGACGAGTACGCCTGACTCACGCTACGCCTGTAGATGGCAAGGTTCATCAGTATGATGAGGACATCACTCTGTCCATTCTCTCCAGCCCAAAACCGACGACCACGCGCTTCTATTTACATCCCATGGAGGGTGTGCCTCGCGACGGGCTTGAGGAAAGTCAAGTGGATTACAGTAAAAGCGCGAGACAGCGCTTGCGAGGTCGCAAGTTCTACCGTCATCACGGTGATCAACTCAGTGAACAAGAGTTTGCCAGCCCCAATGGGAAGCAAAGTGACCAGAACCGCACGGTTAAAGGAGTAGTCAAACCGGGGAGCGTCTTTGAGTTTGATCTCGAGTTCGAGAACCTGAGTGAAGTTGAGTTGGGTGCGTTACTCTGGGCTCTGGAACTGGATGGCTGGCATCATCGTCTGGGCTTGGCGAAACCTTTGGGGTTCGGCAGTGTCACCCTCAAAGTCGTGGAGATGGAAACACTCGATTTCGTTCAGCGGTATGAGCAGTTCAAATCAGGCCGGGACAGTGAGTCTGACAAAGACACCTACATCAAGGCCTTTCAGGAGGCGATGAAGGCCCGTTACGGTGGAAACTTCTATGATCTGGACAACATCCGTGATCTAAAAGCCTTGCTGGCCGAGCTTCCCGATTTGCCCATCCACTATCCCCGCTCGACTCCTCAACCGCAACCTGAAGGGAAGAACTATGAGTGGTTCGTAGGCAACAAGCGGAAGGATGGTCAACGCTTGGTGCTTCGTCTAGCTACAGAGGACACCGAAGGATTACCCTTGGTGGACAAGTACGGTAGTATCGCATGACATACTGCCGTCTATATCTAAGGGCAACATTTCCACGCTGATCCAGCCAGGTGTGCCATTACTTGAGCGGAGGGCATGATGACCGACCAGGATCTCGCGTCGGAGATCACTCTTGCCGACTTGCTGTTCGTGGGATATTCATACGCCAAGGTCGGAAGGATTCGAACGGGTAGAAAGTTAGGCCCCACAAGTTTTGATTCTCTGGGCATGGTCCAGCGTATGCAGGACTTTTGTCGGGCTGTTGAAAGTGAGAGATTGGGTTTATCTAAATCTGCCAAACTAGCAACGAAGCTACTTCAGGGACGGCTGGCGCAACTTGAGCGCGCGGTGGAGAACTATCCCGATGCTGATCTGTACCCCGAAACGGCGAAGGAGCTAAGAACTGAGCTAAAGATCCTCTGGGATCGGGTGACAGATGAAGCGTCAAGTCAGCAAGTCCATGTCATCCAACCCAACGAGTGGGAAGTGCCGTTTCGGGAGTTTGTGGATTCCCCACGGGGAGCCTTTGGTCTTGGACCAGCGTATGATCCTGAACTGCCGCGGGAGCTGGATGAGAATTTAGAACAGGCGGCACTGCACATAGAATTTCAACTTATGGGAGGCGCAATATTCTTTATGCTGCGCGCAGTAGAAGTGGTGCTCAAGTTCTACTACACGGCAACAACGGGAAAGGACACGGATCGACCCTGGGGATGCCTGTGTGATTCTATGGATGAGCCTACTTGCGAGGTTCCAGCCCATCTGGTGAGCGCGATCCGACAGTTGAAGAATGCGTATCGCGATCCCACAATGCACGTGACCGATATGGAATTGGAGTGGAACGGGATGACAGCGGTGCAGGTGCTGAGCCTTTGCAAAGCACTGGTAGCCTCTATTATGAAACATCTCGAAAGGATAGGCCAGATTGAATCGCTCACAGCCTCACCGACCGCATTGAAGTTCAACGGTGGGTAACCTTGCTCTATGCTATTCGATTGCCCATGCCCCACCGCTGCCACAGACACCTTACCTATTGCCGTCACCTCGTCCTGCCCGCCGAACTGCCGACCCAGGGTGACGGCGACCTGCTGACCAACGGCAGTTTGACACGGCGCGTCTCCCATGCTATACTTGTGTAAGTTACAGAAGTTGGACAAGATAGGCGATACTAGGAGACCACCATGCCCGTGAAACTGAAATCAAGCCAGGTGCAGCAGAATTTCGGCCAGGCTGTGGACCGCGCCCTGATGGAAGATGATGTCATTGTGGAGCGCTACGGCACGCCCCGCGTGGCCATCGTCGAATACGGGCGCTACCAACGCCTGGTCAAAGCCGAGCAGCAGTTGTTGCGCGCCCGGCTACAGCAAGCCTCGGCCGCCGCTTCCGCCCGAGCAGCCCATCTGACCGAAGAAGAGATTGAGGCCCTGATCGAGCAAGCCCGCACCGAGGTTCAC
>Ga0114922_10004266_pt1 | contig 13269 bp, 8 predicted proteins | sample AartaG_FD_100975 | JGI IMG/M metagenome (GOLD analysis project Ga0114922, IMG submission 100975) | Deep subsurface microbial communities from Aarhus Bay to uncover new lineages of life (NeLLi) - Aarhus_00045 metaG | ecosystem: Environmental > Aquatic > Marine > Oceanic > Sediment | place: Aarhus... | reverse complement strand
GAACAGCCCAATATGAGCTCACCGGCGGCACCCAGCTCGAAAGCTCGGAGAAGATCTCCCGCTGACAGGCGTCCCGGGCACATGAGCTCTATAAACTTCGGCCTCGTTTCGGCGGGTAGGATGCGCAGAATCTCGCTCCAGTGACAGGTCAATATGAGGACTGGAGGCTCTTTCGCGTCGGCTTTTAAAACCTCCTTCAGCTGTGCCATTATCCTCTCACTGCTGAAAAAGCCCTGGTCGATTGCCCCGGTGGGGCAGAGGGAAACGCAGGTACCACAGCCCCGGCACATATCCTCCTCGACCCGGGCAATGAAGCTGCCATCCCCGCGGTAGACGACCCGGATGGCCTTGTAATCGCAAGTTTCCTCGCACACTCCGCAGCCCCGGCAGAGAGCCTCATCGATCCTGACGGTGATCCCCGAAGCCCGGTAGAATCTTCCATCGTAACGAACCGGGACGGAGTCTGCGGCAGCAAACTCCTTATAGGCCCCCGAAGGCACCCGAAACAGCATGTTTTCCGCAGCGTCCCCCGGCCCGGCGTCTCCCGGCTCGAGGATGAGCTGCTTGTTTTGGCAAATCCCCACACAGGTCCGACACTCCAGGCAGGGCCCGCAACGCAGGCAGCGCTGAGCCTCTTCGATAGCTTCGGCTTCACTCAGGCCTTGTTCGATCTCCGTGAAAGATTTCCGCCTGTCCTGCGCTGACAGACGGGATCCCTGATTGCGGGCTCTGCGCGGCGGGGGGGGCAGCTCGACGGCCAGCTCCAGGGTCGACTCCAGGGCCGGCTCCGGGGCCGGCTCATCCTGCCGGGCCCCTTCTCCCCGCAGGTGGCGCAGGATGGAGCGAGCCGCCCGGTGCCCCGCGGCGATTGCCTCCACAACGGTGGCAGGGCCGCTGACCGCGTCCCCGCCCGCAAAAACACCCGCCCGGGAGGTCGCCAGGGACCTCTCATTCACAACGAGGAGGTTGCGCTCGGAGATCTCCAGACCGTGTCCCTCCGGCAGGAAGGAGGCATCCAGCCGCTGACCGATGGCCGGAATCAGGGCATCGCAGGACACGAGGAACTCCGAGCCCGGTAGGGGCACCGGACGCCGGCGGCCGCTGTCATCCTCTGCGCCCAAACGCAGGCGGATGCACTCCACCCCTTCCAGCCTACCCTCACGGACCACGAGCCGTACCGGGGCAGTGAGGAAGGATACGTTGATCCCTTCCGCTTCTCCGTCCTCTACCTCTGAGGGATGGGCCGGCATCTGCTCCCGGGAACGCCGGTACAGCAGCTGCACGCTTTCGGCACCCAGACGGATTGCCACCCGGGCGCTGTCCACTGCGGTGTCACCGCCCCCGACTACCACTACCCGATTACCCGGTCTCTGCGCGCGTCCCAAGGCCGCCTCTTTCAGCAGCGAAACCCAGTCGATCAAACCTTGCCGCACCTCTCCCTCGCCCGGGATTCCCAGACGGGCCGGACGCTGGGCCCCGGTGGCGATAAACACGGCCCGATGCCTCCCGGCGACCTGTTCGAAGGCGATCCTGTCCCCGACCCGGGTATTCACCTTGATATCCACGCCCAGCTCTTGGATGGCTGCGATTTCAACGTTGAGGATATCCCGGGGCAGCCGGTAGGTTGGGATGCCGGTGGATAGCATGCCCCCCGGGATGGGAGAAGCCTCGAACACATTTACCCGATAGCCCTGGCGGGCCAGATCGGCCGCGCAGGTCAGCCCCGCGGGTCCCGAGCCTATCACCGCCACCTTTTCGGATCGCAGAGGCACGGAAGAGAAGCTGGGAATGACTGCCCGGCGCAGCTCGTAATCCGCCACGAAGCGCTTCAGGGCGGCGATGGCCAGGGCTTCGTCAAAATCCTTGCGACGGCACTGTTCCTCGCAGGGATGCGGGCAGATCCGGCCGCAGATACCGGGGAAAGGATTGGTCCGGCGGATCTCTTGCAGTGCCTCCTGAAACCGTCCGGCGGCGATCAGAGAGACGTAGGCTTTGACGTTGGTGCCCAGCGGGCACTCCACGGTGCACGGGGAAGCTTCCAGGGATTGCACCTTCAGAGAGAACGGTGCCGCCTCATCCCCAAGCCATTCCAGGGTCTTGCTGTTCCCCATGCTCCTCCCTGCTCCGGCTTCCCAACGTCCCGGACGCCTGAGCACTACGCTTCCATAAAGGGATAACGATAGTCCCGGGGTGGAAGGAAGTTCTCTTTGATAGCCCGGGGGCTTACCCAGCGAAGCAGGTTCCAGAGGCTCCCGGCCTTGTCGTTGGTGCCGCTGGCCCGGGCACCGCCGAAGGGTTGCTGCCCCACCACCGCCCCGGTGGGTTTGTCGTTGATGTAAAAGTTTCCCGCGGCGTTCTCCAGCCGATGCTGCGCCTCGGCCACCGCCTTGCGATCCCGGGCGAAAATGGCTCCGGTAAGGGCGTAGGGTGAGGTCTGGTCGCACAGATCGAGGGTCTCCGCGTAGCGATCGTCATCGTAGAGATAAATCGTCAGCACCGGACCGAATATCTCCTCCTGAATGGTCCGGAAGTGGGGATCGTCGGTAAGCACCACCGTAGGCTCTATGAAGAATCCCCGGCTGTCATCACACTCACCGCCGTAGATGATGGAGGCCTGGTCGGCTTTTTTCACGTAGTCGATGTAACCGGCGATCTTGTCAAAGGCGGCCCTGTCGATCACGGCGTTCATGAAGGCGCTGAAATCTTCCACATCTCCCACCTTGATCGTTTTCAACTCTTCGATCAGATAGACCTTTAAATCCTCCCACAGTCCGCGGGGGATATAGGCGCGGGATACGGCGGAGCATTTCTGGCCCTGATACTCGAAGGCACCCCGGATCAGCCCCACTCCCAGAGCCTTGAGGTCGGCGCTCCGGTGGGCGAAAATAAAATCCTTGCCGCCTGTCTCGCCCACGATCCTTGGATAGGAGCGGTAGGCCTTGATGTTCTTGCCCACAGTCTGCCACATCTGCCTGAAGGTCTCTGTGCTGCCGGTGAAATGGATGCCCGCCAGCTCGGGCGAGCTCATTACCAGCGGCCCGATCTGCGCGCCTAATCCCGGAATGAAATTGATGACACCTTCCGGCAGCCCGGCTTCCTGGAACAGCTTCATGAGGTAGTAGGCGGAGAAAACCGCGCTGGAGGCGGGCTTCCACACCGATACATTGCCCAATATTACCGGAGCCGAAGGAAGATTCCCTGCGATCGAAACGAAGTTGAAGGGTGTGACGGCAAAGACGAAGCCTTCCAACGAACGATACTCCATCCGGTTCCAGGTCGGAGGAGGCGAATAGGGAGGCTGCTGGGCGAGAATCTGGGTGGCATAATAGGCATTGAAGCGGAAGAAATCGATCAACTCACAGGCCGAGTCGATCTCCGCCTGAAACACGTTCTTGCTCTGACCCAACATGGTGGCGGCATTAAGGATAGGCCGCCAGGACCCGGCCAGCAGGTCGGCCGCCTTGAGGAATACCGCCGCTCGATCCGGCCAGGGCAGGGCCGCCCAATCGCCGCGGGCCTTCAGGGCGGCGTCGATGGCCATCTGCACCTCCCTCTCCCCGGCCTGGTGGTATGTACCTATCACCCTGCGATGATCGTGAGGCAGGATGCATTTGCCCAGCTTGCCCGTTTTGATCTCCCTGCCCCCGATAATCAGGGGGATCTCGACCTCCCCGCTCTTCAGTTCCGAGAGCGCGGTTTTCACCTCTTGGCGCTCCGCCGTACCGGGGGCATAACTCCTGACCGGCTCATTAACGGGCAGCGACAGGTTACAGATCGCATTTCCCATGATTGACCTCCTTTAGTCTATAATACTCAGCGACTACTTGATCCACCGTGTTCTCGTTTCTCCATGAACCGATTGAAACGATCGACGTGGGCTTGGGCCAGCAGTCGGGCCTCACTGGCCCGGCCCTCTTGCACCGCCTGCACGATCTTGCACAGGTCCTGGTGATTCTCCTTGAGCATTTTCTTGCTCCGCGGCAGAAATGAATCGTAGTAGGGTTTGATGTTGTCGTGGACGATCTGCAGAACCGTCTCGTAGACGGGGTTTCTGGAGATGCGGGCCAATGCCATGTGCAGCTGGTTATCCGTACTGATGAACTCATCCCAGCGGGAGGGCCCTAGTTCCGATATTTTTTCCGCCTCTTTGAGCAGGCGTTTCAAATGGACAATATCCTCCCGGGTGGCCCGCTCCGCGGCCAGGGCGGAGACGTTCCCCTCCACTGCCTCCCGGAACTCGGCCAGATCGTGGAGAGAAACCTTGTGGTAGCGAAAGAGGAACGACAGGCTGTCACTGGCCTGCTCGGTGGTCACCGCCTTGATCACGGCACCGCCCTTGGCCCCTGTCTTGATGCTGATCAGACCCTTCTGCTCCAGGACGCGAAGCGCTTCCCGCAGGGTGCCGCGGCTTACCTTGAAGGTCTCTTGGAGCTCCCGTTCCGAAGGTAGCCTGTCACCGGCTTTGAGCCGACGTTTGAGGATAGCCTCTTCGATTTGATTGCTTACATCCTGAAAGATACGATTCGGCGTGACCTGCTTAAACATAATAATGGTTCAACCATTATACAGTTAGTGACAGGATTTGTCAAAAACAATATTCCTCGCCTAATCTTTGCGCTTATCCAAGCCGTAGTACTTATTTGCCTGCTCTTCGTTGATATACTCGTTTTTCACGTCTTCCCTGACCAGGTCCGGGTCGCGCTCCAACGGATCTCCCCATCCGGCGCCCGTTCCCGTCATAACCCGGATAACCTCATCCTTCTGTAGTGTCAGCCCGGAAACCACGGAATAGCGTTCCTTGCTGCCATCGTTGCGGAGGATCTCCACATAGTTGGGAGAGCCCGGTCTGCCTCCCTTCAGAGGCCAGGGCGGGACCTTTGAGCGGGTGTAGGCGGCGGTAAACCAGGCATCATCGGATCGAATTCGGTATTCGATGCACACCCCTTTGCCGCCGCGGTGTTTGCCCTCCCCCCCTTCCTCATCGTGGAAGCTGAATCGATCCACGATCAATCCGTTGCGTGCTTCGTTTACTTCCGCCGGGCAGTTGTAGGTTTCTCCATGAAAGCCGGAAAACATGGCGGGATTGCCGTCGCTCTTGCTGGAGCCGCCCCAGCCGCCCAGCTCGGGTTCGATGATGCTGTACTGCCGGCCGGTATCCGGGTGAACCCCGCCGAACAGGGTTCCGCAGATCGAAGCGAAATTTCCTGCCGGAAGCCTCTCAGGCATGTGTTCTGCCAAAGTCCGCCATAACAGGTCGTACAGGCGGACATCGGTCTCGTAATAAATTCCCATGGCCGCGGGCCGGACCGGATGGAAGACACTCCCCTCCCGGGTCAACACCTCCAGCGGCCTGAAGGTCCCGCCGTTACACACATTGTCAGATGACGTGATTGACTTGAGCATCAGCTGGGCGCTGACAAATGCTCCATCCCGGCTGATATTGAAGGGACCCTTCTCCTGATCCGGATTTTCCCGAAGATCGACTATGAACTTATCATCCCTGATCTCGATGGTGACCTCATAGATCTGACCGCTGTCCTGCTCTTCGGCCAGGAAGAATTTCCCGTGGGGCAGCGTCTTAAGCCCCGCCAGGGTCACCTGTTCACCGTAGTCCATGTATTCATTCACCGCGTGGAGAAAGGCTTCTTTCCCGTACTTGTTCACCATTTCCAGAACGCGCTTTTCTCCAGCCCGGATGGAAGCGATTCCCGCCCAGAGGTCTCCAATCAAGAAGTCCGGCATCCGACTGTTTGCCTTCAGGATGTCGAAGACCGGCTCTATAGGTTGACCCCGTGAGAAGAGCTTGATGCCCGGCAGTTGAAGCCCCTCCTGAAAAATCTCGGTAGCATCGGTGGACATGCTTCCCGGAGTCATGCCGCCGATATCATTCCAATGGGCGATGTTGGCGCTCCAGGCAACGATCTCCCTGTCCGCGAATATCGGCATCAGAACCACGACGTCGTTCAGATGGGTCACCCCGCCGTTGAACGGATCATTGGTGGTGAAGATGTCTCCCGCTTCGATGTCGGCGGGCTCCGGGAATTTCTCGATGATTCGTTTCACCGCCTTGTCCAGCATCCCCACAAAGGCGGGAATTCCCGCCCCGGAGCTGGCCAATTCCCCGTCTTTCGTGCATATGGCCGTACCCATGTCCAGAACCTCGTAGATTATGGCGCTCATGGCGGTGCGGCGCATGGCTGCGAACATCTCGTCCGCGGCGGCCTGAAGCGAGCTCTGAATAATCTCTGCCGTTATAGGATCAAAGGTTTTCTGCATCGATTTGCTCCTTACTCTCCTGTTTGAATGTGGATATTCCCGTAATCGTCGACCTGGCAGGGCATCCCGGGCATGACCACTGTTGTGCTCCTGGCCTCTTCTACCACAGCCGGACCGCTGAACTTCATCCCGGGCTCCAGCAGATCGCCGTCGTAAATAACAGCCTCGTGAATCCCGGTCGTGTAGTCGACCTTGCGCCTCTCTTTGACAGCCTCTTCGATCTTCCTGCCGCTGGCGGGCATTTTCTCCGGAGAGAGTCTTCCCACGTCCGCCAGAGCGACCACGTGAAAGCCCACCATCTCCACAGGGGCATCCAGACGGTAGGTATACTCCCGCTCGTACTGGGAGTGAAAGGTGTCCCCGATCTGTCTGATCGTTTCTTTTTCGATCTTGCCCTCGGGCAGCACAACTTCTACCGAATGGGCCTGATTCTGATACCTGAACAGGCCGTAGCGGATGAACTTCACCTTCGACGGCGCGATGGATTCGCCGGCAAACTCGTTCAAAGCCTGTTCTTGAAGCGCATCGAGACTCTCCTTCACCTCCGAAGCGGCAGTACCGGAGTCCAGCTCGATGATACGGGTTTGGATATAATCACGCCTGAGGTCTGACATCAACATTCCCCAGGCTGAGAAGACCGCCGCCTGTTTGGGTATCACCACCTTTTTGATACCCAATTCCACGGCCAGGGCGCAGGCGTGCATACCGCCCCCGCCCCCGAAGGCAATCATCGTATATTCCCGTGGATCGTGACCCCGGTTGATGGAAACGAGCTTCAGGGCGTTAACCATGTTGTTGTTGGCGATCCTGACGATTCCCCTGGCCGCTTCCGGCCGGCTGCTTTCCAATTTCTTGGCAAGCCGGTCCAGGGCCTTCCCCACTGCCCCCATATCCGCAAGGATAGTCCCGCCGCAGAAGTAGTTGGGATTTATCCGTCTGAGTTCCAGATTGGCATCGGTTGTAGTGGCCTCCGTACCGCCTTTTCCGTACGATACCGGGCCTGGGATTGCTCCTGCGCTCTGAGGACCGACATGCAGTTTACGGAACGGGTCTACCCAGGCAATGGATCCTCCGCCGTTACCGATCTCGACGATATCCACCACCGGAACCATGACCGGAAATCCAGCCGAGGTCTGGGTTCGCCCAACCATGTAATCCGTATTTATCTTCACGTGACCGTTGTTGATGAGAGAACACTTCGCCGTGGTTCCCCCGATATCCAGCGCAATGACGTTGGGCTCTCCGATGATCTCACCCAATGCCGCGGCACCCCAGACGCCGCTGGCGGGTCCGGATTCAACCATGGTTATGGGGATTTGCCGGGCGCTGCTCACGGTGTCGACTCCGCAGTTGGACTGCATAACGTAGAAGTTTCCCTTCATACCAATTTCGGAGAGGCTGCTGTCCAACCGATCGAGATAGTGGCGGGCTACAGGTTGAACGTAGGCGGAGAGAGCCGTGGTATTGGTACGTTCATACTCCCGCCACTCCCGGGTAATCTGGTAAGAAGCCACGGCTGCCACCTCGGGCCAGAGCTCATTTACTCTCTGCAGAGCCGCCTCTTCGTGTGCCTGGTTCGCATAGGAATTGAGAAAGCAGATGGCGATCGCCTCCACCCCCTCACTTTTAAAACCTTCGAGGATCCCCGGAAGAGCGGAGAGATCCAGAGCTTTTGTCTCTTCGCCCTTATAGCTGATTCGTTCAGGCAGTTCCCGCCTCAAGTATCGGGGCACGAAGGGTTTTGGCTTCTTATAGTCCAGATCGAAAAAAGCCGGCCGGTTTCCCCGAGCGATTTCGATGATGTCCCGAAATCCTTCCGTGGTAATCAATCCCGTGGTAGCTCCCTTTCGTTCGGTCAGGGCATTGATGATTACCGTTGTCCCATGGGCTAAAAAATCAACGGCTGCGGCCTCGAGCTCGGCAAGCCGAAAAACCTCCATCACCCCTTTTTCGAAGTCCGGTGGAGTTGTATCGGATTTTGCCGTACCGATCCGTTGCACGCCCCCGGCAGATATGTCGAGATAGACCAAATCGGTGAACGTGCCCCCGACATCCGTGGCGATCCGCAAGACCTTTTCCACACTCATAACGCTTCAGAACCTCCGTTCTTCTGATTACTCTTCACACTATGTATACAGATGACAGCTTACCTCATGATCCTTCTTCATGCTCACGATTTTTGGCATAACTTGCGAACAGATATCCATTCTCTCCGGACAGCGAAGATGAAAGCTGCATCCTGGAGGGACGTTGACCGGAGATGGAATTTCACCTTGGGAGGTGATTTTTTTCGGTTTGAGCTCTTCCTCTTCCTTGGAAACGACGGGTATGGATGACAGCAGCATCTTGGTATAGGGATGAAGAGGGTTTCTGAAGAACTCGACAGTCGGGGCGACCTCGCAGATCCTGCCCAGATACATGATGGCCACGCGGCTGGCCATATTGCGCATCAGGCTCAGGTCGTGGGTAATGAACAGATAGGTGAGCTTCAATTCATCCTGCAACTGAATCAGAAGATTGATGATCTTGGCCTGTACCGAAACATCGAGGGCCGAGGTAGGCTCATCCAGGACAATGAAGGAGGGATCCGTGGCCAAGGCACGGGCGATGGCAACCATCTGCCGCTCCCCCCCGCCTATGGAACGGGGATACTTATGCAGATACTCCGCAGGCAGCTCGACCATCTCCAAAAGTTTGAGGACTTTTTCTTCCATGCCGGCCCTATCTACGATCCTGTGAACCTTAAGGGGCAGTTCCAGAATCTGTCTGATGCTCTGTCTGGGATTGAGGGAGGATCCGGGATCCTGGAAAACGATCTGAATGTCTTTCTTGAGCTTCTTCGACCGCGAGCTCGATCCCGTGGTAATATCCAGGTTCCGGAATAAGAGCGCCCCACTGGTTGCCCTGTATATTCCCATAATTGTATAGGCGACCGTACTCTTGCCCGAGCCTGACTCTCCCACCAGACCGAGGGTCTCGTTCTCCCTTATGGAAAAGCTCACTCCATCAGCGGCGCGTACCGTGCCGGCCCGGGTGTGGAAATACTTCTTGAGCTCCTTTGCCGTCATTATAGGGTTACCCATCAGCTGTGCTCCTTGTAGAGGAAACAGGCCACCTGGTGCATCTGCCCCGCTTCGAAGTAGGGAGGCCTCTGCTGCGAACAGATGGGCATGCGGTGAGCGCAGCGGGGGTGGAATCTGCAGCCGGGGGGAGGATCGAGGTAGTTCGGTATACGCCCCCCGATGCCCTTGGCAATTCCCTCTCCGGTGAGCTTGGGAACCGCTTTCATCAAACCCTGAGTGTAGGGATGGAGAGGTTTGCGAAACAGAACCTCGGTCGGAGCTGTCTCCATCATGTTTCCCGCGTACATCACGTAGACTCGTTGGGTCCACTCCCTCACGATACCCAGGGAGTGGGTAATCAGGATGGTAGAGGTATCCTTTTCAAGCACGAGCCTGCCGAGAAGCCGCAGTACCTGATCCTGAATGGTAACGTCCAGAGAGGTGGTGGGCTCATCCGCTATCATAAGCTGGGAGTTGGTGGCCAGAGCCATGGCGATACAGATGCGCTGCCGCATTCCTCCGCTCAACTGGATGGGGTAGTTATTCAGAATCCTCTCGGGATCGGGAAGTGCGACATCCCGAAGAGACTGCAGTGCTCGCCCGCGGATTTCACGCCTGCTCAGCCCATCCTCGAGACTCGAGTACTTGATCGCCGCCATGAGCTGATCACCAATAGTGAACACCGGATTGAGAGAGGCGGTGGGATCCTGGAAGATCATGGAGATGCCGTGAGCATGGACCGCTCGGATCTCCCTGCTGTTCATCCCCAAAATGTTCTTATTCTGGAAGAGAATCGTTCCGCCTGCAATCCTGGCCGGAGGCTGTGGCAGGATCCTCAGAATCGTTTTCGCCGTGGTCGTCTTACCGCAACCGGTCTCTCCGACCAGGCCTACTTTTTCACCTTCTTCGAGGTAGAAATTGAGCCCGTTCAGGACCTTCAAAGTGCCGCCGTATACATCGAAACCTACCCGAAGGTCGGACACATCGAGAAGAACTTCAGACATCAAACATCCTCCACCTCGAGCATGTCCCTGATACCGTCACCGAGAATATTGAAACCAAAAACAACGAGCATGATGGCGAAGGCCGGGAAAACGGCGATCCACCACTGGTCCGGCATATACTTGCCCCCGTCGGCGACCATCGTGCCGAGATCGGGAGTGGGGGGCTGAGCTCCCAATCCGACGAAGCTGAGAGCGGAACCGATCAGGATCACCCAACCCATATCGAGACTGACCTTGGTGAATATGGGACCGAAACAGTTGGGCAGCATCTCTTTAAAAATGATATGCATCTTTCCCGCTCCGGTTATTTCGGCGGCTTGAACGTAGAACTCATTGCGGATAGAGCTGGCGATACCGAATACCATTCGGCAGTACCAGGGCCACCACATCAGAGAAACCGCCATCATGGCGTTGAATATGTTCGGCTGGAGAATCGAACAAACCGCCAGAGCCAGAACCAGGGGGGGCACGGCCACAAAGATGTCGGTTATCCTCATGATAATGGTTTCCACCCAGCTTCCCTTCATGTATCCGGCCACCAGACCCAGGGTAACGCCTGCCGGAGCGGTGAGAGAGATGACCACCACTCCCATAATCAGAGAGAGTCTGAACCCGAAGAAGATTCTGCTCAGAATATCCCTGCCAAAGGCGTCGGTACCGCAGAGATATCTTAGACTGGGAGGCTGACTGGCCTCGCTAAAATTGACAAAGCTTCCCGCATGCTGTGGGTAGGGTGCAACAAAGGGAGCGAATACGGCCAGGAATACAACTACGAAAACGATCGCCCCGCCAACTATGGAAAGCGGATTTTTACTGAACTTGTACCAGGCTCGTTTGATTTTATCAAAAAGCACGGCCCGATTGCCGGCTATACCCATGCTACTCTCCCCTCTCTGCGCCAAGCCTGATTCGCGGATCCAGCCAGGAGACGATCAGATCGACAACAATGTTTACTACCATGAACATGAGACCAATGATCATGATAACGGCCACGATCGCATTCAAGTCCTTGTGGAGCATAACGTTTATTCCGTAACGGGATATGCCCGGCCAGTTGAATATGAGCTCTACCAGAAAGGCCCATCCCAGCTGGGAGGCAAAATCGAGTCCCAACACCGATACGGTGGGAATTACCGAAATCCTCAACAGATACTTGCTCATGATCCGTCGTTCCGGGATGGCCTGGGAGCGCTCCAGGGCGATAAAGTCCCGTTGCAGGTTGTCGGTCATGCTGGAGCGTGTAATTCTAGCTTCCTGCGCCATGGGTCCCAGGGCCAGGGCAACCCCCGGCATAACCAGATGCTTGATCGCGTCCCAGAACGCCGCCAAATTTCCGGCCAGCAGGCTGTCCAGGGTCATGAGTCCTGTCCGAGTGGGAGGACGAGTGATCGCCGGGCTGATCCTGCCGATTGTGGGAAGAATCTGGAAAACATATCCAAAGAGCAGTAAGAAAAGAATGGCAAATACAAAGGCCGGAGTGCACACCCCTAGATAGGAAAACACCCGGACCGTATTGTCCGGCCACCTGTTCGAGTGGCGGGCGGAAACAATCCCGAGAAGGATCCCGAACACGCTCATCACGAGCCCTGTAAAGAGCATGAGCTCGAAGGTGGCCGGGAAGAACTCCTTTACATCATCCGCTACCTGACGTTTCGTGAACAGGGACATTCCCAGATCTCCCCGCAGAGCCCCGGCCAGCCAGTAGTAGTACTGGGCGTAAAGCGGTTTGTCCAGGTGCAGGTCTTCCCTGAATTTCTGTACGACGGATTCCGGTGCCCGCGGACCGAGAGCCATCCGGGCGGGATCTCCGGGTATAACCCGGGCGATCACGAAGATGAGAATTGAGAGGCCGAATAGCACGAGAATCGAATGCAGAAACCTTTTAACAATAAATTTCAGGAATCTCATCATATAAAAATTGAGGAGAGGTTATTGAGCACCCCTCTCCCCAACTAATTCCTCCATCAAGTCTATCAAATTCAGTTTCTAGGCATCACTTCTTCTCAACGATTAACCTTAATGAACCTGGCCGCGAAATCGTAACCCATCACAGGAATGCTCTGGCCGCGGGCGGCAGGCCAATCGATGTAGGATTGATAGGCATGCTTCTGCGCCTGCTCGAAGAGATAGAGGGATGGTGCGATCTGGTCCAACTTCTGCTGCAGATCACGGTAGATTTGAAAGCGCTGATCTCTGTCGATCGTGGTCATCGCCGATTCGATCATATTGTCGATCGCCGAATCTTGAAGCCATTCATTCTGTTCCCACGAGGGGGCGGAGTTGGAATGATAGCGCGATTCCAGAAGCGATCCTGCTTCCGCATAATGAGGAGACACGAAGATCGTAACGATATTCGGGCTGGTATCGATATTGCTCATCTCCTCAACCACGGACATCCAGGGAACCTTGACGATTTCCACTTTGATGCCGATATCGTTCATGTTGGTCATGAACAGGAGAGCCGCTTTTTCTTCATCAGGAACCTCGGCTATCCAGTGCAGCTCAACCGGGTAGTCGTCCAGCTTGTCTGCATACCTGCTCTTGGCCAGCTCCGCTTTTGCTTTGGCCAAGCTACGCTCGTACTTGGTGAAGTTCGGATCATGTCCGGGGAATCCGGGAGGTACCGGTCCCTGGGGAACTCTAGATCCGGGGAAGAGATCCGTCGTCACCTTCTCGTAGTCAAAAGCCCAGGCCATGGCCTTCCTGAAATGGACGTCATCGGTGGGAGCCTTTTTCGTATGAACCATGTAGTAGAACATTGTACCGAGGTACATAGTGGCTATATCGACCCCTTCCGTGTTGCTCAGTGAGTTCAAGGCTTCCAGAGATTGCCACTGATCGGAGATTTCCAGCTCTTTTCTCGACATCATCGTGCGCACGGTAATCGCCTCGGTCGTGCCGATGAACTTCACCTCATCAGGAGCATT
>Ga0114922_10004265_pt1 | contig 13272 bp, 7 predicted proteins | sample AartaG_FD_100975 | JGI IMG/M metagenome (GOLD analysis project Ga0114922, IMG submission 100975) | Deep subsurface microbial communities from Aarhus Bay to uncover new lineages of life (NeLLi) - Aarhus_00045 metaG | ecosystem: Environmental > Aquatic > Marine > Oceanic > Sediment | place: Aarhus... | reverse complement strand
TTTTCGGGCGGTATCGCGACGGCGGGAAGCACCGGGTAACGATCTCCGGCACGCTTGCCGGGAAGCCGGTCGAGTACGCCTGCGAGGCCGATCTTCCCGAGAAGCCGGCGGGCGCGGTCGACGACTTCGTGGCCCCCCTCTGGGCCGCCCGAAAGATCGGCTACCTGTTGCAGGAGATCCGCCTGCACGGTGAGAAGAAAGAGTTGATCGAGGAGGTGGTGCGGCTCAGCAAGAAGTTCGGCATCGTGACCGAGTACACCGTGTTCATCGCGACCGCCGGACGCGATATGTCCGTCGGCGAGATCGCCGCGGAAGCCACGAAGCGGATGGGCGTGGCGCGGCGGGAGAAGAGCGGGCAATGGGCCGTGCAGCAGGCCAGGAACGATACCGCGCTCAAGCACAGGGCCACCGCTGCGCCCACGGCCAACACCTATGTCGATCGCCGCGGTCGGGTGGTGAAGACCGACAACATCCGCCAGATCGGCCGGCGGGTCTTCTATCTTCGGAACGGCCGGTGGGAGGACGGGGAGACGGCCGACGGCCGAAAGGTCCGCACAGTCAAGCTCTTCAGCGAAGAGTACTTCAAGCTGGTGCGCGAGAACGCGGACTTCCGGAACGCGCAGTCCGTGGGCGCAAATCTGTCGATCAACGTGGGCAAGGAACGGATCGAGGTCGAGAAATGAAAGGGAGAGTGAACATGGTGCGGAAGTTATCTGTCCTGTTGCTGCCCGTCGTCCTGACCGGCGCGGCGGGCGCCGAGGATGCGAAGCTGCGCGACTGGAAAGGGCTCCAGGTCAACCGGCTCATCAATCAGAGGCAACAGATCGGGCGCCGCCCGCTCCCTCACCCCCGGAACCAGCAGGCGTTCCACGAGCCGTTCAAGGAGCCCATGACGGCGAAGAAGATTCGCATCGCCGTCGACGATGCCATCATGTACTTGCGCTCGCAGCAACTGCCGAGCGGCGCCATCGGCGCCCAAGGCGGCACTACCGCGGTCGGCGGGACTGCGCTCGCCGCGCTCGCCATGCTCGCCGCCGGCGCCGATCCCGCCAGCGACCCCGGCCTCCGCAAGGCGCTCGACTGGCTCGCCAAGCAGGACATCGACCACACCTACTGCCGCGGCATCAGCGCCAACACGTGGGAGTTCGCGCTCCGCAAGGTGCCTTACGACAAGGGCATCCGGGCGGCGCTGAAGAAAGACTTCGACTGGCTGATGAAGGCAGCCGGCAACAACCCGCGCGGCGTCTGGCGCTACCGCCAGAACTCCCGCGACTTCGACAACTCGTGTTCGCAGTACGGCGTGCTCGGCATCTGGGCGGCGCAACGGGCCGGCTTCGACCCCGGCGACGCCCTCTGGAAGAAAGTCTCGAAGCATTTCCTCGCCACTCAGAACGCCAACGGCGCCTGGGGCTACACCTCCGGCGCCACCCCCAACATGACCACCGCCGGCCTCGCCAGCATGTTCCTCGTCTTCGACATGTACCACGGCAAGAGCTACTACACCCGCAAGAACCCCCGCGCGTTTACGGAGGGCGACGCGGCCAAGGTACTCGCGTCGCTCGAACGCGGCATGACGTGGCTCGGCAAGGCCAACAACCGCCAGAAGGAGACCGCGTACTACCTCTACGGAATCGAGCGGACGGGCGTCGCCAGCGGCCGCAAGTATTTCGGCGGCGAAGACTGGTTCAAGCGCGGCGCCCTCGCCGTCCTGAAAGCCCAACACCCCAGCGGCGCGATCACCGTCGGTAACTGGGGCAACTCCGTCGTCCGTACAAGCTGGTGCGTGCTGTTCCTCGTCTACGGCGGCGCCCCTGTCGCGTTCAACAAGCTCGAGTATGGGAAGGGCGCGGACTGGAACCTCAACCCGCGCGACCTCGCCAACCTGAGCAAGTACCTCTGGTCGGCGTACGAGCGGCCGCTCAACTGGCAGGCGGTCAGCATCAAGGACCCGGTCAGCGAGTTCGCCGCACCGATCCTGTTCATCAGCGGCAGCCAGGCCGCCAAGTTCAGCGAGAAGGAAGTGCTCAAACTGCGCGAATACATCGACCGCGGCGGCACTATCCTCGCCGAGCCCAGCGACCACAGCAAGGCGTTCGCTGACAGCGTGGCGGAACTCGTCCGCCAGATGTACCCCGACAACGTTTATCCGTCGTACAAGCTTCAGCCGCTGCCCGCCGATCACGGCGTCTACACCGTGATGAAGCAGACCTGGAAGAAGCGGCCGCAGCTCCTCGGGGTGTCGAACGGCGCCCGCACGTTCCTCTTCGTGTCGAAGGAGTACATGTCGGCCGACTGGCAGATGAACAAGACCGAGACCGATGCGTTCAAGCTGGCGATGAACCTGCTCTTCTATGCAACCGACCTCGCTACCCTCGAAGGGCGGTTCGCAACGATCCTGCCCGACACGGCCCCCGCCAAGCCGAAGAAGACCGCAGCGGTCGTCGCCCGCGTCAAGCACAAGGGCACCAAAGAGTATCCGCGCGACTGGGCGGCGGGCGGCTGGATCTGGAAGGCGTTCGCTCCGTACATCCGCCACGTGGCCGGCTACAAGCTCGAAGAAAAGCCCGCCGTGAACGTGGCCTCGGACGACCTGAGCGGCATCCGGATGTTGCACCTGACCGGGCGCCGGACGCTCCGGCTCTCGGAGGCGGAACGCGCGGCCCTGAAGAAATACGTCGAGGCCGGCGGCACGCTGCTGGTGGATGCCTACGCCGGGTCGCAGGAGTTCGGGGCGTCGGCGCGGCGCGAGATCGAAACCCTGTTCGGGAAGCTCAAACCGCTCGACGCGGGGTCAGTCCTCGCCTCCGGCAGGCTCCAGGGCGGCGTGGACCTGACCCGCGGTATCCGGTTCAAACTGCCGGCGCGGCGGCTGCTCCGGGAAAGGGGCCAGTCCGCTCGCGGGCAGAAACTCGACGTCGTTCGCATCGGCAGGCGCCCTGCGGTCATCTTCTCGGCCTTCGACCTGACCGGCGCTATTGCCGGGATCGACAGCTATCGCTCGGTCGGCTACAAGCCCGGATCGGCGCACAAGGTGGTCGCGAATGTGATGGCCTATTTGATGGCGGACTGAGCGGGAGGCCTGGCGCCGGCATTGACCGCGGCGCTAGAATAGCCGCCACCGACAAGCAATGGATCAGGGAATGAGAGCGAGCCATGCAGAAGCGAAAGATTCTGGTCGTCGAGGATGATCGGCCTATTCGCCGCGGAATTGTCGACGCGCTCCAGTTCGAGGGATACGCAACAACGGAGGCAGGCAACGGAGATGACGGCCTCGACATGGCGATGAAGTCCGATCTGGACCTGACTCTGCTGGATCTCGTCCTGCCGCGGCGCGGCAGCCTGGACATCCTCCGCGAGGTCCGCGCCGCGCGGCCCACGCTCCCCGTCATCATCCTGACCCCGCGCGGCGGCCGTCCCGCACTCCGACCATGGTAAGGAGGGGCTGGCGATGAAACGATACCCGCTCTGGCTCGCCGGATGGCTGCTGATCGGCGTGGCTGTCCAGGCCGCGGAGGCGCCCTCGGACAAGTCGTCCGGGGCCGAGATCGAGGCCAGCCTGATTGCGCTGGCGAAGGACGAGGAGGCGACGCGGTTTGAGCGTCTGAACGCGATGTATCGGCTGGCGAAGCGGCGCACACCGAAGGCGGTTGCCGTGCTGATGGAACTGGCCACATCGGAGACCGGCCGGGTGCAATCTGACGCCGTGTTTCAGCTTGGCCGGGCGCAAAGCAAGAAAGCGCTGCCGCTCCTGCGCAAGCTGTGCGCGCACAAGGATGACTTCGTACGTGCCCACGCGGCGGCCGGCCTCGGCTGGCTGCCCGACATCAAGTCCGTGCCGGTGCTTGTCACGTTGGTGTGGGAGGACGGCCACGCGAGCGTCCGCGAAAACGCCGCCCGGTCCCTCGGATACATCGGCGGCAAGAAAGCGCTAGACGCCCTGCACGGCGCCCTTTACGACGAACATCACAACGTCCGCTACAACGTGGTGCTGGCGTTGAAGCGCCTCAAGCATCCCAGCTCGGCGCCGCTCCTCCAGCGCGTCATTGACGAATACCCTTGGTGCTTCAGCATCACCGCCGACGAGGCGCGGAAGACCATCGAGCTGATCAATACCGAGGCGAAGCGCAAGGCGGATGAAGCACGCAAGCGGGCGAAGCGGAAGCGGGGCCCTGGCGCCGGCATTGACCGCGGCGCTAGAATGGTCGCCACCGACAGGGAACGAATTAGGGAATAAGGGTGAGCCATGCAGAAGCGAAAGATCCTGGTCGTTGAGGACGATCGGCCCATTCGCCGCGGAATCGTCGACGCGCTCCAGTTCGAGGGATACACAACAACGGAGGCAGGCAACGGAGATGACGGCCTCGACATGGCGATGAAGTCCGATCTGGACCTGGTTCTGCTGGATCTCGTCCTGCCGCGGCGCGGCGGGCTGGACATCCTGCGCGAGGTGCGGGCGACCCGGCCCACCCTGCCAATCATCATCCTCACCGCTCGGGGCGAGGAGTCCGACCGCGTCGAGGGCCTCAAGCTCGGCGCCGACGACTACGTGGTCAAGCCGTTCAGCGTGAAGGAGCTGCTCGCCCGCGTCCACGCGGTGCTGCGGCGCTCCCCGGAACGACCCACCGACGTGACGAAGGTCAGCTTCCCCGGCGGCACCGCGTATCTCCAGCGCCGCGAGGTGTGCTACGATGACGATGGCGGCCGCTGCGAACTGTCCGAGCGCGAGGCCGAGCTGCTCCGCTACCTCGCCTGCAACGCCGGCCGGGCCGTCTCCCGCGAGGAGATCCTGTCCCGCGTCTGGCGCATCGACGCACATGGCGTCGAGACCCGCACCATCGACATGCACATTGCCCGCCTGCGCGAAAAACTCCGCGACGATCCGGCCGACCCCGCGGTCATTCGAACCGTTCGGGGCAAGGGGTATATGTTCGCGGCCGGGGAATGACGGACCGAGGCTCAAGTGAAGAGACTTGTCCTGACGAAAGCCGCCAAGAGCCTGCTCCTGTGCGGCGCCCTGATGACGGCTGGGTTCTCGTGCGCGGCACCCCGGGGCGCGATCGCTGCGGGAAACAGCACGCCGATCTTCAAGAGCGATGCGTTCGCGGTCATTGACCACGGCGGCCGGAATAACGACGGGAAGGTCCAGGTCGACAAGGCCGGGTTCGTCTACGTCTCGTATGCGTTTGAGAACGCCGCCAATCAAGGCCGGTGGGACATCGGCCTGGCACGGTTCTCGCCTGCCGGCAAACGCGTCTGGCAGAAGACGATCCCGGCGAACTTCGTCGATCACGTCCCGCAGACGACCCTCCGCCTGGACAGCGGCGAGAATCTCCTGTTGGGCGCGGCGGTCTCCTCGGGCCGCCGTTCGTCGATCCCGTTCCTCAAGAAATACACCCGCGGCGGCGATCCGGTCTGGTCCACGTCGTTCGGGCGGCGCGATCAGCTCAACTCCGTCAGCGATTTCGCCGTTGCGGCGAACGGCGACGTCGTGCTCGCGGCGCAGTACTTCGCAGGGGACTCCACTTACCCGGTCACCCTTCACCGCTTCAGCTCGGCCGGGAAGCTCTTGATGACGCGCCAGACGACGGAGGAGTGGGCGACGGCGATGGCGCTCGACGGCGACCACATCTACGTGGTCGGGGGGGCAAGCGTTGGCGGCAACCCGAACCTGCAGAACGCCTGGCTGGCCCGGTACGACGGGCAGGGCAAGCGGGTCGGCTACCGCAAGCTGGTAGGCGGGCGCTGGTCCTTCTTCTTCAGTGTGGCGGTCGGCCCGGACCATAAGGTGTACGCCGCAGGATTCGGCGAGCAGAAGGACGGGCGCCGGTCCGCCATCGTGCGCACGTTCGACCGCGCATGCCGAATGTCCGACTACTTCGAGCACCACGGCGTCAGCTATCCGAAGATCGTCGGCCTCGACCGCAAGTACCTGTACGTCACCGTGGCGCCCGTGGCGGGCAAGGAGGATGAATACACGGATTACGTGTTGAACCGGCTCCCGCTCGGCCATCCGCTGATGCAGAAGGTCGTTTCGATCCCCAAGCGAATGAAAGGGGCCCGGCGCAGCCGCTGGATTCGGGCCGCGGCGCGCCACGCGGGCGGCTGGACCGTCCTGATCTATGAGGATGTGGATCAGAAGGCGGACCGCTTCCGGCTGGTCCTGTTTCAGCTTCGGCCGCTTGCCGCTCCAGAGGCCCTGAAGCAATTAGGCGGGCCGCCGCCGCAGGGCACACCGCGCGCCGAGCGAAAGCAGGACCAGGTTTTCTACAAGGACGGCAAGCCGCTTGGAACGTGGATACGATGGTACGCGAACGGGCGGAAAAAGCAGGTGGTGACCTACAAGGAGGGCAAACTTCACGGGCCTTGGACCTGTTGGTATCAGAACGGGCAGAAATCGATTGAAGGAACACACAACCAGGACAAGCGCGTCGGTACGTGGACGTGGTGGAACGAACTCGGCGGCGTCACCAAGGTGATGAAGTATTACGACGACGGCCAAAAGAAAGAAGAGGCCGATTACTACGAGAACCAGCGACAGGGCAAGACCACAAAGTGGTATCCGAACGGGAAAAAGCGGGCGGAGGAACACTACCGAAAGGGGAAGCGGAACGGCGTGGCCCAATACTGGTATTATAGCGGCGTGCAAAGGCTGTGTGCAGACTACTCCAACGGGCAGCCGCAGGGCACGTGGTCTGCCTGGGGGAAGAATGGTTTTCTGACTGCCGTAACCGTCTGGAACAACGGCAGGAAGGTACAGGAAAAGCGGTACCAGAACGGAAAGCTGCTCGGCACGACGGAATGGGACGCCCAAGGCGACAAAGTCCGCAGGGCCCTGGAAGAGCTGGGGATTGCTACCGAGCGGCCCAAGCCGCAGCCGCCTCCCGCCAAGGGTCCCGACATCAACGCACTGGATCAGAACGGTGCGACGCGGCTGCACGTGGCTGCGTCGAAAGGCCAAGTGGACGTGGCCAAGTTCCTGATTGACAAGGGGGCGGACGTCAACGTTCACGAACGCAAGTGGGCGTTCACGCCCTTGCACATGGCCGCAAAGATGGGGCACAAGGACGTGGTTGAACTGCTCCTGGCCAACGGGGCGGATGTGCAGGTGCAGTGCATGGGCGGCCCCACGCCGCTGGATATGGCCGTACTGTTCACTGACCGCAAGGATGTGGTCGAACTGCTGGTCGCCCGTGGAGGAGACTTCAAATACCTGCGTCAAGACGGCCGGTCCCCCTTGCACAGCTCTGTCAGGAGCGACCACTGGAACGTGGCCGAGTGGCTCATCAACAGAGGGGCGGACGTCAACACTCGGGACAAGAGGGGCTCAACAGTGCTTCACCATGCCGTCCGCAACTACCGCATGAAGAACGTGGTGGACCTGCTTCTTCAGAAAGGAGCAGATGTCAGGGCCGTGAACAACGACGGCGCGACCCCGGTCCACTTTGCCGCGGAAGCAGGCCACAATGCTTTCGTCAAGCTGCTGATCGACAAGGGGGCGGAAGTCAATGTTCCGGACAAGAAGGGCTGGACGCCCCTGCACTATGCCAGATGTCAGTGCAAGTCGGCGGAGCTGCTCATTGAGCACGGTGCGAACGTCAAGGCGGTCGGCAAGAACGGAGAGACCCCGATGCACGTGGCTGCATCGAAAGGCCAATACTTGTCGGTGAACGTCTTCATCGCCAAGCGCCTGGATGTGAACGTTCGGGACAATGACGGCCTGACACCGATGCACTACGCCGCACGGGTATTCGAGGGCTGCGAGGCAATGTCTGTCCTCATCAGGAAAGGCGCAAACATCGAAGCCGTCGAGAAGAGCGGGAAGACCCCGCTGCACCTGGCCGCCCAGGCAGGCCACGCCCAGCTTGTCAAGCTGCTGATCATCAAGAAGGCAAACGTGAACGCACGCGACAACGAGGAAAAGACGCCCCTCGCCCTGGCGACTAACAAGGAAGTCAGGGAGTTGCTCGAGAAAAGCGGGGCGAAGGAATAGTCCGCGTCCAGGAGAAGGCTCAGTGAAACGCCCCTGGCACATCTGGGTTCTGTTCGCGCTGTGCCTGGTAGCCGCGTGCGCGAGCGCCGTGCTCGGGGCGACGAGCCCGGCACGGCCCGCCCCCTCCCCCAAGCCGCTGCCGGCGATTCCGGCGCGGTCGATGAAAGGCTTCGAGGTCTATTCCTGGCAAGAGAAGGGCCAGTGGTACTTCTCCGTGCTGGTCGGCACCAACCGCCTCAAAAGGCTGGACGAGGTGACGGACAAGAGCAGGCGGTTGGCAGGTGCCGGGCAACTCAGGCGCCAGCTTGCCAGGCTGGCGAGGGGACAGCACGTCTCGTGGTCCAACCACTTGGTGCGCGGGCTCCAGGCGCCGCCCCCGAAGATCGTGAAGGAGATCGAAGCGCGCTGCCGGCAGCTTGGGCTGACGCTCGGCGGGTCCGCCGTGGTCAGGGCGAGGGAACGCTTCAAGGCGATCCCCTGGCCGAAGGAGGGAAAGCCCGGCGGGTTCATGGGCAACGTCTCGCTGGCGAAGCTCGACGCCGCCTCCGCCGAGATCATCCTGCTCAATGCCGGACTCGAAGATAAGGCGCGCCGGGGCGTCCAACTCAAGTCGGCGAAGGATGCCTGCGCGTACCTCACCCGCAACCTGAACATGGTGGCGGCGCCCAAGTGTGTCGCCGTCTATCGCGGCCGCCCAACGGCCTACTACATCTTCCCCTTCCCCGCCAATCATGTTGCGCGCGCCACCGGCGTCTCTCGGGGCATGGTCCTGTCCGAACGCGGCCAGATGCGAGCGTACCAGGTATGCTGGAAATTCTTCGACGGGCTCGACGCGGCACTCACCGCCGACCTGCCGACGCCGATGCTGCGCGGCAGCCCTTATCACAAGTGGGCGGACGAACTGGACAAGCTGCCGACCGGGGCGCTCGATGTCGAACAGAGGAACCTGCACCGGAAGTTCGTCGACCTGTGGAAGTCCATTGCCAGCCTGCGCGCCTACGGTTTCATGTGCGCCCAACCGTGCGTGTTCGAGTGGCACCTGCGCACTCTCCTCGAGACCGAAACACATCACAAGGCTGCGAACCGAATCGCCGGCGCTGTTCCCGCCAGGACGTTGCGCATGAACGCGTGGGATGCGACCGTGTCGCTCTACCGAAGGGGGAACCGGCCCAACATCGACCCGCCCGCGTTCCGCCATTACCTGATGACGGTCAGAGCGCCCAAGTGGTGCCCAAGCATCCGCTACGTCGCCGCCGGCGTGCTCGCCGGCGAGGGTGATTCCGAAGGGATGCGCGTCCTAGTCGAGGGCGCCCGTCTCGCGCTCGGCAAGCGGCGAAATCGCCAGTTTCACACGTTGGCCTTGAGCGAGGCGGCGGAAGGAGCGCACACCGAGAAGGCGCTGTCGGTGTGGAACATCGCCCTGGGCGACAAAGACGAGAAGGTCCGGCTGTGGGCGGTCAACAACGTCGCCCACATCAAGACGGACGAGGTCGTGCCGCTGCCGCCGCCGACCGCACCGCCGTTCGTCAAGACCGATGGGGCCACGCAGTTGCTGATTGCCGCGCTCAACGACAAGTCCTACCCCGTGCGGAGAAGCGCGGCAATGACCCTGATGAAAAGAAACCGCAAAGAGGCAACACCGGTGCTTCAGGAAATACTGACCAAGGAACTCGGAGGCTACCTCCAGCGCGACGCGGCCACGTTGGCACCCGTCTGCTGCAAGTTCGAGCAGTGGGGCGTCACGGGCGTCCCCTGGAACAAGATAGAACGCCACCTCAACAAAAAGGCAAGGAAAGACGCTGCCATCTGTCGCTTGGCCGTGACGATCGCAGGGGAGTGCCTCGCCGCCGGCCGCGAGGAGAAATCCGTGCCGTTCCTGAAAGACGTCATGCTGCACAAGAACAAATGGCTTGCCCTTCACGCCGCGCGAATGTTGCTCAGGCACGGCAGCGCCCTCGGCCTCGAACGGATTCGCCGGTACATGGCGTCCGCGGAGAACCGGGCGGGGAGCAGTTCCCCCTATGAGTGCCTCAAGGCTCTGGCGGAGTTCATGCGGCATCCACGCTGCACCGTGCAAAACAGAAAGGCCGCACTCAGCATCGCCCGCGCTGCGTTCAAGAGACGGGACGCCCTCTTCCGCAGCTACTCCGAGTACTTGCTCGATCCGTTTGGCGAAATAGGCGCACTCCACCGGGTGAAGAAAGAGGGCGACACCTTGCACGTCGAGGAGTTCATCGCGGTTCCCTACGACATGAAATGGGGCCGCCCGCACCCGGGCCTGGCGATGGGACACATCTGCAAGGCGCGGCTGCGCTCCGTCATTGTCTCGGCAGAGCAGCAAGGGATTGACCTGCCGGAAACCTGGCTGATGAAATACGAGGGCAGACAGGCTGCCATCCTGTCGAAGTTTGCCGAGTCGGGTGAGCGGGCCACCGCGGAGTCCGCGAAGTACGCTCTCAGAGAACTCGAGAAATGGACGTGGGGGCGCCGGCCCGCCAGAGCAGACCGGCTGCTGGCCGAGGCCGTTCGAGCGTTCCCACCTGGAAAGGGCATTGCCCCCGACGCGCTCCACAAGCATCCGGCAGGCGAGGCACTGCTCGGTGTCGCAAGGCGCGACTTCCCCGCGCTCATCGCCGCCGGGCGCTTCGGAAGAGCCCTGCCGGTTTATAATCTCGACACCTTCGAGCGCTTCAAGCAGATGACGCCCGGACCGCGCACCCGAGCGGCGTACAATGCATACGTGAAGGCGGTGGGAGAATATGAACGACGGCGGTGCGAACTCGTGCAGAAACGGTGGATTCTTCGCCTTGTGGCGAAGAAACTCGGACGGACAATTGACGCGAAGGGAAAAACGCCGTGAAGCGCCCCTGGCACATCTGGATCGTGTTCGGCGTCTGCCTGGTGCTAGCGCCGGGGTGTGTTCAAAGCTCCGCGCCGAAGACTCGAGCCCCGGGCGGCAAGTCCGAAAACGCGGATCGGTTCGAGGGCGTTACGGAGATCACGGAAGCGGCGTTCGACGAGCTCGGCAAGCAGGACTTCATGCGGGCAAACCGGATCGAACAGGTCAAGATCGCGCCCGCCGACGCCGAGTACGCGCTGGTCATCGTGATGATTCGCCCGACCCACATGAAGGTGGCGGCGCCGGACCGGACGTTCAAGATCCGACTTACCCCCAAGATCGCCGCGATCCTCAAACGCCGGCAACAGGCGGCGGCCCGTCGGCGAGAGTTGATTGCCGCGGGCGAACTGGCCGAGGGGATGACCGCCGACCAACTCACCAAGCTCAAGGGGCGGCACCGCAAGACCGCCTACTGCAACTGCGTTCAGCGGGCTGGGTTGGTGGCCTACCGCTACGACGACGTGACCGTCCTCGTGTGTCAGGGCAAGGTCGAGTCGTTCTGGAAGAGCGTGCCGAACGACAAACGCCTCGCGGAGCTCACGAGCGCCAAGTGGGGAGACCTGGAGTACGAAGACGACGGGAAGCCAGGCGAACGTGTGTGGGTTCGTTCGCTCCGTCCGTGGCCGGACGACCGCCGGGCGGGGCTGGAGCAGAGGGTCGCCGCGCGGGTTGTCGCGCTGATCAAGGAGGGCCGCTGCCGCGAGGGACTGCCGCTGGGCGAGGTAACGGTGCACGCGTGGCGCGACGCCTACGCCCTGCCTCCTGAACGTCCGGGATCTTACTACGGGATCGGCCCAATCCCTTCGCGCACCGCAAAAGCGGGGGCCTCACAGATCGCCAAGGCCGTACAGGGGATCCGCGACCCCGAGGCGGTGCCCCTACTGCTCAAGCACGAGGGGCTGCTCGCGAAGCACGCGTGCGCCGCAGCGATGGCCATTGGCCTGGAGTTGTGTAAAGACCGGAAGCGGCTCGACGGCCCCGCGCTGGTGGTCAAAGCGTTCAACGTATGGCGAACTCGGCAGCCGCCGGCGAACCCGAAGAAGATCGTCTATCCGGCCCTGCCGCCGGACGCTTCGCTGCCCGCCGGCGTCTGGCGATACCGGGACATCATATCCGGCCACGACCCTCGGGCGCTGCTTGCCGCCTACAGGGCCGCGCCGCCCAGGAGAGAACCACCCGACATGTATCCGTTCGCCGAGTGGATCGTCGAGGCGGCGGGCAAGGCGGGCCCGGCGGACAAGTTCACGCGGGACCCGGCCAAGGTCGCTCGGCGCTCGCCGATGGTCATGCTGGCGGCGCTCGACGACCCGCGCTTCTGGATTCGCCGGATCGCGGCGACGCAACTCTCGGGCACGAGCTGGCAGTTCTATTTCCGGTGGACGGACCGCGAAGCTGTCGCCCGGGCGCTCATCGCGCGGCTGACAGACAAACACGCGGACGTCCGGCGGGCCGCCGCTAACAGCCTCAACGAGCGCGCCCGTGGCGGCCGGATGGGCCATATGCCGAACGACGAATACATCCCGCCGCTGGAGGCGGCGCTGGACAAGGCCCGCCGCGACAAGGACCCGGCGATGGTGCGGAACTGCCGCTACGCTCTCGAGGCGATCCGTAACCGGGGCAAACAGGCCGTCTCAGCGGCGAAGTAAGACGATGGAATGAGATCGATGAAACGCCCCTGGGACATTTGGGTTCTGTTTGCGCTGTGCCTGGCCGTTGCCCTGGGGGCATCGCCGCCTGCGGTTGTCCATGCGGCGGACCCGCTCGACCTCCTGGCGCCGCTCTACGGGCCGGGTTCGAAGCTGCCGCCTGAGGTCCAGTACACGAAGCTGTGCTGCATGCTGGCGCCCACGGTCGCGGTCGTCGAAGTCCTGGCCCCGGAAGCGGCGAAGGCTTATCGCATGCCGGGTGGCTTGCCGGCCCGCGTCGTGGAAGTATTCGGCGGCCGTCACGCCCCGAAGACGGTCGTTCTCTGGGGCCTGATGGGCGAGGACCTTCGGCGTTACCCCGCGGGCAGTCGCTGGCTCGTGGCGTTCGACCCAACGGGGAGTCATATGTCCGCAAGGGTTCTCGACATTCTGCCCGACAGCGCGGGCCACCGCCGCGATTTCCGGGAATGGACGATGCCCGGTTGGAAGCTGTCGCCGGCCGTGCTGGTGGCGCGCCTGGCCCGGCGGGAGAAGACCAACGGCATGGTCAAGTTGTTCTTCGTCGCCGACGAAGCGCTGCGCGGCGAACGCCCCCGCACCGAGATCGTGTACTGGCGGCGGGCCTACCCCAACACTCCGCCACTAACGCCGGGACGGGCCAAGTTCGTCTTGGCGGTCGACTCCGTTTGGCCGTCGAAGGACGGCAAGGTCACCACCGTCGCACTGCGCAGCCTGGA
>Ga0114922_10004264_pt1 | contig 13272 bp, 11 predicted proteins | sample AartaG_FD_100975 | JGI IMG/M metagenome (GOLD analysis project Ga0114922, IMG submission 100975) | Deep subsurface microbial communities from Aarhus Bay to uncover new lineages of life (NeLLi) - Aarhus_00045 metaG | ecosystem: Environmental > Aquatic > Marine > Oceanic > Sediment | place... | reverse complement strand
GTACGCTGTGAGAGCGACACTCGGCGGATCGGCTACGGGGGAATGCTGGTGGAGGGGATCGTGGCCATCATCTCGCTGGCCACCGTCATGGTGCTCGGTTTCGGGGTCGAGGCTCTGCGCAGTGACCCGGTGGGACTCTACTCCGCCGGAGTGGGTCGGTTCCTGGTCACACTGGGCATCCCCCTGGGATTCGGGACCATGCTGGGGCTGCTTGCCCTCTCGACCTTCCTGCTGACCACGCTGGACACCTGCACCCGACTCGGCCGGTACGTCCTCCAGGAGTTTTTCGGCTGGGATAACACCGAGGCCCGGAAACGCTGGCTGGCCACCCTCCTCACCCTGGTCCTGCCGGCCGCACTCGCCTTCCTGACCTACACCACGCCCGACGGGCAGCACATCCCGGTCTGGCGGGCCATCTGGCCGGTCTTCGGGGCGACCAACCAGCTACTGGCCGGACTGGCCCTACTGGCGGTGACCGTCTGGTTGAAGCGGACCGGCCGGACCTGGCTTTTCGTCGGTCTGCCGATGGTCTTCATGGTCGTCATGACGCTGTCGGCCACCTTCCTGCTGGTCTTCACCCCGACCACCTCGACGCCCGTCCGGACTATCGCCGCCCTGCTGCTTGTTCTGGGGCTTACCCTGGTGGTCGAGGCCGTCCGGGCTCTGCGGGGGCCCACCCTGCCCCCGGAGCCGGTGCTGCTACGGTCCGAGCAGGCCGGAGCCGCGACCGGGGGGACCGGCTGAACGGGACCGGTCCGGGACACCGCAAGGCCGGGACGGCACCGGCCGACCGTTGCCATTGTGACAGGCCGAAAGACGTCCCTTAATGGCTACGATCCCGTATGTACCTTATCATACCCACCCTGGGGCTGCTTTGGGACAGCGGCGTCCCCGTGTCGCGACGGCATATTTAGGGGGGCTGACGAAGTCATTCCACCAGTGACGGTGTAAGAATCTATAAGAATATGTCTTACCTGCCATGATACCGTAAGACAGATTCCCTTCCCGTAAGAACCCGGTGTTCATGTCGGCCCCTTGTCTTACATTCGACGTAAGATTCGTGCCGTACCCTGTAACCCGCGAGGTGGGGGCATGCCGATCGTCCGGGCCTCATCCAAAGGCCAGATAGTCATTCCGGCACGGTTGCGCCGGAAGTACAACATCGCCCGGGGGACCCGGGTGAACATCATCGACGGGGACGGCGAGCTCATCCTGCGTCCCGTCCTCCAGGAGCCGGTCCAGCAGGCCAAGGGGATCTTCCGAGGGGGCCTTTCCGCAGTCCAGGAGCTGATGAAGGAACGGCGTGAAGGGGGTGGGGCATGAACGCCGTCCCGCTCGGTGATGCCACCCGCAGCCTGGTACTCGACAGTCATGCCCTACTGGTCTACCTGGAGGGGGAACAGGGAGCCGACTTCGTGGCCAACGCCCTCGGTATGGCCGAGACCGGCAACCTGCAGTGCTACCTGACCATCGTCAACTGGGGTGAGGTCTACTACAGCCTGCTGCGGGCCAAGGGAGAGCACCGGGCCCGCGAGGCTTCCAACGTGCTGGACCAGCTCCCAGTCGAGATCGTCAACATGGACATGAATCTGGTCCAGCGGGCCAGCCGCTATCGGGAACAGTTCCGCACCCCCAACGGTCTCTGTTTCGCCGCCAGCCTGGCCGAGACCCGGGCCTGTCCGGTCCTGACCGGCGACCCGCTCTTCCGCAAACTCAGCGAGGAGGTCCAGATCCTGTGGCTGAAGTGATCCTGCTCGCGCTCGGCGACCTGCACGGCCGGATCGGCTGGAATCCCGCCCTGGAAGCGGCCGCGGCCGAGGCGACGGCCATCCTGGTGACCGGGGACCTCACCCAGTTCGGGACCCCGGACGATGCCGACCGGATCCTGGACGAACTGGCCGGTTGCGGATCGCCCGTCCTCGCGGTGGCCGGCAACTGTGATTCCCCGAGGATCGAGGAGCATCTGTTGGAACGGGGTGTCTCACTCCATGGACAGGGACGCGCGATCGCCGACGGGATCGGTGTCTGCGGCGTGTCCGGCAGCAACCATACTCCCTTCGGGACACCGCTGGAATACAGCGATGAGGAACTCGAGGGGGCGCTGCGCCGAGGCTGGCAGCAGATCCGTTCGGCCCGGGTCCGGATCGTGGTCCACCACGCACCGCCCTGGAACACCCGGGTCGACCGGACCGGGACCGGCCGGCATGTCGGGGTGCGGGGTCTGCGCACCTTCTGTGAACAGGAGGGCCCCGACCTGGTCCTGTGCGGTCATATCCACGAGGCCCGCGGTACCGATCGGATCGGTGAGACCCTGGTGGTCAACGGAGGGATGGCCGACCGCGGACACGGCATCGTGGTCCGCATCACCCCGGACGGGGTCGACGCCCGGCTGGTCTGACACCGGCCGTGAGCAGGTCAGGCTAATGAAAACGCCCCCGGTGAAGGGGGCGTCGGCGGCCCGGGCCGGCCGGGGGGTCCGTCACTCTTCGTCGGCCCCGATGGCCAGGTCTTCCCGTTCCCCTTCCTCCTCGCCGGGCAGGTTGATGCGCTGGACCCGATCCTGACGGCGATGACCTCCGAAGACCCCCTCTTCCTCTTCCAGCTGCTTACAGGCCAGACAGAGCAGGGCGGTGGGGATGGCCTCCAGCCGTTCGCGGTTGATCGGTTCGCTGCAGCGCTCGCACAGCCCGTAGGTGCCGTCCAGCACCTTCTCCAGGGCGTGGTTGATCTCCTCCAGACCCCGGGACTGTTGTTCGATCAGCTTGGAGAGGTACTCCTTGTCGTCGGAGAGAGTGACCTCTTCCTCGTACTCCGCCGCCCGGGTGTCCTTCATCTCGTTCAGCGTCCCCTGGTGCCGCCCCAGCGCGTCCAGCTTGCGGCGGCGCTCCTCCAGGATCAGCCGGGTGAACTTCTCCCGGTCCTTCTTCTTCATTGCGGGCCTGGCCACGATCACTCCCCCCTGACCTCAGATGCATTCATCGGGCTGTGTCCGGGCGGGTTCTGCCTTCATCCCGGACACCCGGACCCGTGGAAATGGTCCGTCAATGTATCGCATCCGGCGGCCCGCTCCAACCGAATCCGAAAGGCCGATCTACTTCTTTTCCTCATCCTCGTCGACGACCTCGTAATCGGCCTCCACGGTCTCGTCCCCGCGATCGTCCTCAGAGGTCTGTTCGGCCCCGGTACCGCTGTCCGACTGCGCACCTGCGGACTCCGGCTGCTGGTAGAGTTCCTGTGCTGCCTGGTACCAGGCCTTCTCGAGCGCCTCGCTGGTGCTGCGGATCCGGTCGCTGTCCTCCCCCTTGAGGGCTTCCTTGAGGTTCGCCAGTTCCCGTTCGACCTCACCTCGTGAGGTCTCCGAGATCTTCTCCTTCTGTTCCTCGAGCTGCTTCTCGGTCTGGTAAACCAGCTGTTCGGCCCGGTTGCGGCTCTCGACCCGCTCCCGCCGCTCCTGGTCCTCCGAAGCATGGGACTCGGCGTCCTGGACCATGCGGTCGATCTCCTCGCGGGAGAGCCCGCTCGAGGCCTCGATCCGGATGCTCTGCTCCTTGCCGGTGGCCTTGTCCTTGGCCGAGACATGCAGGATACCGTTGGCGTCGATATCGAAGGTCACCTCGATCTGGGGTACGCCGCGCGGGGCCGGCGGAAGGCCGGTGAGCTGGAATCGCCCGATGGTCTTGTTGTCGATGGCCATCTTGCGTTCGCCCTGCAGGACGTGTATGTCCACCGTGGTCTGACCGTCGGAGGCGGTACTGAAGATCTCCGACTTGCGGGTCGGGATGGTCGTGTTGCGCTCGATCAGCATGGTGGAGACCCCGCCCAGGGTCTCGATACCCAGCGAGAGCGGGGTGACGTCGAGCAACAGCACGTCGGTCACCTCACCGCCCAGCACGCCCCCCTGGATGGCGGCGCCCACCGCCACCACCTCGTCCGGATTCACCCCCTTGTGGGGCTCCTTCTTGAACAGGTCGCTTACGGTCTGCTGGACTTTGGGGATCCGGGTGGAGCCTCCGACCAGGATGACCTCGTCGATCCGATCGGCGCCCAGCCCGGCATCGGCCAGGGCCTGCTTGACCGGACTGACCGTCCGCTCGATGAGGTCCTGGACCAGGGATTCGAATTTGGCCCGCGAGAGTCTGATGTTGAGGTGCTTGGGTCCGTTCTCATCGGCTGTGATGAAGGGCAGGTTGACCTCGGTCTCCATGGTGGTGGAGAGTTCGCACTTGGCCTTCTCGGCGGCTTCCTTGAGCCGCTGCAGCGCCATCGGGTCGCGCCGCAGGTCGATTCCCTCGTTCTTCTTGAACTCGTCGGCCAGCCAGTCCATGACCTGTTGGTCGAAGTCGTCTCCTCCCAGGTGGGTGTCGCCGTTGGTCGATTTGACTTCGAAGACCCCGTCCCCGAGTTCCAGTATGGAGATGTCGAAGGTCCCGCCCCCCAGATCGAAGACGGCGATCTTCTCGTCCTTCTTCTTGTCCAGGCCGTAGGCCAGGGCGGCCGCGGTCGGTTCGTTGATGATGCGGCGGACCTTGAGCCCTGCGATCTCACCGGCGTCCTTGGTCGCCTGCCGCTGGCTGTCGTTGAAGTAGGCCGGGACGGTGATGACCGCTTCGGTCACCTTCTCCCCCAGGTAGTCCTCGGCCGTCTGCTTCATCTTCTGCAGGACCATGGCCGAGATCTCGGGCGGGCTGAAATCCCGTCCACTGGCCTTCACCCGGACGTCGCCGGAGGGGCCGCGGACCACCTCGAAGGGGACCTCCCCACGCTCGGTCTCGACCTCTTCGTAGCCCCGACCCATGAAGCGCTTGATGCTCATGACCGTGTTGGTCGGATTGGTGATGGCCTGGCGCTTGGCGGCCTGACCCACGAGGCGTTCCCCGCCCTTGGTGAAGGCCACCACACTCGGGGTGGTCCGGCCCCCTTCGGCGTTGGTGATCACCTTGGGCTCACCCGCCTCCATGACGGCCACCACCGAGTTCGTAGTGCCCAGGTCTATGCCTATGATCTTCCCCATCGGAGAACCTCACTCGTTCGGTTTGACCTCTGCGCCGGCGGTGCCGGCAGACGAGGGCCCGGCGGGGGTACGGCTCCCCCGCCGGGTCCCTTCACTCCGGGCCTCCCGGCCCGTTCCTTCACTTCACCGCGACGTCGATCTCGCGCTGCTTGGCCTCTTCGGCCTTGGGCACGTTCACCTTGAGCACGCCGTCGACATAGCTGGCCCGGATCTTCCCGGCGTCCACGGTACGCGGCAGGGTGAAGGCCCGACGGAAGCCGCCATAAGCCCGCTCGACCAGGTGCAGGTTGGCGTTCTCCTCGGTGCGCTCCTGTTTCCGCTCACCCGTGATGAACAGGACGTTGTCCTTCACCGTCACCTTGATGTCCTCCCGCCGCAGGCCGGGCAGGTCGACCGAGACCAGGTAATCTTCGCCCTGCTCCTCGATGTCCACGGCCGGTGTCCAGGCGCTCTCGCCCCGGGCCGTGTTCCCCTCGGCCATGTCGTCGAAGAGCCGACCGATCTCGCGCTGCATGTTCCAGAGCCAATCGCGCTGCGGAGTCCAACGAACCAGCGTCATCTTGTCTCGCCTCCTTGATGCGACGTCTCAGAGCGTCGCGGTTGATGCTGTCGATGTTCGAGCTGTCCGCCCCTTATGCATATCAAACCGCGTGCCAACCTGCGTCCGGATGAGACATGAAGCCATCAACTCGTTGTTATAAAACGAATTAGCAGGAACACCGGCTGTACTTCTAGAAAGGCCGGACGGCCTGACCCTATCCTTGAACTGCCAATATGGCAGCGATATGTCATTGAGGCGAGTGCGCGTGCCCTGCTGGCGTCCTCCTGCCGATACGGCAGACCGACCGCAGATTCGAGGGACGTCCGGACACCGCGCATCCCAGTGCAAGAACCTCGCTGGCGCCGGTTGCTCTGGCAGGTTCCTAGTTGCATCTCTATCGCTTTCCTCGAAGCCACTTCTTCCCTTATATTCTCTATGGTCTGTCTTCCCCCGAAACAGGCCTTCCGTACATCGAGGAGGCATTCTGATGTCGACCATCATGACGACCGACCAGATCTGCGAAGCGTTCGGGATCTCCAAGTCGACGCTCAACAACTGGCGTAAGGAGAAGGGGCTCCCCTTCATCAAAGTGGGCCGGACCGTCCGCTACGATTACCCCGCGGTCGTGGAATGGCTGAAGAAACACGAAGTGAGCGGCCGTAAGGAACGCTGAGGCCCCCCATCCCCTCCGTGGACCCCGTCCCTCACAGCGGTCATCCCGAGCGCCTCACGGTCCTGGTCCCCGCCTACAACGAGGCGGCGACCATCGAGACGGCGCTGCGCCGGCTCTGGTCCGTCCCCTTGCCCCTCCCGGTCGAGGTCGTGGTCATCGACGACGCCAGTGGAGACGGCACCGACCGGATCGTGGAGCGTCTGACCGGGGAGAGTCCCTGGCCACTGCGATTGCTCCGCCATGAACAGAACCGGGGTAAGACGGCCGCGCTGCGGACCGGCCTGACCGTCGCCTCCGGTTCTCTGACCCTGATCTACGACGCCGACCTGGAGTATGATCCCGGCGACATCCCGGCCCTGCTCGCCCCGGTGCTGGACGGTCGGGCCGACGCCGTCTACGGTTCGCGGTTCCAGTCGCCCCAGCGGCGTGTCCTCTTCTTCTGGCACGCCTTGGGCAACCGCCTGGTGACCGCCTTCGCCAACCTGTTCGCCAATCTCAACCTGACCGACATGGAGACCTGCTTCAAACTGGTCCGCACCGAGACCCTCCGGCAGATGCGGCTGCGCTCGGAACGGTTCGGCTTCGAGCCCGAGGTCACCGTCAAGCTGGGGCGGCTGGGCCAGCGGGTCTACGAGGTCCCCATCCGCTATGCCGGTCGTTCTTATGACGAGGGGAAGAAGATCCGCTGGTGGGACGCCGTCCGGGCGGTGGGGACCATCCTGCGGGCCGGGCTGCTGGAGAGCCCGGTGGCCGAGCCGGCCGCCGCTCTCCGCTACCGGACCGAACGGCTGACCCGCTACCATCGGGAGATCCTCCACCGGTCCGCCGGCGCGATCGGACCCCGGGTGCTGGTCACCTGTTCCGGAACCGGGGCCCTGGCCCTCAATCTGCTCCAGTCCCGGCGCCTGGTCCTGACCGATCCCGACCCGGCGGCGGTCCACCGGCTCACGGTGCGCTTTTCGCACCGGCCCAACGTCACCGTGCGGCTCTGGGACCCGGCCGCCGGCCCGCTGGAGGTCGGAGACGAGCCTTTCGACACCGTGCTCTGCACCCATGTGCTGGATGCGGTGGAGGACGATCAGGCCACCCTGACCAACCTGGTCTCCCAGCTCGACCCCGCCGGGAGGATAGTCCTCATCCTGCCGGCCGGGCCGGCCCTCCTCTCCGGGCTCGACCGCAGCCGCGGCCGACTGCGCCGTTACCGTTCGGAAGAAGTGGAGGAACTGCTGACCGGGGCGGGCCTGCAGGCGGAGCGGATCGAGCGTTTCAACGCCGTCGGAGCACTGGGCTGGTGGCTGGTCGGCCGGATCCGACCCAGGGCCCCCCTGGGCCCGGGCCTGGTCCGTCTCTACGGGCTGCTCCAGCCCTTCCTGCTACTGGAGCGGCTTCTCCCGCCCCCCTTCGGTCTCTCCCTGCTGGTCACCGCCCGCAGGAAAGAGGACTATTCGTAGCGCAGCGATTCGATCGGGTCGAGCCGGGCCGCCTTGCGGGCCGGGTAGATCCCAAAAATGATTCCGACCGCGGCCGAGACCCCGAAGGAGAGGGCCACCGCGAAGACCGAGACGATGGTCCGCCACTGGGCATAGATGCTGATGATCTTGGTCAGACTGTAGCCTAGACCGATCCCGATCAGACCCCCCAGGAAGGAGAGGAACACCGCCTCGACCAGGAACTGGGAGAGGATGTCTTGACGGGTCGCACCCACCGCCCGGCGCACCCCGATCTCCTTGGTCCGTTCCAGCACGGTGGCCAGCATGATGTTCATGATGCCGATACCACCCACCAGCAGACTGATGCCGGCGATGGCCCCCATGACGATCCCCCAGATCCGCTGGGTCTCCTGGCTCTGCCGCATCAGTTCCTCGGGGATGATGATGCGGAAATCCGCGATGCCGTTGTGCCGGCGCAGCATCAGACGGTTCAGGATGACCGCCGACTCGCTGATCCGTTGGGAATCCGACACCTCGAGAGTGACCTGGTCGACCGGACTGGCCAGGGTGGGCAGGATGAATCGGGAGTGGGCGCTGGTCAGCGGGACGTAGATGTCCCGGTTGACGTCCCGGGCGACCACCTCACTGCTGGTCCCCGACGATATCGCCCGGCGCTCCATGACTCCCACCACGGTGAACCACTCGCTCCCCAACCGGACCTTCTCCCCGATCGGATCCCGGAAATAGAAGAGCTCCTCCTTGATGTCCGAACTCAGGACACAGATCTGGGCCCGCTCCCGCAGGTCGAGGTCGGTCAGGAAGGTCCCGCTGGTGGGCACGAACTTGAAGATCCGGGCATAGTCGGGCGTGGTCGCGAGCACGGTGGTCGAGACGGTCAGGTCGGCGTAAGTGACATCCAGCAGGAACTCCTTCTGGGGCGCCACCGCCGTGGTGGTGGGGAGCACCTCCGCGATCGACGCCACATCCTGCAGGGTGATGCCGCGCGAGAAGTTGCTCCGCTGGTCCTCGGCCGCCTCGTCTCCCCCCACCACCCCGGTGTCCCGGATGATGACGTTGTTGATCCCCATCAGCTTGATCTGTTCCAGGGCCTGCTGTTTGGCCCCCTCACCGATGGAGAGCATGGCGATGACCGCGGCCACGCCGAAGATGATGCCGAGCATGGTGAGCAGGCTGCGGAGCTTGTGGCTCTGCAGACCCTGCAGGCTGACGTTGACGCTCTCGCCCAGGTTCACGGATGGGTGTTCCTTCCTCTGATCCGACCGGTCACGGCCGGCGTCCGCCCGGGGCGCCGGCGCCCATGGCCGGACCGGTGCCGCCGGTCTCGTTCTTCTCACGCGGGTCGCTCAGGGCGACCTCCTCATCGGCCTCCAGGCCTTCGAGGACCACCACGTACTCGAAGTTGCGGTCTCCCAGCAGTACCTCACGCGGTTCGGGCAGGCTGCGGCGGGGGAAGACCACCGTCTTGCCATCCACCTCGAAGACCGCCCGGTTGGGGATGTAGAGGGCCTTCTCCACCTTGTCCACGATGATCCGCAGGGTGGTCATCATGCCGGGGCGCATCCCGGCAGCCACCGAGTCGAGCCGGGCATGGGCCCTGAAGTAGCTGATCCGGGTGGCGGCGTCGTAACTGGCCAGGGGCGCCACCGCTTCCACGTGGGACATGAAGACGGGTCCCTGGATGGCGTCGATCCGCACCTCGGCCTGCTTGCCCACCGCCAGTTTCCGGTAGTCCCCCTCGGTCACACTGAAGTCGGCCAGCATCTCGCTCAGATCAGGGATGGTCACCACGCCCCCCCCTCGGTGGACCGAGTCGCCCACCCGGATCTTGCGCATCCCTTCGGAGGCACTGCCGAAGGTCTCCCCGTAGACCACCAGTCCGGAGATGGGGGCCCGCAGGATGGTCGACTCCAGCTGGCGCTGCTGGTCACGAAGGCGCTGCTCGGACTGGCGGATGCGGGTCCGCAGCTGGAGCTCCTGCAGTTCGAGCTGGCTCTGGCGGCTGTCCAGGGCCCGCTGGGCGTCGTCCAGCCGCAGTTGGGCGTTCTCGAAGTCGATACGGCGCTGTTCCTGCTGCTGGGCCGACTCGAACTCCGAGAGGTTGTACTGCAGCTCGGCCAGCTCCAGGTCGTACTCGGCCGTCTTGACCGAGGCCTCGGAGGAGCTGATCTGGGAGGGTTTGCTGGCCAGGAAATCGTCCAGGTTCTGCTGGGCCGACTCCAGCTGCTGCTGCCGCTGGGCCATCCGGTTCTCCTGGTCGGCGTCGTCGAAACGGACCACCTCGTCGCCGGCCTCGACCGGGAGCCCCTCGGGAGCCAGCCAGACGATCTGGGTGCGGCCCTGCATCTCGGGGGCTTTGATCGAACGGCTGCGTTCGGCCCGCAGTTCCCCCCGCACCACCACGTCGAGGACGAACTCCCCCTCGGTGGCGGTGGCGAAGAGTACCTCGTCCCACGGGTCGGCCAGGAGCCGCGGCAGGGTGAACCCGCCCACGATCACCACCACCAGCAGGACGAGCAACAGGCGTCGGTTCTTGAAGAATCGCTTCATCGTCATCACCTACCGGAAGATCCGCATCGACATACCCCCGCGGCCGCCCATCTGCATGATTATGTTGCCGCCCGCCGCGTCGGTCCGGCGCTCCTTGAGGGCGTCGGCTCCGGCGCTCTCCAGCGAGGGGAGCGGCTCGAAGGGGTCACGCAGGGCGACCAGCACGCCGGCCCGCAGTCCCTCACGCACCACCACGAAGTTGCGGTTCTCGGGCCCCAGTTCCACGGGTATCTCCCGGAAGGAACCATCCAGCAGGAACACCATCGACTGACCCTCCCGCCGGAAGACCGCCTCCAGCGGGATCTGGACCGCCTCGGGCTCATAGGCGGTGATGACGCTGATCTGGGCGCTCATCCCCGGCCGCAGACGCAGATCGGTCTCCTTCAGGGTCACGGTGCAGTCGAACACCTTGACCTGGGAGAACCCCATCCGGCGGGCCAGGGGGCTCACATCGGTCACCGTCGCCTGGTAGATGGTGTCGGGATAGGCGTCCACCACCACCATCGCCACCTGGTCCCGGGCGACCAGGTGGATGTCCATCTCCGAGATGGGCAGCGTGATGATCATCCGGTCCAGGTTGGGGATCGAGATGATGGTCTGTCCGGAGTAGGGGGTGTCCCCCACCTTTACCTTGGTCTGTCCCTCGGGCCCCCAGTTGGACTCGTATACGACCAGTCCCCCCTGCTCGGCGTAGAGGGTGGTCATCTCGAGTTCCCGCCGCATCTGGTCCACATCCGACTGCTCCCGGGCGATGCGGCTGTTGACCCGCTCCAGGCTGGCGGTATCCACCCGCTTCTGGGTGTCGATGGCCTCCTGGGCCCGGATCAGGGAGAGTTCGCTCTTCTTGAAGCTCAGTTCCTCCTGGCGGCGGCGCACCTCGGCCTCGAACTCCATCCGCTGCAGGTTGAGCTTGGCCTTCTCGAAGCTGAACTGGGTCATCTCCAGCGAGGCGACCAGGCCGGCCATGCGGCTGTCCTGCTGAGCCAGGGTCTTGCGCAACTGGGCCTTCGCGTCCTCCAGGTCTCCCTCGGCCTCCTGCAGGGCGTCCTGCAGAGCGCTGGAGTCGAACTTCACGATCAGGTCCCCCGTCTCCACGATGGTCCCCTCCGGGACCATCTCGATGATCTGCGCGCCGGTGGCCATGCCACCCCCCTGGCCCCCCCGGCCGCCGCTGAACCGCATGCGCGGCGCGGTGTAGGTGACCGTGTCGGCGGCCTTGAGGATCCCGCGCTCCACCGTCATGGCCACGAAGGGCCGGGATACCGCTGCGATCGTCATCACATCACCGGCCCGGGAACCCGCCCCCAGCAGGGTGGCGGTCCCGACCACGACCAGGAGCACCGTCAGTACGCCCACCGTGATCCAGGCCCGGGGGCGCAGTCTCGGGAGTGGAATACGGAACTTCATCTCAACGGCCTCCTGTCGGTCCGAGGCTCTCCCCGGGCGGTATCTCCCCGGGGGGCGGCGTTCGCATGCGCTGTCCACCCAGGATGTTCCAGGCCCGCAGACTGTCGCGCAGTGCGGGCGAAATCGAGCGCAGGTCGAAGCCCTCACCGGAGAGCAGCTGCTGGATCTCCCGGCGGAGGGTGTCGGGCAGGGTGGCGACCCGCTGCTGCAGGGCCGCCCTCATCTGCGCGGTGCGGGCCGAGTCGGGCTGGGCGCGGACGAAGCCACTCCCGGCCTGACCGCCCTCGGTGCCCATCTGGCCGCGCATCTGCTCGAACCGGGCCCGCTGTTCGGGAGTGAGGGTCGAGGGGTCGAGACCCGCCATTCCCTGACCGCGCTGTCCCGCGGCGCCGGCCGTGTCCATGCCCCGGCCCCCCCGTCCACCACGGGGAGTGTCGCCGGCCGGCACGGCCTCAGGCTGGACCAACACCCGGGCCTTACCGTACTCCTGACCCTGGTCCTGGATGGACCGGACGGTCGTGGCCGGCAGGCTGCGGCGTCCTGCCAGCTGGGCCATCACGGCGCTGGCATCCTCCTGCCAGGTGAGTTCGACCCGGTCGCCTTCCGCCAACCCGGAGACCACCTGGACCATCGACTCGTTGCGCAGTCCCAGTTCCACGGTGACCGGCTCTGTCCGGCCGATGAGCTTCACGCAGCAGCCGCCGCCGATGACCCCCAGGGCGGCCAGCGGCACCCGCAGGGTCTCCTGCAGGTCGGCCACCACGACCTCCACACCGGCCGTCATGCCGGGCCGGATCCGGTCGTCGGAAGTGTCCAGGGTGACCACGGATGGGAAGACCCGCACGTTGCCGCCGTTGCTGGTCTCCTGGGCCAGGGTCGAGATGTCGGTGACCCGTCCGGTGAATGACTGACGCGGGTAGGCTTCCAGCCGGACACGGGCCAGCTGTCCGATCTGGATCTGGTCGGCGTCCAGTTCGTTGACCGTGAAGGCGACCTGGAGTACGGAGAGGTCGGGGATCTGCAGGATGTCCTGACCCCGGCGGACCGTGTCCCCCTCCTTGACCTTGGTCCGGTCCGAGAAGCGGCCCTGCTCGGCATGGATGATCATGCCGGTGAGGGAGGTCGTGATGACGAGGGCCGCGATCTCCCGGCGGGTCTCCGCCACGTCGTCGATGCGCTCCTGCAGGTTGATCTCCTGCTGCCGCCGGTCGGCCTCGTTGATGATCTTCTGCGCCTCCAGCTTGCGCCGGGCTTCAGCCAGCGAGATGCGGGCCCGCTCGACGTCGAGTTCCCCCTGCTGCTGCTCGAGCGCCGAGGCGAACTCCAGGCTCTGGAGCCGCAGCTGCATCTGGTCCCAGGAGAGTTCGGCGCTGCGCACCGAGTTCTCCAGGTCCTTGATGTTGTTGTCCAGGTCGACCAGCGCCTGATCGAACTGGGCCTGGGCGGTCTCGAGGGCGTCGAGCTCGGTCTCGAGCTGTTCGGCCGCCGCCGTGGTGTCCAGCCGGGCCACGATCGTCCCGGCCGGCTGGGCCTGCCGAGCAGGGGCGGCAGCCTGCATCTTCGTGTCGGCCAGGCGGGCGCTGAGGCGGAATCGCTTCGCGCCGTTGAGCACGTCCTCGGGGCCCAGCCCCACAGCCAGAAG
>Ga0114922_10004263_pt1 | contig 13275 bp, 13 predicted proteins | sample AartaG_FD_100975 | JGI IMG/M metagenome (GOLD analysis project Ga0114922, IMG submission 100975) | Deep subsurface microbial communities from Aarhus Bay to uncover new lineages of life (NeLLi) - Aarhus_00045 metaG | ecosystem: Environmental > Aquatic > Marine > Oceanic > Sediment | place... | reverse complement strand
TGATACAAAGTCTGCATCAGATAAAAGAAATCGGGCTGGAGACGAAAGCGGCTTTAGAGCAGGGGGAGGTGGACCGGTTTGGCGAGCTCCTCCACGTCCACTGGGAGACCAAGAAAAAGCGCTCCCCGAAGATGACGGACCCTTTCATCGACCGCTGCTACGAGACAGCCCGCCAGAACGGAGCCCTGGGAGGCAAGCTTATTGGCGCCGGGGGAGGCGGCTTCTTCATGTTCTACTGCGCCAATAGCGACAAGCCCCGATTATACCGCGCCATGTGCCAGCTTGGACTCAAACCAACCACCTTCAATATAGATTATGAAGGCACCAAAATCCTGGTGAATATGTAAGCGAGGTACGATATGAAAAACAAAGACCGTATAGAAAACTACCTTTCCGAAATGAAAACGGCGACCGAGAACATCTCCGTTGAGGATGTTGACAAGGCGGTCGAGTTGCTTTTTGCTGCCTGGCAGCGATGTAGTCAGGTCTTTATCTGTGGGAACGGCGGCTCCGCTTCCACCGCCACCCACTTCGCATGCGACCTATCTAAAACCACTATTGTTGAAGGGAAAAAGAGATTCATAGCCTACTGCCTCAACGATAATATCCCCCTGGTCAGCGCCCTGACCAACGACGACGGCTTCGATAACCTTTTCTCAGAGCAGCTTAAGGGCCGCTTCCACCAGGATGACGTGCTCATCTGCATCAGTGTTCACGGCGGTGCCGGGCGCGACAAAGCCGGCATGTGGTCACAAAACCTGCTCAAGGCAATGAAATACGCCCAGGAGATGGGGGGTAAAACAATCGGGCTCTCCGGTTTTGATGGTGGTCCCATGAAGGAAATCGCCGATGCCTGCATCGTGGTGCCGGTAAACTCAACACCCCACGTGGAATCCCTCCACCTGGCTTTAGAACACCTGATTACTAACTGCTTGAAGGAGAAGATAGCCGACTCATGAAACGGGCAGTCTTTCTGGACAGAGACGGCGTGATAAACGAGCTTATCTATTACCCGGAGCAGGGTATAGTGGACTCGCCGTTCACTGCGGAACAGCTCCGACTACTCCCCGGGACAGGCGGAGCCATCAATGAGCTCCGCAAACTCGGTTTCGCTATCGTGGTTATCTCCAACCAGCCAGGGATTGCTAAAGGGAATCTTACTGAAGAAGCCTTTGAAAAAATAAGGCAGAAGATGGAGAAGGAACTTGGTAAGGAGGACACCTTTTTAGATGGAGAATACTACTGTTTCCATCACCCTGAGGCAAAGCTGGACAAGTTGAAAATCAACTGCGAATGCCGCAAGCCCAAGCCCGGGCTCCTGCTTCAAGCAGCCAAAGAAATGGATATAGACCTGAAAAAATCATGGATGATCGGGGACGGGCTTACCGATATTAAAGCCGGGAAAAGTGCCGGCTGCCGGACAGCGCTTCTAGGCAGGATGAAGTGCGAACTCTGTCATCTTATGAACCAGGAGGATGCCTTCCCCGATATCATCGCTTCAGACCTGGCGGAGGCAGCCGCCAGGATAAGAGACGGGGGCTCATAAAGTAGTGGAGACAACAAAGAAATTGGACCATAACTGGCAGAAGCTGGCTAATAAGCTGGCTGAGTATGTGCCCTTTACGGCATCAAACCTGATATGGAGGCTCCTGGATGGTAGCAACCGCAGCCTGCTTGATGTCGGCTGCGGCCCGGGGAGACCGGCGGGTATCATCAAAAGGCATCGCCCTATGTTCCTGGCCGGGACAGACATTTTCGTTCCCTATCTTCAGCACTGCCAGCAGAACCACACGCACGACGAACTTATCCGCTGCGACTTAAGGAATCTGCCCATCAGGGAAAAAAGCTTTGATGCCGCGCTCTGCAAGGAAGTAATCGAACACCTTGATAAGCAGGAAGGTGACGCCCTCATCAAGAAACTGGAAAAGATAGCGCGACAGCAGGTTATCATCACCACACCGGTAGGCAGGTACGAACAACACGAGTACGACGGCAACCCTTTTCAGGAGCATAAATCAGCCCGCAAACCTGCGGACATGAGAAACTACGGCTTCACGGTGCGAGGCGTCGGGGTGCGCGGCATGCACGGCGAAGGGGGACTGCAAGCATGCCTGCCTCAGGCTCTGAGGTGGCTGATAGATATTTGCTACGTCCTGGCCGGACCGGTAGTACATTTCTTCCCGGAGCTCGCCTGCTATATGGTATGCAGTAAAAAATTGGCAATCAAGCAAGGAGGTACCAGTGATGGAGATATTCATTGATTCGGCAAGTATTCCTGAAATCGAAAGGTGGCTCAAAATGGGAGTCGCCGACGGGGTCACCACCAATCCCTCCATAATGCTTAAAGATGGCGTTTACGACGCTGAGAGAGGGGCAAAAGAAATTGCAGCCCTCATCGACCCCCGTCCTCTGAGCGTGGAGGTGACTACCAACGACCTTGATGAAATGCTAGCCCAGGCTCGTGGGTTTGCCTCATGGGCGCCCAACATCGTCATCAAGATTCCTCAGGAAACCCAGGACGGTGTTCCCTGCTACGGGGTCATCCACCAGCTGGAAACAGAGGGGATAAGGGTAAACGCCACGGTAGCCCTGTCCTTTGGACAGGTCATCCTTTCAGCCAAGGCTGGAGCCACTTACATCAGCATATTTGCCGGCAGACTGGGAGACGAAGGCGGCAATCCCACCGAGGTAATTGAGGATTCGGTGGAATGGCTGGAGCGCTGGGGCTACGAAAGCAAGATAATCGTGGGCAGTATCAGGTCGGTAGCCGATGTGCTCCAGGCGGTGGTAGCCGGCGCTCACATCCTTACCATACCACCCCAGTTCATCACCAAAATGGCAGACCATAAGTACACCCGGGACACGGTAAGACAATTCGTAGCCGACGCCAGGACAGCCCTGGAGAAGATGCAAAGGGCCAAGGTTTAGAGTCCTCGCTGGACGATAAGGAGGGGACAATGACAAAGAAAGCGTTTATTACCGGTATCACCGGCCAGGACGGCTCATATCTCGCCGACCTGTTGCTATCTAAGGATTACGAGGTTCACGGGCTTATACGGAGAGCAAGCACCTTCAACACATCGCGCATAGACCACCTCTATGTAGACCCTCACGAGCCAGGAAGAAGACTATTTCTCTATTACGGAGACCTCTCCGACGCAGCCCAGCTTATCAATCTTCTCTATGAGGTCAGACCGGATGAAATCTATCATCTAGGTGCACAGACCCATGTCAGAGTCAGCTTTGATATGCCGGAATACACGGGGAATATCACCGCTCTGGGCACAACCCGAATCCTGGAGTCATTGAAAAAAAGCGGAATGAAAGCCAGGTTCTACCAGGCGTCCAGCAGTGAGATGTTCGGCAATGTCCCACCACCCCAGAGTGAAAATACCATGTTCCGCCCGAGAAGTCCTTATGCTGCGGCTAAAGTCTATGCCTACTGGATGACGGTGAACTACCGGGAAGCCTATGGAATTCCTGCCAGCAATGGTATTCTCTTTAACCACGAGTCTCCCCGCCGCGGGGAGACTTTTGTAACCCGGAAGATAACCAGGGCTATAGCCCACATTCTGGCTGGAAAACAGGACTACCTTTATCTTGGGAATTTGGAGGCAAAACGGGACTGGGGATACGCCCCTGAGTTTGTTGAAGCAATGTGGCGTGTGCTTCAGAATGAACCGGACGATTATGTAATCGGCACCGGTGAGACCCATTCGGTGAAAGAGTTCCTGGAAGAAGCCTTCGGCTATGCCGGACTTGACTGGGAAAAATATGTCAAAATTGACCCCCGCTACTTCCGCCCCACCGAGCTTGTGGCGCTCATCGCCGATGCTGCAAAGGCGAGAAAACAACTGGGATGGGCACCACAGGTAACCTTCAAGAAACTGGTCAGGATAATGGTTGATGCTGATATGGAAACCCTGGGGCTTAAACCGCCGGGAGAGGGCAAAGCCATACTGGCCAAGCATAATCTCAATACGGTAGACAATGCCCTGGTTAATCCAACAGGAGGAATGGAGCGTTGAGCTGGCTGGCTAAGAAAAGGATTATGGTAACTGGCGGAGCGGGCTTCCTCGGCAAATACGTGGTCAGGAAGCTGGAAGAAAGGGGCGGTCAGGAGATATTCGCTCCGCGCAGTAAAGACTATAACCTGGTTGAAATGGAGGCGGTTAAAAGACTCTACCGGGATACCCACCCGGATGTGGTTATACACCTTGCCGCCAGGGTGGGGGGTATTGGGGTAACCAAGGAAAAACCGGGGGAGTTTTTCTATGAAAACCTGATGATGGGTGTGCAGATGATGGAACAGGGGCGGCTCTCCGGCATTGAGAAATTCGTTGCCGTAGGTACCGTTTGTGCTTACCCCAAGGACATACCAATTCCATTCAGGGAGGAAGATCTCTGGAACGGCTATCCTGAAGAGACCAACGCCCCTTACGGAATTGCCAAGAAAATGACGCTGGTACAGGCTCAGGCATACCGCCAGCAATATGGTTTCAACGCTATCTATTTGCTACCGGTCAACCTGTACGGCCCCGGCGATAACTTTGACCCGGCTACTTCCCACGTAATCCCGGCGTTAATCAAGAAGTGTCTGGATGCTAAAGAGGGGGGACAGAAAGAAATAATTGTCTGGGGCACAGGGAGGCCTACGCGGGAGTATCTTTATGTAGAGGACGCGGCTGAAAGTATACTCCTCGCCGCTGAAAAATACAACGAGCCTGACCCAATTAATCTGGGCTCTGGATTCGAAATCTCAATCAGAGACCTGGTTGACCTGATAACCAGGCTGACGGGATTTAGAGGGGAGGTTGTCTGGGATACCTCCAAGCCTGATGGACAGTCAAGAAGGCTTTTCGATAACTCTAAAGCCGAGAGAGCTTTCGGCTTTCGGGCTACAACCGGTTTTGAGGAGGGTTTGCGGAAGACAATTGAGTGGTACAGAGACCAGAGGGCAAAAGGTTTGCTCAGGTAAGATTATGAACATAACGGACGAGATGAAGAGTCTCATTAGAGAATACTTCTCCCCAAAATCAAAGGCTGACTTCAAGCCAGGGATAAGCAGGATACCGCTGGTAATCCCCTCCTACGGTAGTGAGGAGGTAATCGAGGCGCTGGATTGCCTGCTGACCACGCAGGTAACTATGGGGGAAAAGGTCAGACGCTTTGAGTCCATGTTTGCCGATTACATCGGAGTCCGTCACGCCGTTATGGTGAACTCGGGCTCAAGCGCCAATCTCCTGATACTCTCCATTCTGACCAATCCAGCACTCAGTAACCAGCTCAAGCCCGGTGATGAAGTAATCACACCGGCGGTAACGTGGGCGACTACAGTCTGGCCTATTGTCAACTGCAACCTGGTACCGGTTCTGGTTGATGTGGATTTGGAGACCTTCGATATAAGTGCAGACGAGATTGAGAAGGCAATTACCCCGAGGACAAGAGCGATTATGCCCGTCCACCTGCTGGGTAATCCCTGCCCCATGGACAGGATTATGGAGATTGCCCGAAAGCACAATCTATATGTCATCGAGGATGCCTGTGAAGCCCACGGGGCGGAGTATAAAGGTGGTAAGGCTGGCAGCTTTGGCCACTTTGCCAGCTTCAGTTTCTTTTTCTCACACCACATAAGCACCATTGAGGGAGGAATGGTGCTGACCAGTGACGAGGGGCTTGCTGAAATGGCAAGGGCTTTGCGGGTCTTCGGCTGGGTCAGAGACTTAAAGGATAAGGACAGGATTGCGCGGCAACATGCTACTATTGACCCCAGATATTTATTCCTGAACATCGGCTACAACTTCCGCCCAAGCGAGATACAGGGTGCCTTTGGCATACATCAAATTAAGAGGCTGGAAAAATTCATTGAGATACGCCGGCAGAATGCCAGCTTCTGGCTGGAAAGCCTGAGGGATTACGATGACTACCTCCTTCTGCACCGGGAGGAGACGGAGACAAGACATGTCTGGTTCGGCTATCCGATAACAGTAAAACCCGGTGCCCCCTTCACCAGGGAAGAACTGGTCGGTTTCCTGGAGAAAAAGGGCGTAGAGACAAGACCAATCATGGCAGGTAACATTGTGGAGCAGCCGGCGATGGCGCACTTCCCCTATCGGCAGGTGGGTGAATTACCCAATTCAAGATTAATTATGCGTAACTCCTTCTTCTTTGGTAATCACCAGGGAATCACCGAGGTCGAGCGGGAAGCGATTGTAAATTATATTCGTGAGTTCATGGTAGGAGTAAGAGGATGAGAGTTTTAGATGTCGGCTGCGGTCCGAATAAATTGGAAGGGGCAACAGGAATAGACCTCAACCCGCACTCCGAGGCGGATATTATATGGGACCTTGATAAAATTCCCTATCCCATAGAGGATAATAGTTTTGACCGAATTTATTGCTCTCATGCTATTGAACATTTCCGGACAGACTTAAATAAGATTATGATGGAGTTCTACCGTATTCTAAAACCTGATGGGATAGTTGAAATTAGAACGCCCCATTTCTCTCATATGTCGGCTTGGGCATCCTACGACCATATCCGCCCGTACGCTTCAAATTCATGGGATTTCCTATGTGAAGAAGGGACTAAAAAAGGTGCCAGATACTCTAAAGACATGTGGCATACTGAACCAAAATTCAAGATTCTGCGGAAGAGGCTGGTGTATGAAAATAGCTTGACGGGTTGGTACACCAAGATAATTACGGCACCGTTTGAGTTTCTGGCCAATTTAAATCCGAAGATATGCGAGAGGATATGGTGTTACTGGGTAGGGGGGTTCTCCGAAATCTATATTGAACTTAAGGCACTTAAATATGATGTCCGATAAGCTAGTCTATCTGGATGTAGCCGGCAGGATGCACTCGCTTTATGAGTTACTGCTTTCGCATCCGCCCGATGGATACAGAGTCGTCGCTAAAGCTACAAACTGGGACAGGGCTTTGAGTGTTGCCACCCGGGTGAACGGTATCTACCTCTTTCAGGAAAGAGTTCTGGGTAAGCTGATACCGGTAAACCTGGCTAAGGCATATCTTGAGAGGTTCAAGAGGCTTCCCCAGGGGACAGCCTTAACCTATGCCGCCGGACACCTGGTCTTTCGTAAAGAGCCATGGGTGGTTGACATGGAGTTCGTTACTCAGCTCGCCGGCTATAGCGCCGAGCATTTTAAGCGATACCGCCGGTTGATAGAACGAACCCTGGCATCAGACTACTGCCGCAGGATTATCTGCTGGACTGAAGCAGGTAAGAAAACGGTCTTAGAGAATATGAACTGTGAGGGATTTAAGGATAAGGTTGAGGTCGTTCGCCTGTCAGTGCCGAAGAAAGATTTCATCAAGGACTACGATGCAGGCAAGGTCAAGTTGCTATTTGTCGGTTCGTCAAATATTCCCGGAGAGTTTGAGTACAAAGGTGGTATAGAAGCATTGAAGGCTTTCGTCTTGCTCAGCCAGAAATATTCCAACCTTGAGATGGTGATACGGTCAGACGTCCCGCCGGAGATAAAAGAGAAATATAAAGTCTTAAGTAATCTGCGCATTATAGACACGGTTATCCCCTGGGCGGAGCTAGAGCATGAGTTTAAATCGGCTGACATTTTCCTGTTTCCTACCCACTCTACCCCGGGGCTTGCCATTCTGGATGCCATGAGCTACGAGCTACCGGTGGTAACCACCGACGTCTGGGCAAATCCGGAGATGGTTGAGGATGGAAAGACCGGCTTTCTGGTAGAAAAATCAAGACGGGTCAAGTACTACGCCGAAAACTTCATCCCCGTCTGGAATTACCAGCCCGGTTCTAATTTCATGAAATCCGTGGCCAATACCGACCCCAGAGTGGTAGAGGAGCTGGTAGTGAAAACGGGCCGGCTGATAGAAGACCGTGAGCTAAGGAAAAAGATGGGAAAGGCGGGGAGGCAAGTAGTAGAGAAAGGCCGCTTTTCTATTGAAAAAAGAAACGAGCAATTAAAGCGTATTTTCGATGAGTGTTCAGGTTAAGGATGAAACGTAATAGGCTCCCGGAGAAATCACGGCTCGTTTTGTTCCTGCTAAGCAGTGGCTCCGATGAGGAGAACATGCGCTGCATTTCAAAATATCTGCTTGAGCGCGATGCCTCCTACGAGGTAAAGGGGCTTGCCATTGAACGCCATCAACCCGGTGACGGCGAAACGGTGCTAAACATCTGGAACTACTCCAATCGGAACCCGGTTGAGGTTTTAAGCAGGTTAAACCCCGGTGTTATGGTTACCGGCGATGATTCTGGCATCCCGTACCGGGCATTTGTGGAAGCGGCGAAGTTTCTGGACGTACCAACGCTCCTGTTAGTCTCCGGTGTCACCGGGAGAATGCCTTTCTCAGTGGAAAACTTTAAGGGAGGGCTGTGGTTAGCACAGCATTGGCGCAGCACTTTTGAACGCTCTCAGCTTCTGTGGGCTTCTTTAAGAAGTACACGGTATTCGCCTCTCCAGGCAGCCTGGTTCACAGTGAGACTTTTCGTTGGCAAGTTCTACCACCCCTATCTTTCTGGAAAGAGCGGGTGTTCCCGAATAGCGGTGCCAGGTGATTACGCCCGAAATCTCTTTATCGAGCAAGGAGTCCCGCCCGACAGCATAGTAATAACCGGGCAGCCCCGCTTTGATGGCATTCTAAGTAAATCCTTTGACCGGACTGCCTTTCGCAAACAGCTGAAACTGGCACCGGATAAACCGGTGGTGTCATTACTCACCGATGCCCAGGTGGAGCACCGCCTGTGGACAGCAAGGCGCCGCAGAGATTTCATATCGAAGGTGCTGGTGAGCTTCAGCGAGCTCCCTGAAGCACAATTCGTAATCAAGATACACCCTCATGAAAGCCCGACCGATTACCAACGCGCCGTGAGGGAAAAGGGATGGGATATTCCGGTATCCAAAGATATCCCCCTCCACGAGCTAATTAACGCCAGTGATGTCGTCCTGACCGGTGTATCCACCACGGGATTGGAGACGCTCATTTTTAATAAGCCCCTGATTATCCTGAACTTTTATAATCAAGCCGAGTACATACCCTATGTTAGTAGCGGTGTAGCTGTTGGCGTTGATAAGGCAAGGGAATTACCGGCAGCAATCAGAAAGGTGCTACGTGACCCGCAAACGAAAGAAAAGACAGCCTGCAATCGGGAAACCTTCCTGCATCAACACTTTTACCTTCAGGACGGTAAGGCTTCGCAGAGGGTCTCCAACCTGATATTGGAAGTGGCCAAAAAACGATTTGAACAGCCTCAGGAAATTCAAGAGGGAATGTCTGATGACTAAAGCAGTTTCAAATCCCACCGTTAGCGTGCTGATGACAGCCTACAACGGAGAGGAGTACATAAATGATGCTGTTGAGAGTATTCTTGGGCAAACCTTTGCCGACTTTGAGTTTATTATCGTAGATGATGACTCAAAGGATAGGACGGTAGAAATCGCTAACAGCTACGCTCGGAAGGATAGTCGGATAAAGGTCATTGTCAATGAAAAAAACATAGGCTTCACACAGTCGCTAAATAAGGGTATTGAGCAGTCAAGGGGCGAATACATTGCCCGGATAGACGCCGATGACATTGCTCACCCCGACAGATTAGCCAGGCAGGTGGAGTTTATGGAACAGAATGAATCAGTCTCCATTGTGGGGACTTACTGCTATTGGATTGACCACGATAAGAAGGTCATCGGTGAGCTAATCCCCTTAATGAATGAAAAAGATATGCGGAAAAAGATTCTGGGGAAGTGTGTGGCTGTCCATTCTTCGATTATGGTCAGGCAGGCACTATTCGACAAAATAGGGCTGTATGACCCCCGCCCCGTCGTCGAAGATGAGCTTGATTTATATGCCCGCGCTCTCAAGAACGGACTTAAGATTGCCAATATCCCCGAATTCCTGATGTGGCGAAGAACCGGAGGCATAACTATTGCCAAAACGGGAAGCCTGTGGCCACTCAGGATAAGAGCCAAGTATCTCCCGTCTTTCTTTAGCCTTAATAACGTGTTCTACACAATGGTGTATGGGCTTCTGTGCATTCTGCCTGAGTCATTGCGGCAGGCGATATACCAGTGGCGAAACCGAGACATATTCAAGAAGGTGAACGGCTCAGGCTAGAGATAAACATCCTGGAATACATGTTGATTCTACTCCATTTTCAACATCGGTAGCACAAGTTAATACGAGGAGGTACAACAATGAATGATAAAAACGCGAGGACAATAGCAATCATCCAGACGCGAATAGGCTCAACCAGGTTGCGAAGCAAAGTACTCGAGAACTTGGCAGGTGAGCCAATGGTTGCATGCGTGATGAACCGTACCAGCGAGGCGAAGGCTCTAGATGATACCATAGTAGCTACAACGACGGAACCCGCTGATGATATTATCGTTGACCTATGTAAAGAGCGGGCTTGGTCTTTCTTTAGAGGTAGTGAGGACGATGTCCTTGACCGTTATTATCGTGCAGCTTTAGCATTTAAGGCGGATGTCATTGTCCGCATAACGTCTGATTGCCCGCTCATTGATAGCGAGATTGTTGATCTCGTGATTAGCGAGTTCTCCACCTATTATCCAGAAGTAGAGTATGTGAGTAACACCTTAGTGCGTACCTTCCCACGGGGCCTTGATGTGGAAGTCATGAGCTTTGAGGCTTTGAAAAAAGCATGGCAGGAAGACCATAATCCTGCTTGGCGCGAGCATGTAACCCCATATATATATCGCAATCCTGAAAAATTCAAAATCCGTAACGTAGTTAATGACATAGACTACTCATTTATGCGCTGGACTGTGGACACAGTCGAGGATCTAACTTTCGTTCGGAAGATCTACGACCATTTTCAAGACGAGAGCTTCAAGTGGAAAGATGTGATACAGCTATTAGAATTGCATCCTGACTGGACAGAAATCAACCGTTATGTCCAACAAAAGATGGTTCAGTAAGCTATGAAAACTAAAGCCTTAATTATCCTAGGAAGCACATCTCAGATTGAGATATTTGAGCCTATCATCCGTGACTTGTCCAATTGGGGTATTACAGTCATTAACATAGACAGGTGGGACAGACGGATAGAAATAGAGAAAGCACTAAATGACTTAGCTTTTCCTTACGAGACCATTGGGAACCCTAGCAAGGGAGGGGTGAGAAGGATTCTCCAAAAAGAGCAGCCAAGTATAGTAATCGTAGGCAACGATATTCATCCCGTAAATAAACTATTTGTCAAAGCAGCAAATTCCAAAGGTACCCCAACACTACTGGTTCAAGATGGTATTATGTCAATGAGCCGCAACAAAGAATCTGAAACCAGCGGCTTCCGTCACTACTTTAAATACCTATTGACTCTCTCCTTCAGACTCATCAGGTTTCTGGGCAGTCAGCGCTCCTGGCAGAGCAAGGTTGAGATACTCCGTTTTGAATTGAGATACGGCTCAAGAGGAAAGAGGGAAACCTACGGGCATGGGGAATGCCTCAAAATAGCTGTGTTTGGAGACGCCACGAAGGAAATGTTCTTATCAGAGGGGATTAATCCAGAAAGAATAGTAGTGACGGGGAGCCCTAAATTTGACCGGTTTTTCAACTTCAAAGACAGCGAATGCAAGCAAAGAATCAGTGAGAGATGGAGAATCCCAACAGAGAAAGATATCGTCTTGTTAATAACGCAAGGCTGGGTTGAGGCCAAGGCGTGGACTGTAGAGCAACGGGGAAAATTCATCTCGGCGATTGTCAAAGCAACGGCAGCATTGCCAGGCACCGAACTAATTATCAAACTACACCCTGTTGAGAAAGAAGAGGACTATCATAAATTGGTGAGGGATTTGGCTCATCCCCCCATTATCTGTAAATATGTTACCTTACATGAATTACTTGGTGCTAGCAGTTTGGTAATAACAGTGGCATCTACCGCCGGTCTTGAGGCGATGGCTCTGAAGAAGCCGGTAGTAATAGTGAACCTGTTTAATGACACTGCACCCACCCTCTTTGAGGATAGCGGAGCCATATATGCTACCCGCGAGGAAGAGCTGCTGTCGGCAATGAAGAGCGCACTCTATGAGTTAGAAACAAGAAACGAAATGGCAAAATCTATGGAGAAGTTCGTTTATGAACAGGCTTACTTGCAAGATGGGCAAGCCGCCAGAAGAATCGCCAACTTGATTCGTAATATGGCGGCTGATAAGAATCGTTGAAAGGTTAAATATTCGTCTGAAGATGAAAGCTAGTAGTGTAGTACTAAAAGCAATCTCGACGCTGCTTTTCCTGTCCGTCCTGACCGCAGTCATCTTGATAATCCAAAATCCCAGCCCTGGATATGAAATATCAGTCTATGCTGCTCTACCACCCTTGGTCTGGGTGCTACTGACTACAGCTATCGCGGGCGGAATCTGCATCGTTGTTTACGAAGCATCCAGAAGTGAGAATAATGGAAACTGGTGGCTGCTGGGGCTATCGTTAATCTTGTTGAGCAGCTTTGTCATACTTCTATTACCTCTCCTGAGAGGGTATGTCTTCAATGATAGAGGTGATGGACTGGTACATATGGGCATTACGAAGGACATACTACTGACTGGCCACTTCCCATCTGACATCATTTATCCAGTCACACATACACTGATCGCACAGGCCTCTTATATCCTGAATATTTCTTTGACCACAGCCATGAATTTTGCCGGTCCCCTATTTTACCTTCTATTCGTATTGTTCACCTATCTTCTATGCCGGGATATTTTATCGCGCCCAGCGGCACTGCTAGCCACCACTACCAGCACCGTACTCTCTAGCTACTACTTTGCTGAAATATTTCCTATGGGATTCGCTTTCATAACCTTCCCCTTTTTCTTTTATTTTTATTTCAAGTACCAGAGAGAGAGGTCAGTTTCTCTGGCGTTTATTCTAATTCTTCTGGTGGTTCTGATGGTTTTCTTTCACGTCGTATCAGCATTTGTACTGATAGTAGCCATGGCGACAATGGAGTTAGCCAAGCCACTATTTGCCAGGTTATATAATGGCAAAAGAGAACCTGCCTTTCCCACTCCGCCCAATGTCAGATCTTCTCTAACTCTGCCCATGATAGCATTTGTTGTGCTCATACTCTGGGTGTGGACCAATTTTGATGTCTGGCAGGGTAGTGTATTAAGTGTAGCCAGCTGGTTCCGTGCCGAGCTTCTTGTAACACCTTTAACAGAAACAGCATGGCTGTCATTCGGAAAGTTAGGTTTAAGCCTTACAGGTCAATTAAGCTTGTTCGTTAAGATGTATGGGCATGTCTTTATCTATCTGGTGCTTT